>Ga0299912_10000682_pt1 | contig 27996 bp, 29 predicted proteins | sample RVTome_2_FD_207667 | JGI IMG/M metagenome (GOLD analysis project Ga0299912, IMG submission 207667) | Soil microbial communities from uranium-contaminated site in the Upper Colorado River Basin, Wyoming, United States - RVT95D214 (version 2) ... | reverse complement strand
CTCCGTCCGCTGCAGTGATCCTCCATTGGCTAGCTCAGAAAAAGCCGGATCCCCGCTTTATGCTCCCGTCGACGATACCCCTCGGCTTTGGTTTCAGCGGACGGAGGCGACCCCCGATGCCACTCCGCGGCCGACGGCAGGAATACCCCTCAGCCCTAATATCTGCGGATTTTGGGGTGGAAATCGGCATGATCAGGCCGGAAGTGTATTGACATCCCCCCCTGGACAGGGTATAAAAAAAGCGGAAAGAAGCGTCGCGCCTTCGGTTCCGATGGGCATGAGACGCGAATTTTAGGAGGTTCAATGAAAAAACTGCTTATTTATTCCTTGGCGGTCATCCTCGTTTTCTCCTTCGCCGTCTCCTGCAAGAAGAAACCCAAGGAGGTCCCGCCGCCGCCGCCTCAAGCCCAGGAACAGCCCACGGTCGAGAAGGTCGAGGCGCCTGTCGTCCAGGAACCCCAGCTGACCGAAGAGGAGGTGTTCCTCCAGAAGTCGCTCGACCAGATCAACCGGGAAAAGCCCCTCGGAACGATCTACTTCGACTATGACCGCGCCGTCATCCGCGACGACGCCCGGGCCACCATGGACATGAACGCCTCCTGGCTGAAGAGGTTCCGGACGATCAAGATCCTCGTCGAAGGCCACTGCGACGAGCGCGGCACCGAGGAATACAACCTCGCCCTCGGCGAGAAGCGGGCCAAGAGCGCCCAGGATTATCTGCTGTCCCTGGGCATCGGCTCCGACCGCATCAGGATCATCTCCTACGGCAAGAGCCAGCCCATCGACCCGGGTCACAGCGAAGGGTCCTGGCAGATGAACCGGCGCGCCCAGTTCATGGTCATCGAGAAATAATCCTTGCGCCGCAAAAGCCTCGGGGCCTTCTTTCTGGCCGTCCTGACCCTGGCCGCGGCCGGACAGGACAAGAGCAAGAAGGCCTACGAGCTCGTCTACGACGATGTCCAGGTCCTCAAACAGCAGGTCCAGGAACTCCGCGTCCGGCTCGACCGGAACTCCGAGGAGATCCGAGCCGTCCAGGACCAGATCAAGACCCTGGCCGACCTCGTCCGGCAGTCGATCGCCGGCCAGTCCGGGGTCCAGGAAGGCCTGCGGGCCGTCCCCGCCCAGTACCAGGACATCCTCCGCAAGCTCGACCAGCTGACGCTCGACCTCCAGAAGATCTCCGCCGACCTCGCCGGGCGGACGCTCCAGACGGCCCCGGCCGTCGCGGCCGAGGAGGGGAAGAAACCGTCCCCGGAGGCTCCGGTCAAAACGCCTCCCGAGGCGAAGCCCCAGCCCGCCCCGCTCAAGCCGCCGCCGGCCCCGACCATGTCCCCGCAGGAAGCCTACTCCATGGCTTATAACGACTACCTCAAGGGGAACTACGATCTGGCCATCGAGAGCTTCAAGCTCTACCGCCAGCAGTTCCCGGAGAGCCCGCTGGCCGACAATGCCCTCTACTGGATCGGCGAGTGCCGCTACAGCCAGCGGAAGTTCGAGGAGGCCATCGACGCGTTCGACGAGCTCATCCTGGCCTACCCCCAGGGGGACAAGGCTGCTGCGGCCCACCTAAAGAAAGGCCTCAGCTTCATCGAACTCGGCCGGAAGCCGGAGGCGCTGGCCGCGCTCAAGATCCTCGTCGCCAAGTATCCCCTCGAGGAGGAGAGCCGGATCGCCCAGGACAAGATAAGAGAGCTGACGGAAAAATGAGAGACATCAACAGCCTGAACAAAGTCATCCTTGTCGGCCGCCTCGGCGGCAAGCCCGAGATGCGCCGCCTCCCCCAGCAGGACCGGTGGGTCGCCACGTTCACCTTGGCTACCAACGAGCGCCTGTTCAATCCCAACACGCGGGAGTCGTCCGACCGGACCGAATGGCACAAGATCGTCGTCTTCGGCAAGCTGGCCGAATTCTGCGACAAGTACCTCGGCCAAGGCCGCCAGATCCTCCTCGAAGGCAAGCTCCGGACGCGGAGCTGGCAGGACAAGGAGGGGAACAAGCGCACCAAGACCGAGGTCGAAGCTCTGAACATCGTCCTCCTCGGCAAGCGCGAGGAGAGCTCGGCCACGTCCGACACGACCGACCTCGATTCCGGTCAGTACGCGCGGAGCGGAGGCCGGGGCGACGCCGCGGGCGACGACGCCTTCACCCCGCCCGCCGAGGCCGGCGGGGACTCGGGCGGCGGCGACGACAACATCCCCTTTTAGCCGGTGAGCGAGAAAACCCCTCTCGAAGCCGGCTACGGGGCCGGCATCATCGAGGACGTCCGTCCCTGGGGGAAGTTCCGCCGGTTCCCCCACGGGGACGCCGGCAGCATCAAGATCATCACCGTCGAGCCGGGCGGCCGGCTCTCCCTTCAGTTCCACGACGGCCGGGCCGAGTTCTGGGTCGTCCTCGACGCCGGGCTCGAGATCACGGTCGGCGACCGCGTCTGGCTGGCGGCGCCGAACGAGGAGGTCGTCATCCCCCGCCGCGTGCCCCACCGCCTCCGCAACGTCGGACGGGCGGCGGCCCGGATCTTGGAGATCTGGATCGGCCGGTCGGCGGAATCGGATATCGTCCGGCTCTCGGACGATTACGGCCGGAAATAGCGCGAAGGGGACGATCCCCCGCTTGATAGACAATCTTCTCCCGATCACTGGGAACTCCCCCGTGAGGCGGCGATGGATATCGTCCCAAAGCCCCCGTGATGGAAGGGGGCCCGCCGGAGGCGGGGGAAACCGGATTCGCAGGTTTCCGGGGCGCGGGGGCAAGGGACGATATCCTGAGCAAAGCCGAAGAGGGAGGAGTTCCCTGAGGCAGGGAGGAGAACCTTATTTCTTGGGGGAGGTCTCGACCGGCTGGCCGGTCAGGAACACCTGGGGGTGCCGGAGGAGGATCTCCTCGACGACGTACTCCTCGATCTCCTGGGCGCTCCGCAGCTTCAGCGTCTCTTCGACGATCCTCTCGGCCGTCCGGCACTCGACCGAGCGGAGGGCCTTCTTGATCCGCGGGATGAAGATGGGGTTCATGCTGAAGGTCCGGAGGCCGAAGCCCAGCAGGACGATGGCCGCGAGCGTGTCCGCGGCCATCTCGCCGCAGACGACGACGTCCTTTTCGGCCCGCCGGGCCGCCTGGATGACGGACCGGATGAGGCGGAGGACGGCGGGGTGGAACGGCTTGTAGAGATAGGTCACGAATTCGTTCGACCGGTCGACCGCCAGGTAGTACTGGATGAGGTCGTTCGTCCCGATGCTGACGTAGTCCACTTCCTTCAGCATGACGTCGGCCATGGCCGCTGCGGCGGGCACCTCGAGCATCACGCCCAGGGGGATCCTCTCGTCGAAGGCCTCCCCCTTGCGGCGGAGCTCCCTCTTGACGTCCTCAAAGACGTCCTTGACGTCGAGGATCTCGTCGACTTCGGTGACCATGGGGACGAGGATGCGGACGTTTTTCTGGACGCTGGCCCGGAGGATGGCCCGGAGTTGGATGCGGAAAAGCTCCTTGTTCCGCAGGGAGAAGCGGACGGCGCGCAGGCCGAGCGCCGGGTTGGGCTCCTTCTCGATGTTCAGCTGGGGCAGGCTCTTCTCGCCGCCGATGTCGAGGGTCCGGATGGTGACGGGACGGGGATGCGCGCCGCGGGCGAGACGCGCGTAGATCTCGAAGTGGTCCTCCTCCGTGGGCAGCGACTCCCGCCGGAGATAGATGAACTCCGAGCGGAAGAGGCCGACGCCCTCCGCGCCCATGGACAGGGCCAGGGAGATCTCCTCAGGGAGCTCGATGTTGGCCTGGGGGATGAAGCGGACGCGGTCGAGCGTCTCCGACTTGAGCTTGGCCGTCTTCTGCAGCTCCCGGCCGTAGGTCTCGTACTTCGCCTTCTTGGCCTGGAATTCCCGGCGGACGGCCGGAGGCGGGTCGATGATGACCTCGCCGTCGGTCCCGTCGACGATGATGAACTCGCCCTCCCGGACCTGGCGGGTGATGTCCCGGAGGCCGACGACGGCCGGGATGCCCAGGGAGCGGGCCAGGATGGCCGTGTGCGAGGTTTGCCCGCCCATGTCCAGGGCGACGGCGAGGGTCAGCTCCTTGCTCAGCCGGAGCGCGGCCTCGGAGGGAAGGAGCTCGTGGGCGACAAGGACGTGTTCCTTCTGGGGCGTTTTTTCCTTCTCCCGGCGCGCTTCGAGGTTCCGGTAGACGCGCGTCAGGACGTCGGAGACGTCCGATTTCCGTTGCCTGAAGTAATCGTCGCTGAGCGATTCGAAGAGATGTTCATAGCGGGTGTTAGCCTTCGACAGGGCCCACTCGGCGCGGGCCTTCTCGTCGCGGACGATGGCCTCCAGGCCGCCGACGAGCGTCGGGTCCTCGAGGATGAGGAGGTGGGCCTCGAAGATGAAGGCGCTCTCCGGGCCCATCTTCTCCCGGATGCTTTCTTTGACCCTGACCAGGTCGTCACGGGTGCGGTCGAGGGCCTGGTGGAGGCGCTTCAGCTCGTCCAGGACCTGGGCCTCGGTGATGAGCTCCTTGCGCGACGTGAAGACGACCCGCCGGGGCAGCAGGACTTCGCCCATGGCGATCCCCGGCGAAACACCGATTCCACGCAGCCGCGTCATGTCCATGCCGGATCACTCTTTCTCGTCGAAGCGGTTGGCGATGAGCTCGACCAGGGCGGCCACGGCCGCCTCCTCGTCCTTGCCGGCGACGAGGAGCCGGATCGATGTGCCCTGGGTCGCGGCCAGGGTCAGGATGCCGAGAATGCTCTTGCCGTCGATCTCGTCGCCGTCCTTGACGATCTTGACCGACGAGCCGAAGCGATTGGACAGGTTGACGAACTTGACCGCGGCCCGGGCGTGGAGGCCCAGCTTGTTGCGGATGGTGACCGTCTTGTCGAGCATGGAGGCGTTACTTGGTCCGGGAGCCGAGCAGGGCGCTGACGAGGTGGATGTTCTTCTTGCCCTGGTCGACGACCTTCTTGGCGACGTCCTTGAGGTTGTTGTTGCGCTGGAGGGAGACGAACTTGATGAGCATGGGCAGGTTGACCCCGGTGATGATCTCGACGTGGTTCTCCTTGAGGAAGCTGAAGCTCAGGTTGGACGGCGTCCCGCCGAACATGTCGGTGAAGATGACCGCGCCGCTCTTCTGGTCGACGCGCTTGAGGCACTGACTGATCTTCTTTTTCGAATCCTCGACGTCGTCGTACCAGCCGATCGAGATGGCCTCGATGTTGGGCGCTTCGCCGAGGATGATGGTCAGCGCGTTCAGCAGCTCCTCGGCCATGAGGCCGTGGCAGACGATAATGCCTCCGATCATGTGTCGTTCGCTCTCCCGGTCAAGCCCCTATTGTAAGCCAAAGGCGCTTATTTAAAAAGGTCTCGGTGGTAAATCCTGACGTCGTACCCCCTGTCCTTGAGGCGCGCCCGGAGCTCCTCGGCGATGACGACCGAACGGTGCTTGCCGCCCGTGCAGCCCACGGCGACGGCCACGGACGTCTTCCCCTCCTTGGCGAAACGGGGCAGGACGAATTCCGTGAAGCGGAAGAGCTCGCGGAGGAACCCCCGCGTACCCGGCGAGCCCAGGACGAACTTGCGGACGCTCGGCGCCTTGCCGTTCCTCGTCCTCAGGGGCTCGACGTAGAAGGGGTTTGGCAGGAGCCGGGTGTCGAAGACGAGATCGGAGTCGAGCGGCAGGCCGTGCTTGTAGCCGAAGCTCGTCAGGACGACCTGCGTTCGCCGCCTCTTCCTCCTCAGGATGCGTTCGGCGATGACGTCCTTGAGCTGATAGATGTTGAGCCCCGAGGTGTCGATGACCTCGTCGGCCATTTTCCGGATCCCGGCCAGCCGCTTCCGCTCGAGCCGGACCCCTTCGAGAATGGGCTTGCGGGGGGCCAGGGGGTGCGGCCGCCGGGTCTCATTGAAGCGCTTGGCCAGGGCCTCGTCCGTGGCTTCGAGGAAGATGAGCCGGACGGGCGCCTTTTTCCGGATGTCCCGGAAAACCGCCGGAAAATCCGTCAAGAAGCGCGGCTCGCGGATGTCGATGACCAGGGCGGCCCGGTCGATCTCGACCTTCTTCTGCAGCCAGAGGTCGACGAAGTCCGGGATGAGCTTGGCCGGCAGGTTGTCCATGCAGTAATAGCCGAAGTCCTCCAGGGCCCGGCTGACCACGGTTTTTCCCGAGCCCGAAAGCCCGGTGACGATCAGGAAACGGTTGTCCTTGGCGGGGAGCTTCATGGCACCTCTCAGGTCAGGGCGCGGTCGAGCCGGCGGATGATCTCGTCCGGGGCGCTGTAGCCCTTCTTGCGGAGGATGTGGACCTTGCAGGCGACCTCGATCAGGGTGGCGATGTTCCGCCCCGGCGCGACGGGGATGGCCAGCTGGGGGATCTTCCGGCCCAGAATGGTCATGTCGTCTCCGGGCTTGAGCCCGAGGCGGTCGACCTCGTAGCCGCGCCGCCACTTCTTAAGCTTGACGACGAGGTCCACCTTGGCCTCCCGCGCGATCGACCGGGGGCCGAAGATGGCCCGAATGTTGATGATGCCCAGCCCCCGGATCTCCATGAAGTTCCGGCTCAAGGTCGGGGCCGTGCCGGCGAGCTCGCCGCCGGGCGTCACCCGGATCAGGACGATGTCGTCGGCCACGAACTGGTGGCCGCGGGCGATGAGCTCGAGGGCGCTCTCGCTCTTGCCGATGCCGCTGTCGCCGAGGATGAGCGTCCCCAGGCCGAAAATCTTGAGGAAACCGGCCGAGATGGTCGTCTGGTCGGCGGATTCCGGCGGGCCGGGAGCGGACCTGTCAGCCACGGGGCTTCTCCTCCTCCGTCCGGAGGGTCTTGAGGACGTCGGCCGCCGTCGGCGCCTTGAGCAGCTTCGACGCGAGCGTCCGCGACGTCCGGGTCAGGGCGGCGATGGCGGCCAGCAGACGGAGCCCGGCGCCGGGATTGTCCTCGGGCGAGACGAGGAGGAAAAACACGTGCGAGAGCTTGCCGTCCACCGCCTCGAAGGCGACCCCGGCCCGGGACAGCCCGAGCAGGAGGACCGGGGACTTGAGCCCCTTCGTCCGGCAGTGGGGCACGGCCACGCCGTGCCCGATGGCCGTCGTGCCCAGCTCCTCTCTCTTCAGCAGCCTGTCCAGGAGGCCGCCATCGAGCTTGGTCGCGTGCCGGGCCTCCAGCTTGGCCGACATCTCGCGGATGATCCCGGCCCGGTCCCGGGCCGCGAGCCGGGGCAGGACCAGGTCTTCGTCGAGGAGCGAATGGAGCTTCACGGTTCTCCCCTGCCGGTCATTCGGGCTCGACGAGCCCGTAGAGGCCGTCCTTGCGCCGGTAGAGGACGGCCCATTCCTGGGATCCCTCGCGCCGGAACAGGAAGACCTCCTTGCTCTTGATGTCGAGCTGGACGATCGCCTCTTCGAGGGACATGGGCTTGAGCGAGTAGTGATTGCTCCGGACGACCCGCTTCTCCGGCTCCGGGGCCTCGAGGACGGGGGCCAGGGTCTTCCTCTCCCGGCCGCCGCGCCTCTTCTTCTCCCGCCACTTGGCCCGTTCCTTCCTGACCCTCTTCTCCAGGGTGTCGAAGGCCCGGTTCAGGGAGTCCATCATGTCCAGGGTCTCCTCGACGACGACGAGGCCGCCCCCTTTGGCCCGGACGTTGATCTCGGCCTTTTTCCGGTTCTTCTGGACGATGAGGATGATATTGACGTCGAGGACGTCGACGATGAGGTTTTTCAGCCGCGACAGGCGCTTCTCGCAGTAGGCCTGGATCTCGGGGGTCAGGGCGGCCCGCCGCGCCGTATAGTGGACGTTCATGCTTTTCCCTCCATGACGGACTTTCTCTTGCGGATATGGGACGGCTCGATCTTGAGCTGGTTGCGGTACTTGGCGACCGTCCGCCGGGCGATATGCAGGTCCTCCCGGGCCAGCAGGTCGCCGATCTCGATGTCGCTCAAGGGATTGTCTTTGTCCTCGCTCTCAACGAGCTTGCGGAGCTTGTCCTTGACCTTGAGGGAGGAGACGTCCTCGCCGTAGCTCCCCTGCAGGGACTTGTGGAAGAAGTACTTCAGGGAGAAGACGCCCCGGGGGGTCATCATGAACTTATTGGCGACGACCCGCCCGACGGTCGATTCGTGGACGCCGATGTCCTGGGCGATCTCCATCAGGGTCAGGGGCTTGATGAAGTCGATGCCCTTGTCGAAGAAGTCCTTCTGCCGGTCGACGATGAAGCGGGCGACCTTGTAGATCGTCTGGTTCCTCTGGTCGAGACTGCGCATGAACCAGAGGGCCTTCTTCAGGCGGTCCTTGAGGAAGCGGTAGGCCTCGGGCTGGCCCTCAGCCGCCTTGGCCAGGAGTTGGCGGTAGTAGCCGCTGATCCGGAGTCGCGGCAGACCATCGTCGTTGAGGGCGATCGTCCACTCGTCCTCTTCCTTGGAGACGATGATGTCCGGGACGACGTAGTTCGTCTTCTCCTCGCCGTACTTCCGGCCCGGGGTCGGGTCGAGGCTCTTGATCACGTCGATGCGCTCCCGGATCTCAGCCATGGAGATCCCGAGGACACGGGAGAGCTGGGCGAAGTCGGACTTCTCGAGGAGGGGCAGATGCTGGGTGACGATCGTCCGGGCCGTCTCGTCCTGGACCTGGAGATGGTCCATCTGGGCGAGGAGCGCCTCGCGCAGGTCCAGGCTGCCGCAGCCGACGGGGTCGAAGGTCTTGATCTTGTCCCGGACGGCCTCGACCTTCTCGAGAGTCGTCTGCGAAAGGCGGGCGACTTCGTCGACGGCGGTGGTGAGGTAGCCGTCCTCGTTGATGTTGCCGACGATGAACTGGGCGACCTCCAGGTCCGCGGCCTCGAAAAAGGTCAGCGTGGCCTGCCAGTTCAGGTGGTCCCAGAGCGACGGCGTCCGGGAGATCGTGTTCTCCAGGGACACGGCGTCGCGGCTCTCGGTGAAGTGCGGGCGGAACCCGTCGTCCAGGTATTCCTGGAAGCCGGCCAGGAAATTGTCGTCGGCCGTCTCGCCGCTCATCTTCGGCTCGGTCGATTCGAGGCTCAGCCCCTCGAGGAGGCCCTCCTTGTTCTTGACCCCGGCCTCCTCGGCGGCCACGGTCTCGCTGTCTTTTGCCTTGCCCTCGCGGGCCTCGCCCTCGATCTCGATCATCGGATTCTGGGAGAGCTCTTCGTCGATGACCTCGATGAGCTCGAGGTTGGTCAGGGGCAGGAGCTTGATGGCCTGCTGGAGGGCGGGGGCCAGGATGAGCTTCTGGACCTGTCTTTGGTCGAGCCTCTGCCTGAGGGTCATCGTTTCAGCCTCGTTCCCGTTTTCTGTCCATTCCTATAGACGAAACTCATCACCCAAATAGCTCTTTCGCACCTCTTCGGAGGAGACGATCTCCGCCGGCGTCCCTTCCTTGAGGATGCGGCCGCCCTCGAGGATGTAAGCCCTGTCCGTGATCTCGAGGGCCTCCCGGACGGAATGGTCCGTCAGCAGGATGCCGATCCCCTTCGCCCGGAGGGCCCGGATGATCGCCTGGAGGTCGCGGACCGACAGGGGGTCGATCCCGGTGAAGGGCTCGTCGAGGAGGATGAAATCCGGGTCCAAGACCATCGCCCGGGCGATCTCGAGGCGGCGCCTCTCGCCGCCGGACAGGGTCAGGGCGCGGGCCCCGGCCAGCTTCTCCAGCCCGAATTCCTCGAGCGTCCCGTTCACCCGGGCGGCCTTGGGGCCCGCTCCCGGCGGCCGGGTTTCGAGCACGGCGAGGAGGTTTTCGGCCACGGTCAGCTTCCTGAACGCCGACGGTTCCTGGGGGAGGAGGATCAGGCCTTTTCTCGCCCGCAGGTACATCGGCCGGTCGGTGATATCCTCGTCCCTGAGGAAGACGCGGCCCCCGTCCTGGGGGACGAGGCCGAGGATCATCGAGAACGTGGTCGTTTTTCCCGCGCCGTTGCGTCCGAGCAGGCCGACGATCTCCCCTTCCTCAACCCTGACCGACACCCTGTCGACGACCTTTTTCCGCCCGTAGCTTTTTTCGAGGTCAACCGCTCTCAGGGAACCCTTCATGGCTTACGATTTGATGATGGTCGTCGATCTTCCCTGTCCTTCATTTTCGACCAGAATCTTATCATCGCCCAAGTCGAATGTCAATTTGTCCCCCCTCGCGGAACCGCCCTGCTTGTCGGTCAAAACCGGCCTCCCGGTGAGCGTGATCCGGTCGGCCGCCGCCTGATAGGAAGCAGCCGCCGCGCGGCCTTCGTAGCGGCCCTTGGAGAGGATGACGCCCGTCCTCGCCGTGAGCGATTCGACGGCCGTCCCTTCGCCGCCGAGCACGGCCGAAATCGTTTCCGCGGCGAGCCTGGCCCCGGGAAGCTGGACATAGCTTTTTTCCGTGAACGAGAGAGTGCGGTCGGCGGCGGAAAAGGCCATCTCCTCGCCGCCGAGCTCGACGCGCCGTTCGGGAGTATTCCCCGTTGCGGGCCGGGTCAGGCCGGCCGCGACCCCTCCCCTGCCGCGCATCTCACCGCTTGCCTCGGAGAACTCGAGTTCGCCGGCGAGAAGGAACTCCTTGTCCTGCCAGGCTCGGACATCTCCGGTGAAGGAGGCGGATCCGGCGCCGCCCCGGAAAACAAGGCTTTCACTGAAGACGAAAACGGCTGTTCCGGCCGAGAAAAAGCCGGCCCCCCGACTCCCCTCCCCCGGTTTGAGAAGGCCCTTGACGCCGCCCGACGCTTCGAGGTCTCCTTCGGCCGGCCCGGCCGAGATGGACGCGGCTTCGACGCGGGCCTCGGGCGAATCGGCGACCGCCGGTCGTCCCGGCATTCCGGAAGCGCGCAGGATCCGGGCCGGGGCGTCGTATGCGGCCGACTCGCCTTCGAGGATGCGGCCGCGGTCATCGCCTTCTCCGAACTCCGCCCGGAAGCCGCCCGACGCGGACCATTTTGCGAGCTCGCCGTCCGCGCCGAACGTCAGGGCCGCCGCCGAGGCCCGGACGAGGGTCCCGGGGCCGGCGGGAGAACGCAGGGAGAGGCAGGCGTTCCCTCCGGCCTCAACCGATGAAACAAGACCCGTGCCGGGAGTGAAGGAAACCTCGACCCGGTCCGCATGGACTCCGCCGCTCTCCGGCGCGCCCGGCGCGTTCCCCGTGAAGACGACTCTGACCGCCCCGTCGAAGACGGCCGATTCGATAGCGCTCTCATCCTCGGCCGCGGCGAACGACAGCGAACGCGCTTCTCCCCGGCACCGGCCGCCGGAAAAATCCGCCCCTCCTTCCACCCGGCCGCGGCGTTCGCGCCTTCGGTACAGGAATGAATCGCCGGCGAGGACGATCGTCTCCCCGGCCCGACCCGCCGCGGCGAGCCCGACCCGGAATCCGCCGGACAGAAGGACCTCGTCCGCGCTCTCCACGTAAGAGACCTCCTCCGCCCGTCCGGTCATCGTCTTCGAGGAGAAGGCGCCGCCAAACGTCGTCCTGAAGAGGCCGTTCGCCTTGTCGTAATCGAAAGAGCCGCCTTCGAGGACGACGCCGCCCGCCTCGACCCGGACCCGGCCGGCTACGGTGAAGCGGACCGCGCCCGGGTCGTAGACGACCTCATCGGCCGTCAGTCGCGAAACGACTTCGCCCGCCGGGCCGAAATTCGAGATCTCGACTGCACCCCGCAGGTGGTTCCGGCCGTCCGGGCCGAGAAAGAAGCTGTCGCCCCGGATGTCGGAGACGAGCTTCCCTTCCTTGTATTCCTTGTGTCGGACCTGCTCCTTGCGGTCGACGACGCGGTCTTCGGGCGGGGGTTTGACGGCGGCGGGGCGAAGGGCGCCGCGCCGGCCGGCCAGATGGACGGCCACGGCGCCCGCCAGCACGATCAGAACGGCGGCCGCGGCGAGTCCGGCGAACCTCACCGGCCCCGACGCTTTCTGCGCGCTCATCGTCTCAGACCTTTAGGTCTTCGATGGACAGGCTGATTTTCTCTTGGCCGAGGTATTCCGACATCATCAGCGAAAAAGCCAGGCTGACGCGGCTGCCGCGGCGCAGGACGTGGCGCCATTCCGCCTTGTCCCAGCCGAGGGCTTCGAGGACCCGGCCGTTCTGCCGGGCCAGAAACTTGAGGTGCTTCCTCTGGAGGACCTGCGGGTCGCTGATGACCTCGACGTTGTCGGCGATGAAGAGAGGCTTGGGATTCCCGACGCCGAACGGGAAAAGCAGGGCGAAGGTTTCGAGGAACCGCTCGTCGACAGCGGCGAACTCGAGCGGCCCGTCGATCTTGATCTTCCTCTTCAGGCTGTCCTCGGAGATGCGGGCGGCGGCCAGTGGGTTCAGGGTCTCCTTGAACGCGGCCATGCGCTCCGTGGGCAGGGTGCAGCCCACGGCCAGCCTGTGTCCGCCGTAGCTCAGGAAGAGGTGCCGGCAGTCCTCGAGAAGGTCGATCAGGGGGACCTCCGAGATGCTCCGGCCCGAGCCGTGGGCCTTGCCGTTCTCGTAGGCGAAGAGAACGACCGGCCTGTTGAAGCGATCCTTGAGCTTGGAGGCGACGATGCCGATGACCCCGCGGTGCCAGCCGGGGCTGCCCAGGACGAGGCACTTGTACTTTTTATCGAGCCCCCGTTCCTCGATCTTCTCGCGGGCTTCGTTGAAGATCTTCTCCTCGGTCTTCTGGCGCTGGGCGTTGAGCTCGTCGAGCTCCTCGACGAGGGACAAGGATTCTTCGGGGCTTTCGGAAAAAAAGAGGCGGACGGCGATGTCGGTCATGCCCATCCGCCCGGCGGCGTTGATCCGGGGGCCGATGCGGAAGCCGAGATCGCCCTCGGAGATCTTCCGGTTGCTGAGCCCGCACGCCTCGATCAGGCTCCGCAGGCCCATGTTGGCGACGTTGCGCAGGCCCATGAGGCCGTGCTTCACGAACAGCCGGTTCTCGCCCTTGAGCTCGGCGACGTCGGCCACCGTCCCGATCGAGACGAGCTTCATGTAATGGGGCAGGCCGGCGTCCTTGCCGGCCTTTTCGAGGAGGGCCTGGATGAGCTTGAACGTGACGCCGACCCCGGCCAGGCCGCCGTCCGGGTAGCCGGAATCGGCGAGGACGGGATTGAGGACGGCCACGGCTTCGGGGAGGGCCTCGCCGGGACGGTGATGGTCGGTGATGATGACATCGACGCCCTGCTCCCGGGCCCGGGCGGTGAACTCGACGGCCTTGATGCCGCAGTCGACGCTGATGACGAGAGCCGCGCCCCGTTCGACCGGGATCCGGACGTGCTCGTCCTTGATGCCGTAGCCGTCGGTCAGGCGCTCCGGGATGAAGTAGTCGACCTTGGCGCCCAAGGACGTCAAGGCCTTCATCAACATGACCGTCGACAGGACGCCGTCGACGTCATAGTCGCCGAAGATGAGGATCTTTTCGCCCCGGGCGATCGCGTCCCGGATGCGGGCGACGGCCCGGTCCATGCCCTTCATGAGGTAGGGGTCGTGGAGCTTGTCGAGGTTCCCGTAGAGGAACGCGCGGGCGGCGTCCTCGGTCAGGATCTTCCGGTTGACGAGGATCCGGGCGATGGCCGGCGGGATGGACAGGGCCGCGGCCAGCGCGTCGGTTTCGACGCGCGGCGGACTGACGACCCAGATCGCGGCGTTCATGGCGCCCTCACTCTAGCACATTCACCGCCTATCCTCAACCGCCTCAACCGCCGGCATTGACAATTAAACGCTTGAAAAATAAAATGTTAAGGCCATGTTCACGAGCCTCAGGGAAAAACTGGCCCGGACCCGGAAGGCCTTCCGCAAAGTCGAGGACCTCTTCCAGAGCGGCAAGCGCCGCGAGGAGATCCTGGATGGGCTCGAGGAAGCCCTCATCCTGGCCGACGTCGGCGTCCCCGCCGCGGGCCGGGTCCTCGAATCCCTGCGGACGAAAACGCGCAAGGACGCGGATGCGGCCGAGCTGGGGCGGGCCCTCAGGGACGAGCTCGCGGCCCTGCTCTCGCCGCGGGCCGACGGGCCGGCCGCCGATGCCGGCCCGACGGTCATCCTCATGGTCGGCGTCAACGGAGGCGGCAAGACGACCTCGGCGGCCAAGCTGGCCGCCCGGTTCAAGCGCGAAGGCCGGCGGGTCGTGCTCGCCGCCGCCGACACCTTCCGGGCGGCGGCCCAGGAACAGCTCGCGCTCTGGGGGAAAAAGCTGGCTATCCCGGTCGTCAAGGGCTCGTACGGGGCCGACCCGGCCGCGGTCGTCTTCGATGCCCTGCAGTCCTTCAAGGCTCAACAGGGCGACGTCCTCCTCGTCGACACCGCGGGTCGCATCCACACCAACACCAACCTCATGAACGAGCTCGAAAAGGTCAAGCGAATCGTCGTCCGCGAGCTTCCCGGCGCCCGCCTCGAGTCCCTGCTCGTCCTCGACGCGACGGTCGGCCAGAACGCCGTCCTCCAGGCCCGGGAGTTCCTGAAGTTCTCCGGCCTGACCGGGATCTTCCTGACCAAGGTCGACGGAACGGCCAAGGGCGGCGCCGCCATCGCCATCGCCGCCGAGCTCGGTTTGCCCATCACGTTCATCGGGGTCGGCGAGGGGGAGGACGACCTTTTCGAGTTCTCGCCCCGCGAATTCGTCGAGGCTCTGCTCTCATGAACACGTCCCGCGACTTCGCCTACATGGAGATGGCCTACGGCCTGGCCGAAAAGGCCCGCGGCCGGACGAGCCCCAATCCTCTCGTCGGCGCCGTCCTCGTCCGGAACGGGGCCGTCATCGGCCACGGCTTCCACGAAGAGCCCGGGAAACCCCATGCCGAGATCCTCGCCCTGAGCATGGCCGGACGCCTGGCCAAGGGAGCGACGCTCTACCTGACCCTCGAACCCTGCGTCCACTGGGGCCGGACCCCGCCCTGCGTCGACACGGTCCTCGCCGCTGGGCTCAAGAGGGTCGTCATCTCGGCCGTCGACCCCAATCCCCTGGTCCACACCAAGGGGGTCCGCCGGCTCGAAGAGGCCGGCCTCGCCGTCTCCATCGGCCTCCTCGCGGAGAGAAACGCGGAGCTCAACGAGGCCTACGCCAAATACATCGCCCGGAAGGTCCCCTTCGTCACCCTCAAGGCGGCTTTGACGCTGGACGGCAAGATCGCCTGCCGGACGGGGGATTCCCGGTGGATCTCCTCGGCGGGGACACGGGACTACGTCCATCTCCTCCGGGGCGAACAGGACGCGCTGATGATCGGCGTCAACACGCTCATCGCCGACGACCCGCGCCTGACCGTCCGCCACGTGAATTGGGGCGCGAAAAAGATCGTCCGGATCGTCCTCGACTCCCGCCTGCGCTTTCCGCTGACGTCGCGGATCCTGTCGACGTTCGAGCACGGCCGGATCGTCGTCTTCGCCGGACGGGAAGCGCCGGCCGAAAAGGCCCGGGCCCTCGAGGCGCGCGGCGCGGAAGTTGTCTTCCCCGCCGGCGGAGACGAGGCCTGGACGATGGAAGGGCTTTGCGCCGAGCTCGGCCGGCGCGAGACCGCCGCGCTCCTCGTCGAGGGCGGCAGCCGGCTGTTCACGGCGTTCGTCGAAAGCGGGCTCGCCGACAAGGCCGTCCTGTCCTACGCGCCGCGTCTCGTCGGCGGCGTCGGCGCGCCGGGCTTCGTCGGCGGCGAAGGCGTGGACAAGGTCGGCCGGGCGCTAACCCTGAAAAGGGTGCGTTCGTTCTCGGTCGAGGACGACATCATCCTGGAAGGATATTTCTGATGTTCACGGGCATCATTTCCAATCGGGGCACATTTCGCGGCTATCGCCAGGGCCGCAAGGAATTGCTCGTCGAGGCGCCCGGCTTGGCGGCAAAGCTCGCGACGGGCGACAGTCTGGCCGTGAACGGCGTCTGCCTGAGCCTCGTCGCGGCGGACCGGGGCGAGCTCCGCTTCAACCTCTCGCGGGAGACGATCGAGAGAACGACCCTCGGCAGCATCAAGCCCGGCGGCTGGCTCAACCTCGAACTCCCTCTCACTCTCGCCTCCCCGCTCAGCGGGCACCTGGTCAGCGGCCACGTCGACGGCGTGGGGAAAGTCCTCAGAGCGACCTCCCGGCCGCCCGGGAAAAGGCTCACCGTTTCCTTCCCTACCGCTCTTCGCCCCTTCCTCGTTCCCAAGGGGTCGGTCGCGGTCGACGGGGTCAGCCTGACCGTCGCCTCGCTCGGGCCGTCCACCTTCGAGGTCGAGCTCATTCCTCTGACGCTCGAGGGTACGAACCTCGGCGGCCTGCGCGGCGGGGCGTTCGTCAACCTGGAGTGTGACATGGTCGGAAAATACGTGTATAATTGGCTGTCCCAAGGTCGCAAAGCGGGCTGAGAGAGGCCCATCAATCCCATGACCGAAGAGCAGAAGACGGTATCCGTGGAGACGGCCCTGGACGCCGTCCGCGCCGGACGGATGATCATTATCGTCGACGACGAGGACCGGGAGAACGAGGGCGACCTCATGGTCGCCGCAGAGAAGGTCACTTCCGAGGTCATCAATTTCATGGCCCGGCACGGCCGTGGCCTCATCTGCCTGCCCCTGACCCGGGAGCGTCTGGATGAGCTCCAGCTCCCCCTCATGGTCAGCGAGAACACGGCCCGTTTTCAGACGGCCTTCACCGTCTCGATCGACGCCAAGAAGGGCGTCACGACCGGCATCTCGGTCCACGACCGGGCCGCGACCGTCCGCGCCGCGATCGATCCCGAGACGAAGCCCGAGGACCTGGCGCGGCCGGGTCACGTCTTCCCGCTCCAGGCCAAGGAGGGCGGCGTTCTGGCCCGGGCCGGGCAGACCGAGGCCGCCGTGGACCTGGCTCGCTTGGCCGATCTCACCCCGGCCGGCGTCATCTGCGAGATCATGAACGAGGACGGTTCCATGGCCCGTATGCCCCAGCTCGAAGAGGTCAGTCGCCGCCACGGCATCCCCATCCTGACCATCGCCGAGCTCATCCGCTACCGCATGAAGCACGAGACCCTCGTCCGCAAGCTCGAGGAGACCGATCTGCCCACGTCGCGCGGCCACTTCCGGCTCCACGTCTTCGAGGACACCATTTGCGGCGAGCACCACGTCGCCCTGGTCAAAGGCGAGGTCGGCGGCGCCGGGCCCGTCCTCGTCCGGGCCCATTCGCAATGCCTGACGGGCGACACCTTCGGCTCGGCCCGGTGCGACTGCGGCGACCAGCTCCGCTTGTCCATGGAGATGATCGAGAAGGAGGGCCGGGGCGTCGTCCTCTACATCCTGAACCACGAGGGCCGGGGCATCGGCTTGGCCAACAAGATCAAGGCCTACGCTATGCAGGACAAGGGCGCCGACACCGTCGAGGCCAACCGCAAGCTGGGCTTCAAGCCCGACCAGCGCGACTACGGCATCGGCGCCCAGATCCTGGTAGCCCTCGGCGTCCGCCGCATCCGTCTCATCACGAACAACCCCCGGAAGTTCGTCGGCCTCGTCGGCTACGGCCTGGAGATCGTCGACCGCGTGTCCCTCGAAGTCCCGCCGAACCCCTGCAACCTCCGCTACCTGAAGACCAAAAAAGAGAAAATGGGCCACATCCTGGACCTGGTCTGAGGATGGACGAACATCGCGCGCCCGAAGAAACAAGCCTGTCCGCGGTCTGCCGCGCCTTTCTCCTGAAGCTCGCCCGGACTCCCGACAAGACGAAGAGGCAGAGGATCCTCGCCGCCTGCGTCAAGGTCCGCCTGCCCTGGGTCGAGGAGCTCCTCTGGGAAGCGCTCGCCGATCCCAACGAAGGCGTCCGGGAGTTCGTCGTGAGAGAGCTCCGCCGCCGCCAGCCGCTCCGTCCCGAGCTCGCCTTGAGGAGGCTCCACCTTCCGCCCTGGTACGCGCGGAGCTCCGTCCTGGGAATCATCGGCTATCGGCGGATCCGGGTAGCTATCCCTGAGATAGGCCGGGCGGTTTGTGACGCCAACGTCGAGGTCCGCCGGGCGGCGGCCGGAGCCCTGGGCGAGCTCGGCGGCGAGGAGGCCCTCCGGCTCCTCGTCCGGCTGAAACAGGACGCCAATCCCTACGTCAGGGCGGCGGCCGAGGAAGCCATCGGGAAGACGAGCGGAGTGCGGTTCAGCTGAAAAAGTCATAAGAGGCGTAGCGGACGTCGCCTCACCTTCCGTCACGGGATCCGGACCCTGGCTTCGAATCGAGGATGAAGGTCACCGGGCCGTCGTTGAGGATGTGGACGTCCATGAGGGCCTGGAAGACGCCGGTCTCCACGGTCACCCCGAGGGCCTCGACGGCGCCGACGAAATAGCCGAAGAGCTCGGCCGCCCGGCCCGGTTCCTCCGCCCCGTCGAAGCTCGGCCGGCGGCCCTTGCGGACCGAAGCGGCCAGCGTGAACTGGGAGACGGCCAGGACCTCGCCTCCGGCGTCGGCGAGCGAGAGGTTCATCTTGCCCTCGGCGTCGGGGAAGATGCGCAGCCCGACCGTCTTTTTCGCCAGGAATTCTGCGTCCGACTCACCGTCGCCCTTCTCGACGCCGACGAGCAGGCAGACGCCCCGCCCGATGCGGCTGACGGTCTTGCCCTCGACGTCGACCCGCGCTTCTTTCACCCTCTGGAGCACGATTTTCATGGTTTCTCCTTGCCCGCCGCCTTCTTGAGGAGTCCGAAGACGCTCTTCACGTCGGCCGGACTGACGAGCCGGAGAAGGCCGAGATAGATGACCATCCCCGAAACGATCGCTCCGGCCAGTGCGGCCGCCCGGACGACGAAGGCCGCCCGGTCGACGGCCAGGACCGGCCAGGCCAGACGCAGGATCGTCCCCATCACCGCCGCCGCAGCCGCGGACTTCGCCGCCGAGACGGCCCACCGGCCTTTGTCCGTCGGCCCGACCCTACGCTCAAGCCAGACGAGGAGAAGTATGAAATTGAGGATTTGCGAGAGAGAGAGGGACAGGGCCAGGCCGCCGACCCTGAGGGAGCCCATGAGGAGAAGGGAGGCGGCGGCGTTCACCAGCATGACGATGATCCCGATGGCCACGGGCGTCCGGGTGTCCTTGAGGGAAAAGAACGCGGGCGCGACGACCTTGACCCCGGAGACGAAAGGCAGTCCGAAGGCGAAGAAAAGCAGGCAGGACGCGGAGAGGGCGGTCGACCCCCGGTCGAACATGCCCCTTTCGAAGAGCGTGCGCATGATCGGGACGTTGAGGGCCACGAGCCCGGCCGCCGCCGGGAAGCTGACGATGGCGGTGAGCTTGAGCGAAAAACCCAGGGTCTTTTTCATCTCTCCGATGTCCCGGGCGGCGACCTGTTCGGAGAAGGCCGGAAGGAGGGCCGCGGCCAGGGCGATGGAGAAGAGGCCGAGGGTCAGCTCCTCGATCCGGGAGGCGTAGTAGAGGGCCGAGGTGCTTCCCTTTTCGAGCCCGGAGGCGATCATCCGGCTCAGCGCGAAGTTGACCTGGTAGACGCTCGCCCCGAAGACGCCGGGGATCATGAGCCGTCCCACCCGGCGGACGACCGGGTCCCGGAAAGACAGGCCGAACGTGAAGCGCATCCCCTCCTTCCAGAGAAAAGGGACCTGAAGAGCGAGTTGGAGGATGCCGCCGATGACGACTCCGGCGGCGAAGACAAGCGCCGGCTCGCGGGCGCTCCCGGCCCAGCCGGTGACGGCGGCGATGACGGCGACGTTGAACAGGATGGGCGTCGAGGCCGGGACGAAAAAGCGGCCGAAGGAGTTCAGGATGCCCGTGGCCAGGGCGGCCAGCGTGATGAAAAAGAGGTACGGGAACATGACCCGGGTCATGAAGATCGTCAGGCCCCATTTCCCGGCGACGTCGCCGAATCCGTAGGCGATGACCTTGACCAGGCCGGGCGCGAAGAGGACGCCCAAGCCTGTCGTAACGGCCATGACCAGGGCGAGGTCCCAGAAGAAAACGTTGCCGAAGGCCCAGAGCCCGCTCCGGTCCCGGTTCCTTTTGAGCTCTGTGAAGGTCGGGACGAAGGCCGGCGTCATGGCCCCCTCGCCCGTCAGGCGGCGGAAGAGGTTGGGGATGGTGAAGGCTATGGTGAAGGCGTCGGCGCCGTGGCCCGTGCCGAGGTAGTAAGCCTGGAGGAGGTCGCGAACGTAGCCGAGGACGCGGCTCGCAAGAGTCGGCGCGGCCACCGCGGCCGTGGAGCGGATCAGCCGGCTTTTCCGGTCGTCAGATTCCATCGGGAAAAGCGCCCTCCCGGCCCCGGGGCCGTTTGACTTTAGGGTCAGGATATTCTATCATATGGCCCTTTAAGAGGAGAAAAAAATGGCCCGTCACAAATCAGCGATACGGCAGCACCGTCGCAGCCTGCGCCGGAAGTCCGTCAACGCCCAAACGAAATCGGCCCTCCGGACCAAGATGCGCAAGATCCGGGAGGCCATCAAGAATAACGACCGTGAAGGGTCGGTCCAGATGCTCCCCGGGGTCTTCCGGGCCATCGACACGTCGGTCAAGAAAGGGGCCATCAAGAAGAACACCGGGAGCCGCTACAAATCACGGCTCAGCCGGCAGGTCGCTCTCCTCAACCCCACTCCGGCGAAATAATCTTCCTCTCTTTTCTTGCCAGGCAGAATTCCCTCAGGAAGATCTCCAGGACCATCTTCGGGGCGGCATCGGTCGTCTTGAGGCGTGCGTCCACCCGGCGGAGCTTGCCCAGGAGAGCGTTGAGCTCCGAGGACGAGAGCCCCTCCACGACGCCGAAGAACTGACGCGACTTGTCCCCGTACATGCTCCAGCCTTTCTGGATATGGGGGAAAAAGGCCTGGAAGATCTCGTCCTTGGTCCGGCTTTTCTCCCGGAGCCAGGTCTGGGCCATGACGCCTTTTCGGAAGAAGCCGGCTAGGCGGCCGACGATCTGCTCGGGCCTCTCTTCTTCCAAAAGGTCGCGCAGGATGGCCGCCCCCTTGGCGAAGTCGGCGGAGGCCAGGGCATCGTCGAGCTCGTAGTCCTGGAAGCTGCGCTGTCCGGCCGTGGCCTGGCTGACGTCGTCCTCTTCGATGCCCTTCTTGTCGCCGACGAAGACGGCCAGCTTGCCGACCTCGTTGATCATCAGTCGCAAGTCCTGGCCGAGGAGCTCGAAAAGCCGCTGCTTGGCCCCCTCGGTGAGCGTCTTGCCGAGGGCCCGGGCTTTCTCATCGGCCCGCCGCATGAGGGCGGCGGCGCCGAGCCGCTTCATCTCCGTGACCGCGAAGACCGCCTTGGGCAGGGACTGGAAAAAGCGGACGATGGCGTCGTCCTTCTTGACGCGCCCGGCCCGGATGACGGCGATGACCGTCCGGGACGGCGGGTCGGCGAAATAATCCCGCAGGATCTTCTGGTCGATGACGGACAGGAACTTCGTCCCTTTCCCCTCTTCCCCGTCGGCGTCAGCCGTTCTTCCCTGGCCCTTGCCGGACCCGGCCCGCCGTTCCGGGACCCGGACGACGATGGCCCGCCAGGGCTCGAAGAGGAAAGGGGCGGTCCGGGCCGTGTCGACGATGTCCCGCCATTTCGTCTCGTCGAGGTCCATGCGGGTCAGGTGGAACTCGCCTCCCGACGAGGACGTCAGAACTCCCTTGAGCTCCGCGATGAATTCGTCGGCCAGGTATTCCTCCTCGCCGAAGAAGAGGTAGCCGGCGAGGAGAGTGTCCTCGCGGAGCCCGCCGGCCGACGGCCCGGCCATCCTAGAAACCCTCCAGGATGCTGACGACGAGGCTGCGGGCGAACTTTTCCGCGATCTTGTCGATGGCCTCGGTCTCGAGCGACTCGAAGCTCGCGCCGGGCGGGACATCGTATTCCTGCTGGTAAACGAAGGCCGGGTTGGCGAACAGGGGCTTGGCCGAGGACCGGTCCTTCAGCGTGACTTTGGCGGTCACGGTGATTTTGTACTTGTCCGCCTGGTTCCCGCCGCTGAAACCGATGGGCGTCGCGGTGAATCCGGTGATCTCGCCCTCGAGCACGGCGTCCGCGCCGGCCGGGTCCGCGCTGATGGCGACCTTGCCCCGGGCGACGAGCTCGTTGATCACGGCCCGGGTCAGCTTGACGTCGAGCTCGAAGCGCGTCGTCAGGTTCTTGAACACGGGGACGCTCATCGTCCGGACCTGCGGCGGCAGGGAGGAACCGGTTCCGCGCAGCCGGTAGCCGCAGCCGGCGCCGGCCAGGAGGGCGGCGGCCATGAGGACGGCCGCGACGGCCGGCTTTCTTCCGGGATCGTTCGTTCTCATCTTCTTCAGCGCGCCTCCGGCCGGCAAGCCATCAGCTCACGATGTTGACGAGCTTGTTCTTGACGGAGATGATCTTGCGCGGCGGCTTGCCGCCGAGGGCCGCCTGGATCTTCGGCAGGGCCAGCGCCGCCGCCTCGAGCTCGGGCTCGGAGAGGTCCGGCACGGCCTCGAACCTGTCCCGCAGCTTGCCGTCGACCTGGACGACGACCGTGGCCATCTCCTCGCGGGCGAGGTCCGGATCGTAGGCGGGCCAGGCCGAGCGCATGAGGAGCCCTTCGTGCCCGGTCTTCTCCCAGAGCTCCTCGGCGAGGTGCGGGACGAACGGCGACAACAGCCGGACGATGGATTCCAAAGCCAGACGCAGGGCGGCCCGGCCGGCTGAGGTCCGGCGCAGGCCGTCCCGCTCCTTCCTGGCCAGGTTGTAGAGCTCCATGATCGAGCTGATGGCCGTGTTGAGATGGAAGCGGACGCCGATGTCCTCGGTCACCTTGCGGATGGTCTGGTGCGTTTTCCGGACGACTTGTGAGGCCGCGTCCCCGCCGGGGGCGGCGGCCGCTTCGCCGGGAGCGGCGGCAAAGAGGTCGAGGTTCTCATGGACGATCGTCCAGACGCGGACGATGAAGCGGTAGCCGCCCTCGACCCCTTCTTCGGTCCAGGCGAACTCCTTGTCCGGCGGCGAGGCGAACAGGATGAACAGGCGGAGCGCGTCCGCGCCGCGGCTCTTCAAGATGTCGTCCGGGTCGACGATGTTGCCCTTGGATTTGGACATAGCCGAGCCGTCCTTGGTCACCATGCCCTGGGCCAGGTAGTGCGGGAAGGGCTCGGAGATCCCGGTCAGGCCGAAATCCCGGAGGACCTTGGTGAAGAACCGGGAATAGATCAGGTGGAGGATGGCATGCTCGACGCCGCCGATGTAGAGGTCGACGGGGAGCCACGACTTCGCCGCCTCGGGTCGGAAGGGCAGGCTCGTCTCGTGGGGCGAGCAGTAGCGGAAAAAGTACCACGAGGAATCGACAAAGGTGTCCATCGTGTCGGTCTCGCGGCGAGCCGGGCCGTGGCACTTCGGACAGGTCGTTTTGACGAAGCCTTCGTGGTGCTCGAGGGGCGAGCCCTCCTCCCCCGTCAGCATGACGTTGAGGGGAAGCTCGACCGGAAGGTCGCGCTCGGGGACGCCGACGATGCCGCACGTCTCGCAGTAGATGACGGGGATGGGCGTCCCCCAGTAGCGTTGGCGGGAGATGCCCCAGTCGCGGAGACGGAAGACCGTGCTCCGGCGGCCGAAACCTTTGTCTTCGGCGTACCGGCCCATTTTTTCGGCGGCCTCCGCGGACGTGAGCCCCGAGAAGATCCCCGAGTTGACGAGGACGCCGTAATCTTCGAAGACCTCGCCGGGCTCGGCGTCGAATGACCCGCCCGCCTGGGCCGCGGGGGCGATGACCGTGCGGATGGGGATGCCGTAGGTCCGGGCGAATTCGAAGTCGCGGGCGTCGTGGGCCGGGACGGCCATAATGGCGCCCGTCCCGTACTCCATCAGGACATAGTTGGCGATCCAGATGGGAACGCGCTCGCCGGTGAAGGGATTGACCGCTTTCTTCCCGGTGTCCACGCCGTCCTTCTCGGGCTCGCCGATGTCCCGACGCTTGCGCATCTCGGCGACGGTCCGGGCGACCCAGACGCCGAGCTCCTTTTTTTTCGGGCCGGCGACGAGGTCGGGGACGATGGGATGCTCGGCGGAGACGACGAGGAAGGTGGCGCCGCAGATCGTGTCGAGGCGCGTCGTGAAGACCTCGATCGTCTTCGGGCTCCCTTCGAGCCCGAAGAGGACGTGGGCGCCCGTGCTCCGCCCGATCCAGTTCTTCTGCATCTGGAGGACGTGCTCGGGCCACTTTCGGAGTTCGGCGTGGCCGGAGAGGAGCTCGTCGGCGTAGGCCGTGATCTTGAGGAACCACTGCTCCATTTTTTTCTGGGTGACCGGGGTGTCGCAGCGCCAGCAGCCGCCGCCGACAACCTGCTCGTTGGCCAGGACGGTCCGGCACTGGGAGCACCAGTTGACCCAGCTCTCCTTGCGGAAGGCCAGGCCCTTCTCGAGCATGCGCAGGAAGATCCACTGGTTCCATTTGTAGTAATCGGGGAGGCAAGTGTTGACCTCGCGGTTCCAGTCGTAGCTGATGCCCATTCTCTTGAGCTGGGCCCTCATGTGGTTGACGTTGTCAAGGGTCCACGTCCGGGGGTGCGTGCCGTGCCTTATGGCCGCGTTCTCGGCCGGCATGCCCAGGGCGTCCCAGCCGATGGGATGGAGGACGTTGAAACCGGCCATGATCTTCTGGCGGGCGATGACGTCGCCGATCGAGTAATTCCGGACGTGGCCCATGTGGATCCGGCCGGACGGATAAGGGTACATCTCCAGGCAATAGTACTTCGGCTTGGCCGGGTCCTCGACGGCTTCGAAGGCCCGTTTTTCCTCCCAGGCGCGCTGCCACTTGCTCTCGATGGCGGCGAAATCGTAGGTCTCTATCATGCTCCTGACATCCTCGAAAGAATGGATTTTCATCTTAGATTCATCCCCCCCTAAAGTCAAGGAAGGGCCTCGGGCTCAGCGGTCATCTCCGGCGGGAATACCTCGAGCGTTCGAGAGCGGGCTTGCTGAGAGGCCGGCTGACCCGGCGGTCGTGGCATAAATCGCGGCGAATGGCTATACTGAGGGGAGCGCGGACGGCCATGGCGATCATCGAAACACGCGAGCTCTCGGCGGGATACGACGACGGGTACGTCATCCACGATGTCTCCCTCGCCGTCGGGCCGGGTGAATTCGTGGCCGTCCTCGGCCGGAACGGCTCGGGGAAAAGCACGCTGATCAAGGCCGTCCAGAACCTCCTCGGCAACGTCCGCGGCGCGGTCCTCTGCGGCGGCGAGGACGTCTTCCGGATGAGCCCGCGCCGGGTCGCGTCGATGATCGCCTACGTCCCCCAACTGGCCGAGCCCGTCTTCGAATACGCGGTGGAGGAGGTCGTTCTCATGGGCCGCTTCGCCCGCCAGGGCCGGTTCGAGAAAGCCTCGGCCGAGGACGACGCGGCCGTGGCCGAGGCCATGCGCCTGACCGAGGTCGGGAGCCTCAGCGGCAAGAGGCTCTCCCAGCTGAGCGGCGGCGAGCGCCAGAGGGTCTTCATCGCCCGGGCCCTGGCCCAGGACACTCTCCTTCTCCTGCTCGACGAGCCCAGCCTCCATCTCGATATCAGCTACCAGGCCGAGGTCTACGGCATTCTCAAAGGCCTGCAGAAGGATAAGGGCAAGACCGTCGTCGCCGCCGAGCACAACATCAACCTGGCCGCGGCCTACGCCGAGCGGCTGGTTTTTCTCAAGGACGGCATCGTCGCGGCCGAAGGAACGCCCGAGGAGACGGTCACGGCCGCCAACATCCGGGAGATCTTCGGCGCGGAGGTCGACATCCGCGAGAACGCCCGCTCGGGCTTGCCGGAAATATCGTTGGTTGGTCGAGGAGCGGGCCAATGAGCGCGGCGGCGGGGAGCGGCAAGAACGCGCAAGAACGAGCGCTTGTCCTCGTGGCACTTTTGTTCCTAGCCCCGGCCCTGATTCTGTGGGTGCCGGTGCTCAAAGGCGCCCAAGACCTCAAGGACGACATCGGCCGGCCGTTCCCCCTGCCCGCACGGACTCCCGAGAGGATCGTTTCCATGGCCCCGAACATCACCGAGATCCTCTTCGCCCTCGGCCTCGGCGACCGCGTCGCCGGGGTCACGCGTTTCTGCGACTATCCGCCGGAAACGCGTTCTCTCCGCAGGATCGGCGGCCTCGTCGACCCCAACATCGAGGTCATCCAGTCGCTTGATCCGGACCTCGTCATCGCCTTCCGGGGAAATCCCCTCCGGCTCGTCGACAGGATCGGGAAGCTCGGGCTCCCCGTGTTCGTTCTGGACATCGGCGAAGGACTCGAGGCCCTCTTTCCGCTCATCGCCAAGATAGGCCGGGTCACCCGGACCGAAGACCGGGCGGACGACCTCGCCGCCGAGCTCCGCAGCAGGCTCGAGGCCGTGGACATAGCCATGCTGGGGATCGCTTCGAGACCGAAGGTCTTCGTCCTCCTCTACGGCCAGGGGCTGTGGACATGCGGCGGAGAGAGCTACGTCGACGACCTCATCGGCCGTTCCGGCGGAACGAACGTCGCTTCGTCCCTGCCCAAGAAATGGGCCCTCTACAAGCGCGAGCGGATCCTCAAGGACGACCCGGACGTCATCTTCATTCTCGCCCGCTCCTCCGAGGACTTCACGGCGGGCCGGGACTGGCTGTTGCGGACAGCGGGTGTCGCGAGCGTCGCGGCCGTGAAGTCCGGGAGGATCTACGAGCTCGACGAGAACGCGGCCAGCCGCTTCGGCCCGAGGCTCTTGGATATCCTCGACCGGGTGGCCAAGCTCCTCCATCCGGAGCGCTTCGGAGAACGGCCGTGAGCCGCAAGACCGGACGCCGTCTCTTCTGGGCGGCGTGTCTCGTCCTGTGCCTCGCCGGCTTCCTCGTCTCCCTCCTCGTCGGCCCGGTCAGGACGACGCCCGGCGACCTGCTTCGCTTCATCCAAAGCCCCGACCGCGTCCAGTCGGCGATCTTCATCGACCTCCGCCTGTCCCGGGCCGTCCTGGCCTTCCTGGTCGGCGCGGCCCTGGCCCTCTCCGGAGCCATCCTCCAGGGGTATTTCCGTAATCCCATGGCCGACCCGTTCGTCGTCGGCGTCTCGTCGGGAGCCTCGCTCGGGGCCGTCGTCGCGGCCTCCCTCGGGTTCGAGGCCGCCGTCTTCGGCTTCTCGGGCCCCGGACTCCTGGCCTTCCTCTCCGGCCTCGCGATCGTGTCGCTCGTCTACGCCCTGTCGTTGCGGCGAGGGGGCTTCAAGGTCGAGACGATCCTCCTGACCGGAATCGCCGCGGGCGCGCTGGCCTCGGCCCTGACCTCGTTTTTCCTGTTCATGCGCTCGGATTCCTACGACCAGGCGGTGTTCTGGCTCCTCGGCAGCTTCCAGCTCGCCGAATGGGGCCAAGTTGCGACGATCGCCCCCTGGGTCGTCCTGTGCCTTCTGGCCTCGGCCTGGCTGGCCCGGGACATGGACCTCCTCGCTCTCGGCGACGAAACGGCCCAGGCCCTCGGCTGTCCCGTCCGGCGTGTCAGGAAGGTCTTCCTGGCTATGTCGGCCCTCCTGGCGGCGCTCGCCGTGGCCGTGAGCGGGATCATCGGGTTCGTCGGCCTGGTCGTCCCCCACTGGGTCCGCATCCTGATCGGCCCCGGCCACCGCGCCCTGTTCGTCTCCTCCGCTCTGGCCGGCGGGACATTCCTTCTCTATTGCGACCTCCTCGCCCGCAACCTCCTCGCCGCGGAGCTGCCCATCGGCGTCATCACCGCGGCCGTCGGCGCCCCGTTCTTCCTCTATCTTCTCCACAAGAAGCGCTAGACCCTCTTTTTTTCCCAGAACTCCAGTTTTTGTCTCTCTATCTCACCTCTGCCCATCGCGCTTCTGAATCCGCTGCGATGCCAAAGGAGGGTCGAGGGGTATCGGCGGATTGAGCGGCGGGGAGCGGAGCCGATCCCCGAGACCGCTCCATGCATCGCAGCGAGGAAAGCAGTCGGACCGGCCATTGGGAAAGTCGAGCGAGGCTGTTGCTTCGGGCCGAGGGGAAGAGCGAGCGTTAAGGACGGTGGCGCAGGGGCGATGCCCGGAGGCGGCCGCCGAATAGTGGGGCTGAGAGGTATCGTCGGAGGGAGCATAAAGCGGTAATTTAGCCTTGCTGGGCCGGATACGCGGATTCCTCCCATCGGATCCGGCCCGGCAAGGCGTTAAGAATTACCGCAGCGAACGCAGACGATGCCCGAAGCCCCTCCGCGGCCGATGGAGTGGCGCGCCC
>Ga0299912_10000680_pt1 | contig 28042 bp, 22 predicted proteins | sample RVTome_2_FD_207667 | JGI IMG/M metagenome (GOLD analysis project Ga0299912, IMG submission 207667) | Soil microbial communities from uranium-contaminated site in the Upper Colorado River Basin, Wyoming, United States - RVT95D214 (version 2) ... | reverse complement strand
TTTCCGAAGGCGAACGCCTGTGGATACTCGGTATCGAAGCTGCCAACAATGGTTTACCCGCCAAACAGGAAGAATATTATAAGCAGATGGTGGCGCTTTATCCAAACGATGAACGCGCTCAAACCTTGCTGGGTAATTTTTATTTTGGTCAGCAAAATTACCCAGAAGCCGTCAAGTATTTCGAGCATGCTGAAAAAATCAATCCTGAATATTCTCAACCTTACAATCAGATGGGGTATGCCTATCGGTTTTTAAATCAATACGACCAGGCTGAAAAAGCTTTCCAGAAATACATTCAATTAATTCCGGATGATCCCAACCCTTATGATTCCTATGCCGAGCTCTTTATGAAAATGGGCCAGTTCGAAAAATCGATCGAATATTATCGTAAAGCGCTTAAAGTCGATCCCCAGTTTGCCGCCTCACACCTCGGTATAGCTACTGATTTTAATTTCCTGGGCCGTTACGAGGATGCCCGCGCTCAGCTGAAGACATTTTATGACGGCGCTGTAAACGATGGCCAGCGCCGCGCCGCTCATTTCGCGATGGCGGTTTCTTATATGGACCAGGAGGATAGCAAAAATGCCCTGGCCGAGTTTGACAAACAGTACGAACTGGCGGCGAAAATAAATGACGCCACCAACAAAGCCGGCGATTTATTTGCTATGGGCAATATCTTGCTTTTTATTGGCCAGCCGGATGAAGCGCTGATGAAATACACGCAAGCCAAGGACGAGGTGCTTAAATCAGACCGTTCAGATGAGATCAAAAATAACGCGAGGCTCGGTTTCTTATATAACGAGGGCAAAGTCGCGGCCGCCAAAGGCGATCTCGCCAAAGCCAAAGCGAATCAATTGGAATATGCCAAAGGCGCCCAGGCTAATAATAACCAGTTCCAACTCTGGCTATCTCACGAACTGGCCGGCATAATCGCGCTGGCCGAAAAAGATTATGATAAAGCGATAGCAGAATTCGGACAGGCCAATCAGCAGGATACCTACAACCTTTACCGCATAGGGCTGGCCTATAAGGAAAAAGGCGACAAGGTTAAAGCCAGAGAGATGTTCGATAAAGTAGCGAAATATAATCAACTTACCAACTTAAATTACTCTTTCGTTAAGGCCCAGGCGCAGAAGATTCTGGCTTCTATGTAAACTGACTTAAAGATATCGGATTTAGCCGCCGGGTTTTTGCCTGGCGGTTTTTTGTTTGATGCGGGTACACTATGTTTTGGATTAGCGCAATAATATTGCTTTGACAACCGAATTGCTATTGCCGCCTGCGGTTTTTATAAAATATACGCCTGAACTTGCCGCGCCGCCTTTTTTGTCATTTCCGTTCCAAGTAATCAGATTATTTCCTTGAATATATTTGAACTCGTTAATAACTCTTCCGAGTATATCATAGATTTGAATCTTGCCTGGTTGTTGTGAATTGATGTTGATTGTAAGTGAAGCGTTGAAGGGGTTGGGGTAGGCAGTTAAACTAATCGTTGCAGGGGTATTTATTTGCCCTTCGGAGATATCAGTGGAATCGGGAGTATAGACTTTATAGAAAATATCATTACCTTCGTCTATTAAGTCTTCCCTCCAGACTAAATGTATTTTATCGTTCTCGGCAGTTACCCACGATTCAGTAGAAAGACCCGCCGTGTAAGTCAACCTTTGTTCGCCTTCCCAGGTTTCGCCCGCATTGTTACTCCTATTAATTATTATCTGGCGATCTCCTTCATCATTATATCGTCTGTCGGACCATGTGGCCAATAGAGTATCAGCATAAAATTCTATCGCAGGCGTTCTTGCGGTCGGCTGAGTTGAAGCCCGAACTTCTCTGGGCCAGGTTTGCCCGCCATCATCGGACAATGCAATGAATATATCTCCATGAAAAGCATACTCTTGATACCTGTGATCCATATAGCCAACCGCAAATTGGCCGGTTTCATCGTTGCAGGCGAGACAGGGAGCCTGCGACAGGAGTTCATCTTCCGGCGATATCCAGATCATCTCCGACCAGGTTCGCCCGGCATCCTCGCTGCGATACCCTACAATATGATAACCGGTGTGAAGGCTATCGACGTAGCCTGATTTAACCGCCAATAAAACGCCATTGCAGTAGCTGAGTAAAAATTCCTGTTGTGTCGAATATGGATAACATATAGTAACTTCATCATTCCAAGTCTCGCCATAATCGTATGAAGAGAAAAATCTTAAAGGATTGTTTCCTGTTGAATCGTCCTCCAATGAAAAATTGGTCATGAAGATTGTATCACCCTTCACCGCCGAAGCAGGTTTGTATACATCATCAAAATTATCAGTGTATAAATATTCGGGCGAAAACCAGTTTGTGCCGTTTTCAGATGTGGAATAGCCGATTGTATAAAATATATTTCTGTTTTGCCAGCTAACAAACAATCCATTATCGTCAATCGATAAATCAGGATAACAAGTATAATGGCCCTCCTCCGAAAGATTAATTAAGCTATCCCAAATTGCCCCGCCGTCTGTGCTGCGAATATATGAAGTATAATTATCACCCCAGTACCAAACCACATGAACGGTATCATTACGCGCAATAACCTGCGGGCTAATCTCATGCCCGCGATAAGTAAGGCGCACACTTTCCGACCAACCAGCCATAACCGCATAGGCCATTAATAGAATAAATATGAGACAAAGGGCAGGCTTCATCCGATCCTTCCTACGTTTAATTCAATATAACAGACATTCTAAAAAAGGCAAGGTAATAGATATTTCGGGTTTTTGAATAGAAGCAAAAATATTATCAAATAACAGGCAGGACTTTCCAGTCCTGCCGGCGGCTCTGGAAAGAGCCGCCTGTTAAGAGGATAAGAAATTGAAAATAAAATAACAGCCCCCGACTTTCCAGTCGGGGGTGTTGTCCAAATTCTGGTGCTATATTCAAAGGACGGGCAGACGGGGAGAGGTTGTCGCAAAAGGTGACAGATTGCCACGTCGTCCGCCGCGGCGGACTCCTCGCAATGACCAATTTGCGATGTCATTGCGAGCCAAAGGCGAAGTAATCTGTTTCTATCATGTAACGCGTTGATCATCTGTCAATATCAACTTGTGAGACAGCCTCGGGACGTCTGCCGCGCATGTGAGCTATAGCTCATTCCACCAGCGCCCTACCCGATAGCTTCAGGAAAACATCCTCCAAATTGGCGGGACGTTTGACCAAGTCTTTGGGTTTGAAACGGGCCAGGCCGCTAAGAATCAGCTCGGCATCGTTGGTATATATATTGATATCCTCACCGGCTTGTTCGTAATAGCCACTATTGTTTATAATGACTGGCAGTTGGGCGATCAGCTTTTCATCGGGTTCGACCAGTTCGATTACCTCTTTGCCGATATATTGATCGACCATCGATGAGGGCGTGCCGCCGGCGATAATTTTGCCCTGATGCATCATCACCAGCTGGTCGCACAGTTGCGCCGCTTCATCCATGTAATGCGTGGTTAAAATTATCGTAATACCGGATTTTTTCAGCGCCTTGAGTTTCTGCCAGACCAGATGCCGGGCTTGCGGATCAAGACCCGTGGTTGGCTCATCGAGGATGAGTATCTTGGGATTATTAATCAGCCCGCGGATAATCATCAAGCGGCGTTTCATACCGCCGGACAGCTCCTCGATAATGGTGTCCCGCTTCTCGGTCAAAGACATCATCTCGATCAGCTCATCCGCGCGCGGACCGGAAACTTTGGCAGGGATATCGAAATAGCGGGCGTAAGTGATCAGGTTCTCCTTGACATTCAAATCGGGATCGAGCGAATCCTCCTGATGCACCACGCCGAGAACATTCTTCACCTGACGGGGATATTTGATCACATCCAGGCCATCGACTTCCAACAGTCCGCTATCGGGCAGAATGAAGCAGTAGATCATTTTCATAGTTGTAGTCTTGCCTGCCCCGTTAGGCCCGAGGAAGCCGAAAGTCTCACCCTGATTGATCGCGAAATCGATACCATCGACCGCGATCAAATCTTTATAGCGTTTGAATAATTTGGAGGCTTTTATTATTGGTTTGCTCATCATCTAAGTACATCCATTTATTGTGCCGCCGGTTCTCCGTAACCGGTGGAAAGCAGCCGGGTGCGGAGACACGACTGCACTAAAAATCACCTAAACAAATCCATCTCTTCAAGCACATAGCGATCGATATTATTGCGATTGGCCAGCGTAGCCTTAACCGCGTTATAGCCGCGATATTTCAAAACTTCAACAATATCATTGAAACCGAACAGGCAATATATTTTTTTCGGTTTGGCTTCCTCCACGTAACGGATCAAGTCATTATACGAGGCGTGATCGGACAGTGGCAGCAAGGTATCGCCAGGGCGCATCCTGATATAGCTCTGATACAACGCCCAGCCGGTAGTGAAACAGGTACGTTTGCGATAGCCGGGGAAGAGGCTGTCGAAATCCTTGTAATTGGGCGGAATGATTATCGCGCCGTTTTCCGGGTAGCGGCTATCCAGGATGTGGAAATTTTTTATAGCGATACCGTATTTGGTATGGATTTCGGCGTTGGCGTAAGCCGATGGGGTGCCATAGGTATTAAATCCGCTATCGCCCAGAATCTTCATCACCTCCTGAGCTTTGCCGCAGTTGTAAGCGAATATCACCGGGATTTCGCCGGCATAAAGAGCCGCTTCAACGAATTCGTTAAGTCTTTGTTTGAGATAATTATAATCGGGGAAGTTAAAGCGTTTCATGCCAAACGTGGTATCGATAAACAGGATATCGCACTGGTGAATTTGGCCAGGCGCGCAGGTGTCGTTTGGGCTTAGTTTGAAATCGCCGGTGTAGACAATCCTTAAGCCTGAGTAATCGATCACGAATTGCGCCGAACCGAGAATATGCCCAGCCGGTTCGGGGCGAAGCGATGAGCCGTTGAAATTATAGGTTTTGCCGTATTCAAGCGGCACGCCCTGAAAATCGCCGATAGAGGATTTGGCCAAATCCAGCGTAGGCGGAGTCGCGAAAATAGTCTTATGCTTTTTTATATGATCGGAATGCGCGTGACTTACCGCCGCTGACTGCTGAACCCGGGTGGGATCCAATATCAAATCGGAGCCGATTTTGATACCGCCGTTGAGTTCGATCAAAGTTTATACCCTATATCGCGCAAAAATTTCTTGCGGGCCGCCTTATGAGTCGCGTCTTCGATACCTTTCGGCGGGAACCCATCGATAACCCCCAGTACCGCGCCGCCCTGCTCGTTGCGAGTGACCACGACCTGAAGCGGATTAGCGGTAGCGCAATAGATACGAACAATTTCCGGGACGTTTTTAATCGCCGGCAGGAAATTCAGCGGAAAGGCGTTTTTCAGAAATATAATGAAACTATGTCCGCAACCGATTTCCATGAGCGCGTCGGTGGCCAGCTTAATCAGCTCGTTATCGTTGCCCTCCCAGCGGACCAGGCAATCCTGCGAGGCTTCGGAGAAGGCTAGCCCGAATTTAACATTGGGGCAGTTGTTGACCATCGCCTCGTACAAATCCTCGGCGGTTTTGATAAAATGCGAATGGCCGAAAATCACGTTACAGCCATCGGGGATTTTAATGTCTATGGTTTTAATATCCATGAATCCTCCAAAGTTATATAAGTATGTTACACGCTAATAATTAACTGTTAGTTTTCAGAATTTCAACTGCTTTTTTGCGTTTAGGCAGGTCGTAGCGAAGCGTGACCTGCCTGTTATCCCAAGTCAGGTCACACCCTTTCGGGCACGACCTGACTTAACATCAGCAAGTTATCTGTTTTGTCAACAACCTCAAATTTCATGCTAATAATTAACTGTTAGTTTCCAGAATTTCAACTGCTTTTTGAAAATCTTGGGGTAAATCGCTGGAAAAACTCATCAATTCTTTAGTAACCGGATGTTCGAAACTGAGGTTCTGCGCGTGAAGCGCCTGGCTGTCGAGGATTCGCAATAGCGCCAGCCCCAACTGCTTTTTGGGGCCGGTCAGGCGGGTTATTGATCTGGAGCGGCCGCCATAAGTGGAATCGCCAACCACCGGATTGCCGAAATAAGACAGATGCACCCTTATCTGATGAGTTCGGCCGGTCTGAAGTTTCACTCTAAGAAGTTCGGCGATAGCGTACGATTTAATCACCTGATAATGCGTGACCGCCTCGCGGGGCTTGGCGCCATAAACTTTCATCACCTTGCGGTCGCTGGTCGAACGTCCCATCGGCAAATCTATCGTGCCCTCGGCCTGAGCGATTTTGCCCCAGACTAAAGCTATGTACTCCCTCGAAATCAGCCGCTCTTTCATCATCGAATGCAATTGGGCCAGCGTTTTTTCATCCTTGGCAACAAGCAATAGCCCCGAAGTGTCTTTATCCAGCCGATGCACCAGGCCGGGACGTAATTTATCTGAGAAATTCTTTAATTGGGAAAAATGATGCAATAAGCCATTTATCAGCGTGCCGGTATAATTGCCGGCGGCAGGATGGCTGACCATGCCGGATGGCTTGTTGACAACCAGTAAGTAATCATCCTCGAATATGATATCCAGAGGTATCTCCTCCGGTTGCGCCTCGATAGGCGGAGGCGCGGCCAATTCGATAATAATAATTTCGCCTGGTTTGACCTTGTGAGATGCCTTTAAAGCCTGGCCGTTAATTGTTATATAACCTGATGTTGCCAGCTTGGTGAAATGACTCCTTGAATAACCCTCGATGCGGTGAGTGCAAAAAACATCGAGCCTGTTCCCACTTTCGTCCGCCGGAACAGCCAATTTTAGCTTAGGAGTTTCCATCTCAGGGAGTAGCTGGATTTTCGGTGATTATCTTAGGATCGAATTTATCTTGCAAAAACAGGTATATAATAAATCCGATCAAACCGACGGTAATGGCGGCATCGGCAATATTGAATATGTACCATCGGTAAAGCTCAAAACCGGGAAAGGTGAAAGATAAAAAAGAAAATGATGGGATAATGATATCAGGAATATTTACGTCGATAAAATCGATTACCCGTCCATGAACCATACGATCAATAATATTACCGATCGCGCCGCCGGCCACAACAGCCAGACAGAGTTTGGCTATTTTTTGCTTGTCCGGCGTTTTAAAAAAATATACCAGGATAACGACAATGGCGAATGTTGAAAGGATGGTGTAAAACCAGAAACTGCCAAAATTCAGACCAAAAGCGCCGCCGGTATTATAGACAAAAGTGAAGTTTAAAAAATCGCCTAAAATCTGGCGGGAATGGCCAACCGTGTAATTGGCATTTATGTAAATTTTAGTTAGTTGATCGACCAGAATGATGATAAGCGCCAAAGCCAGGTAGGGTTTAATTTCAGGTTTCACGGGCTTTGCGAATCTCCTCGGCCTCTTTGCACTTGATACACATCCGGGCGTGTGGGACCGCTTCCAGACGTTCCGGGCTTATCGGCTTACCGCATTCAACGCAGATGCCGAAATCTTCACTGCGAAGCCGCCGCAGCGCTTCATCGATATGGTACAGCAGGCGGCCGGATTTGGAGGCGAATAAAAACGCCTTTTCGCGTTCCATGGCGTCTGTTCCCTGATCGGCCATGTGGTACGAATAGGAAGAAAGGTCGCCGGAGTTTTCTTTCGCGGTCGTATCCAGCGATCTCTTTCTTATCAGCCCCAGCTCTTCGACCAACTGAGCTCTTTTATCGAGCAGAAGTTTTTCGTATTTCTTGAGATCAGTTTTTTTCACGGGAAAACTCCGGTTAACTTGTTTTTGTTTTTTCCAATGCTATGATCGTATCGACTCCGTTGATATTCCACTCTTGCCTAATATCACGTTCAATTATTGTATCCAGATTGACGGCCAAAGTTTCGCTTTTTATGTAGTCACCGAACTTTGTTACCGCCCGCTTAGCTTCCGGCGAAACTGAAATTCCCAGATGAATTCTGTCGGTGACTTCCAACCCGCCGCTTTTCCTCATGTTTTGAATTTTGTTGATGAGTTCTCTGGCAAACCCCTCGGCTAACAGCTCATCGGTCATTTCCAGATCGATAGCCGCTTTTAACTGGCTATCAGCCGCCGCCGCATATCCCTCCCTGGCTATTACTTTAATAAGTATCTCGTCGGAGGTCAATACTTTTTCGCTTCCACCAATCATTACTTTTATGGAGCCGGTACTCTGTAAAGTGGATATCTCATCGCCGGTTATCGCCTTGATTTTTTCAGTTATTTCCGCCGCCTGCCTGCCATATTTCGGACCAATCGTCTTAAGTACGGGCTCGGGTTTTAAGCTGATATAGTTTGTCTCATTGTCCGTAAATGCAATGCTCTTGACATTTAGTTCTTCCAAAATTACCTGGAATAGAGCCTCTAAACCGGCAGGAGCCTGGCCGTTTTTGTTAATTACCACCAGCTTCGACAATGGCTGACGGACTTTGACATTGGCATCTTTGCGGGCGGCCCGGCCCAAACGGACTATATTTTCCGCGCTGGCCATAGTGCTATCAAGCTTTTTATCGATTTGGCTGTCATCCGACAATGGGAAATCGCAATGATGAACAGATTCCGCGAAACCGTCGAAATCTTCAGTTAAGCGCCGATAAATATCTTCCGCCATGAACGGCGCGATCGGAGCCATCAATTTGCAGACAGTTAGTAGCGATTCATACAAGATATGATAAGCCGATGATTTATCATCGCTCATCTCGGCGCCCCAGAACCGTTTGCGGCTTCTTTTAATCCACCAGTTGGAAAGCTCATCGATTACAAAAGTCGAAATCAATCGGGTAACTTTGGTCAAATCAAATGTTTCATACGCCTCGCCGCAATCTTGAATCAAGCCGTTTAGTCTGGATGATAGCCAGCGATCGATTAAAGGGCGAATGGCCGGCTTAAGAGAATGTGGATCAAATTTGTCCAAGTCGGCATACAAAGCGAAAAACGAATAGCTGTTTTGCAGAGTCGAGAAAAACTTCCGCAAAACTTCCACCACGGCTTTTTCATCGAATTTCTTGGGCAGCCAGATTTGAGAGCTGTTTAACAGGTACCACCTGACAATATCCGCCCCATAAGTCGAGAAAAGCTGTTTCGGATCTAGCACATTGCCCACATGCTTCGACATTTTCTTGCCCTCAATGTCAAGCACCATGTTATTGACGATACAACGCTTGTAGCTGGATTTGCCCGAAACAAAAGCGCTGATAGCCAGCATCGAATAAAACCAGCCGCGGGTTTGATCTAATCCCTCGGCAATAAATTCAGCCGGGAAATATACTTGATCGAAATCATCTTTATGTTCAAAGGGATAGTGCGCCTGGCCGTAAGGCATCGAACCAGAATCAAACCAGGCATCGATAACTTCCTTGACCCTCTCGGCCTGGCCGCCGCAATCAGGGCATTTTATTTTAATATTGTCGACATACGGCCGATGCAGATCAAGTTCTTTCGGCAAGTTAATAGCGCTATCTTTCAATTGCTTGATACTGCCGACCGATATCTCCTTGTCGCATTCCGCGCAAATCCAGATCGGCAGGGGAGTACCCCAGTAACGTTCTCTGGACAGCGCCCAATCGATATTATTTTCCAGCCATTCGCCAAAACGTTTCTCGCCGATTTCGGGCGGATACCAGTCGATCTGCTTGTTTATCTCGATCAATTTTTCTTTAAAAGCGGTGGTTCGGATAAACCATGAACTTCTGGCGTAGTACAAAAGCGGGGAATCGCAGCGCCAGCAAAACGGATAAGTGTGAGTGTGTTTTTCGGATTTATATAATTGACCGCGATTTTTTAAGTCTTTATTAATTTCAGGGTCGGCATCCTTAACAAATTTGCCCGCCCACTTAGTGACTTTAGAAATAAATTTCCCCTGAGTGTCAACCGCCTGAAGCACGGGTAAATTGTACTTCAGACCTAAATCATAGTCATCGGCGCCAAAAGCCGGGGCGCAGTGAACGATACCGGTGCCGTCTTCCATCGTGACGAAATCGGCAACTGTGGCGTAATAGCCGTTTTCCACCCCATCGGCCATGAAAGTGAAAAGCGGCTCATATTTAGTGTGTTCGTATTCCCGCCCGGTCTTTTCGTCGATAATCTCATATTCGCCGTCCAGCACATGCAGGCGCGATTTAGCTAAAATCAATTTTTGGTCTTGATGTTTTACTTTCACGTAAATTTCATCTGGAGCCAACGCGATCGCGATATTTGAAATCAGAGTCCAGGGAGTCGTGGTCCAAACCAGGAAAAAAGTATCCGGGTCGTTAGTAAGCCTTATTTTAACGAATATCGATGGATCGGATACCTCCTGATACCCCTGCGCGACTTCATGAGATGACAATGCTGTGCCGCAACGGGGGCACCACGGCAGGATTTTAAAGCCTCGGTAAAGCAGGGTTTCATCATGAAATTTCTTTAAAATCCACCAGACTGATTCGATATATTCGTTAGTATAAGTGATATATGGATTATTGAGATCAATCCAGTAGCCAATTTTGCGAGTGAACTCATCCCACTCGGTCTTATATTGCCAGACTGATTCGCGGCATTTTTTGTTAAAATTTTCGATACCGAATTTTTCAATTTCGTCTTTATGCTTAATCCCAAGCTTTCTTTCAACATTGAGCTCGACCGGCAGGCCATGCGTATCCCAGCCGGCTTTGCGTTCGACAAAATAGCCTTTCATGCTTTTATAGCGGCAGATAGAATCTTTGACCGTTCGGGCCATAGCGTGATGAATTCCCGGAAGGCCGTTGGCGGTGGGCGGCCCCTCGTAGAAAATGTATCGATTGCCGATGCGACGCAAGTTCAATGATTTTTTGAAGATGTCATTAGCTTCCCAAAACTTGAGTATATCTTCTTCAAGCCTGGGCTGGTCGAAACTCTTATCATATTGACGAAACATAAATATTACATTCGCTCCACTGTTTTTTCGATTAATCGCGACAGATTCGGGCCGGCCAATTCGGCGGCGGCCACGACTTTGGCGTGAGAACAAGATTCCATGGCATCGGGCAAACCCATATCCGTGACTACTGAAAAGCCGAGCACTTTGGTGCCTTGATGCCTGGCGACAAGTACTTCCGGCACCGTTGACATACCGACCAAATCTCCGCCGATAATGCGCATGAATCGGTATTCGGCGGCGGTTTCAAGGTTCGGGCCGGAAACCCCAACATATACGCCCCGCTGTAAATAGATACTCTCGTCCAGCGCCGTCTGCTTGGCGATTTCCTGCAAACCCTTGTCGTAACAATTAAACATATCCGGGAAACGTGTGCCCAACTCGTTGTCATTGTAGCCTATTAATGGATTGAATCCCTGGAAATTGATATGATCGGTCATCAGCACAATATCGCCTTTGGCAAATTGAGGGTTCAACCCGCCGGCGGCGTTGGAGACGATCAGAATCTCGATGCCCAGCGCTTTCATCACTCTGATAGGAAAGGTAACCTGTTTGAGAGTGTACCCTTCGTAATAATGAAAACGGCCTTCCATGGCCACTACGTTTTTGCCGCCGACCTTACCGAACAATAAGCGGCCGGCATGGCTTTCAACCGTGGATACGGGGAAATGCGGAATCTTATCATAGGGAATTTCGACTTCCCGTTTGACGGCTTGAGCCAGCCCGCCGAGGCCGGTGCCGAGAATAATACCGATCTTGGGCGACATGGTTGTCTTGGTGCGTATAAATGAAACCGCTTCATTAATCATTTGCTTAAGATTTTGCATTAGTTCTCCTCCGGTGATTTCGAATATGACCTGTTATCAACTACATTTTCGGCTGTTAGGGTTTCATGTGAAATAGGTTCGATATTTCTTTTAAAATCTTCCACGACACGGTCGACATCCGAATCAGTCATTTCCGCTTTTTTCTTGATGGTCAGCACCTTGTTTTTTTCATCAGCCTGCTTTTCTATTAACTCCAAAAGTTTAAGCTGCGATTCTAAAAGCGAGCGGAAATTTACTAAAAACGCGGCTCTCTGGTTTTTCAGGGAGATATGTTCGCGCCTGAATTCAGAAAGCTTATTGTAAGCGTCATCGATAATTTTGGCGGACTGGGCATTGGCTTCGCGAACAATCAATTCGGCTTTTCCCTCCGCTGTGACTTTCATCTGTTCAGCCGACTCCTGGGTGGCTATCAGAGTGTTTTGCAAAGCCGATTCGATTTTAGTATAACTAGCCAGTTTATCGGAAGCCCTCTGGAGCTTCTCTTTCAGCTCGAGGTTTTCCCGGACCAGTTCTTCCATCTCCAGAGAAACCATTTCTAAAAATGAAATTACTTCAGTTTTTTCGAAACCGCGGAGTTTGGTCTGGAATTCCTGTTTTTTGATATCAAGGGGCGTAATCCTCATATGGCCTCCTCGTTAAGTTAAATTAATTTTCTGTTATTGAATAATCTCGTGTCCCAAAAATAGCCGTCCCGATTCTCAATTCGGTACTGCCATATTTAATCGCTCGCTCGAAATCGCCGGTCATACCCATCGATAAGGTGCTGATTTCAGCGCCAAATTTATCCCGCATTTGCCCATAAAGTTCCTGGACCATTGAGAACGATATGTCAATAGCGTCTAATTCTTCGGTGAAAGGTCCGATAGTCATCAATCCGGCTAATGTCAGGTTATCGAGATTATTGATCTCTTCGGCCACAGTTAATACCTCTTCGGGTTTAAGACCATATTTACTCGTCTCGCCGGAGGAATTAACCTCCAGCAAAATTTTCAGCCTGATGTCGGTATTCGCGCATTCTTCCGCCAGCGCCTGGGCCAGTTTTATACTGTCTACCGATTCTATAATATCAAATAGCTGAACAGCCTTTTTGGCCTTATTAGTTTGTAAATGACCTATCATATGCCAAACCGGACCATCTCCGATTTGGCGGATTTTGGTCTCAGCTTCCTGTACTTTATTTTCGCCAAAATGATCCAAACCCGCTTGGAAAGCTTGCCTGATTTCATCGACTCCCCTGGTTTTGCTCACTCCAACCAGCGTGATTTCATCCGGGTTCCGGCTGTAGCGAAAGCAGGCGGCATTTATTCTGTCGCTGAGTTGTTTTAAATTATCGTCAATAACGCTCATAATTCTACCAATTATAACCTTTAATTATATTTTTTTATGGAGTTGTACGCAATAAGTATTTTGCGGATAAACGGGAAAAGGATATGCTTCTATCTGCGCAAGTGGTTCTAATTCAACTCGTTATGTTAGCTATTTAAGCATCTCGAAGCATCCTTGGCAAGAATATTGGCTTATTAGATTGCATCCCTGAGCTTTATAACTGAATCTCCAGGCGGTGAAAATTTACCTTTAATTTAATTTGTTAAATTCGCTCCTATTTTTTTATACAGGTTATAATAAATATTCCGATAATCCTTTTAGGGTAATTTTACCATAAACCTTAAGCAATTTAGTAAGGAGATATATACATGTTTAAATTCCGCAAAGTCAGAGGGCCGGAACAAATGAGTGATGCCATAAGCACGCTCGAGGAATCGGCCAACCGTTTAGAATCAATGGTAGAAATTGCCCAGAAAGAGAAATCCCGGCTCCATCTGCTGGTGGGCAATGTTTCGGATAGAGTCGATCAAATCAGGCGTTCAGCCTTAAGTTTTGATGAAACGATCCAGAAAATCGACAAATTCGAGACCAGTTTTAAGGCTATCGAAAGCGAAATTCAGGGTCTCCAGCACCAAACCGGCAACCTCAAGGAAATTAAGGCCGAAACGGCCAGGCTGTTTGAGCAGTTTGAAAATCTTAAATCACAACTTCAAGCCGCGGCCGCCAAAATCGAAACTCAAACTAAAACCGCCGGAGAAGTTGATGACCTGGCTAGGCAGATAAAAGAAGTGAAATCCCGCTTTTTCCCCGAAGTGGAGGCGATCAGCGGGAAGCAAGCCGACCTGCTTAATAAATACAATGATTTTGCCGGGCGTCTGGAAAAATCCGAAATCAAACTTAAAGAATTCGCGGACTTAAATGACGAATTCAAGAAAACATCGGAAAATATCGCTCATGAGTCAGCCAGGCTTTCCACCTGGATGGAAGCCACTGAACAAATGTCGGAAAAACTGGGGCAAGCGACCGAGATTTTTGAGACCACCAAACAAAAAGTCGATAATCTGCATGAATTGGTCGAATTCGTCGAATCAAAAACGAAATCCCTGAAAAAACAAAAAGAATTGTTAAAAAATGCCCATATAGAATCTGGCCGGGCTAACGGTCTGTTTTGGGAAGTTAAATCCAAGCTTACTGAATTGGAACAGGACGCGGAAAAAATCAGGCAAATGGAAATGCAGGCAAATGGATTTGATTTAACGCTCAAGCAGATTGAAAATAGATTTGAACAGATCAACTCATTTGGCGCTAAGGTCGAACAGCTTATAGCCGGCTATGCCCGCCTCGATGAGTATGCCAGAGACCTGCAGAATCATTACAAACAGCTGGGTGTTGTCGATGAGCTTCTGAAACAACTGGAAAAACAGATCGGTCTGGCGAAGGATGAGCATAGCAAACTTAATAAGGCACAAGAACAAATTGGCATATTTATCAAGCGTTCGGAAGAATCACAGACCGAATCACGGGCTGTCATTCGTCAGATGAATGAGCTGATGCAGCATTCAGAACAATTTATCCAACGTGCGCCGGATATTAACAAGGCGCTGGCGCAGATTGAGTCGATTCGTAAACGGGCTTTGGTACTGGAAAACAAATTGATGGAGGCAATGGCCACCGCTACCGATATTAATAATCAAGCGCAAAAAGCCGACGAGATCAAGAAAAACTTCGAATTATTCTATCAAAATTCCGAGAAACTGGTTTCGGATCAGAAAAAAGAACTGGCTTCCGCTAACAGCACGATTACCGGATTGGAAAACAAACTCAAGATGGTTCAGGTCGGTTGGTCGAAAGTTCCGGAAATAATGGATAAGCTTTCGGAAATTGAGAAGATACACCGCAATCTGGAGAAAGCTTTCAAATCGGTTATTCAGCGCGAACAAACTGTTCTGGGCTTGAAAGGTTTGATGGAACAGAATATCGAATCGTATAAAGATTTCGAGAAAACAACCACCGAAATCAACCAAAAAGCGGCGGATATTCTCAAGGTGAAAGCCGAATTGGATGAGATGGACTATAAAATTAAGGCCCTAAGTTCCAGTTCCAAACAACTAACCATGATGGGCCAGAGAATTGAAAAAACCGAAAACGAAATGGATTCTCTGGTTGAAAAGTTTACCGGATTCGCTAATCAGATATCTGGTTGGCAGGAACAATCCGAATCTATTAAAACCGAGTGCCTAAATATTGGCAAGAGCCATGAAAATCTGCGTAACAACATTGGCGAGGTAATGGATCTATTCAGTAATCTGGCCAACATGCATAGCCAGGCAGAGGCAAAATCACAAAATCTTGTTGATTATTTTGACCAGGCTGAACAGAAGATCAGAGAACTCCGGGATATAAGCGGCCAATCCGGCGCTCAATCGGATAAGCAAATCCAAAAGTTAAATGAGGTTAGGGAATCCATCAAGGTTTTAAATGATACCCAGAACGAATTAGCTAAAAAGCTCGAACATATTGATGCTGAGTCGAGTAAAATTTCGCAGATCGGCGAAATGGTAATAGAAAAGCAGAATCAGATGACTTCGTTATCGGAGAAAATTGCTATTCTTGAAAGCAAAGCCGTCGTCGCGGACCAGATTCAGCAGCGTTTCGATGATTTTGAGCGGAAATTCGAAAAACTCGATAATGATTTAAAAGCGGCTTCCTTAAATCTTGATAAAATGGAAAACGCTCGGAAATATTTCGATGTCTATCAGAATGAGATTGCCGGATTTGAAAATAAGGTCACGGATTTATCCGAAAAAGTTAAAGGCCTCGATAAATTGAAAAAAGATGTCAGCCGGGCGTCGCTCTTGGCCGATGAACTCAAAGCCCGCCAGAAGAACCTGACCGATGAAGAGACATTGATAAATAAAGCGATTACGGCCGCATCAAAACTTGAGGAACTTATTTACCGGGCTGAACATATAAATAATGAGGAGAAATAAGGGAACCGTTTATCATTATTAGCGGTTGACAATTAGCGGAAAACGCGGTAGTTTCAGCCAGGATGGATTGTTTGAAAAAAGCGATAATATTTTTATTTGCTTTAATTTTTATCTCACCGGCCATAGCGGAAAAATATGCCGGTGAGTTTTTGTATCTTGGAGTTGGCGGACGGCCATTGGCTATGGGCGGGGCGTATATAGCCGCCGACGGAGATATATTCTCAGGCTATTACAATCCAGCCGGATTAGTTGATATTACCGGTTATCAAGCCGCTTTCATGCATTCGGAGACCTTTGGCTCGCTTTTAAACCATGAATATTTATCCTTGGCTAAAAATCAATATAATGGCGTGGCCTCGATAGCTTTTAGCCATCTTGGCGGAGGTGGGATATTAGTCACCGGTGAAGATCATGGCCGGTTCTATATAATCGAGGAAGAATCACACGCTGATTACGTTTTTAATTTCGCTTATGGGCGTAAGCAAAGCAAAAGAATAGATTGGGGCGTATCGGCCAAGGTCATTTACAGAAAGATTGTCGACTATTCAGCCAGAGGTATCGGCCTGGATGCGGGCATGCGCTATCGGATTCGCGATGATATCGTCGCCGCCGCTGTTGTGCAGGATTTGACCGGGACGGTGCTGTCATATTCTTACGGTAATAAAGAAACTATCAACCCTACATTAAAACTGGGTATGGGTTTTAATCGGGAAGTCGGTGAATTTAAAGGAACTCTGTTGACTGACGCCGATGTCCGTTTTGAGGGTCGCGAAACGACCGCTCAGTTTAATCAAAGTTGGATTTCTGCGGATACCCATATCGGCTTTGAATTATTGTACCATGATGCTATTTCAGCCAGAATCGGCTCCGATATTGGCAACCTTACTACCGGTGTGGGTTTAAAATTGGGCCGTTTTGATGTCGATCTGGCCCTGTTCGATCATCCCGATCTGGATACATCTTATCGCGGCTCGTTGATAGTGAATTGGTAAATACCGCGTTGCCTTGCCATAATATTTTTCCTCCTTTTATTTCATATCTTTAGGCAAATTACGAATTAGCGGTAAAATAACCAAATTTACGCAAATTGCGCTTGCATGTTAAGCCCTGATTGATAATATTTTCACTAACTTTTTTAACGGAGGAGTAATGCCCAAAGTTTTAGATAATATTCAAATCGGTCCGGCGAACTGGAAGATGACGGTTGAAACACCCAAGCTTGTTCGCAAAGCCAGAGCCGGCCAGTTCGTAATTATCAGAGTTAACGAACAAGGCGAACGCGTGCCTATGTCAATCGGCGGGCTTAACAAAGAAAAAGGTCAGTTAACGATTATTTATCAAGTAGTCGGAAAAACATCCGCGCTGATGACCACGGTCCCAGCCGGCGGTGAGATACTCGATTGCGTTGGCCCTCTCGGCGTGCCCTCGCATGTGGAAAAATGGGGCACGGCTTGTTTAGTCGGCGGCGGAATCGGGATCGCCCCGATTTACCCGATTGCCCAGGCGTATAAGGAAGCGGGCAATAAAGTTATCACCATTCTCGGGGCCAGATCGAAAGACATTCTCTTTTATGAAGCCGAACACCGCGCCATTGCCGATGAACTTCATGTTTGCACCGATGATGGTTCCTATGGGCATCACGGATTCGTCTCTGATGTGCTGAAAAAAATTCTGGATGATGGCGTCAAAATCGGGATGATCATGGCAATCGGACCGGTACCGATGATGAAAGTCGTTTCCGAACTGACCAGAAGCTATAATGTCCCGACCTGGGTATCGCTTAACCCGCTAATGATCGACGGTACCGGCATGTGCGGCGGTTGCCGGGTGTCTCTTAAAGGCGAAACCAAATTCGCCTGCGTGGATGGCCCCGATTTTGACGGACATCAGGTTGATTTTGACCTTCTCACCAAACGGCTCCGTGCCTATGGCGATCAGGAAAGACAGGCCATGCATCGTTTTCTGGCCGATCCCGGCTGCAAGCTGGCGGAATCGGTGAAAAATTTCTCCTATCCAAATTGATTGTCGGGGACAGATTAAGGAAATGACGAATTCATTGTAATGTCCTGAAATGGAGTATTTCGTGGTTAAGAAATTAGATAAAAAAGAGAGAATGAAAATAGAGCGGCAGAAGATGCCGCAACAGGAACCTCAAGTACGGGTCAAAAATTTCAATGAGGTACCATTCGGTTTAAGTGAGGAACAGGCTCTAATTGAGGCAGCCCGTTGTCTTGAATGCAAAAACCAACCATGTGTTGCCGGTTGTCCGGTGGAAGTGGATATCCCGGCTTTCATAGATTTGATTTTGCAGAAAGACTACGCGGCGGCGGCCAGAAAAATCAAGGAAACCAATTCACTTCCGGCGGTTTGCGGCCGGGTTTGTCCTCAGGAAGACCAGTGCGAGCTTAAATGTATCGTTGCCAAAGGCAAAACTAAAAAACCCGTGGCTATCGGTTTCCTTGAACGATTTGTGGCCGACTATGAACGCTATCATAACCTTGTAACGCTACCCGATATTGCGCCTCCAACCGGACGCAAGGTGGCTATCGTAGGTTCCGGTCCGGCGGGTTTGACCGTGGCCGGTGACTTAATTAAACTTGGCCATGCGGTCACAGTTTTCGAAGCTTTGCATAAGCCCGGCGGCGTTCTGGTTTATGGCATTCCTGAATTTAGATTGCCCAAAGCGATAGTTAAAGCCGAATGCGATTTTATGGCGCAGATGGGCGTGAAATTCGAAAATTCCACCGTTATCGGCAAAACCGATACAATCGACGAGTTATTTGAGATGGGCTATGACGCGGTCTTTATCGGTACCGGCGCGGGTTTGCCCAATTTTATGAAAATTCCCGGCGAGAACTTAATAGGCATATATTCATCCAATGAATATCTGACCCGCTCCAATCTCATGCGTGCCTTCGATTTTCCAACTTATGATACGCCGATTATTCACGGCAAAAATGTCGCTGTCCTTGGCGGCGGCAATACCGCTATGGATTCGGTCAGAACCGCACTTCGCCTGGGAGCGGAAAACGCCTATATAGTCTATCGCCGCAGTGAAAAAGAGATGCCGGCACGTATCGAGGAAATCCACCACGCCCGCGAGGAAGGTGTTCAATTTCATTTATTGACCACGCCGATTAAGTATTATGGCGATGAAAATGGCAAGGTCAAGCAGATGGAATGCCTGAAAATGGATCTGGGCGAACCGGATGCCTCCGGCAGACGGCGCCCGGTGCCAATAGAAGGCTCTAATTTCATCATGGATGTCGATCTGGTGGTGGTCGCGATTGGCAACTCATCAAACCCTCTGGTTCAAAAGACAACTCCGGGGCTTGAGGTTAATAAGTGGGGTAATATTATCGTTGATGAAGCCACGATGCGGACCTCGCGCAAAGGTGTCTATGCCGGCGGCGATATCGTCACCGGCGGCGCGACTGTTATTTTGGCGGCCGGCGGCGGCAAAGTCGCCGCGAAGGCGATGCATAAGTATTTGATGGAAGAAGTGAAGAAATAGAATTAAGCAGTTGGTTATTTTTACAATCAAATAAAAGATTTGACAAAGCGGCCCGTTGACCCTACATTTAAAGGGGTGGTTGTTCGCTTTAATAGCAGGATTAATTTATGAGACACTACATTTTAATTGTGTCGTTCTTTATTTTTACGAATTTGCATTTATCCTTAGCGCAAGAATATAAGGCAACAGAACTTTTTGCAATTACATGGGGCGATGAAGCAAATCAACTTAAAATTTGTCCGCCTGATTATGAAGATGTTGACGGCACTCCTGAAGATTCAACCGATGATATGATATGGCCATGTGGCGGTCCGACAAGAGCTTTTGTTGATAATAAAGAAAATGTATATATTGACTCATACCTGTTCGGCCATTTTAAAGTGTTCAATAGCCACGGTTCATTGATTCTTGATTTATCCAAAGGTTCGGCAGGCTATAATAGCGAGTTTTTCTCAAGTTCTCCTGGCGACTATGTGGTTGATTCAAATCTATTGATTTACATGATAAGTTTTCCCGAGCTAACTTATGTTCCTGTTATTAATTTGTCAGGTAAATTAGTTGACAAATTATATCCTTGGGGACCGGACAAACAACATGAAATTACTAATATTCAATTGAATTCTAATGATATCATCACTTTTTCTTGTTTTGACCATTACAGAACATATCGTGAAGGCAAATTTTACGCCGGGGGTTCTTCTGGATGGCTATCAAGAGATGGTAATTATTATGTTGTTATCCAAGATGATGAAAGGCATCTGAAATTTAAAAAATATGGCAATCCTGATAATCACGGAAAAGCTGCCTGGCAAGAAATTAAATATGTAGATTTAGGCAAGGATATGCCGATTTGGGATTTTATGGGCGTGGATGATAATATGCTGTTGTATGTGATGTTTGCTGACGCTAATGATGTTATCAAGATTCGGACTTATACTATAAAATATGTTATGGAAGATGAACTAATAATACATCAGGTAATAAACAAATATGATTTAACGATGCAGCCCTTCCTGCGCGCCGATGGCAATATATACGAATTCCGCTGCCTGGATGACGGTTTGCATGTAATCAGGTGGTCGAGACATTGAGATTTATCGGCCTAATAGTTGCCATGCTGTTAGCAGTTCTCGCGCTGGCGGCGGGCGATAAATTTACCCCCGCAGAATTATTTATCATTCAATGGGGTGAAGCCCCAGATGAGCTAAAAATATGCCCGGTAGCATATGAAGATGTCGATGGCACTCCCGAAGATTCCACCGACGATATGCTATTTCCGTGCGGGGGACCTACATACGGTTTTGTTGATCATAAAGAAAATATTTATTTTTCATCATACGAATTTGGACAATTCAAAGCCTTTGATAATTTTGGGAATCTTTTTTTAGATTTATCCCGCGGCACTTCCGCCTATAACGAGGAGATTTTTGCCAGTTGCGCATTCAAATTTGCTGTCGATTCAAAGGGTTTTATTTACTTTGTTAGTTTTCCTGAACTACGTTACGTGCCGGTTGTAGATAAGGCAGGTGTAATTGTTAATAAACTATATCCTTGCGGAGAATCGGATCCTGTAGAGGTCGATAATATATATTTTAATTATGATGATGTGATGGCATTCTCTTGCGGGCACAGGGGTTATAGAACCTATCTTGATAGTCATTTTATACCAAGCGGCAGTGCATATTGGGGGCGTGATGGGAATTATTACACAGCTAGACAAATGGATTCGTCTATAGTGGAATTTAAAAAGTATGGTAATCCCGATAGCACCGGCTGGGGGCAGTGGCGGGAAGTCATAAATGTAGATATGGGCGAGGAAATTTATATGAGGGATTTTTTTGGTGTTGATGATAATATGCTTTTGTATATTATCTTTGATGATACCCATAACAATACAAAAATACGGTCCTACACCACTGAATATATTCTCAGGGACGAATTGGTCTGGCCGCATTATGAAAACCGTTTCGAATGGGAGATGGCGCCCTTCCTGCGCTCCGACGGCAATGTTTACGAGTTCCGCTGTCTGGATGACGGTTTGCATGTAATCAGGTGGTCGAAACAATAAAGAACCGTAGCTAAATAAATCAGAAGCAAAGATTGGCAGCTATAAAGCATGGCCAAGCTTTTTAATTTAAACTAATTACAAGACAATTCGCTTCTCACTCGATCTCATCGAAAACCGCTGTAATTTCTTTATCGCCAAAATTAAAAGCTATTACTATCGGATTCGTGTCATATTCGAGATCATTATAGACCCAGTGAGCAAACGCGTAGCCGGTGCTCGGTATTGCTTCCAGCGTTACGCTATCGCCATAGATATAATAGTAATTGTCTGGATCAGCCTCCACGGTGCCGCCGAACAAAGGTTCAATATTAATCGTAAGCAACAGCTCTTCCCGAAAATTCGCGACTAAGGCGATATTCTCATTTTCGAAAGTGACAATGATATGATTATCGTATTCCGTGCTGTCCGCGAAAGTTACATTACCGGTCCATTTATAAAATACCCAACCATCAGCCGCCAAGGCGCTGATAAAAACCTGATCGCCGGTTTGATAACAGCTAAGTTCCGGTTCGTAATTTACTGTTCCCTCGCCGCTTATAACAATGGCAAAAATGTGACAGTCATCGCTTGCCGAATTATTATTGCCACAGTTTAGCCATAGCGCGCCGATTGCGACAAGTAGAATAAATAGAACCGTGATGAATCTTTGTATTTTTAGCAATATTGCCTCCTGATAAGATATTGATTTCCGGCAAATTGGACAAAATCGCATCAAAAGCAAATTATTTTACTTTGCTTTTTAAGAATAATCGCTTATCTTTATTAAAAATATCGGCAAAAATGAGGGAACTTATAATTTGCGGTCTGCTATAAATAAGGTGATGACAAGACGCAGGAGGGCCATGAATTAAACTGCTAAGGTTAGGTGGATTTTTGACGTTATCTAACATTAGACAGGGAGGAATTAATGGCGAAACGATTTATCGGAGCCTCAGCGCTCATTTTATTCGTTATTCTCTTTTCGGGAATAGCCGTCTCGCAAGAAGTGGTTTTAAGCTGCGCTTCATTGAATCTTGATCGGAACACGAAGACATTTAGTGTTCCTGTAAACTTATCAAACACGTGTTCTATCGGCGGGATCACGGTATCGTTTGTAACGGGCGAATCAGTTCCGCCTTTTATAATTAAACCGATTAATGTCGACAGATCTACGGGCCGCATTGCGTACTTCGAGTATTTTAATTTCACGTTCACCGCTGAGGATTCCACGCAGGTGAGAGTCGTCGCCATTCCCGATATGCCCGGAGGTGGTAATCAGCCTTCCTTGCCGCCGGGAGAGGGATTATTATTTAATATAATATACGAATTCTCCTGCGATTTTGCCATAGATACCGCGCTAACTATTAGGATTGCTACGGCTGATTTCTGCGATTCGACAGGTTATGTCCTTTTTGCTACTGATCTAAATCATGGTTCCGTTACGATCGGCGATGACACCGCGCCGCGTGGTGATGCCAATTGCGACGGAAGGGTTATTGGCTCGGATATAACTTATCTGGTTAGTTACCTTGATAATATGGTGGGTTGCACTTGCAGTTTGCGAGCGGGCGACGCCAATAGCGATGGCGATGTTAATATAGCCGATATCGTTTATCTAAAAAGATTTTTCAACGCCGAGGGGCCGCCGCCGGGGCAATAAAATCTAAAAACGATTTTACTTAAATAGCTATTCCAATTTAGGCCATAACAGCCAGGTAGTACAATTCGCCGGCGCGTTCTATAATAAATAGCACTTTGTAACCGGGGCTGATTTTCTCTACGATTTTCTTATAGTCGCTCAAGCTTGAAATTTTCTGACGGTTAATACCTCTGATTATGTCGCCTTTTTGTAAATCCCAGCCGGCGGCCATGCCATTTTCAGTCCAATTCGCGATAATAACGCCGCGATCATCATTTAAACCATACATGCTGACTAATTGTTTGGTAATCGAGGCTACGGTGATGCCAAAACGGTCCGTGTATGAAGGCGCTTTTCTGATCGGCAGCTCTTCGGGCGTGAGCCTGACATCAAGGGTATCATCGCCCCGCACAAATTCCATATTGAGAGGCTCGCCGACCCGAGCGTAGGTGACGATTTCCTCCCAATCGGATTGTTTGATGATGTCTTCCCCGCCGACTTTGATAAGCACATCCCCCTGAGTGATCCCGATTTCTTTGGCTGGCGACATCTCATCCACCGAGGCGACTATCAAACCGTTTTTCACCTCCAAACCCAAACCCTGAGCTACAATCGGAGTGATCCGGGCCAATCTCATCCCTACCCAGGCCTTAACAACCTCGCCGGTATTAATTAAATCGCTGATAATTGCCTTGGCCCGGTTTATCGGAATGGCAAAGCCGATACCCTCGGACCCCTGGCTGGATGAGAATATAAAAGTGTTGATACCGATAACTTCGCCCCGAGCATTGACTAACGCGCCGCCGGAATTGCCCGGATTAATGGCCGCGTCGGTTTGAATCATATTCCGGTAAATTTGTTTCTGACCGGCTTCCAGCTTGATATCCCGATTGACCGCGGAAATTACACCGACCGTCACCGTCGGTTTGGTATCATCAAGCAAATAGCCAAACGGATTGCCGATAGCGATAGCCCATTCGGCGGTCATCAAATCATCTGAATCGCCCAGGATGGCGTAAGGGAAATCGGTTTTATCCGATATGATTTTCAAAACCGCCAGATCGGATGATTCATCCGAACCGATTAAATTAGCCTGATATTGTTCACCGCTAGTCAGTGTAACCGTTATTTCCTCGGCGCCGGAAGTGACATGATCATTAGTGAGAATATAACCCTCGGCGTTGATAATAATCCCCGAACCAAGTGAATGAACCTGTTTTCGATATTCCCGCGGGCCGAATAAAAAGTAATTCCAAAAATCAGCTCCCCGGCCGGGATTCGTTTGACGATATATCTGGGTTTGCATCACCGAAATCGAAACCACTGCCGAGCCAACATTATCGGCCGCTCTAACTATGGCGTTACGTCTGGTTTGCGTAATTTCGTCATTTGGATCGTTTACGAAGCCCGATTGCGCTATCCGCGATTGCTCCAGCGCCGGCACATCGGCCGATGATTTATCGAATTGCCTATTGTCTGTACTTGCCGATTTTGGCGGATTTATCAGTTTCAAGACTACATACGAGGTTGCTGTGCCTAATAAAGCGCTAATAATAACGATAGCTAATATTCCTGTAAGCCTTGAATATCCCATAACTAAACTCCTCCTAATCTATCGGATAATTATACCGGAAGGCAAGGATAAAGTTGCATGATTGAATTAATTTTAAAGAAGCGCGAAGCGTGAGGTTGTTGACAAAATAGTATAAAATGGGAATTATAAAAATTCCGCCAGATCGTGCCCGCTGGGATGTGACCTGACGTATATTAACAGGCAGGCCACGCTTCGCTACGACCTGTCTGAACACGAAATAAAATCAAATTATGCATGAAGTTTGAATTTTATTGATTGTAACAACCATTGAAATGTTGTAGTTTAGGATCGAATACCGTTAATTCTGCCGGTGTTCATGGAGGAAAATGACAGCCAAGAAGATCAAATTGACTCAGTACGCGTCTTGCGCCGGGTGAGCGGCCAAATTTTCGCCTGAGGCGTTGGTTCAGGTTCTGAACCGCTTACCTAAAAAGAAATATGATCAAGTTTTGGTCGGCGCTGAATTTTTCGATGATGCCGGAGTGGTTAAATTCGATGATAAAATCGCGCTGGTGACCACTGTCGATTATTTTACGCCGGTAGTGGATGATCCTCGGGATTTCGGCCGGATTGCCGCCGCCAACTCGCTTTCGGATATATATGCTATGGGTGGTACGCCTATTTCGGCGCTTAATATTGTGGGTTTCCCGGAAAAGATACTGCCGCTTGAGATACTTGGTGATATTTTAGTCGGTGGCGCGGAAATTTTGGACGAAAACGATATACCACTGGTTGGCGGCCATTCGTTTAAAAGCGATGAGCCATTTTACGGCTTATCGGTAACCGGCAAGGTTGAAATCGACAAAGTGATGACAAACGCGGCTTGCCAACCCGGTGATTATTTGTATCTAACCAAGCCGCTGGGTTCAGGACTGATTACAACCGCGCTTAAAGCCGGTTTGGCCTCCGATAAGATAGTCGCCCAAGCGGTGAAGATCATGTCCGCGCTAAACAAGGATGCTTGCGAGTCAGCCCGGCTGGTTGGTGTTAAAGCCGCCACCGATGTTACCGGCTATGGCTTTCTAGGGCATCTGCTGGAAATGATGCTGGCCTCAAAAACCTCGGCGGCACTTTACTATGATCTGGTTCCGCTCATGGATGGTGTTTTGGAATTAGCCGAGTTGCAAACTTTTCCCGGCGGTACCGGCGCCAATTTTATGTATGTCGATAAATACTCTGTTTGGGATGATAATTTATCTTTAAACGAAAAAAGGATATTATGCGATGCTCAAACCTCCGGCGGTCTTATTATAGCTGTTGCGCCGGAAAAGCACAAACAACTAGAAACTGAATTGAAAAGACGCAATGTAATCGCCGCTCGAGTGGGCGAGATAGTGAAACAAGAACCATGGTCAATAAAAGTCAGCAAAAACTGAGAGACTTGCCCTCGGTAAATGCCATTTTAGAACGCGATGAGATCAAATCGTTAATATCGGAATGGTCATTTGCCTATGTTTCTTTCGAGACTAAAAAAATCGTAGCCGAGGCGAGGAAACAAGCTCAAAGTCAGAATCAGGCGCCATCAGCCGATACGATTGTTAAACGAATTATAGAATCATTTGCTTATAAAAAAACAACGCTCATTAAACCGGTTATCAATGGCACTGGGGTCGCGCTTCACACTAACCTGGGCCGGGCGCCTTTAAGCGCTGAACTGGTCAATTCTGTATTTGCTAATTGCGTATCGTATTGCAATCTCGAATTTGATCTGGTATCAGGTAAAAGGTCTAAACGTGGCGCGTTGGCCGGCGAAATAGCCGCCGTTTTAGCCGGTACCGAGGCAGGAGTTATTGTCAATAACAACGCGGCGGCGGTATTGCTGACAGTCAACTGCTTTGGCAAGGATAAGGAAGTCCTGATATCGCGGGGCGAACTGGTTCAGATTGGCGGGGGTTTCAGGATTCCGGAGATGATTACCGCTTCCGGCGCGATTTTAAAAGAAGTCGGCACGACCAATAAAACCACGCTATCGGATTACAGCAAACGGCTTGGTAAAAGTACGGGTTTGATTTTAAAAGTTCATAAATCCAATTTCGATATTATCGGTTTCACCGAGGAAGTCTCACCCTCCGATTTGGCCGAATTAGCCGCTAAAAAGCGAATCCCGCTGCTTTACGATTTAGGTTCAGGTATGGTAGATAGTTTCGGGCAGGCTGAATTCGAAGCCGAACCGAGCATAGCCTCGGCGGTCAGATCTAAAGCCGACATGGTCTGTTTCTCCGGCGATAAACTATTGGGCGGCCCACAGGCAGGGATTATCGTCGGCCGCAAAAAATATATCGACAAGCTTCGCCGGCATCCGCTCTATCGTCCCTTGCGGCCCGATAAATTTACTCTCAGCGCGATCGAACAGACTTTGCTGGCTTATTTAACAAATCCCGATAAGATCAGGCTGAGCGCCATATTTAAACAAGGAATCGAGACATTGCAAGAACGGGCTAATCATATTTGCGCGGAGTTATATCTGGATTATGTCACGCCAATCGCGCTAAAAAGCGCCGCGGGCGGGGGATCAACTCCCAATATCAGCTATCCCGGCTTCGGCTTGGTTATCAAAGAGAATGCTGAAGGTCTCGATTTGAAATTAAGGCAATACGATCCGCCGCTGATTATCCGTCAAGGCAAAGGCCAGGTGATTATCGATCTTAGCACGGTATTGCCCGAACAAGATAAGATTATTATCGAGGCTTTAAAAACATGGTTGTCGTAGGTACCGCCGGCCATATCGATCATGGCAAATCATCGCTGGTTAAAGCCTTGTCCGGTATCGATCCCGACCGTTTGCCGGAGGAGAAGCTTCGCGGCCTGACAATCGACCTGGGATTCGCCTGGTTTAAGCTGCCATCGGGCGAACCGGTGGGCGTTGTTGATGTCCCCGGCCATGAACGCTTCATTAAAAACATGGTAGCCGGTGTGGGCGGTATCGATGTGGTCATGCTGGTTATCGCCGCGGACGACGGCTGGATGCCCCAAACTAAAGAGCATCTCGATATCTTGTCGCTTCTGGATATTAAAACCGGCATTGTGGTTTTAACCAAAATTGATTTGGTCGATGCCGAGATGATCGAGCTTCAAACCGAGGATATCGCCTCGCGATTGAAAGGCACTTTCCTGGCGGATGCTCCCATTGTACGGTTTTCGGCCAAAAATAATTCCGGTCAGGATGATATCTTAACGGCTTTACAAAATATTTTAAACAAAGGAATTGCCAGGCATTCGTTCGATTCGCCACGCCTGTAT
>Ga0299912_10000679_pt1 | contig 28057 bp, 21 predicted proteins | sample RVTome_2_FD_207667 | JGI IMG/M metagenome (GOLD analysis project Ga0299912, IMG submission 207667) | Soil microbial communities from uranium-contaminated site in the Upper Colorado River Basin, Wyoming, United States - RVT95D214 (version 2) ... | reverse complement strand
AAGATTGATGTTTTGGAAGCGCGGCTTGACAGCGTACGGAATCAAATGGCAGGGGTTAACAAAAAAGCCCCAGATTTATCCAGTTACGAATCTCGTCTAAGCGGCATCGAACAGGAGTTGAATTTACTCAAAGGGAATCAGGATTTGGATTTTATCGAGAACTCAATAGTCGAGTTATCCCTTAAAGTGAAACAGCTGGAGAACAGTGGCGACGTGAACGCCGGTTCGTCCAATCAGGACGCCGAGCGGCTGCACAACTTAACCTTAGTGTTAAGGGCGGCGCTAGCCGAAGCCGAAACCGGCCAGGGGAATGAAATAGAAAACCATTATGTCTCTGCCATGGCCGAAGATGGCAATAGCGCGGAAGATCAAGGGTTAAGAGATGAAGTAGGCAGCCTGAGGGCTGAACTAAACACTTTTTTAGCTGAGCGAGAAGCCGAACCACAGATGGCGCTTGGCGAGGAATCCGAGGGCAGTATTTCACTTAGTAATATAGATTTGACCGGTTTCTTCGACCTTGTTTATCTGAATCCTCAAAATAGCGAAGAGGATAAGGGATTCGCGATCAATCAGATGGAAGTTGATATTGAATCGAAATTTTCACCCTATTTAACTATCGCCGGCGCCATAGCCTATGGCGATGAGGCCTTTGAGATCGGGGCCGCATATGCCGATCTTCACTGGATGGGTGAAATAGAATCGCATCCGATTCATTCGCAGATATTCGATCATTCCGGACTGTTAATTGGCCAGTTCGATGTGCCTTTCGGCGCCGATTTCGAAAAAATCGCATCGCCGGATCGTCCCCTGGTCACATCGCCTTTGGCGGTCACGGAAACGGTAGATGGCTGGAATGATGTAGGTTTGAATCTATATGGGGGACAGGAACTCTGGGAGGCGCAAACCTATTTTGTCAACGGCGACCAGGACAATATGGCTTACGGCGGCCGTTTGATGTTCATGGTTTCCGAATTTTTAAGAATCGGCGGCAGCTCGGCCTCAATATTAAATAGCGAAGATCAACCGCAAGCCAATTTCTTCGGAGGCGACGCGGTATTTTCCTATGAGCCGATCGAAATCATGGGCGAGTATATATTAAAGCAGGATGACCTTCAAGCGGATCAGATTAATATTTCCGGTTACTATGTGGAAGGCAAAATTGGCCTGGCCACATGGCTGAATAAAGATTTCTACTTTATCGGCGGCTACAGCGCCGTGGAACATAAAGATGTTGTCGCGTCCCAAATAACAGCCAAACTTAATCGGGCTACATTAGGCGCCGGGTTCAATATCAATAATAACGCTTCCATGAGATTCGAATATCTTATTAATGGCGGCGATGACATTGAAGATGCTAATCTGGCTGTTGGACAATTCGTGGTGTCATTTTAAAAAGGAGGATGTAAATGTCGTGGTTTAAAAACATGAAGATCGGCACCAAACTGATACTGTCATTCACAATCGTTTCTTTATTTATTTTTACGGCCGGCATATTCGGGATTATAAACGTGAAGAAAGTTGGGCTGGCCGGCGATAAAATACTATATGAGCAGGTTCCTATAGCAGATTGCTCTATGGAGGCGATGATTGCCTTGATTTCCGCGCGTGACCTTGCGGGAGAATATCTTCTGGAAAATGATGTAAATAAACTGGATGATATTGAAGCGGAGTTTAACGAAATCGTCACGGATTTTGATAAATATCTTGATGCTATTGTCAAGGGATCCAATACCGACAATTTAAAAGTTATCGCCACTACAAATAAGCTGATAATCGATAAAATTAATCGGGCACAGGAACTCCATGGCAAAATGGAAGAAAATGCCCGGGAAATGATGATGCATCACGCAATGGCTTTAAGAGAACAAAACGTAACTCTCAGTGACAACGAAAAAGAGGCCAGAGAACATATGGAAGTACTCGATGAAGCTTCCGTGCAGGCCGATTTGACATTAGATGAAATTGAAACGTTAGCGGCGGATTCGATGGACGCGGCTATGGTCGTGGCGGATAAGGCTCAATCGTCCGCTACACTGACATTAATTCTGGTATCGGTAGTCGGTTTTTTAGCCGGTTTAGGACTTGGCACCATTATTTCCAGATCGATCAAGTCCGCGATTTCAAAGATGGTGGAAGGTATCAATAAATTAGCCCAAAAAGACCTGACATTTAAAGTTGATATTGACGCGAAAGATGAAATTGGACTCATGGCGGCTGAACTTAATCAAGCGGTCAGTCAACTGCATGAGACGTTAACAATTGTATCCACAAATACCGAGCAGCTCGCCAGCGCAGCCACGGAAGTATCGTCGTCATCAGAAGAGCTTTCCGCAGGCTCAAAAGAGCAAACCAATCAAACAGCCCAGGTATCAACCGCCATCGAGGAAATGACGGCGACAATCGTGGAAACTTCGAAGAACACTACTGAAGCGGCGGAGAGATCAAAAGGAGCCGCGGCCAAGTCACAAGAAGGCAGCCGTTTGGCTGATGACACATCCCGCGGCATGGAGGAGATCGTCCAAGCTTCCAGTCAGACTTTGCAAAATATCAAGAATTTAGCTGAAAAAGCTACCGCGATTGGCGAGATTATTAAAGTCATTGATGATATAGCCGATCAAACCAACCTTTTAGCTCTAAATGCCGCTATTGAGGCGGCTCGTGCCGGTGAACAGGGTCGCGGTTTCGCTGTTGTTGCCGATGAAGTCCGGAAACTGGCTGAACGCACCACTAAAGCCACCAAAGAAGTCGCGGATACGATTAAGGGAATCCAAACCGACGTATCAATTGCCAACAACCAGATGGAAGAATCAGGAGCGACTGTCAATAAGGGCAAACAGTTGGTAGTGCAAACAACCGCTTCCTTAAATGAAATTTTTACCGCTATTGAGGGTGTGCAGGAGATGATGCGTCAGATAGCAACGGCTTCGGAACAACAATCAGCGGCGGCAGAGCAAATATCGAAGAGCGTGGAAAATGTCGACAGAATTTCCAAAGAGTCATCTACCGGCGCCGAGCAGGCGGCTACTGCGGCTGAACAACTTAATCGCCAAACTGAAGAATTAAGGAAACTTGTTGGTGAATTCAAGCTCGCTAATACCGCCAGTGTCGGGCGTTAGGGGGTTTAAAATGTCAGAAAACATTCTAGCCAAAAACAATGCCGATCAACTTGAGCAAATGGTGACATTCAACCTGGGGCAGGAAGAGTTCGGCGTCAATATACTTCAGGTTCAGGAGATCAACCGGATGGTCGAGATCACTCAAGTGCCGCAGACCGAGCAATACGTCGAAGGCATAATCAACCTTCGCGGCAAAGTGATTCCGATAATCGATCTGCGCAAGAAGTTCAGCATGGCCGAAAAAGAATACGACAATCACACCCGCATCGTTGTGGTCGATGTGGCTAATGAGACGGTTGGACTGGTAGTGGACGGCGTTTCGGAAGTGCTCCGGGTGCCGAGCGGTTCATTGGAACCCGCTCCGCGCTTGATTTCGGGCGAATCGACCTATTCCGGGTCGGAGTTCATTAAATCGATTGTCAAGCTGGAAGACAGGCTGCTGATCTATCTGGATCTGGGGAAGATAATATCCACCAGCCAACTTCCGGCCGCCTAATAAACAGGAATGCAAATTTCAGTAGCCCGCGAAAAGCCTTCTTTGCGGGCTTCATCTATGGTGCGTTCGGCGGGGCGCGTTCACTTGAGGGCGGGAGTCCCTTACAAGCCTGACAGAAGAAGCTGTTAGCTGGACGATAAGGGTGTGCATCGCGAGGTAGAATCTGAAAGAAGCCGCAGGCAAAGCGCCGGCCAGGCTAACAGGAATCGCATAGAGGCGGCCATGCCGCTTAATAAGGCCAATATCTTCAAAGTCCGAATCCTGTCCGAAGAACATGGGCGTAGATGCGGCAGGTATAAGCGTGAAGATAAGCGCGCCTTTTCCGGGGAGGCCTGGTTGACCTGCATTAAGCCGCCGGCCCCAAACAGTACCAGGATGGGTTGGCAGAAATCAGCCGAGACTATAGTACCTGTCGATGGTTCACACTATCGAAGGGTAAGAGCTGAACCTGCGCCAAGTTGTAGACCGAATTTCCTATCATCTTGGGTAGAGGCCTCGAAAGAGGGCCTTAAAGCTGATCGCCCGGCAGATGCCAGGCAGCGAGGTTAGGACACACCCGAACGCATGAACCACCGTATACAGAACCGTACTTACGGTGGTGCGAGAGGATGTATTTATCCAGCCGCATTTAAAACTTCTGATGAACAACTGGTATCGAATGACCGTCATGGTTCGGCGTCTTCTTTACTGAACTGCGTCCCAGACGCATTAGAATAAATTTGATGTTATCTTGTAAGCCGATTACCAAGATACGATAAAATTTGCGCAGGCCATCCAAATGTATCCGGTACAATGTTTCGAACTAATCTTGGTAGAATCCAGATGATATGTCTCCTGATGTTGCACTTGGGAATTGCATAAGATGTAAAGTCGTATCAGTGTATGTGTATCCCCCGCTCTAATGTATCCTCAAAAATCTAATTTGAAGGAACGATTGTATTTACAGCGGGCTTGTGTATAGACGGCCAGCCGTGTTTCTAATTTAAGATCTACTGTGGTTAACTTATGTCGAGCTTGCTTTTAAAAATACATGAAACGCTGATAGATTTAAGATAGTTAATAATATGACGATAGGTTATTTAGGGTACTGTGGTTAGAAATAAAATCGATATTCGAGGTAAATAATTTAGGTTTTAAATATTTAAATAATTGGCAGGTTAAAAGTATGTCAAATCGAAAGACCATTAAGATAATAATATTATTTTCACTTATAGCCTATTCAATAACGCAAGCCCAGATAGATATTAATGATTTCACAGCCGATTTTGAATCGGGCAATATAGCTAATGTCGAACAGGTCGGGATAGACAGTTTCACATTCGAAATAGAACCTGATCCCGGAGACTCGGATACCTATGGCTGGTTTTATTTCGCAATTACCGGCAATATCGGCCGGAATGCCACTTTATTTTTAACCAATCCAGATATCTGGCAAACTGCTAATTGCGCACCGGTTACTTCAATGGATAACGTAACCTGGAATCGGGTAGGAAATATTTGGCAAGAAGGAGAGTGGGTAGGATTCAGGCAATATCTTAATTCTGATACCGTCTGGTTCGCTCAGGGTTTCCCGTTCACCGTATCTAAAATGAGTGATTATCTTGATTCAATCGATACCTTCCAATTCGTGAATAGGGATACTATCGGATATTCGGTCCAGAATCGTCCAATAGAACTGATAACCATTATCGACAGTTCTTTTCCGGATAGTCTGAAACGGACGGTTTTTCTGATGTCCAGACAGCATCCCATGGAATCACCGCCGACTTTTCTTTTGACGGGTTTGATTGATGCCGTTCTTGATTCTTCGCCATTCGCTTTTAAATTCCGGCGTGATTTAAATTTATTCATCGTGCCTATAATTAACGTTGATGGTGTAGTAGAAGGTCTGTCACGTCATAATGTAAATGGTTATAATTTAAACCGTGTATGGCGTTTTAACATAAACAGTGAAGAACCCGAATTACAGGCCGTTCATCAATGGATCGATGATTACATTACAGGCGGCGGGAAAATAGATTTCTTTTTGGACATGCATGCGTCTCCAAGCTGGCAGGATTTTGGCTTTAGATTGACGGAAGATTATACCAGTACAGAATATTATGATAATCAAACCACCTTTTTAAACATCCTGCAGAATTATGATCCATGGGAAACTCTGCAATGGGCGTATCATGGAACAAACGGCGTAGAAGGGGTAGCGACTATAACATTGTATAATATGTACGACGCTGACATGCTTACGCCTGAAAACGCCTGGACAAGGCGGAATGATTATAGTTATATTACAATAGAATCGCTGTATGAACAGGGACCCCAATGGGCGGCCGCTATTTATGATTACTTATATCCTTTAAGAATTCTAAACATTGAGGGAGATGAAATTGATTCTGTTTTCATTTCTGATCAAATAGTACCGACTGTAAATGATTACGATCAAAGAGATAGTTTGACTGTCGAAGCAGAGTTTTCATGTGCCGCTACTGATGATTCTGAAACTATCGTTTTAGATCGTCAGGACCTGGATGGATTGTTTTCCTCGAGCGAGCCACTTTCCCTGACGATAGGATCAAGTGTCCCTGACGATGGTATTTTCTCGGTTCTGGCGGATCATTATTTTATAGTGAGTTACACAGAGCCTGCTTTCCCTCAGAGGATTTGTTCGCGCCCGGTTTTCGTTATGGCGCCGGAATCTGTCTATGACCAAAGAAACATATTACCGGATTATGCAGTATTAACATACCCTAATCCGTTCAATTCCTCAGCGCTAATTCAATATATGTTGTACGACCAGGCAAATATAAAAATTGAAATTTACGATATACTCGGAAGAAGGGTTGTAAATTTATTGGAAGCTGAGCAGCAATCAGGAAAACATCAGTTAATATGGAATGCCCATAACGCGCCCTCTGGTATTTACTTTTATCGCATTCAAGCAGGCGATTACAGCGTCACCAAAAGAATGATGTTATTAAAATAAAATCAATGCTTTAACCAGATCGCCGCATAATTTAATTTTTCTCTGGCGTTATTCGAACATTATATGAAATAAAATATCCTTTAAGCATGGAATTATTCGGCTAAAATTATCTGAATCAATTATTATAGAAGATATATGAGTTATGCTTAAATTTTTAGACTTTGCTAATGAAAGCAGATCGGATTTGATTATAGGGCGCATACGATACGCCCCCATGCCTATCCCTTATTCAGTTTATAAAATCTCCACATTTTCCTGCGGTACCCAGCCGGTTTCGCCATTGCTATTGACGCACCAATACCAGCCCTCGGCTTCCTTGACGATAGTCAATTGTTCGTCTACACGCACGGTCAATTCGACCGCGCTGTAATCGTATAACACAGTACCGATCTCGCCCTCAATTTTAAGATAGCTGTGCGGAAGCCAGCGGCTTTCGCCGGTAAAATTGGCGCACCATAGCCAGCCCGGCCAGGGGCTTTCTTTTTTGCCGATAATCAGGCTATCGCCAGCGCGCACGAAAAACGGATCGGGATAGGCCGACTCATAATCGGCAATTACCCGGGCGATACGCTTTTTCTCCTGTTTATTCAAGCAGTTTCCCCATGTTTACTCGCGGTTCCACCTTGTAGCCGAGCTTTTGGTAAAACGCTACCACTTCATCGTTGTCGGCGCGCACTTGAAGGTTCAGCTTGGGGCAACCTATTTGTTTGAGATCATGCTCAACCCGGTTCATTAAGGCCGCACCAATACCTTTGCGCCGATATGCCGTCTTAACCGCTACGTAATACACCCAGCCGCGATGGCCATCATAACCGGCCATAGCCGTGCCGACAACCGTCGAATCGATAATCGCCACCAGGAATAATTCCCGCTGGATTTGAAGCTTGCGCTGTATATCCGTTACCGGGTCATTCCAGGTCGGACTGCCGGGAAAGACCTCCCGCCAGAGTTGGGCCACTTCTTTTTCATCTGTTTCGATATAAGTACGAATTTCCATACCGCCTCTTTTTTTCAATATTGGTATCAATATACGGGAGCAAGGCGAAAATCCAAAAACTTTAAAGATAAAGTATTGCCCAGGCGCCTTTAAAAACAGGATTGCCTCGCCTTTGTTTCGCATTAACCTGGGCTTATCCGCCAATGCGAGGAGCGTGGGCGACGAGGCAATCCTTCAATGGTCTTACTATTTTAAAATCAATTCAATCGACATTACTGGTAATCGATTCCGATAGTAATTGAGCGGCTTCAACCAGCCTGATAAATTCGGCCCGATAGCCGTTTTCATCATCACCTTTAGCCTTTTGCGCCAGGTTTTGTACTTGTTCGAAAGAGGCATCGGCTTTGAATTTCGAATCGCGCAGAAGCATACCGAATTCGGCCACCGCGGCGGAAAACCGGAAATTATCCGAGGCCTCGGCCAATGTCGGGTCTTCATCGACAAGAACTTTCTCGATTAACTTGCTTCGTTGGCCATCGGGTTCTTTATAACGGAATTTCACGGTCAGCACTTCGCGGTTATCATACTCGACATGCGATATCCGCATCGGCTGGTATTTTAAAGGATCAACGGCGGTGATTTTCTCCCGCGACCCGGCAGGTATGATTTCATAGAGCGCGGTCACGGCATGCCCCGCGCCGAGTTCGCCGGCGTCTTTAGTATCGTCGTTGAAATCCTCGTTGGCCATCACGCGGTTCTCATAGCCAACCAGACGGTACGCCTTAACCCGTGCCGGATTGAATTCTATCTGCAGCTTGACATCCTTGGCGATTGTGTACAGAGTCCCGGACATCTCGTTGACCAGCACTTTTTTGCCTTCGAGAATATTATCGATATAAGCGAAGTTGCCGTTGCCCTTATCCGCGATCTGTTCCATTTTCGAATCTTTGAGGTTACCGACACCGAAACCGAGCACCGTTAGAAACACGCCGCCCTTACGTTTTTCTTCGATAAGCTGAATCATCTCGGAATCGCTGGATGGCCCCACATTGAAATCTCCATCAGTGGCTAAAATTACGCGGTTGTTGCCCCCGGTAATGAAATTTTGCCTGGCGATATCATAAGCCAGACGGATACCCGCTCCGCCGGCGGTGCTGCCGCCCGATTCCAGCCTTTCGATAGCTTGCAGTATCTCATATTTATTATCGCCGCGCGTGGGGGGTAAAACCAAACCGGCCGCACCGGCGTAAACAACTATCGCTACCCGGTCCTGCCGGCGCAATTGATCCACCAGAAGTTTAAACGATGATTTCAGAAGCGGCAGTTTGTTAGCCGGTTGCATCGATCCTGAGACATCGATTAAGAACACGAGGTTGCTTGATGGCATATCTTCCGGATCAATCTCTTTTCCCTGCAGGCCGATATGAATCAGCCGATGGTCTTTATTCCAGGGGCATTCTGATATTTCGGTGATTATCGCGAACGGGTCATCGCCTCTTGGCTGAGGATAGTCGTAATCGAAATAGTTGATAAATTCCTCGATACGCACGGCATCGAGCGGCGGTAAGTAACCGTCATTGATATATCTTCGCGTGTTGCTGTAAGAGGCAGCGTCCACATCGATTGAAAAAGTCGAGAGCGGATTTTCGAAAACGTCGTTGTACTCGTTTTCAACGATACTATTGTAAGATTCATTATTGTAATATTCGGCGTTGTAGTAAGATGGCTGATACGAAGACTGCGGGATAGCACGTTTTTTTCCTTCAGTCTGACCATAACCGCCGAGTTGATCACGGATTGCAACTCCATCATTCTGAAATGCTATCTCGCCTTCCCGTGATCCCCTTAAATGTAATTCACCACCTTTAGAAACGAAACCTGTTTGGGTTTTGATAATATCTTTAACATTGCTTACAGGCAACGCTTCTATTTCTGATGTACTCAGCCGGTCAACGCTAGCGGTTTCGTATTTATCGATATCCGGCCTTGTGCCAATAACGATTACGCTATCAACACTATAAGCCTCGGACACAAGTTCGAAATTTAGTTCGGTTGTGCTATCCGCTTGCACTTTCACGTTCTCAACCGTAAGTTTTTCATAGCCAATACATGAGGCAATTACAGTGTATGTACCCGGCGGTACATTTATTATGAAGAAAGAACCATCGACCGGGTTAATAACTGAACCCATAGTCGTGCCTTCGATTAACACTCTGGCTCCGGGCACCGGGGTTTTTTCGGTTTTGTCTAATACAGTCCCGGCGATTTTACCGGCAGTGCCGGCGAAAACCAGATGCAAGCAAAAGGCGGCGACCAACGCTGCTAACATGACTGATAATTTAAGCGGTCTCATAACATCCTCCATTTTCTGACAATGATTTGCCTAATCTCACCCTCATACGGAGCGGTGTGTGTTCGTGTTTGTTACTAAACCGGTACCAGCAATTCTTAAATCGTATACGATCTGGTTTGCAAGATATTCCCATAAATTTTTCAGGGAATTATATTTTGTCATCATTCAATTCATTGTCCGCCTGACTTATTTTAGGATTAAAATTCCAGTCATTATTTATCCCCGTTAAGACCGGAGTTTTGATAACCCTTCCAGGATTTTTCCACACTTGTATCATTGCTTTAAGCGCAGTCATGGCTTCCCAGGCTTTCTGATTTTGTTTTCCGGTTAACAGATCTTGCGTTTGTTAACGTTTCCGGCTGTTATACAACCGAACGTTAATTATATTCCCATTTTAATTTTACCTCGAAAAAATACTAATAATTGCGACAGATTTGCCGGGTTGACATTTCTTCAGAAAAAAATGGAAATATTTTTAAATAATTGTTAATTTTTATGCTTATTATAGGATGATTATGTGGTTAATTTTTAACTAAATTTAAGGAGGTAAAATGCGCAAATTATTACCAATTTTGTCTTTATTCGTTCTCTTGATTGCGCCAGTGATAATTAACGCGGAAGAGTTGTCCGATGAAGTTCTGGCTATCCAGAAGATGATTGAGAACAACGGCTTACGCTGGCAAGCCGGCCAGACCGGCATGATGGATTTGTCTCCCGAAGAGCGGCGTTTGCGATTAGGGGCGAAATTTCCCGATGAATTAAGGCTGATGTTCGAGGCTTTGGATGAACTTCCCCCGCCGCTTCTGACTAACACTCTGCCGCTTTTCGATTGGCGCGCGCTTGATGGTGTGACGCCGGTTACGGATCAGGCCAATTGCGGTTCCTGTTGGGATTTTGCGGGCACGGCCGCTTTTGAATCGGCTTATCTTATCTCTGAGCATATTGTGCCCGATTTCTCCGAGCAGGCGGTTCTATCGTGCAATACTTATGGCGATGACTGCGGCGGCGGCCAATGCGATCATGTTTTTAATTTCTTCATAAGTGAAGGCGCGGTGGATGAAACCTGCATGCCCTATCAGGCCGATGACACGGTGCCATGTACTATGGATGAATGTGATATAATCGCCTACTTGCAAAGCTATTCTCCGGTTCCCAACAACGTAAACGCGATAAAAAACGCGCTGGCGATAAACCCGGTTACCACCTATTTTTGCGTGTTTGATGACTTTAACGCGTATTCCGACGGCTGCTACGAGCATGATTACAACGCGGGCGATCCGCTCAATCATGCGGTTTTAATTGTCGGCTGGGATGACAATATGTGTGATGGCGAAGGGGCCTGGATTGTTAAAAACAGCTGGAACACAAACTGGGGCGATGACGGCTTTTTCTACATGAAATATAGCAGCAGCGGCATCGGCAACGGTGTATTCCTGCCGATTTATCAATACAATGGAATGCCAGAAATTCAGGTCAGCGTCGACTCAATCCGGGTCGATCTTGCACCGGGAGATCAGATAGAGGAAGTAATCGAAATTTCCAACCTGGCGGATGGCGAACTTCGTTATCATATAGACTGTTTCTCCGAATCCGATCAGGATGAATTCGGCTACTACTGGCGCGATAACGATGACCCCGATGGACCATCATACAATTGGGTAGATATCGCTGATGATGGCGAAGTTGTCGATTTTTGGGGCTACGATGATAACGGTAATTCCGGGCAGCTTGATTTGGGCTTTGATTTCAATTTCTATGGAATTGCATATGATGAGATTACGATTTGCACTAACGGCTGGATATCGTTCAACAGCGCTTTCATATTGGAATGGGAAAACGTCGAAATTCCCAGTATGGCTCAGCCCAATAATATGGTTGCGGCCTTTTTCGATGATCTCAATCTCGAGTATGGCGGAGAAATTTATTATTACACCAATAATATCGATTCAGCGATTATCACCTGGGACCATGTGCCGGATTTCCGTCAGGAAGGAATATTCACCTTCCAAATAATCTTAACCGCGCCATCGACCGCTGTCTGTCAATATAACAGTATGGGGCCAGGCCGCCTTGATGAATGTTCAATCGGTATAGAAAACCGATTCGGCTCGATCGGTACACAGGTGGTATACAATAACAACTACGTTCAAGATGATACTGCCGTAAAATTCCTGCTTGGCGATGCTCCACCGCCGATGACCTGGCTTATAGCCGTTCCCGGCGATGGGATAATCCCCGGTTATGACCAGCAGTTTGTGGGTATCACCTTGGACGCCACGGATTTGCAGCCGGGCATTTATTACGCTTCCCTGGCGATCATGTCTAACTCCATTGAAAATCCATCGATAATTATTCCGGTGACATTAAGCTTAATGCCGGTTGATATAGACAATAAGGAGGGGCCAATCCCCGGCCAATTCCAATTGCATTCGGTTTTTCCCAATCCTTCAAATCCGGAAGCAATGATAAGTTATAGCATTCCTCAGGCCGGCGATATCACCATTGAGGTATATGACCTTCTTGGGCGAAAAGTAGCGGCGCTATTTGATGGTTATCAGCAGGCCGGCAATCATTCTCTTGTCTGGTATCCGGTAAATCAGGCTTCCGGGATTTATCTGATAAAACTATCAGACGGGGATATGACTCAAACCCGGAAAGTTACGTTGCTAAGATAAGACGCGGCGGGAAAATATTCGGCTTTAATATTGGCGAGACCATCAGGTCGAAAAATTAATATTAAGCAGGTCACAATCGTCAGGTGCTGGTCAGATCGATCACCGCCTGACGATTTATTTTTGAGCCCAGCGTGCCCCGGATTCATCCGCCATCAGCCAGCGATCCTCAACCATTGATTCCTCGATGAACCGCTCCAGAATTTCCAGATCACTCTGCGGAACATTCAGCAATTTTACTCCTGAATCGTAAAAACCGGGATGATCCGCTTCGGCGCACCATACCACCAGGGCATCAAACGCGATTTCACTGGTGTCATTAATCAAGGAGGGTAGCGTCAGTTTCAGCTTGATTAGGGCATTTGTTTCAAGCTGATTTTGACTGTATAGTCCCATACCCTCGGTGGTCATATCCACAACCTGGCCCAAGTCTTTTTCAGTATTTCTTTCCTGCACTTTAAGATATGAGATTACGTGCATTCTTTTAAGGCGTCTGATTTCTTTCATGGCTTTCTCCCCCTGATCGCTATCTTATCAATCTATCGGCTGTACCGTTTGAAACATAAAATTCCGCGAAACATAGGAGTTAAGATATGCTGAATTAGTAAATTTATTTATTTCTTGATTAATGACCTTTGGGCTAATTAATCATGGTTTTGCAATGATTTCAATAATCTAAATTACAAGAAATAGCATCAGAAATATTCATAAGGGGCGGGCAAAACCGGCCTGATGGCAAATCAGGTTTTATTTAGTGGCTATTTTAATAATTAAACGTCGAAGTTTGAATCAGTTTATGTATAATCATCTCATCGTCAGGCTTGACGTTTAATAATTGAAAACCGTTATCGTAAAGATCAGGATTAGTCGCCCGTTTTGACCATCTACTCTCGGCTTCGACATTTAAGGTTTTATGGCCATCTATGCTTTTGGGCAGCAACATCTTAAATTTGAATTTGGTGTTCGTATTAACAGGTTTTTCGCTAACTACCATTATGCCCTCGGTAGTTAAATCGACCAATCGGCCGGCCATCTGTTGGGTGGTTTCATCGAAGACCCGTGAATAATAATACAGATGTCTTCGTCTTAGCGCTCTTCTGTCTTCCATACTGATTCCCCCGCTAATTAAAAATTGGCTATATTATTTCTTTGATAATGTTATCGGCAGGTTAGCATTAAAATAAATAACTGTTGCACTTTGCTCAATAAATGGATCGCCGGGGTTAAGTTGAACACGTCACCTATAAGAAAAGGATTGTATTGTTGTCGGGTTTTTAATTCCAGTTGAGCGGACGTTATCGGGAGGCCTGGAACAGGCTGCACGATAAAAAATCCAGGCACGCTCAAGCCAGGGAATTATAATAGAAATTAGCGATATATGCATGATCAGCCATCATCACCCATGCCGCTAAAATATATTAATATCATACTATATCACACGATTATCTTTATTTTGAAATGTGTAATAATAATGGACTACTGATCCTGTTATATTAAAAATATTAAGAATTTGTGATGATTCCGTTTTTATTCTTGCTTTTAAAATACGACAAAGCTAATATCTGTCGGTTTTTTATGTTTCTAAATGAATGATTTGACGTCTGGACCGGTATATAATATGATAAACGATCAGGAGAATGCATGAAGGAATTATAGGCGAAACCTTAATTAGGTAGAGCGGTAAATATCAATCTTTAAAACAATGAGAACGGCAGATGAAAAACAGCATTGACGACAATCTTAAAACTATTCCCTTACCGGAAGAGCAATTCGATTTAATAGATGGCGCGACCGGACAAATTAGCGATGTTGTCAAAGAGATCGAGGAACTTTACAAGGTTGCCAAAAACAAGGATAACACGCTGGTCGAGCGGATGGAGGCGTATGAGGATATAATCGACTCCGAGGTTGGCGACACTTCCCTGTGGAGAGCTCGCAATATCGAACGTGAAGTCGGTTTGCGGCAAATATATCTAAAATTTGAAGGTTCAAATCCCTCGGGCACGCAAAAAGACAGGATAGCTTTCGCTCAATCGCTGGATGCCCTTCGCCGGGGTTTCGATACGATTACAGTTGCTACCTGCGGTAATTATGGGGTAGCCGTAGCCCTGGCCGCGTCCTTTGCCGGTTTACGCTGCGTGATTTATTTGCCGGAGAACTACCATACGAAAAGAATAAAGGAGATGACCGATTTAAACGCCGAGATTATTAGAGTCCCCGGCGATTATGAAAAGGCGGTCGAGTATTCTCAACAGCAGGCGCAGCGGCTTGAATATTATGACGCCAATCCCGGCGGCGTTAATACGAGCCTTCAGCTTTCGGCATACGGAACAATCGCTACCGAGATTTATGACGAACTAAGTGATGCCCCCAAAGTAGTCGCGGTACCGGTCTCGAACGGATCCACTCTGGCGGGGGTGTTCAAGGGTTTTCTGAGTTTGTACCGTCGCGGGAAAACCTCTAAATTACCCAAAATGGTGGCCGGTTCGTCCTTTAATAAAAATCCGGTGATCCAGGCTTATCTTAATAATTACAGAAGTTGTATTGACTTAAGGCCGGAAAAAATTCATGAAACCAAAATCAATGAGCCTCTTATAAACTGGCATTCTATCGATGGTGATCTGGCCCTTTATGCCATTCGGACGTCGGGCGGTTGGGTGGCTAACGCCAGCGATAAGAAAATGGTGGCTTTTTCTAAAATGATTCTGGAAAAAGAGGGTATGAATGTCCTGCCGGCCTCGACCGCGGGCTTGATAGCGCTCATAGATCACCATCAAAAAGAGCAATTACCTAACGACCGTTATGTCGTCATCCTAACCGGTAAAAGATCATGAGTAAGTTGCCGGATGGCAACGCGATCGTTTACTGTGAGGGCGCGTTCAATACCACTAACGGTAAAACCGCTCATGGCTTAGTTCGTTTCACCCGTCGCTATCATGTTGTTAGCGTGGTTGATTCGCGCTATGCCGGCCGTGATGCCGGCGAAGTCCTTGACGGCTCCCCTAAGAATATTTCAATTTTCGACAGCTTGGAAAAGGCGATTGCCTCAGCCCGAGCTAATAAAAAACCGGCCACACATTTTGTGGTTGGCCTGGCTCCCGATGGCGGCAGGTTGAGTCAATCAGCTCGTCTGGATATCAGACAAGCGGTGGAAATGGGCTTGCATATAGATTCCGGCCTTCACGATTATTTGTCGGAGGATAAGGAAATATCCAATCTGGCTAAAACTAATGGCGTGGTTATTCGTGATATCCGCAAGCCGCCGCCTATAGGGCAGCTTCACTTTTTTAGCGGTAAAATCGAGGAAGTAGAATCGCTTAAGATCGCCGTTCTGGGTACCGATTCGGCCGTGGGCAAACGTACTACTGCGCGTATTCTGGCAGAATCTTTTTATGCCGCCGGAATTAGCGCGGAGATGATCGGCACCGGCCAAACCTCCTGGATGCAGGGCGCGCGGTACAGCATTATTCTCGATTCTTTGATTAACGATTTTGTCTCAGGCGAAATCGAGCATGCCGTCTGGTCGGCCTGGCAGAATGAAAAGCCGCGAGTAATCATAATCGAAGGTCAGGGCAGTTTGATGAACCCGGCCTATCCCGGCGGTTTTGAGATAATCGCTGCCAGCCGGCCCGATTTGATAATTTTGCAGCACGCGCCGGCGAGAAAAGAATATGACGGCTTCCCCGGCTATCCGATCCATCCGCTGGCCAAACAGATACAGGTTGTCGAAATGCTATCGAGCAAGCCGGTAGTCGCAATAGCCGTCAATCACGAGGATTTATCATCTCAGCAAATTCCGCTTGTTTGCGAGGCTATCACTCAAGTAACCGGATTGCCCGCTTTCGATGTGCTGGTTCAGGGCGCGGAGGGTCTAATTGACTGCCTTAGGCCATACCTGAATAAGGCGTAATCACAGTTATGGATCAAAATTCAGAAAAAAAAACCGGCGCTTTAAGCAATAGCCTGAATGACGACCCGCTTTCGGTTCTCGAAGTTTTCGATATTCTTGAAGTTGGCCCGGTCAGGCTGGAAAAAAGGAAGCTGACTATGCCTTACCGTCTGATTTATGAGGGCGGCGAGGATTCTTCGGATCTGGTTTATAGCTATGAAGAAGATGTATTTGATTCAGATGACGCGTCCCTGCAGAACCTGGCCAGCATGGTTGGTGCGCAGGTAGCGATAAATTACGGGCTTTTTTGCCGGCAAATAGTATTCAATGGCAGTTACGACGAGACTGATCGACGTTTCATTCAGGACGCCGCCGAAAACACCGCGCGAGAGATTTATGTCAAGAAATTCCTGGAACATAATCCTTATTTAATCGGCGCGGCGGCGGAATTACCGGTCGTAAAAAAACAGAAATATCTTCGGGCCAGGCTTGTATTTTCCGAACAAGGCTCCAAGCCGGGCAAACTTCACTGGCGCTTCTTGTCAACAGAAAGTGACCGTCATTGTATTCTTTCCAGCGGCGGCAAGGATAGCCTGCTGAGTTACGGCTTGATTAACGAGCTGGGCAAAGAAACACATCCGATATTCGTGAATGAATCCGGGCGGCACTGGTTCACCGCTCTTAACGCTTACCGTCACTTTAAAGAACACGTTCCCAATACCGCCAGGGTCTGGGTTAATTCCGACAGGCTTTTCAACTGGTTTCTCCGTCATATGCCATTCATTCGTAAAGATTATACCAGTATTCGTTTCGATGAGTACCCGATACGTCTCTGGACAGTAGCGGTGTTTTTATTCGGGGTTTTGCCGCTTATGCGTAAACGCAATATCGGTCGGCTGATAATCGGCGATGAATACGACACAACCGATCGGACATCATTTAACGGCATCACTCATTACAATGGCGTTTACGATCAAAGCCGTTATTTTGATGACGCCATGTCTCGCTATTATATGCGCAAAGGCTGGGATATCGCGCAGTTTTCGATTTTGCGACCGATGTCGGAGATACTTATTCAAAAGGCGCTGGCCAAACGTTATCCGGAGTTACTAAAACATCAAGTATCCTGTCATGCCGCTCACGAACAGGACAAAAGAGTGTATCCCTGCGGCAAATGCGAAAAATGCCGGCGTATCGTCGGGATATTAACCGCTATGGAAGCCGACCCCCGAGATTGCGGCTATACCGACGATCAGATAAAATTCTGTTTGAACGAGTTGGCAACCAAGAAGATCCATGAAGAAGCGCTTGGCTCCGAACATCTTAATTTCATGTTAAATCAGAAAGGTTTGGTGGATTTTTCCGGTGATGGCGCCAGGCAGGCAAGAGAGCATCCGGTAGTCATGAAACTTCGCTTCCACCCGGAAAAATCGCCGATGAACGGTGTCCCGGTCGAACTAAGAATGCCGCTTTACCGAATTTTCCTGGAGTACGCCGATGGCGCGGTTAACCGTCTGAAACGTAAATGGACTGATATCGATCCTTTCACCGAGCCTGTGATTATCAGGCCGTATCCGTTTGAGATGACAATCCTGAAAAAGCAAAAATTTCAAAAGCAGCCAGGACAGCCGGTTAAGACCGAATATTTATGGGGAGAGCTAACCTGGCCTGAAGCCGAGAAAAAGCTTAAGGAAGTGGATGTCGCTTTATTGCCGGTGGGGGCTATCGAACAACACGGCCCGCATCTAACCCTGGATGTCGATGCTTTTGACGCGGAGTATTTAGCGAGGCGTGTCGCGGATGCCTGCAGTGATCCCAAACCGCTGGTGTTGCCCACGCTGGCCTATGGCGTGTCGTATCACCATGAGGAATTTCCCGGCACTTTAAGTATCAGCAATGAAACATTATCGCGCCTGGTGTATGAGATAGGTATTAGTATTGCCAAAAACGGCATCAAAAAGCTGGTTATAATCAATGGCCATGGCGGCAACAGCCCGGCTTTGAATTATGCCGCCCAGATGATTAATCGCGATGCCAAAATATTCGCCTGTGTCGATACCGGTGAGACCAGCGATGTCGATATTTATGATATAGTCGAAACCCCTAATGATGTGCATGCCGGCGAAATCGAGACCAGCACGAGTTTGGCTACCCGCCCACATCTGGTAAATATGGAAGAGGCTCAAAAAATGGTGCCCGAATTTTCCAGTCGCTATCTTAATTTCACCTCCAAGCGGGGCGTCTCATGGTTCGCTCATACCGAAAAAATATCAGCCTCCGGGGTTATGGGCGATCCCACCAAAGCCAGCGCGGAAAAGGGCAAAAAGATGTGGGAAATAATGATCGCTCATCTGGTGGCTTTCGTCGAAGATTTGAAAAGCATGACATTGGATGAGATTCATCAGAAACGATATTAGCAAATCGCATGAAAATAAAACATGTTCAAACCTGGCAAGTGAATATGCGGCTTGCCGAACCGTACAAAATAGCTTATGAAACAGTTTATTCTGCCGCTAATATATTTCTGAGTCTCGAAACAGATAAGGGCATTACCGGCTATGGCTGCGCCGCCCCGGATCTCGAAATTACCGGCGAGACACCCGAAAGCGTGACCCGCTTTGCCGCCGATACGATTGTGCCTTTAATCAGGGGAAGAGATCCTTTAAGAATAGCCTTTCTTCTGGAGAAATTTCGACCGTATTTGAAAACCAATTCTTCTGCTATCGCTATGCTCGATATGGCGCTGTATGATATATTGGGCAAGGTGGCCGGGTTGCCTGTATACAAAATCCTCGGCGGCTTCCGCGATCGAATGAAAACCAGCATAACCATAGGCATCATGCCCATTGATGAAACCGTCACCCGGGCCGCGGAATATGTGAATCGGGGTTTTCGGGCTTTAAAAATCAAGGGCGGTCTTGATGTGGCAAGCGATATCGAGAAAGTCATCAAAGTCCGGGAGCGGGTTGGCAAGAATATCGAATTGCGTTTTGATGCTAATCAAGGTTATACGGTGGAACAATCTCTGCGGCTGGTAAAAGAAACCCGTCACGCCAAATTGGAATTGCTCGAACAACCAACGCCTAAAGGCCAGCCCGATCTGCTTAGGGGGGTCACGGATGGCGTGCCGATTCCGGTGATGGCCGATGAGAGCCTGATGAATTTGCGCGACGCTTTCCGGCTGGCCAGGCGCTATTTGGTGGATACGATCAATATCAAGCTGATGAAGGTCGGCGGCATATCCGAGGCGATTCATATAAACAGCGTTGCCAAATCGGCCAACCTGGAGGCGATGGTTGGTTGCGTGGATGAATCGGCTTTGAGTATCGCGGCCGGCTTGCATTTCGCGTTGGCTAAGCCCAATGTCATCTATGCCGATCTGGACGGGCATCTGGATTTGCTCGATGATCCCGCCGCCGGAGCGGTGATTTTAAAACACGGCACATTATTCCCTACGGAAAAACCCGGTTTGGGATTTGATCTGGATGGTACGAAGATTAAGGATTAATATTCGTTAAACTGCGAGTATGAGTCTCGTAGCTTCCGCCCGGCGAAGACCGGTCAGCCGGCAAAAAAGACTTGACTTTGGGTACCATTTTCGGAATGCTTAAGTAGTTGCACGAAAGGAGTTAAAATGAAAACCGTACACGCTATTATATTGGGAATCGCGCTCGTAGTTGCGTTTTTCCTGTTTGGAGTATTTTTCTATGCTGCGCGTAGCAGCGATAATACCATTAACGTTGTTGGGGCCGCGACCAAACGATTCGATTCCGATATCGTCAAGTGGCGGATTACGCCGAGCCGAACATCGGACGAAAAAGCTCTTGCCGCCGGATACAAAATGCTCCAGGGCGATATTGAGAAATTAAGGAATCTTCTGAAGGCGAAAAATATAGATGACAGAGATATCACCATTCAGCCGATCAATAGCGATCGGGTTTATGGTCCGCAAGGTCAGACAGCCACATTTAATATCCAGCAGGGGCTTTTCGTGATCACGGACAACATTACCGCGGTTGAGGACTTGGCGCTAAATCCCGCGGTACTACTGGAATCGGGTGTTATTCTGCAGAACTCCAATCTTGAGTACCTCAATTCCAGGCTGGCCGATATCAAGTTGGAGTTGCTGTCGGAGGCTACCAAGGATGCCCGTCGGCGGGCGGAGGAAATTGCCAAGAATTCCGGCGCGGCGGTTGGTTCTGTTTCCTCTCTTCGCGCGGGCGTGTTCCAAATCAACGAGCCGTTCTCCAACGAGGTAAGCGATTATGGTATGTATAACACCCAGGCCAAGGTGAAGGACATCACGGTGACTGTTCGGGCGACGTTCGGGCTTGAATAAGGAATCGCGCACGCAGGAAGCTTTCTGTCCGAGAATGAGGGGAAATTAGAACTACCCGGTTATGCCTATTGAGTTAATAAATAGAAAAGGCTAGTTAATTTATTTTACTATCGAATTATCTTGCAATTATTTCAAAAATGCTTATTATAAATCATGTTTGAGTTTACGCAATTGAGATTTTTCATCGATTTTGGCGCTTCTGAATTATTTATTTATTCTCAAACAAACCCGCCATATACCTGACGATAAACTCCTATCTATTGTCCGTGAGGCGATAATAGCCCCGCTAAAAACCCGCGGAATTTAAGCCTTTATTCACTCAATCATTTAAGTGAATAGAGAATTTTGAAATCGAAAGAAATTTATTATTTGGCTTTTAAGGAGAAAAAAATGTCGGAAAATTACAATCAAATGTGGACAGAATTAGGGTTAGACCTGAAAGCGCATGAGCAACTACTGGGCATTCTCGGCCAGGCTTATCAGGATATCTTTTTAGCGCAGAAAAACAGGCCCGAAGGAATGAAGTATTTCGATTTTGTCATGTCTGAAGTACATGGTTTAAGGATTAAAGAGCTTCTGGATGCCAAAAAACAGGGTCGAATAGTCGTGGGCACCTTTTGCACGTTCGTACCTGAGGAATTAATTCTGGCGGTCGGCGGGGTCTGTGTCGGCCTATGTGCCGGAGCGGAGTTCGGTTTCGCTGAGGCCGAAAAATATCTGCCCCGTAACACTTGCGCTCTAATAAAATCTATTTTCGGATTCAAGCTGGGCAAAGTCTGCCCTTACATCAAATCTGTCGATTTACTGGTTGGTGAAAATACCTGCGATGGCAAAAAGAAAGCTTATGAAATTCTTGGTACGCTTCACGATAAGCTTTATGTGATGGATATGCCGCAAATGAAAAGCGACGATGGCCGTAGCCTATTAAAAGTCGAATACAAGAAGTTCCAGCAAAAACTCGAAGCGATTTCCAAAAGGAAAATAAATATTGAGAACCTGAAGCAAGGCATTTCAATAGTGAATAATAAGCGTAAAGCGGTCCATCGTTTGAACAAACTTCGCGCCGCCAATCCCGCTCCTATTTCCGGTTTGGATGCCCTGTTGATAAACCAGGTATATTTTTATGATGATCCTATCCGCTATACCGACGCGGTAAATAAAATTTGTGACGAACTTGAAGTCCGTGTCGCCAAAAATACGGGAGTATTTCCGGTAAAAACGCCGCGAATATTAATTTCGGGCTGTCCTATGGCCGTTCCTAATTGGAAAATTCCTATGATTGTCGAAAACGCTCAAGCCGTTATCGTAGGCGAGGAATCATGTGTTGGCGAACGCGGAACGCAAAATCTCGTCGACGACTCAAAAGCCTCCATACCTGAGCTTATGGAAGAAATCACTACCCGGTATTTTAAAATTGATTGTGCCATATTCACCCCTAATCCGACTCGGTTAGATCATATTTTGCACATGGTCAAAGATTATAAAGCCGATGGTGTCCTGCACTATTGCCTGCAATTCTGCCAGCCTTACCAGATGGAAAGTGGCATTGTCGAAAACGCCCTTGAGGATGCTAATATACCGGCCTTGCGTATTGATACGGATTACAGCCAGGAAGATGCCGGCCAAATCAGGACCAGAGTGGAAGCTTTTATTGAAAGAATCAGCCGTTAAGCATGGTATCCGCGGGTATAGATATTGGTTCACGTTCCATCAAGTTGGTAATAATCTCAAATGGAAAGGTGACTAAAAATATTTCCGAAACAACTTTCGACCCTCTTTCGGTTTGTAAGTCTCTGGTGAAGGATTTCAGTTATGACAAAATTACCGCTACCGGTTATGGACGCCATCTTTTTAAAGAACACTTTGAATGCGAAGTCGTCAGCGAAATAAAGGCCTTCGCACTTGGAGCGAAAGCCGTAAACCGCGCTTGCCGGACGATTCTTGATATAGGGGGACAAGATATTAAAGCCATATCTTTGGATCAGGATGGCAACATGCTGAAATTTGAAATGAATGACAGATGCGCCGCGGGCACTGGAAGGTTTCTGGAAATAATGGCGCTAGCGCTGGGTTGCGGTATTCGCGATTTTGGCAATCTTGCTTTAACCGCGGACAGGGCGGCCAAATTGAACAGTATGTGTACGGTCTTCGCGGAATCGGAAGTGATCTCTTTGCTGTCAAAAGGCGCTCCGCGAAATGAAGTTGCTCTTGGGATTCATAGATCGATTATAGGGCGCGTAAAATCCATGCTTCAGCGGGTAGCAATCAGAGATGACCTCGTTTTCGCGGGCGGCGTATCGCTTAACAGCTGTATGGTGAGATTAATCGAGGAAGACGCATGCGCTAAAGTGTTTGTTCCGGACGACCCTCAATTAATTGGCGCAATGGGCGCCGCTATCAACAATTTGGACAAAAAATCAGCAGACGAATTAACAGGAGAAATCAAATATGAGCGCGAATAAAGACTTACTGCTTATCTTAAAATCATCAGGTTTGGGTGAAGGTGAACCCGACCTGGGTTTGAAACTCATGAGTTCATTTTTAAATATGCTGCTGGAATCAGGAAACATCCCCTCGAAGATTATTTGTATTAATTCCGGAATATTTCTTACGACTTCAGGATCGCCGGTTGAAGATCAAATGAATAAGTTCGTTGAAGCCGGATCAGAGATATTTTCTTGCGGAACGTGTCTTGATTATTATAATAGGAAAAATTTGCTTCTTGTTGGAAAAGCTACCAACATGAGGGATACTGTCACATCGATGATAGAATATAAAAAAGTGCTGTCGCCCTAAACGGCTGATATATAAAGTATTAAAACTATTTTTTCATAAGGATGGAAGCTTCGCGACATCTTAATACAGATTTTAATATATTTCAGGATGTTGCTTCATTTTCATCTCGACGAAAAAAAATCACGGCCTAAAAAATAATTATTGAAATATCCGGATGGAAATTATATAAAATATGGCAATGTCTGAAGATTGGCTGGCGGTAATAATAGGGCTGTTTATTTTTCTTTTGGCCCTGGGATTTTTTTTCGGCCTTGACCTCTTAGGTTGGGCCATAACTACCAGTGTCTGGACAAGCCTGGCCGGCGCGCTCAAGCCTTGTTCAAAAGCATACGCGGATATTCCAGGGCTGGTCTCGGTCGTGCTGACCTATCTTTTCTTACTTGTGATTATGACTGTCGGCGCGGCCTTGATGAAGGCCAATCTAAAGAAATTCGCTTTGTCATTCACGGTGGTTTTCATTATCAGCTATTTATGCTGGATTTTCGGGTGCTGGGCCTATATCGCGGCCACACCTAATCAGCTGAAAGCCTCGGGAATTTCCTGGTCGCTCAATCTCACCTCGGAGGCGGGTTATATTATAGCCCTGGTGGTTGGGCTGATTATCGGCAATTTCGCGCCCGGTTTCGCCGGCGCGCTCGGCGAGGCGATTCGGCCGGAACTGTATATTAAAACTGCGATCGTGATACTGGGCGGATATCTGGGAATCACCGCCGCCGAACAATTGGGGCTGGCGACCTCGGTCATGTTCCGTGGTTTCTGCGCCATTATTGAGGCCTATCTCATCTACTGGGCGTTAGTCTATTTCATCGCCCGAAAATATTTCAAGTTCAGCAAAGAATGGGCGGTACCGCTGGCCAGCGGTATTTCTATTTGCGGCGTTTCCGCCGCCATTGCCACCGGTTCGGCTATTAAAGCCCGCCCGATTGTCCCGATCATGGTCTCCTCGCTGGTTGTGATTTTCGCGGTGGTCGAGCTTCTGTTACTGCCGTTTCTGGCTCAGCAGTTTTTATATGATGAACCGATGGTGGCCGGCGCCTGGATGGGGCTGGCCGTAAAAACCGATGGCGCGGCAGTGGCCAGCGGCGCGATTGCCGAGTCGCTGATCCTTGCCAAAGCCTCCGCCCAGCAAGGGATTAGTTATCAACCTGGCTGGATTATGGCTACCACCACCACGGTCAAGGTGTTCATTGATGTTTTCATAGCCATCTGGGCGTTCATACTGGCCTGGATCTGGTCGACCAAAATCGAAAAACATGGGGCTGAAAAGGTTCGCCTCGGTCAGATCTGGCAACGATTCCCGAAATTCATTCTTGGCTACATGGCCACCTTTTTCGTCGTGATCCTGATAGCCATACTCGGCCCGGATTTGGTGAAAGGCGCCAAAGCCGCCATGGGCGAGGCCAATGTCTTCCGCGGCATATTCTTTGTCATGACTTTCTTCACTATCGGCGTGATCTCCAATTTCCGCCGCCTGTGGGAGGAGGGTATCGGCAAACTGGCGCTGGTGTATGTGATCTGTCTGTTCGGATTTATTATCTGGATCGGGCTGTTTATCTCCTGGCTGTTCTTCCACGGCGTAAAACCGCCTTTGGCCGGGTAAGGTATGAATATAGAAAAACCGAAACTGTCCGAAGAAATCGAGAAAATGGCTTATGAGCCGCTTCTGCCGATTGAGAAAAAGCTTATCGCCTGGAGCATAATTATCGGCGTTGTCCTGATTGTTATCCTGGTTTGGGTCAGCCACACGTTTTTCGAAGTTTAACCCCGCGATTATACCGACACTATCGCCGATATTTACGCATTAGAGGACAGCCAATCGGGGCCATATAAAGAATTATCATGTGTCATAATAAGTTGGTAAATAAATGAAAATTATATTTGATTTTCACTAATGAATTTCTTATCATAGTACCGTTTATAAATGGAGTATTTTTTTGCGATGATTATTTCGCGGAAATACCAAATTTTTAACTGATTTTAGCAGGGATTATGCAGATTATATGTATATCGCGGGGCAGCCAGAGCCAGGGCGAAAAATTTGCCCAGAAACTTGCCGCCAAACTCGGCTATGAATGCGTAAGCCGGGAACAACTGCTGGAAGAAGCCACTCGGCAGCGAATCCCCATAGGCAAACTGGAAACCGCCATAATCAAGCCTCATATTTTTACCGAAAGACTGGCCCTCGAACTTGAACATTATAAGGCGCTGGCAACCAGCATTCTTTGCGAAAAAGCCCTGAGCCATAATGTGGTTTATCATGGCCGAACCGGCCATTTACTTCTTCCTGGAATTAGTCACATCCTGAAACTGAGGGTGGTTCTCGAACAGGAATCGCGGATTCAGTATACGATGCAAAAGCTGCAGCTGCCCCGGGGAAAAGCCAAGCGCTACCTTGAACAAGTTGATGAAGACCGGCGCAAATGGGTTAAAACTTTTTACAATGTCGAATGGGATATTTTTACGCTATACGACTTGGTCATCAATTTAAGCCAGGTGAGTACCGATAATGCGGCGGCCGCAATGTGCGCCATGGCCCAACTGCCGGAATTCCAGGCAACACCCGCGTCTATCAACGCCCTCTGGGATTTATCCCTGGCCGCCAAAGCCCGATTGTTATTGGCTACGGATCGCCGGACCGCTAATATGAATATTAAAGTCAGGGTGAGCGACCGGGTGATTTATATTACTTACCTTATTCAGCAGGTAATAGACGCCGGCATTATTAGCGAAATATTGCAAAGCCTTAAAGATGCCAAAGAAATTGTATGTACTGAAGCTCAAACGAATATCCTCTGGATTCAGGAAGATTATAGTTTAGATGATACTTCTTATAAAGAAGTGCTATCGCTGGCGAACACCTGGGACGCGGCGGTCGAACTGCTTAAATTGACACCGGACAGCACGCAGGAAATTCTGCCTGCCGGCGATGATAATATCGATTCACCGCCCGAAACCTGGCGCGAAACAGGAATTATCGATGAGATCGAGGATAATAAATCGAAAGTTACGCCCGGTATGGCCAAGATATATGAAAACCTGGTCAAAGACGGTCGAGCCGGAGGCAAGCGGACGGTCACCGGTACGCCAAAAACACTGGTCGATGCCATCGACCGGTCGCTGAATTACCGGTTAGTAATATTCGATAATGTCTTTCTCTCGAAAGGCGGTTCGACAAAAAAACGGCTGATACAGGAATGGTCGAATCTATTAACAGATTCGCTTAAAACGCCGGTAATCAGTCTGGAGGAAATTACTAAAAAGTATAAATTCGGAACCAGGCAGCTCTGGCAATTGTTATTATTCGGTTTTTTAACTGCTTTAGTAATTTTCCTGATATTTAGTTACAGTCCCCAGATAATTACTTTTCTGGCTGATTCGTCTTCCAGAATGCGAATTATCTCTTCTATTTGCATTCTCATATTTGTGCCGTTGTTCGCTCTCCTCTATGGGAAGGTGGCAGGTTTATTTTTAAAAATGATTAAACTTGATTGAAAGTAAAAGGAAAGAAATATTTTGAATGAATTATTTATAACGATTACGCTTTCACAGGCCATTCAGGTGATTTTGCTGGGATTTATAGGCGGCGTTCTAAGCGGTTTTATAGGCAGCGGCGGCGCATTTTTCATGACACCGGGCATGATGAATCTCGGCGCTCAAGGTGTGATTGCGGTCGGCTCGAATATCACTCATAAATTCGGTAAAGCCCTGGTCGGCTCCAAAAAGCATAGCGAACTCGGCCATGTCGATAAAAAGCTCGGAATATTCATGCTAATAACCGCTTTGATAGGGATCCGGCTAGCGGTCTGGATATCATCGCGGCTATTTGGAATCAGCGACAGCCATGATGCTCAAGGCGCGGCGGCCAATTTGTATATAAGCGCTGTTTTTGTGGTGACCCTAATATTTGTAAGCGCTTCGATGCTTTTTGATTCGCTGCGAAAAAAGTCCGACAGCGATACCGGGCCATCAAGAAAAATAACCAATTATCTGTCAAAGCTAAGGCTTTTCCCGATGATTTATTTCCCTGTGGCTGATGTCAAAATTTCACTCTGGATTCTCCTTATAGTCGGATTATTCACCGGCTATATGGCCGGCACTATCGGCGTCGGCGGCTTTATCGGCGTGCCCGCCATGATTTATATTTTCGGCATCCCAACTACAGTCGCTGCCGGCACCGAGCTTTATCTGGCTGTATTTATGGGGGCATTCGGCGCGGTTAACTATGCCCTGGAAGGCTTTGTAGATATCCGTTTGGTAGTATTATTATATATCGGGTCTCTTGTGGGCGTTTATATCGGCATATATGGCACTAAAGTGGTCAAGGAGCAGGTAATAAGGCTTGTGACCGGGCTGATTATTCTTCTGTGCGTAATCAGCCGGGCTATTGCCATACCGATTTATCTCGTGCAGTTGCAGTTTATCGATTTTGTCGATCCCGTTTATTTGCCGGTTTTGAATACGATCAGTAAATATTTCCTT
>Ga0299912_10000677_pt1 | contig 28090 bp, 31 predicted proteins | sample RVTome_2_FD_207667 | JGI IMG/M metagenome (GOLD analysis project Ga0299912, IMG submission 207667) | Soil microbial communities from uranium-contaminated site in the Upper Colorado River Basin, Wyoming, United States - RVT95D214 (version 2) ... | reverse complement strand
GGAGGGCAGGGGTCTGTGACCCCTGGCCCTCCCCCCACAAAACCTTCCCTACCCCATGTGTTTAATCAGGTTCTGTCCGAATTCGGAGCAGGAGACTTCTTTGGCGCCGGGGAGTTGCCGGGCCAGGTCGTAGGTGGCCACGCCGGATTTCAGGACCCGGGGCAGGGCCTGGTGGATGAGTTGCCCGGCCTCTTTCCAGCCCAGGTATTCCAGGAGCATGGCCCCGGAAAGAATCAGGGAGCCGGGGTTGACTTTATCCTGGCCCGCGTATTTGGGGGCGCTGCCGTGGGTGGCTTCGAAGATGGCGCAGCCGTCGCCGATGTTGGCCCCCGGGGCCATGCCCAACCCCCCCACCTGGGCCGCCAGGGCGTCGGAAATGTAGTCGCCGTTGAGGTTGGGGGTGGCGATGACCGCGTATTCCTCGGGGCGGAGCAAAACCTGTTGGAAAAGGTTGTCCGCCAGCCGGTCTTTCAGGACCACCTTGCCGGTGGGAGCCTGGCCGTGGTAGCGGCTGCCCACTTCGGCTTCCGAGACCACCCGGTCCCCGAATTCCAGGGCCACTTCGTAGCCCCAGTTCTGGAACGCGCCTTCGGTGTATTTCATGATGTTGCCTTTGTGCATCAGGGTGAGGCTGGGGCGGCTATGTTCTATGGCGTATTTCAAGCCCATGCGGATCAGGCGCTTGCTGCACCATTCGGTCATGGGCTTGATGCCGATGGCCGCGCCCTTATCCAGGGAGCAGCCCAATTCCTGGTTGAGAAAGGCGATGAGGCGGTGGGCTTCGTCGCTGTTAGCCGGCCATTCCACCCCGGCATAGACGTCTTCGGTGTTTTCCCGGAAGACCACCATGTCGATCTTTTGGGGCTTTTTCAGGGGGCTGGGCACGCCTTTGTAATAGCGCACCGGGCGGATGCAGGCATAGAGGTCCAGGACCTGGCGCAGGGTGACGTTTAGCGAGCGGAAGCCCCCGCCGATGGGGGTGGTGAGGGGGCCTTTGAGGGCCACCCGGAACTCCCGGAGCGCGGTGAGGGTTTCCACGGGGAGGTAGCTGCCGGCGCGCTTAAAGGCCTTCTCTCCGGCCAGGACTTCCTGCCAGGCCAGGGAACGCTTGCCGCCGTAAGCCTTGGCCACCGCCGCGTCCAGAACCGGCTGGGCGGCCCGCCAGATGTCCGGCCCGGTGCCGTCCCCTTCAATGAACAGCACCACGGGCCGCTCCGGCACCTTCAGGCTGCCGTCCGGGTTCAGGGTAATTTTTTCAGGCGTATCATGGTGTGGCATGGGTTTTCCTTTGTGAGAGCTTTGGGAGGGGGTAAGGACCCTAAGGGCGGGCCTCTGGCCCGCCGGAACCTTAGCCCCCTCCCCCGGAATCACTTGCCTTCACCCCAATCATATCAGTTCCCGGGCAAATCGCCAAATCCTGGTGGATCTTTAACATCTTAGAAAATGGGTGTCAGTTCCACCCGGCCCCAAACGCCTAATTTATCCCCCACGATGACCACCGCGCCCAGGATTTCCGGCACGGTCCCGGCCCACTCCAGAGCCACCGAAATCGCCTGGCCGTCCACCACCCGGTTCCCCAGGGCCGTGGCCGCGGCGTCCGCCAACGCGGTGTTGGCCGCCACCACGCAGGCCGCGTCCGCCCGCCCGAAGCTCAGGGAATGGCCCACCGTCCCGGAGGAAGTGCAGACCCCCAAAGGTCCCCAGGCCGGGTCGATTCTCAGCCCCACCCTCCCGCTTAACGGCGATTTACCGGCAAAGAGGGCGATCATGGCCGGTTGCTGCACCTGGAGAAAAATATCTCCGCCGTTTTCCACGATCACCTCTTCACTCTCCGAAACCAGGGCCCGGCCCACCCGTTCCCCCAGGGCCCCGGCCACCGCGGCCATGGGGCCCACCCCCACTTTGGCGGCCGCGGCAATCATTTCCCGCACCACCGGGGGGGCATAGGGGTCCTCCGGCCAGGGGGCCAGGGCCTCCAGAAACCCGGGGTGCCCGGCAAGGTAGCTTTCCAATTGCCGCCTTTCCTGAAGCACCACCTCACGCACCTCCGGGGTGAAATCCCGGGCCGCCAGGACCCAGAGATCGGTTTCTTTCACCACCACCCGGAAACCCACCAGACCCTCCCGGGCCATGCGGGTGCGGTAAGTGCGGGGTTCGTATTTGCTATGCATAGGTTTTTGGGGGAGAGGGCTAAGGGCCGCAGGCCCTTACCCTCTCCCCCAAACCCCCTCTCCCAATCCCTTAAGGTTTAGATTTCTTCTCGTCCCCAAGTTTGGCTTGGGGCACCAGGAAGAACTTCTCCCCCGTTATTTTAGAATAGGGACCCCTTCAACGCTATGAGAATTACGCCCCCGCACATCAACCCCGCGCCCAGCAGACGGGGCAGAAAGGGCCGTTCCTTGAGCCACATGCCCCCCAGAAAGACACTGATTAAAAGGCTGAGGCGCTTCACCGCGATCGTGTAGGCCGCGGGAGCCAGGGTCAGGCCCTGGGCCACGCTCAAAATACTGAGGGCCACGAAGAATCCCAGGAGCAGGCCCCAGCCCCAGATGGACCGGAGGGCCAGGCCCCCCGGATCAAAGGATAGCCGCCAAGCATGACGCCGCTGAGCAGTATCGGGTAAAACACCCCGAAGAAGGCCGGGTCCGAATGGAGCACCGCCTTCTTAAAGAGCGCCGCGGTGCAGGAGTAAATCAGGGCCACCCCCAGCATCAGCCGGGGCCCCCGCTCCCGGGCCAGGGCCCGAAAAGGCGCCCAAAACCCGGTCCCCCCGGAACCCAGGCTCAGGATATAGCTGCCCCCGGCGATGAACACCACCCCCAACAGACCCCAGCGGTTCAGACCTTCCCCCAAAATCACCTGGCCGGTGAGGATCATGAATACCGGCGTAAAAGCCAGAAAAGGAATGCACAAAGAAAGGTGGCAGACCTTCAAGGCTTGCATGTAAAAAAGCGTGGCAGTCACCTCCAGGGGCACCATAACCGCCACCACCCACCAGAAAGTGGGGTCCAGCTCCGGCCGGCTGAGGCCCAGGGCCACCAGGAGGAGGAAAGGACAGGCAAAAAGGAAACGGACCAGCCCCATGACATACGGGGTGAGATGCGTCAAATATCGTTTGGTCACCGCATCCGCACCCGCGTCCCCCAGGGCCGCGGCCAACCCGAAAAATAGCCATATCCCTAAACCCAAGACTAATCCTTTTGCCAAGTGGATTGTTGGTGGAGCAGTGATCAGTGATCAGTAAAAGAAAAGACCGTTGGGCCACTCTTTCAACTGATTACTGATTACTGAATACTGATTACTCCAACTGCCCTCCCCGAATTGCATTACTTAACGCGACAAACTGGGCCACGCTCAGGGTCTCCCCCCGACGCCCCGGGTCGATATCCAAAGTCAGAAAAATGGAGCGCATGGTCTCTGGGGTGAGGCCGAAGGCCGCAGCCCGGCTCACCAGGGTATTGTTCAGGGTTTTGCGGCGAAGGGCGAACGCGGCCTTCACCACCCGGCTGAGGAGGGCCTCTTCTCGGGCGGAGGGAACCGCCTCCCGGGGAGTCAGGCGCAAGACCACGGAATCCACCTGGGGGGGCGGATAAAAGTTGCCCGGCCCCAGGGAAAAGAGGCGCTCCAGAGAAAAATGGTACTGGAGCAGCACGGAGAGCACCCCGTAGTCCTTGGTGCCGGGGGAGGCCAAGAGGCGGTCCCCCACCTCCTGCTGCATCATGAGCACGGCCCGGCTCACAGCCGCCTTTGCCTCCATCAATTTGAACAACAAAGGCGAAGTAATCTGGTAAGGGAGGTTGCCGGCCACAATCAGGGGCTGCCCCGCGTCCCGGCCGCACTTCAGGAAGTCAAAGGTCAGGGCGTCCTGGCAGAGAATCCGCACCTGGGGATTTTGGGGGGAAAGCTCTTCTTCCAGGAATTGGGCCAGAGCCGGGTCCCGTTCCAGGGCCACCACCTGCCGGGCTTCCCCGGCCAGAAAGACGGTGAGGGCCCCCAGGCCGGGGCCGATTTCCACCACCGTCTCCTCCCCCTTTAAGTCCAGGGCGGCCACAATGCGCCGGGCCTGGTGGGGGTGCAGGAGGAAGTGCTGGCCCCAGGCTTTCCTAGGCCTTAGGCCCAGGCGGCGCAGGAGGATTTTCGGAGAGGTGGAAGACACCGGCGGCCTTTCGGGCCTGGCGCTGCCGATAGCGCTGGACGGCCCAGAGAGTGAGAAAGAAGGAAATGATGGCCGGGGGGATGGCAATGACCAATCCCCCCACTTGCAGGGCCAGGCCGCCCCGCCACAGCAGTTCCAGGGTGTTTTGCACGTCAAAGGTGGCCGGCAGGCAGAGTGGCTCCCCCCGGAAGAGGAGGAATTGCCCCACCTTATAGGCGGCCAGGTAGAGGGGGGCGATGGTCACCGGGTTCATGATCCAGATGCCCAGGTAGGCGGTGACCGGGGAAATTCCTAAAAGAGGGGCCAGTATCAGGACCGCGGCGGTGTGGAAAGGCACGGTGGGAGTCATACCCACGAAGACTCCCAGGGCCATGCCCCAGGCCAGCTTCCGGGGGTCTCCCTGGAGACGCTTGAATTTGAGCCACTGGTAGCGAATAGTCCGCGTTAAGGTCATGGTTCTCCGGTAATCCGGGGTTCGGGCGCGGCCTCTTTCTCTCTCAGCACCCGGCGCAGCACTTTGCCCACCTGGCTTTTGGGCAATTCCCGGCGGAATTCGACAAGCTTGGGCACCTTATACGCTGCCAGTTGGGGCTGGCAGAAGGCCTGGATTTCCGCGGCGGTCAACTGCAAGCCGTCCTGGGGCACGATCACCACCTTCACCACCTCCCCCCGGTAGGCGTCCGGCCATCCCAGGGCCACCGCCTCCTTCACCCCGGGGTGCTGGTAGAGGACCTCCTCCACCTCCCGGGGATAGATATTATAGCCCCCGGAGATGATCATGTCCTTTTTCCTTTCCACGATATAGAAATAGCCGTCCGCCTCCATCCGGGCCAGGTCCCCGGTATAGAGCCAGCCGTCCCTTAGGGCCAGAGCGGTCTCTCCGGGTTTTTGCCAGTAGCCTTCCATGACCTGGGGGCCCTTGAGTACCAGTTCCCCCACCTCCCCGGGGGGGAGTTCCCGGGCGCCGTTCTCCTGGTCCATGATCCGGACCGCGGTGCCCGGCAGGGGCAGACCGATACTCCCCGGGGGCCGCCTTCCGGCAATGGGATTGATGTGGGTCACCGGGCCGGCTTCCGTCAGGCCGTATCCTTCCAGGATGCGGCAACCGGTGAGGCCTTCAAACCGGTCCCGCACCTCCAGGGGCAAGGGCGCGGAACCGCTGATGCAGGCCCAGAGGGAACTTAAGTCACAGCGGGGGAGGTCCGGGTGGTTGATCAGGGCCACGAAGAGGGTGGGCACCCCCGGGAGCATGGTGGGCCGGTATTTCTTCAAGGCCTTTAAAAACATCTGGATCTCAAACCGGGGCAGGACAATAATCAGCGCGCCCTGGGAGATGGGCCAGTTGAGGCAGACGGTGAGGCCGAAGGAGTGGGAGAAGGGGAGCAGTCCCACCAGCCGCTCGGCGCCGTAGCGCACCTGGGGGAGCCAGGCATTGATCTGGGCCACGTTGGCCAGCAGATTGGCGTGGGTCAAGGCCGCGGCCTTGGGAACCCCGGTGGTGCCGCCGGTATAGAGGAGAACCGCCAGATCCTGGAGCTGCGGCAGGGGCGGGGCGTCAAGAGGCGGACTCTGAAGCAGGTCCCGCCAGGCCAAGAGGCCGGGGCCCGCCTTAAACCCCAGGGCCAATCCCTGGCGCCGGGCCGTGAACGGGTAGAGCCACTTCAGGGGCCAGGGCAGAAAATCGGCCAGGCCGGTGACGATCACCTGGGCCAGTCCCCCCCGGGCCCGGGTCTCCTCCACCTTGGGCAGCAGGTGGTCCAGGACCACCAGCCAACGGGCCCCGGAGTCCGCCAACTGGTAGTTGAGCTCCTTGGGACTGAGGAGGGGGTTTAGAGGCACCGCCACCGCGCCCAGGCGCAGGGCGGCGTGATAGGCCAGCACCAATTGGGGGCAGTTGGGAAGCAGGAAAGCGACCCGCTCCCCCGGGGCCACTCCCAGGTTCCGGAAAGCCTGGGCCAGGCGGGCCACCTGGGCGTCCAGGGCCCCGTAAGTGAGGGTCCGCCCGAAAAAGGCCAGGGCCGGAGACTGGGGGGATTTTGCAGCCGCCTGGAGGAGCAAATGGGGGATGGTTCCGGAAACCGGCCCGATCTCCCCGGGCACTCCCGGGTCGTAATGTCCTATCCAGGGGAAGGTCATCGGCAGTAATCCTCCGCCCTCAATGCTGGTGGGGGCCCCCCTCGCACTGACAGGATGGTTGCTGCTGCAAATCCTCCGGGGTGGCTTCCCTGACCTGGCGCACCGTGAAGGAGACCTCCAATGCTTTCCCCGCCAGGGGATGATTGAAATCGATGATCGCGGTCTCGGGCCGCACCTCCTGGACGACGAAATAGACGGGGTGGCCTTCCTCGTCTTCGGTCTCAAATACCTGGCCCGGCTTAAGCTCCACCTCGGGGGCGAAATCCTCTCGGGATACCTCCATGATCAATTCCTGGTCCGTCTCGCCGTAAGCCTCCCCGGGAGTAAGGCGGACCACCTTCCGGTCGTTCTCCCCCAGGCCCAGCAGGGCCTCCTCCAGTCCCGGGGGCATCACTCCCAAGCCCATGCAGAAGGAGATCTCCTCCGGCTGGCCGTTCGTGGGATAATAATCCTTCTCTCCTATGCGGATCAGGTAATCTATGGTAATAAAAGAGTTTTTGACGATTTTCATGTCTTTCTTCTCCTGAGGAAAGAGGACCGGACCCTTTTCCACATCTTAGGAAAGGTTTCGGAAATCACTAAGTAAGCCACAAGATTAGAGGATGGCAGAAAGGGGATGAGGTGAGGGATCTCCCTCTTGTGGATGGAATCCAGCCCAGAAACCTCCCTCAGCTTTTGGTGGCCATGATGATCCGGCCGGTGTTCATCAAGTTACACCGCACGGCCTGATTCACGGTCATCCCCACCTCCCGCATGACGCGGATGACATCCAGATCGGTGGTAAAGCCGATGCGGACAAATACCGGGGCCAGTAAATCTTCGATTTTCCCCAGCAGGCGGCCGTTGGGGCTGCGGGTGTGATTGATAATGATGATCTGTCCCCCCGGTCTCACTACCCGCAGGATCTCCCGGCAGACCTGATGGGGGTCTTGCACGGTGGTGATCACATAGGCGGCAATCACCGCGTCAAAATGATCTTCTGGAAACTCCAGTTTCGCCGCATCCATTACCTTGAGATCGAAGGTGCTGCCGCCGTTGAGCTGGGCCGCCCTTTTCCGGGCCTGCTCGATCATGGGCCCGGAAATATCAATGCCCACCAGGTTGGTATGGGGGGGATATTTTTCCAGAGTGGAGCCGGGGCCGATGCCGATCTCCAGGATTCTTTGGCGGGCCCTTCTGTCCAAATATTGAAAGGCCTGGCGGCGCCCCGGTTCCAGTAACTTGCCGAAAACGTAATCATAAAAAGGGGAATAAAAAGAATATAACTGCTCCATATAGCCGGGGTTTACTCTACATTTCATTTTCGATCCTCGTAGGAGATGGATTTCCTTAAGCAGCGGATTCCAGGTTCAGGCGCATGCTTGCCCCAAATAAGCTATTTTACCCCAAGATTTTTTTAAAAGTAAACTGAAATTTTCCCCCACTGCCGACAACGGTCATCCGGACCCGCTCCAGACCTTTACTTCCCAAGAATCCGCCGGTTGATGGTAGGTCAATAAATAGAGGCGGCCGTCAGTTGCGGCCACTTTGAAAAAGAGATGGTCAGGTCCATACCCTGCTCCAGGACCTCCCGCACTTCCAGCCACTGTTCCCCCCAGGTGAAACTCAGGGGGCGTGCATGGAGGCGATGACCGGAATAGGTGGCTACCTGGCAGCGCATGGGCGATGGGGACCTGGATTCGCTTCCAATAATAATAGCACATTTTCCTGGGGAATCTTCATTTTCCCTGAGGCAAACGGGGCGACATCCCCTGGAAGCCCGCCAGAATTAGACATTGCAATAGTTACCGGGGTAATTTAAAATGCCGGATAGGCCTTAACTTTAGGGCCAAGGACCAGTCTGGGGAGGGAAACGGGTCCCTCCTGAACCGTGTCAAAGGTGGGTGGTATGTTCGTTAAAAAGAATCTGAGTTTGCGCCGGGTAGTGGTCACCGGCGTGGGAATCATTAACTCCATGGGCTTCGACGTGCCCTCGGTGTGGCAACGCCTGTTGGCGGGGCAATCCGGGGTGCACCGGGTCGGCAGTTTAGGTAGTTACATGGACGAGATCCAGGAGCATCACCCCCTACCGGATGATTTTCCCCTGATTGCCGGGCAGATCAAGGATTTTGATCTGAAAGAGATACTTCAGACCCGGAAGAAAAACCCCACCAAGGAAGATTTTAAGCAGGTTAAATATACCGACCGTTTTACCCAGTTTGCCCTGGCCGCCAGCCTGGAGGCGATCCAGGATTCCGGGTTGGACCTGGAAGAGGAGGACCCGGAGCGGGCCGGGGTGATCATTGCCACCGGCATGGGCGGCGTCAGCTCCTGGGAGGAGCAGATTGTGAAACTCCTCCATGAAGGGGTGCGCCGGGTGTCCCCCTTTCTGGTGCCCAAGATGATCCCCAACCTGGCCGCGGGCAACGTCTCCATCAGCTTCAAGGCCAAGGGCCCCAATATCGCCCTGTCCACCGCCTGCGCCGCCGGGGCGCACGCCATCGGCATGGCCTACCGCTCCATCCAGTTGGGGGAGGTGGAACTGATGGCCGCCGGGGGCACGGAAGCGGCCATCACCCTCCTGACCATGGCCGGATTCTATCGCATGGGGGCCCTGGCTTCAGGCTGCAACGACCACCCGGAAGCGGCCAGCCGTCCCTTCGATACCCGGCGCACCGGCTTTGTCCTTGCAGAAGGGTCCGGGATCCTGGTTCTGGAGGAACTGGAGCACGCCCAAAAGCGGGGCGCCGACATCTATGCGGAAATCATCGGCTTCGGCATGACCGGCGACGCCCACCATATCACCGACCCCCATATCGAAGGGGCCAAGCGCTGTATCCTCTTGGCCCTCAAGGATGCCGGCATCTCTCCGGCCGAGGTGGATTATATCAACCCCCACGCCACCGCCACCCCGGTGGGGGACAAGAACGAGACCCAGGCCTTGCTGCAGATCTACCAGGACGTCAGCCACCGTCCCCTGGTGAGCGGCACCAAGTCCATGACCGGCCACCTTTTGGGGGCCGCAGGCGCGGTGGAGGCCATTTTCTCCATTATGGCCATAAAGCACGGCATCATTCCCCCCACCATCAACCTGGAGGAGGTTGACCCCCAATGCCAGGGCTTTGATTATGTTCCCCATAAGGCCCGGGAAGCCAAAATCCGCCATGCCCTGTCCAACTCCTTCGGCTTTGGGGGCACCAACGCCTCCCTGGTCTTTAAATCCTATCAGGATTGAAGGAAAGGCCCGGCTACAGAAAGAAGAAAGGATATGCCCAACTCCGCCTGACCTCCGGTTACTTAAGGCCCACCGAGGGACGGCCCGCCACCAGCTCCCCTTAGGCTGAAGATGACTAAAAAAGCCCCACCCATTCGCATCGCCATCCTGGGTGACCGGGAAGACCCAGCCTGTCGTGCGGTGTCTTTACCCTTCTCCTTGGAAGGGTACACCCCGGTGCAACTGGAATTTCTTAAAGACACGGCCACACTCTCCCCCGAAGATTTGCGCCAGGCCCTGAAAGAGAGGCAACCCGAGGGGTTCGACCTCATCCTGGATGGGAGAGGACTGGCTCCCGGCCTCGGGCACCAGGTCATTTCCGGGCCCCCGGCCCTGATTCTGGAAAGCCTCCTCTGTCAACTCCAGGAGCTGCGCCAGAAGCAGGAAATCAACGCCGGCATCATCAACACCGCCACGGACGCCATCGTCACCATCAACGAAGACCACCTCATCGTCGGTTACAATAAGGGCGCGGAGGAGATCCTGGGCTACAGCCGGGAGGAGGCCCTGGGCCAGGACCTGAAGCTCATCATTCCGCCCCCCTATAAAGATGGGCATCGGGACTATGTGCGCCGCTATGTGGCCACCCGCCAGGCCCATGTCATCGGCAAACACGTTAGCCTCACCGCCCAGCGCCGGGACGGGACGGAATTCCCCATGAGCATCTCCTTTTCCGTGGCCGAGGTCCGGGGCAACCTCTATTTCACGGGTATCATCCGGGACATCACCGAAACCAAGGAAATGGAGGGCCGCCTGCTCCAGTCCGAACGCCTGGCCGCGGTGGGCAATACGGTGACCCACATTGCCCATGAAATAAAAAATCCCTTATTGATTATCGGGGGGTTTGCCCGCCAGCTCCTCAAGGTCACTGAGATTGACGACAAGGCCCGGCAGAAACTGGCCATCATCGCCGAGGAAGTGGCGCGCCTGGAAGGGATGGTGGCGGAAATGCGGGACTTCGTGCGCCAGCCCCCGCCCCAAAAGACGCCGGGGCATCTGGAAACGCTGCTCACCGAGGTCCTGGAGTTCTTCCTGGACAACTTCCAGGAACACTATATTCAGGTGCGGCGGCAGGAAGACGGCCCCCTGCCCCTGGTGAGCTTCGACGCCAAACAGATCCGCCAGGTGCTCATCAATCTCTTTAAAAACGCGGTGGAGGCCATGCCCCGGGGGGGAGAGCTCACCGTGGCCACCCGGGTACAGGGGCCCCACCTGGAAGTCAGCGTCACCGACACCGGGGAGGGCATGGCCCCGGAGGTGGCGGCCAACATCTTCCAACCCTACTTCACCACCAAGGAGAAGGGCACCGGCCTGGGCCTGGCCATCTGCAACTACATCATCAAGGAGCAGCACGGCGGCTCCCTCCTGGTGGAAAGCGCGCCGGGGAAAGGCTCCACCTTCACCATCCAACTGCCCCTGGCTGAGGCGCCATCAGATTGACCACCGCTGCTACTCCCCCCTTGTTGCAGATCAAGGACCTCCAGGTCCATTTCGACACGCCCGGGGGCCGCCTCCGGGCCGTTGCGGGAGTGAGCTTCGATCTTCAGGCCGGGGAAACCCTGGGCCTGGTGGGGGAATCCGGCTGCGGCAAAACCGTCACCGCGCTCTCCATCTTGCGCCTCCTCCCCGCCACCCACGCGGAGGTGAGCGGGGAGATCCGTTTTGCCGGGGAGGACCTGCAAGCCCTTCCCGAACCGCAGCTCCGCCAGGTGCGTGGCAACCGCATCGCCATGATTTTCCAGGAGCCCATGACCGCGCTCAACCCGGTCTTCACCATCGGCGAGCAGGTGGCGGAGGCCCTGCGCCTGCACCGGGGTTTGGGGCACCAGGCCGCCTGGAGCGCCGCGGCCCAGGCCCTGACCCGGGTGGGCCTGGCCGACGCGCCCCGCCGCCTGACGCAATACCCCCACCAGCTCTCCGGGGGGTTGCGCCAACGGGCGTTGATCGCCATGGCGTTGGCCTGCGAGCCGGAGCTCTTGATCGCGGATGAGCCCACCACCGCCCTGGACGTGACCATCCAGGCCCAGATTCTGGCGCTGCTCAAGAGCCTGAAAGAGGAAATGGGTCTGGCGGTGCTGTTCATCACCCACAACCTGGGGATCGTGGCCCAGACCACGGAGCGGGTGGCGGTGATGTACGCCGGGGCCCTGATGGAGCAGGCCGCCACTGGTGAGCTGTTTAAAAACCCGGCTCATCCCTACACCCGGAGTCTGTTGGCCGCGGTGCCCCGCCTGGATTTCCACCATCCGCCGGGGGAGAGCCTGGCCGCCATCCACGGCCAGGTCCCCGACCTGGAGGCGCCGCCCGCCGGCTGCCTCTTCAAAGACCGCTGCCCCGACGCCCGAGCGCAATGCCTGGAGGAGCCCCCCTGGGTGGAGGTGGGGCCGGGGCATTTGGTGCGGTGCTGGAATTATGGTTAATCTTAAAAGTGACTACGCCTTATTGCCCCGGCAAAGAGCATAAGTGGTGCGAAATTGAGGAATCTACATGGCAGAGGACCTTAAGACCAGAGAAGCGCTCTTAGAAGAATTGGCCGGCATGGACCAAAAAATTATTGACCTGGCCAAGACCGTGACCAAACACCAACGGCTGGCGGAAGCCTGGCGGGATTTGTGGGCCCAATTCGCCGCCACCATCGAGGCCTTCGACGGTTTTATCTATATCTGTTCCCAGGACTACGAAGTGGAGTTTATGAATCAGCGTTTCATAGAACGCACGGGCTACTACCCCCTGGGACAGAAATGCTACCGGGCCCTGCACGACCTGGAGGAAATCTGCCCCTGGTGCGTAAACGAAAGAGTTTTTCAGGGGGAGACCGTCCGCTGGGAAGTGCGCAGCCCCAAAGACAACCGCTGGTATTACGTGGTCAATACGCCCATCAAGCACCCTGACGGCACCGTGTCCAAGATGGCCATGATCCAGGACATCACTGAGCGCAGAGAGATGGAGAAGGCTCTCAAACTGGCGGAAGAAAAGTATCGGGGCATCTTTGAAAACGCGGTGGAAGGTATCTTCCAGAGTTCTCCCGAAGGGCGGTTTCTCAGCGTCAATCCGGCGATGGCCCAGATTTTTGGGTACGGCTCTCCCGGGGAAATGCTGGCCGGCGTCGCCGATATCAGCCGGCAATTATATGTCGATCCCCGCCGCCGGGACGATTTCAGTCAAACCTTGCGGGATGCCGGTTTCATCAAAGGCTTTGAGGCCCAAATGTATCGGCGGGATGGGAGCCGCATCTGGATTGCCATCAATGCCCGGGCGGTTCGGGATGAGGCGGGAGAGGTCCTTTATTACGAGGGTTTTGTCCAGGACATCACGGATCGGCATCAAGGGGACTGACAGTCGTAGGGCGGGAAAGCGAAGCGCATCCCGCCTTCGGCAAATGGGTTAAGCCTGACTTATGCCGCAAGATATTCGCGCCTTTGTTCGCAGTCTTGAGATGGATTAATGCTAATGGCGGGATGCGCTTCGCTTTCCCGCCCTACGAGACTAAGTAGCAAAAGTAAAAGTAGAGAACACCCGATCCAGGTCTCAATCTTGTGAGCGCACTTAAGGCCCAATTCGAGGAAGACACCAGGGCATTAGCCCAATTCCTCACTCGCCGAGACCCGCTACCGCCAAGCCATGTTCGCATCGTTGCGTGCGGCATTGTGCGCAAGTGGTTGATCGACGATCAGATCAGTGCTCTTGCCAGGGAGATCGAATGCACATTCACCTTACCCGTACTTGACACAAGTAGTATCGCCCAAGCGATCGCTTCTGGGGTATCAGTTCGCTTCTTCATGCCTGGCGGCGTCCTCTTGGACGGGGTTCCTATCCGAGGGTTCTATGTCTCAGACGATCCTTACGAGGGATCACCGCTGATCCCTATCGATTCAATGCATTATGTGGACCTCCCGCCAAGGAAGTTCTTAAACGCCCGCCGTGTGTACCATGTGGGTGAGTGGTTCACTACAGAACAGATCATTCGCTTCATCGCTAACAAGTACGGCGGAGTTCACTTCGATCCTACGAGAGACAAACCCTGGCAGCGAAATCTCGAGAACGCCTCGGAGTTTTTTACTGTTGGAAACCCAGACAACTTGAGAGAGAGGCAGCTACTTGAAACGACCTCCCCGAAGCACAAGATTCTATTGGTACTTCCTAAGGAGGCTGGACATCTATGGACCTGTCTGGACATCGAACTTCTCGCCATTGCCCAATCCTTGATCAACGTAAGGTGCAACGGAGAGCCTCTCTTAGTGTTCTCAGAGCCGTAGGGCGAGAAAGTGAAGCGCATCCCGCCTTCGGCCGTTGGGTTAGCCCTGACTTATGCCGCAAAATATTCGCGCCTTTGTTCGCAGTCTAGAGATTGATTAATGCTAATGGCGGGATGCGCTTCACTTTCCCGCCCTACGAGGCTACGAGGCTATGTCTGAGACCTTACTTGAAACCCGGGATTTAAGCCGCCACTTCCGCCTCGCCGGGCCCTGGGGCCGGGGGCCGCTGCTGAAGGCGGTGGAAGGGGTGAATATTTCCGTCCGGGCCGGGGAGACCCTGGGCCTGGTGGGGGAATCCGGCTGCGGCAAGTCCACCCTGGGCCGCCTCATCCTGGCCCTGCTGGCCCCCACCCGGGGCCGGGTCTGGTTCGGCGGCGAAGAGGCGACCAATCTCCCCAGGCCCCGTTTGAAAAAGATGCGCCGGCAGATGCAAATCGTCTTCCAGGACCCTTACTCCTCCCTCAATCCCCGGCTGATGGTGCGCCAGATCCTGGAGGAACCCTATGCCATCCACGGCCTGGGCACTAAGGCGGAGCGGCGGGAGTGGGTGGCGGAACTGCTTACCGAGGTGGGGTTGGGGGAGGAGCACCTGGAGCGTTATCCCCATGAGTTCAGCGGCGGCCAGCGCCAACGTTTAGGGATAGCCCGGGCCCTGGCTCTAAAGCCCCGGCTCATCGTGGCGGACGAACCGGTCTCCGCCCTGGACGTCTCCATCCAGGCGCAGATTCTTAACCTCCTGGCGGAATTGCAGCAACGCTATGGCCTTACTTATCTCTTTATTTCCCATGACTTGAGCGTGATCTCCCAGATCAGCGACCGCATCGCGGTCATGTACTTAGGAAGGCTGGTGGAGCTGGCCCCCCGCGCGGTCTTCGACACGGCCCCATTGCACCCGTATACCGAGGCCCTCCTGGCCGCGGTGCCCCTCCCGGACCCAGAGCGCCCCTTCCGCCCCCCGGAACTCAAAGGGGACCCCCCCAGCCCCATCAACCTTCCTTCGGGGTGCCCCTTCCATCCCCGTTGCCCGGAAGCCCAGTTGCCCCTCTGCCGGGAGCAGGCGTCGGAGTACCGGAAAACCGCGCCGGCGCACTGGGTGGCCTGCCACTTCCGATAACCTCGGGAGCTCCAGCCGCAGATGACCCCCTTCCTGACTTTGCTCCTGGCCGGGTTTCTGGCCCGGTTCAGCTACCAGATGGCCCGGAGTCCGGTGCTCCCCCGCTTTGCCCAGGACCTGGGGGCCGCGCCGGAACTCATCGGCCTCATCGTGGCCGCGTCCACCATCTCCGGGGTCCTCATTAAGCTGCCCGCGGGGGCACTGTCCGACATCCTGGGACGCAAACGCATGCTGCTCCTGGGGGGTCTCTTTTTTGCCGCGCCCCCTTTTCTCTATCCCCTGGTGCAGTCCGCCGGCCCCCTCCTGGCCCTGCGTTTCCTCCACGGCCTGGCCACCGCCATCTTCTCCCCGGTGGCCGCGGCTATGGTGGCCGACCTGGCCACCCGGAGAAGGGGAGAGCAACTGGGTTGGTTCGCGTCCGCCAGCGATCTGGGCGCCACCCTGGGACCCCTCCTGGGAGGCCTCCTCCTTTTTTATACCGCCAGCTATACCCCCACCTACCTGGCCGTGGGCGCCCTGGGCCTGCTGCCCTTGCTGTTGCTCCTGGGCCTGCCTGAGCCTCCCCGGGAGTCGGCGCTGAAGTCCTCCTTCCGGGAGAGGATGCGCCGTTTTGGCGAGGGAGTAAAGGAAGTCCTGTCCAGCCGGGGGGTCATCATCGCCTCCAGCCTGGAAGCCGCTCTTTATGTGGGTTATGGGGCCTTCCTGGGGTTTTTCCCCACCTACGCCCGGGGAATCGGCCTGAACGACGCCCAGATCGCCCTGGTGATGGGAGCGCAACTGGCCACCACCATGTTGGCCAAGCCCATCTCCGGGCGGCTCTCCGATCAAATGGGCCGCAAACCCATGATTGTGGCCGGCCTCTGTCTCTGCGCCGTCACCCTCCCCCTGATCCCCGCGCTCACCTCACTCTGGCTTCTCTTCCCGGTCTCCGCCTGCTTCGGCCTGGGGGTGGCCATCGTCACCCCCTCCACCACCGCCCTGGTGGCGGATTTGGTCCGTTCCAGACACATGGGCTCGGCCATGGGAGTCTTCGGCACCATCTGGGACAGCGGCGAAGCCGCGGGCCCCATCCTGGCCGGGTTCTTCATTGCCTCCCTCTCTTATGCCTTCGCCTTCAGCCTCATCGGGGCCTTGATGCTGGGCATGGCCTTGCTCTTCTTGCTGACAGTAAAAGACCCGGGTGCTTCCCAGACTTGAGTAAGAAGGCAATTTAAGGGAAGGGGAGAGGGTCCTCAGGACCCTGCCCCTCCCCAAGAAAAAAGAAGCCAGGGCCTGGACCCTGGCTTCTCCACTGGCAGGCGGGATTGCCTGCAGGCCTGAGGACTCAATCCTCAGGGGCCTTCAGGAGGAAGGAACGTTAGTCGGTTTGCACAGCAAGTCCGCGGAGGTGGCCAGGCGGCCGCACTGCTCGCAGACGTACTTGATGTCTTCCAGTTTGCCTTTGCAGTAATGTTTGGTGTGAGCCCCCTTTTCTCCACAATAGGCGCAGGTCATGGGATCACCTGCGGGATTGCAAAGATGGCCGGGCTCCTCCGCCAGGGCGCCGCAAGTTGCACAGGTATAAACTTTCTTCGCCATAACTCCTCCTTGTCAGCCTGCTGGCTTCATATGTAAAAAATAAGTTCCAAATGAGGCTTGTCAATCCTGGGTAGGAATTTTTCGGGGCCAAGGGAGGGCAGTAGGGGCGAACACAAGGTTCGCCCCTACTTTTTGATTGCTAATTAGGATTAGGGAGCCAAAGTCAAACTGCCGGACTGGCCGTCCAACCGGGCCCACACCCCCAGGGGCAGGGTATGGTTGTCCGGCTGGTGGCCCACCGGCAGTCCTGCCAGAACCGGCACCTTAAGGGGCGCGAGAGCCGTGGCCAATATCTCCCAGAGGCTCTCTGAGGAGCCGCCGCAGCCGGTGAACGCGCCCAAAACCACCCCCTTCACCCCCTCCAGGGCCCCGGCCAGGAGGAGGTGGTGCACCAGACGGTCCAGGCGGTAGACGGCTTCGTTGTGGTCTTCCAGGAAGAGAAGGTAATCCCGGAACCGGGGGGCAAAGGGGGTGCCCAGGAGATGGCAGAGGGTGGTGAGGTTGCCCCCGGCCAGGGTCCCTTCCCCGCTTCCCGGGAGCAGCGTGATTAAGCCCGGGAAGTTGACGGTTTGCGGCCCCGGGGCCGTCAGCCACTGATAGCAACTCTCCCGGGCCCCTGGGGTGAGGGTCCCCAAGTGGGCCACGGTGGGGCCGTGAAAGGTCACCAAGCCCAGGTCCCGGTGCAACCGCCAGAGCAAATTGGTGAGGTCGCTGAAGCCCACCAGGCGTTTGGGCTGCGCCCCCATGGCCTCCAGGTCCAAATGGGGCAGGACTTTGAGAGACCCGTAGCCGCCCCGGGCCCCCCAAATGGCCTTCACCTCCGGCTCCTGCCAGATTTCCAGGAACCTCCGGGCCAACATTTGGTCGGCCTCCCCGCCCCAGGCCCGGGGCTTAAAGACCTCCGGGCCGCACACCACCTTAAAGCCCCAATCCCGGAGGATAGCCACGCCCGCGTCCCAGTCCTTCCGGGAAACCGGACTGGCGGGCGCGGCCACCGCCACCGCGTCCCCGGGCCTTACCGGCGGCGGCCAAAGACAGGTGGGGCCTTTCCCCGATGAACTTTCGGCTGAGGTGGTCATAAACTGAAGATTAACCCCTTCCCGCCCGGATAACAAATAATCTCTTCCCCTGGTCTAAAATTTTACCATATAATAACAAGGGAACTTGTAGGGTTCATCACTCAGAAGGCGGTTCATCAAGCTTTGCGGCGTCCGTGGTCCCAGATAAATCTCCGGCCCTCCTGGGTCGGGGTGGCCCTTTGCCTCATTTTCGGGCTGGCGGTCTTTTTCCGGGTCTATGGCCTGGGGGGGCGGGACCTCTGGACCGACGAGGCCTGGGTGGCCCTGGCCGCGTTGCAAGACACGCCCCAGGCGGCCCTGGCCGCCAGTCAATCCACGCCGCCTCTCTATCTGCTTACCATCTGGGCCCTGGTCCAGGTCGCGGGCGGCAGCGAGGCGGTCCTCCGCTCCCTCTCCCTCATCTTCGGCCTGGGGACCCTGGCCCTCTTCTGGCCCCTGGCCCGAACCTTGACCTCCCGGGCCGCCGCCCTCCTGGGTCTGGCCCTGGTGGGCTTCTCCCCCATCATGGTCTATTACTCCAAGGAGTTGAAGCAGTACAGCGGGGACGCCTTCTTTGCGGTGCTGATCTTCTTCCTGGCGGAACGGCTCCGGAGCCGGGAAAATAAGTGGGCCTGGCCGGCCCTGGCCCTGGCCGGAGCCCTGGGCCTGGGCTTCTCCCATACCCTGATCTTTATCCTGCCCGTGGCCCTGCTGGGGTTGTGGTTTAGCCGGGCTGACGTCCCCCGATCCCGGGTGCTGCTCCTGGGAGGGGTTTGGGCCGCGGGGTTTGCCGCTTTTTTCCTTTTCTTTTTCCGGCAGCAGGTGGACCCGGAACTGGTGGCTTACTGGGCCCGGGATTTTCCGGATTTCTCAGGTCTGGTGGCGTTCCTAAGGTGGTTCGGGGAGGCTGTTTACCGTTATTTCTGGTATTTCTGCGGTGCCTGGGGGATTTACTGGGGCCTGCCCCTGCTGGCGGCCGGGGTCCTATCTCTGAGCCGGCAGGGCGGCGGCCGGGCCTTGCTTTATCTGGGAGGCCCTCTCCTGTTGACTTTTGGGGCCGCGGCCTTACACCGCTACCCCTTTATGGCCCATTACGGCGGCAACCGCCTGATGCTCTTCACCGCCCCGCTCCTCTACCTGGTGGTGGCCGTGGGGCTGATGTCCGTCCTTGACTGGCTGTGGAAAAAACGGCAGCGAGTTTTGGCCGCGGCCCTCACCGGCCTAATCCTGGTGGCCCTCAATCCCCCCAAAATAGTCCGGGAAAATCTTTATCCCATCAACAACCGGGAAGAGATCCAGCCCCTGGTGGCCCATCTGCAAAGCCGGCTCCAGCCCCAGGATTGGGTCTATGTCTATTATTTTGCCGTCTCCCCTTTCAAATACTATTTCCACGGCCCCGGGGAGCGAATCTGCTGGGGTAAGTCCTGTGTGGAGAAGGAACTGGCGGTGCCGGCCGCCGGCGCGCCAACGCCCCGGCGCCTGTGGCTGATTGCTTCTCATATTCCTTCTCTGAAGTATCTGCGGGAATTTGCCGGGGAACTCCTGGGACCCCAGTGGCGGGAGGTATCTTGCTTAAGCAGGGTGGGCGCCGCCCTCTTCTGCTTTGAAGAGCAGGGGCCGCAGTTGGCTAAAAGCCGGACATCCCTTGCAAAACCAGACGAATCCGATTCTCCAGCTCCGCCAGCCGGTAAGGCTTGTAAATAAAACCCGCGGCTCCCATCTCTTTAATCCGGGCCACTTCCTGGTAGGAGAAGTAGCCGGAGGCCACCAGCACCCGCACTCCCGGATCCAGGGCCTTTAGACCTTGGAGAACTTGCAGGCCGTCTCGATCCGGCAGGCAAATATCCAGGATCACCAGGTCCACCCGCCCCAGGCGTTGGAAGAGTTCCAGAGCCTCCCGGCCGTCCCCGGCCACCTCCGCCACAAAGCCCAGGTGCTCCAGCAGCTCCCGCCCCAAAGAGCGGATCAGGGGATCATCGTCCACAAGCAGGATTATTGGCGGCATCTCGTTGAGGCTCCGAATGCAGATCAGGTATCTGTAGCTAGTCAGTAGCTAATGATCCCGCTCTTTTTAAATCTTTACCTCCCGGTTCCCACGCGGATACGCAGGTCCTGAATGACCCCGGGGCCCAGGACCTTTGCCAACGCCTTTAAAATATCCGGGCTCAGGAACTGCAGCTCCTGGCCCCAGGGCCCGGCGCTCACCTCCACCAAGAGTTCCCGGCGGCGGACCTCCAGGAGCCGGGTGTGGGGCAACACCTGGGGGGGCACCACCGCCTCCCACACCTGGCGGATACGGCTGCGCTGTCCCAGGTTATCCCAATCCAGGGGTTTCATCAACCCCTGGAGGACCTCCCGGACGGCCACCGGCCGGGGGAGCGGCGGGCGCTTGGCCATAAAGCCCTTAACCCCTGACCCGGGCAAACCCTGGGGCCGCCCGCCGGATCACCTCTTCCGGCACGCAAAAGGCCAGGCGGAAATAACCCGCCCGCCCGAACCCCCGGCCCGGCACGGCCAGAATATTCTCCTCTTTCAGCCGGGCCACCAGGGTCAGGTCATCCCCCCCGGGAGCCTTGGGAAAGAAGTAAAAGGCCCCCTTGGGTTTGACGAAATCATAGCCCGCGTCCTCCAGAATCCCGCTGAACAGGTCCCGGCGCCGGGCGTAATAACCGACGTCCACCGAGACCTCCAATAGATGGGCCACCACCCGCTGCATCAGGGCCGGGGCGTTGACGAAACCCAGGATGCGGTTGGCCAGCACCAGACCGCCAAAAAGTTCTCCCCGTCCCGCCGCCCGGGGGCTCACCGCCGCGTAGCCCAGGCGTTCCCCGGGAATGGAAAGATCTTTGGAAAACGAGGTGGCCAGCAGGGTGTTGGGGTAGGCCGCGAAGATGCTGGGCAGGCTCTGACCGTCGTAAACCAGGCGCCGGTAAGGCTCATCCGCCACCAGGTAGACGGGGCGGCCGTGGCGGCTGGCGTGGTGGGTGAGAAACCGCCCCAGCTCCTTCAGGGCCGCGGCCTCGTAAACCTGACCCGTGGGGTTGTTGGGAGAGTTGATGATCACCGCCCGGGTCTTGGGGCTCAGGGCCTTCTCCAGCCGGTTCAGGTCCAGTTGGAAGTGCGCGTCGGTCTCCACCACCCGGGCCGTGCCGCCGTGATTGTCTGCATAAAAGAGGTACTCCGGGAAGAAGGGGGCCAGGACCACCACTTCGTCACCGGGGTCCAACAGGACCTTGAGAATGACGTTGAGGGCCCCGGCAGCCCCGCAAGTGAGAACAACGTCGTCGGTCTTGAAGTCCAGTTGGTGGACCCGGCTCAGGTGGCGGGCCACGGCCTGGCGGGCGGGGACCAGACCGGCGTTGGGCATGTAGGCGTGGAGGCCGGGCCGACTTTCTTGGGCCGCGGCCGCCAGTTCCTTCTTGAACTCCTCCGGGGGCTCCAGGTCCGGGTTCCCCAGGGTGAAGTCCATTACCTGGTCCGCGCCCAGGCGGGCCTTGAGTTCCGCGCCCTCCTCAAACATGCGCCGGATCCAGGAGGCGCTTTCCAGGGCTTGTCTGATCCGGGTGGAGACCGTCATAGGATACCCATTTTCGGTTTCTAAGCTAAAATGCTGCCTGCTTATATCCTTATTTTGTTTGGATTATCTGTTGATATATATGAGGTGGGATGAAATTCTCCCACGACGGTCCGAAGTATTTGTGACGAACTTTGAAAACCTCCCTTTCATATGGAGATAAACCATCGAGACCTGCGATTTCGTTTTTCAGATCCTCAGAAACATTTATAAACGAATACCAATGATAATTTGCCATTTTTTCAGTTCTACGATTTACCAATACCTCCCCGGCCTTTGCGAGACTTTGTAGACGAGCAGCTTGATTAACAATAGGCCCCAGATAATCACTGACAACGCACGATTCGAAAAAAGTAGAAGACCTAAATCTAGTAAAATTTCCTCCACAAACCGCTATGCCAAAACCTTCAGGTACTTGATGCAAAGCATCTTTTTGATAATACCAATACTTTTTATGCAATTCGTATGCAGCACCCAAAGTGCAGTTTGCAGTATTATTTTCATCATTTTCCACTTCCCATACAAGCATTATCCCATCACCAAGTAATTTCCAGTAATTAATCAGATAGTCACTTGGGTATTCAACGATAATATCCGAGATCACGCTATAAAGTTCATGAATCTGCTCAGGTTCTGCATGCATGGACCAATTAGAAAATCCTCTAAGGTCAGCAAATAGGACATACCCTGTAACCCTTCTAATATCTAAATCAATCTCAGGGTAATTGGGATAAACCGGACCCATTTTAATAAATGAAGGAACATAAAGGTCTACATAATTCCTCTGAATATTATCTATTATTCCTTGCTCTTGTACCCTAATTAATGGAAGAAGAACTTTAGTAACCTTCTTTGGGATTTCTTCAGAATCTTGTCCAAGTCCGTAGATGGGCATTGAGCCAGCTCCATGTTTTGTTGATCCATAGTCACATTGCCAAGGAGCATTGTCCTTCGGAATATATCTGAATTTGACGTATATAACGTCATCATTTAAAATTATTTCAAAAGATAAATAAACTGGCCGCAGCAACTTGCTCTTTAGTTCAATAAAATCAAGAGGACGTTCCATTTGAATCTCATCAGAGTATTCATGAGCTTTTACAGCCCATTAGATAATCAATTTTAATCATAACAGTTTTAAGGTATTTCCCCCACATGATAACCGGTGTTCTTTAACCTCTTAACCCGCAATTCCCCGCGGCCTTGCAGTAGAGGTCAGGTCTTCGCCCTATCCTGGTGGAGATCGCTATAGGGGCAGTTTCCTGTCTTCCGTTTTCTTTTCTTTATACGCCGGCGGCTGGGGGCCGCCGGCGGTCAGCTTGATTTGCGGCTTTTCTTCCACCTGGTAGCCCGCGTCTTTTAAGGCCTGGAGCACCGCTTCCCCGTGCTTTTGGTCCCGGGTCTCCAGGTTCAATTCCACCCTAGTATAGTCCAAAGGCAGCTCCGGGGCCAGACGATCGTGAAAGAGATGCAAAATATTGGCGCCTTGCTCCCCCAGGAGGCCGGCCAGTTGCCCCAGGGCTCCGGGCCGGTCGCTTAAGGTTACCCTGAGGCTCCAGAGACGGCGGCCCTCCAGCAAGGCCCGGGGCAGCACCCTTTCCAGGAGGGGGATGTCAATATTGCCGCCGCTCACCACCAGGACCACCTTTTTACCCAGATTCCGGGACTTAAGCGGGAAAAGAAAACCGGCGGTGGCCGCGGCGCCAGCCCCTTCCGCCAGCACCTTCTTACCTTCCAGGAGAAACAGCAAAGCCTGGGCGATTTCCATTTCCCGCACCAGGACCACTTCCTGGAGATATTGCTGCAGCCAGGGAAAGGTAATCCTTCCCACCAGGGGCACCTGGATGCCGTCGGCCATGGTGGGCCGGGGGGGCACCGGGGTGGGGCCGCCTCGCTTCAGGGCCACCGCCAGGGAAGGCACCTGGGAGGCCTGCACCCCGATGACGGCCACCTCGGGCCGGCGGGACTTCAGGGCCAGGGCCGTGCCCGCGGCCAGGCCCCCGCCCCCCACGGGCACCACCACCGTGTCCACCTCCGGCAGGTCCTCCAGGATCTCCAGGCCCAGGGTGCCCTGCCCGGCAATCACCTCCGGGTCGTCATAGGGGTGAATAAAGATGTAGCCCGCGTTAACCAGTACCCGGGCCCGCTCCAGGGCCTCGGAGAGGTCCCGGCCGTGGAGGATTATCTCCGCGCCGTAGCCGCTGGTGGCCATCTGCTTGGAAATGGAGGCCCCTTCGGGCATGACGATGATGGCGGGAATCTGGAGGGAGGACGCGGCAAAGGCCACCCCCTGGGCATGATTGCCCGCGGACGCGGCCACCACCCGCTCCCCTTCGCCCCGCTCTTGCAGGAGCTTAAGGCGGTTCAGGGCCCCCCGGAGCTTGAAGGAACCGGTGGTCTGGAGGTTCTCCAGCTTGAGGAAAACCTCCCGGTGGCTCAAGCGGCTCAAGGTCTGGGAATAGACCAGGGGGGTGTGCTGCACCACCCCCTCCAGCCGGACCTGGGCCGCCTCGATGTCATCTAAGGTGATGGACATAGAAAAATCATAGCGGCCTCCCCCCTTAAGGGGGAGACCGTGGTCGTTACCCGGTTAGCGTGCGAACCTGATGGAATCGATGAGCCGCTGCATCTCCGCCCGGTTGGCGTTGAAATCCTTGGGTTCGGAGTGGGCCATGAAACTGTAGTAATAATTTTGGCCGTCATAGCACTGCCATTGGATGCGCTGGAAACCACCGGAGCCCTTCTCCGGGGTCTCAATGGTCTCCCAGCCGATGACCCCCTCCTTGGCCTTACCTCCCTGATCCCGGCGCTTTACCGCCAGGTACTTGCCGATGGTCTTCTCCTCCATGGCCGACTTATAAGACGCGTCCACCGAAGCTTTCCGGGGGAAGCTGGGCACCATCTGAGTCCAGTGGATGTTAAACCCGCAGGTGGTCCCCGGCTTCATGAAGATGATGTTGTCCCTTTCGGCATTACCCGTGGGGTCCCCCCTCTCCAGGCGCCAGCCGGCCGGGATGGTGTAGGAGAAATTCCGGACTTTGTTTTGATAGGTCACGGCCGCGGTGGATACCCCGGTTTTCGTATCGCTCATCGACGCCGAACCCTCGTAGGCCTTGGTGGGCTGTTGCTGTTGCTGCTGCGGTTGCTTCTCCCCTTCCTTGGCCCGGCGCAAGGCGTCTGCGCCGCTTTGGATGCCTCCCCATTGCGCCCCCACGGGCAGCGCCAGCCACAGGCCCAGTAACGCCAATATTCCCAGAGTATAACTTACCTTTCGCATGCCCATCCTCCTTCTGTAAGAGTAGTTGATAAACATGGTTTTCGGCTTCTTTAAGTTGGAGGTTAAATTTGTCGGATTTGAAAGAGAAAAAAAGGTTAGTCACCCTTAGGTGGCCTGGGCCTTGCGCCAGCCCGCGGCCTTGAGCTCCGCCACGTGTTTAAGCCACTCGGTTTTCAGAGATTGAAGATAACGGGGCAGGTCTTCCTCGATGAGCGGCTCCAGACGCCGATGCAGTTTGGTGTTGATCTCCTGGTCCCCGGGGGCAAGCCCCTGCCAGCTCAGATAACCTTCATCAAAGATAAATTCCGGGGTCACCGGCCCCTTGATGCCCCGCAGTTGCAGCAAGGCTTGGGCCCCGGCGATATCGTACTCCAGGATCCAGCCGCAGTCCCGGAGCATGGCGGCCCCGTCCCAGGCCGCCTGGTCCTGGCATTGGGGGCAGTAAAGATTTAGGAGAATCTCCGGAAAGAGAAGATTATCCCGGAAGAGGAGGAAGGCTGAATTCCGGCCACACCGGCAAAAACGGCTTTCATTCCTGCACATGGCTATTTCTCCGGAAGGCAGTTACTTCAAAATACTAACTTTCGGTTATAATAGCAATATCCTTATCTTTTTCCGAGGATTTAATAGCCATGAAGTTAATCTCCCAGATACTGGCCCAACTTCCGGGCCGGTTCGCCGCCGAGTTGGGCATCGCCGTCAAAGCCGGTCCGGCGGAAAGGCAGAAATGGTTTCTGGCGGCCATCCTTTACGGGGCCCGCATCTCCGGCAAGCTGGCGGCCCGCACCTATCAGGTCTTTGCGGCCCGGGATATTTATACCCCGGAGGCCGTCCTGGAGCAGGGCTGGGACAATCTGGTGGTCCTCCTGGACGCCGGGGGTTACGCCCGCTATGACTTCAAAACCGCCACCAAACTCCTGAAAGTCATGGCTTCCCTGAAAGAGGAGTACCAGGGTTCCTTGGAGCGGCTCCACGAAGTCGCCGCGGACGGCCCGGACCTGGAGCGGCGCCTCCAGGCTCTGGCTCCGGGAATCGGCCCGGCCACGGTTAATATCTTTCTGCGGGAACTCCGGGGCGTCTGGCCCAAGGCCACCCCGCCCTTAAGCCCCCTGGCCCAGTTAGCCGGGGAACACCTGCATCTGCTGCCCCCCGGCCTCAGCCCCGGAGAAGCCCTGACCGCCTTAAAAGCCCATTGGCGCCGGCAGAGCGCGCCGCCCCACGATTTCGCCGACCTGGAGGCAGCCCTGGTGCGCCTGGGCCGGGACCATTGCCGCAGACCCTCCGGCCCCCCTTGCCCCCTGGGAGCCTACTGCGGCCGCGGGTAGGATTGCCAAAGGCATTTGGGGGGAGGGGGCTAAAGGCCTGGGCCCCTACCCCCCACTCTCTCTCCGAAACCCCAGACTGTCAAAAATCCCAACAACTAGGCAAAGATTACCGCCGCCATTTACTGACACTTCCCTGAAAACCGCTCAACTACGGGCCTTTTCCCCTGGCATTGATATTGCTATATCCCCCGGTAAAGTTCCCATAAGGAGATGCGGAGTGGAAATTTCCAGCCTTTATCCCCAGCAAATGGTGGGTTTGGAGTCGGGAGTGGAAGACCGGGTGACGGTTTCCCGGCAGGCAACCCAAACGTCCCAGAACCAGGAAAACCCGAGTGCTACGGAAGAAGACCGGGTGGAGTTGGTGCGTACCCAAAACCTGGCCTCCCCTCCCCCGGAGCAGGTGGATTTGAACCAGGCCCTGCAACTGCTCCAGCAGGTGCAGCAAGACTGGAGCCAATTGGACCGCAAAGATCTGCGGGAATTATACCAGTTCGACCGGCTGCGGGATCTCTGCTGCCAGATCCAGCAGGTGGAGTTCTAACGTAAGCGTCTAATTTGCCGATTAAGGGTGTATTATGAAGATTGAAGATCTGCTTCCTCTATCCATAACCCCAAACCGCCCGGAGGCCAAGCCCACCGGTGAGGCAAACTTTGCCCAACACCTGAAGGAGGCTTTGGCTGGCGATACCAAGGGGACGGCGGCTCCCGAAGCCCTCTCCGGCCTGGGGCAGATAGGCGCCATCGACCCGGTGGCGGAAATCAACCGCACCCCCACGGAGGTGCTGGACACGGTCTTGTCCCGCCTGGACAACTACCGGGAGGCTCTGGCCCAGCCCGATCTGCCCCTGAAGAAATTAGCTAACCTGGTGCAGAACCTGGAGGAGGACAGCCAGCGGCTCCAGTCCCTGGCCCAGAGTCTGCCCGCGTCTTCACCTCTTAAACAGGTGATGGAAGAGGCCGCGGCCCTGGCCTATACGGAGAGCTTCAAATTTAACCGGGGCGACTACGTCTGAGGCGGGAAAGCCTGTTCCCCCTGGATAACGACCGCGCCGTCTTTTAAGGCGCGGATCTCCACGCCCACCCCTGAGGGGGAAAGGCGCAGCAGGGCGAAGGTGGAGGGATGGCCCCGGTCCTTTCCTCCCCTCAGGTGACCGGGGTTGAGCCATAAGACTCCTCCCCGGTTTTCCATAAGCGGCCGGTGCGTATGGCCAAAGAGCACCAGATGCACCCCGGCCTCCGGCGCTTGGGGATCGGGGTCCCCGGCCAGGTCCAGGCGATGGCGTTCCGGGGTGTGGGTCAGCAGCATCTTCACCCCCGCCAACTCCACCACCAAACGATTAGGAATCTCCTGGCGGCTGTATTCCGGGCAAAAAGCCCCGGGCACGGCCAGAACCTGAAACCCCTCCCCTTCCAGCACGGTCCGGTCCCGGTAATCATCCCCCAGGTGCAGAACGGTAGTCACCTTCAGGCCTCTCAGGCGTTTCGCCAGGCGGCGCAGGCCCTCCAGGTTGCCGTGGCTGTCGCTCACCACTCCCACTACCATCCGCCTTGCTCCTTTCGATCCTAACCATTTTTATTCTCTCCCATCACCACCTCCTTGGCAAGCCCCGGATTTTGCCCTATATTCTGGAAGGGTGTGAGCCAAAAATCGGACTCCCGCCGGAAAGGAAATCTATGGATGATTGCGTTTTCTGCCGCATCGTGGCCGGGAGGCTGCCCTCCGCGGTGATTCTGGACAACCCCCGGGTGCTGGCCTTCCTGGACATCGCCCCGGTGCACTACGGCCACACCCTGGTCATCCCCAAGGAACATTACCAGAACCTCCTGGATTTGCCGGATGACCTGTGGACGGAGATGGGGCGGGTCTCCCGGCAGGTGGCCCAGGCCCTGCAAAAGGCCCTTTACGCCCGGGGGTTCAATATCGGCATGAACAACTTCGACGCCGCCGGCCAGGTGGTCTTCCACGCCCACCTCCACGTCATCCCCCGCTACCTGAGCGACGGCCTCCAATTATTTCCCCAAGGGGTTTATCAACCCGGTGACCTGGAAAAAGTGGGACAACGGCTGCGGCAGGCGCTGGAGGGAGAGTGAAGATTTTGGGGGAGGGGAAAAGAGATTTAATTCCCCCTCACCCTAACCCTCTCCCCCATTGGGGGAGAGGGGATAATGATGGGACTTGCCTTAATGCCCCCCTTAATAAATGGCGTGGGAACTAAAAACTCCCTCTCCCCCCGGTGGGGGGTGTTTGGACCGGGGAGAAGGGTAACAAACGTTCGGGGACATAGGTAACACATTTTTTCTCTTTATAAACGTCTTTTGTTTTTTAAATCGATTTTGGTGATGCGTTGACTACAGAAAACCAC
>Ga0299912_10000676_pt1 | contig 28096 bp, 30 predicted proteins | sample RVTome_2_FD_207667 | JGI IMG/M metagenome (GOLD analysis project Ga0299912, IMG submission 207667) | Soil microbial communities from uranium-contaminated site in the Upper Colorado River Basin, Wyoming, United States - RVT95D214 (version 2) ... | reverse complement strand
GCATTGTCAGCTGCAGGTTGTCCCGTTGTGCCCGAAGATTGAGCCTGAGTTCGACGGTGGCGCTCTTCTCCGGCAGACGGGCGATGCTGTTGTCAGGATTGAGCAGACTTTGCTCCCGTAGATCCATGTGGCTCAGGTAGCCATAGGCCTCGCCGTCCCATGAGATTTCCCAGGTGTTTTCTACGGCCGCCACCAGAGCGCCACAGTAAAATCCAGTGCAAAGCGCCACGCCGGCCAGCCAGCCGGACCATCTGTCCCTCATCGCAATGCGCCAAGGTCGAACTCGGCTGGTGGGATCTTGCGCACCTGTATGTTCCTGAAATTCATGTGGGTCTCTGCATCGATCAGTGCATCCCGGATGATCATCTGGCTGACGAACGGAATGTGCCGGCCGTCAAATTCGATGGTATTGCCGTATTCGAACCGTGCTGTCTTCAGTAGTTTTCCGGAGAGGGAATAGAATTCGGCTTTGACACCGACGGTCCTCACCGCCGATATCCAGTAGCGTACACGGTCATAGGTCACCCGCTTATGGCGCGCGGCCAACTCGAGGACATGGCAGGTCTCTCCGTTTACCGGTTCTTCGCCAATCAGGCGGGCATCGTAGTCCGCGGCGTAGTTGGTCGCCGCAATGTCGCCGTTCGAGGCCTGGCCGCTCAGCCGCTGTCGCGGGGAGATGGGCACAGGTTTCGACAGCCCCGGGCGCGTGAGCCACATGTTGTGTCCCACCTGCAACAGCTTCGAGCCTCTGAAGCGTGGCGGCTCAAGGGTTTCCGCCACGCTGGCGTCGTTAACCGCGCGCACCTCCAGCCGCTGGCTGTCGGAGACCGCCCCGTCTTCATGGGACGTTAGTTCGATCTTCCAGACGATCCCGGGCAAGCCGCCGCCGCGGGCGTGATCGGCCCGTTGCAGCAGGGCCTGGGCATCGGGTTCCCCTCGGGCATGGCCTGTCAGAGCAAGGAGCGCTGCAGCGAGCAGCCAATGCCGGTGGATGTTCATAATGGTCTCCCTCAGACATGCCCCAGGGCATCGATGATTTGCTGCCGGGCTGAGCGAAAGGACGGCAGAAAGGCCGCCAGCATGCCGACCGCCAGCATCAGCACCATGGTCAGGAGGATGCGCGGATAGTCCATGTCCACCAGCAGCGGGACAGCATTGGCTCCGTTGGGGGGGGTGTAGGCGATATGCGACCCGTTAATGCCGTAGCGGACACCCACGGTCAATAGAAAGCCGACACCGCAACCCAGCAGGGTCAGCAGCAAGGTCTCGGTGGCGAAGAGTCGGATTACCCCGCTGCGCTTGAGGCCGATGGCACGCAGGGTGCCAATCTCCCGCGTGCGCTCGATCACCGTCATGCCCACGGAGTTGGCCACGCTCATCAATACTACCGCGAGCACGATGGAGAAGATGAATCCGAAGATCATGTTGAACATGCCATGCACCTGACGGTAAAAGCTGGAGAGCTCCTGCCAAGTCGCAATTTCCAAGTCGAAGCCGGCGGCGCTCAGCTTGGCCAGCAAGCGGTCCCGTATCGCCTCCGTCTGCGTCACATCCTCCAGCAGCAGGGTCAGGCGGTCGGCTCGGCCCTCGGCATCAAGCAGACTCTGGGCCAGCGCCAGCGGCACAAAGGCGAACTTGTCGTTGGTCCCGGCATTGCCGGTATTGAAGCTGCCGTCCACCGTCACATCCATGGCATTGGCTTGGCCGGATAGGGTATTGACCAGCAGGATTGCCTCCCCACCGACATGAAGGTGCAACAGTTCGACCAGGCCGGCGCTGAGCGCCACACCGCTCTCCCGCGCAGGATCGAGTTTCTTCGCCAGTCTGTCATACATGCCGCTCCGCGCTTCCTGCTCGGTCAACATGTTTTCCTGAAGCCGGTCCATGGCCTGGGGCGATATCCCTTCGGCGATGAAGATGGTGCTGGCACGTCCGTTGGTCACCAAGCCTGAAAAGGCGAGGCGTGGTGCAATCAGCGTGATTTGTGATTCGTGCTGCAGCGCAGCTTCGATGCGGGCAACCTCGTCGAGGGTGAGCAGATAGCGCTGCGGGTCGAGCTTGCCGGCCGTACTCATTCCACGCTTGCTCAGGGTGAGATGGCCGAGCAGTTCACCGTGGATGGACTGGCGGGCCAGGCCGCTATAGATATTGTGGGTGTAGCCGGCGAAAAGGCTGATAGCTGCAAAGCCGAATGCGATCGCCAGCAAGGTTACGATTGAACGGCGATGATTTCTGGTCAAACCGCGTAGCGCGAGGGTAAGGGTATTCATGAGGTCGATTCGTCACGTTCGATGCAACCATCCTGCAGCAGCACTTTTCGGTCGACATGTGCAAGCAGTCGCGGATCATGTGTGGTAAAGACAAAGGTTACGCCTCTCGCCCGATTCATCTCGCGCATCATGTCGATGATCATGAGGCTGTTATGGGAGTCCAGGTTTGCGGTCGGTTCGTCTGCGATCACCAGCCGTGGTTCAACCACCAGTGCGCGGGCGATGGCGACACGTTGACGCTGTCCGCCGGAGAGTTTGTCCGGACGGGAATGAACAAACTTCGCCAGACCCACATCCTGTAACGCCGCCGCTGCGCGGGTGCGCGCCTCGCTCCCGCCGACACCGCGAATGTGCAAGGGCAGCATTACATTTTCCAGTGCGGAGAGTACCGGCATCAGATTGAAGCCCTGAAAGATGAAGCCGATATTCTTGCCGCGAAACGCTGTCAGCTCATCGTCGCTCAAGTCACCGGTACAATGACCGTCGAAATATATCTCGCCGGTTGTTGGGGCATCGATCAATCCGATCAGATTCATCAACGTCGATTTGCCGCTGCCGGAGGGGCCCCACACTGCCAGGAATTCTCCGGCATGGATGTCGAACCTGATCGCGTGCAGCGCATCGATTGGCGTTTCTCCCAGCATGAAGCGACGGCCCACTTCGCGCAGTTGCAGCAGCGTGGCGGCAGGCCGCTGCGTCGGGACGGAAACTCGCGGGTGACTGAGAGACATAGGTAGCCTCGCCTCGGTTAGCTGGCGAAGAGCTTGGTGATGGCTTGACTGTAGTGGCCCTGTTTGCGGAAGTAGCGGCCTACCAGGGTCCAGGCGGAGAGCATCGAACCCATGTAGCCGCCGCCGGGGAAGGTCCAGGCGCCTACCTGGTAAAGCCCTTTGATGGGATAGCGCATGGGGAAGCGTTTGAGCAGGCCCGATTGATCCACTGTTTGGGCGAAGCCGTTGATGCTTCCGAGGTGATTGCCGGTATATTTCGTCATGGTCCGAGGCGACCCCGCTTCGATCACCTCAATATGCCGCGTGAGTCCGGGAAGCCGGCTTTCGGCCTGCGTTATGAGCTGCTGTACCAGGGCCTCCTTCTTTTCGCGGTAGGCCTCTTTCGACAAGTCCTGCCAGTCGCGGCCGGAGAGCAGGACAAAAATGCCCATCGTCGATTTACCTGCCGGGGCGAGACTCGGGTCCAGGTTGGAGAAGAAGTTGAGGAACCAGCAGACATCCTCGCCATTGACCTTTCCGGTGACCATCTTCTCGAACTGGGCCGATGAATCCAGATCGTAGGTGTGGAAAACGCTGTACTCTTCCTCGGAGACCCCCAATTCCGCAGGTGTGCAGTCGAGCCCCAGGTATATCTGGAAGCCCGACATGGCGGGGCGGATATGTCCCAACCGTTTGAGATAGGCGGCGGGAAAGGCCTCCCGGCCCGTCAGCTCCACCACCGCGTGGGGGGCGATGTTGGAGATGACGATGGGCGCGGAGATGCGGCCGAGCTTGTGGGCGCTGACCCCTGTCACCCGGTTGCCCTCGACATGCAGGCGCACTGCGGGAGTGGAGAGCGAAACCTCGCCACCGTGTTCCCTGATAACCTCTGCCAAGGCATCGGAGAGCATCTGCGAGCCCCCCTTGATGGCATAGCCGCCATGGGCCAGATAATCGTAGAAGGGGTACGAAAAGTAGGAAAACGCCAACTGTTTCGGCGGCAGTCCGTAGTAGGGCCATTGCGCGGCGAGCACCTCCTTCAGCCGCGCGTTGTCGGTATAGCGCGAAAAGAAGTCATGCACCGTTGCCTTGTCGTAGCGCAACAGGCGAGGGTAGCGGAAGGGGGTAATGGCCAGCTTGAGCCAGAACGGCAGGCCAGAGTAGAGATAGTCGCCGACCTCTCGGAACATACGTCCGGCTTCGTCGAACAACCGGTCGATATTCGCTGCTTCGTCAGGAAAGCGCTCGCTCAGGAAACGCTTGTAGCCCTCGACTCCACCGTGCTGGACTAGCAGTTCACCTTCGTCGGTCACCAGCCGATAGATGTTTTTTTGTGGAATGAAGCTCACACGATCGGCGATCCCGCAGGCCCGCAGGCAGCGATAGGAGGGGCTGTCCGGCGTAGCTCCGTTCAGCGCGTGCAGTGAGACATCGAAAGTGAAGCCGCCACGTTCGAAATTGGTGGCATAACCGCCCGGCTTGGTATGCCGGTCGAGCACCAACACCTTGCGTCCCTGTTGCGCGAGCAGGCTACCGGCAGCCAGGCCGCCGATACCCGCACCCACGATAACCATGTCGTAGGCGTCGCTCATTTCACGAGTTCCGCCGGACCGCCATGGCCGGAGGGCAAACTGTTCCGATTGCGCTCTTCCATACGCTGGAAGGCCGCGGCGTCGAAATGCTGCTCCACGACATAGCGCACGCTGGTTTCGATCACCTCAGTCATCGGCGGCAACGAGATGCCGCCCCGGGCGAGGCGCTGCATGGTCTCTTCAACCTGGAAATCCCGGTCGTAGGTCAGGTAGGTCTGATAGATCCCCAGCAGTCCGCTCAATGCCTGGTGGATCTGGCCGCCGTTCACCTGCTGTTCGAATACTTCGGGGGGCAGAAATCCGGGTTTCTGGATGCTGACGACATCCGGTGCCCGGCGACGGATGATGTCATAAGCGATGTCGATCACCTCATCCAGGCGCAGGCTACGCGCCACGCCGGCAGCCAGATGGAAGGTGCGATTCAGCGTGTCAGGCTCGCCACTGAGATAGGCGATGGCATCGCAGACATAATCGATCGGCACCATATCGGATCTCACCTCCGGCCGCGCCGGAAGAACGCTAATCCTGGCCCGGCCGGAACAGGCGAGCTTCATGAACTCGAGAAAGCCGAACAGCTTGCGCACCCGGCCGTCGGCGGAGAGGCATATCACCTGGCTGGGTCGGTAGATGGTTACCGGCATTTCGCGCCGGGCTTCGACAGCCATCTGCTCGGCCTCGAGTTTCGACTGTTCGTAGGCGTTCCAGAAGCCCTGTCCACACGCGAGCTCATCCTCTCGCAGTGGGCCCTGGCGGTCCCCGACCACATAGGAGGTGGACACATAGTGCAATTCGAAGCGCTCGGGATTGGCATCCCGGCATTGGCGGGAGAAATTGATCACTGCCTGAGTGGTGTCCACATTGCCGGCCCGGGATTCGGGGAGAGAGGCGCTGAAGCGGACATTGGCCGCCAGATGGAAGAGCTTCTCCGTGCTGGCGGCAAGCTGTTGTGCCGTCGTTTCGTCGAGACCCAGCAGCGGCTTGCTCACATCCCCCGGCAGCACCCGGATCCGGTGGCCCTCGGCTGTCAGTAGTTCGGGATTGTCCAGCGCCCGTGCCAGGCGCGTCTCGGCCTCCTGGGGCGAGACGGCACGGACTACGGCAACCAGGTCCATATCCGGATAGCGGGCCAGCAGTCTCGGCAGGAGTTCCATTCCGAGGGCGCCGGTCGCGCCGGTGAGCACAATTGTCTTGTGATTTGTCTTGTCCTGCACAGATAGTTCCTTGCCAGAGTTCGGTGTTGTCATTCCACGGACGGATCTCTTGTGGCCCCGGTATCCGGTGGCGGTCTCGTTGCACCGGGGTGCCGATCGCATGCGTCCTCAGGCGGTCAGTCCGCCGTCGATCACGAAGGTTTGTCCCGTCAGGTAGCGACCACCCTCGCCAAGTAGAAACTCGATCATGGCGGCCACCTCGTCCACGCTACCCATACGCTTAAGCGGTACATGGGCGAGTAGCCGCTTGCGCTCTGCTTCAGGCATCCTCTCGGCCATCTCGGTTTCGATGAGCCCAGGAGCGACGGCGTTGATCCGCAGGTTGAAGCGGCCGAGTTCCCTGGCCAGTGACTTCGTCATACCGATCAACGCCGCCTTTGTCGCACCGTAGTTTGATTGCCCAGGATTTCCCTTGAAGGCAGTCACCGAACTCATGTTGACGATGCTGCCATCGCCGTTTTCCGCCATTTTCGGAACGAACGCATGAATTGTGTGGTAGGCGGAGTCCAGATTACTGCGCAGGACTTCGTGCCACTTGTCCTGACCCATCATGAATATAAGGGAGTCGCGCGTAATTCCCGCGTTGTTCACCAAACCCACAGGCGCACCATGGTCCTGGCAAAGCGCATCGCTCATCCCATGCACCCGCTCCCCGTCGCTCATATCGCACTGGATGCCCCGGCACCAGACACCGTCCCGGCTGCATTCGCCGGCCAAGGCATCCGCCGTCTCCCGAGAGGAGAGGTAGGAAAAGGCCACGTTGTAGCCGTTGCGGGTCAGGCGCCGTACGATTCCGGCGCCGATGCCCCGACTGCCGCCCGTCACGAAAATCCATCGCTGGTTAGCCAATTTCCTCTCCCTATTTCTGATGGGGCAGTTCCACTTCTACGAGGCTACGGTGAGCCTATCAGGCGACGAACTCGATGTTGGTGGGACTGTCTTCCGAGAACTTGGCCCGGGTATGCCCGGAGGCTGTGCGCAGGTAGTCGAGATGCATGTCCTGGACTTCTTTCTCACTGTAGGGATTATCGTCGCCGAACAGCTCACCCAGGATTCGGTACTTCTGCCGGGTGATTCGCCGGATGGGGTCGAGCTTGTCGCCCTGATTCGAGAGAAAGAGCGGCAGCATCTTGTTGAGTCCTTCGAAGTAAGTCTCGTGAACCATAGCGTTGTGATAGAGCAGACCTCGCTCCAACGATGCCAGGGCCGCCTTTTTGTGGCGCGGATCGGCGTTGATCATGTCCTTGATCAGCGCTGTCCAGGCGGCGATATGACGCGCCTCGTCATTGCGGATGTTAGCCAATGCCGCCTTCAGCTCTGGGTGATGGACGCGATTGACCACGTCGCGATAAAGCTCCGTATTAATCACTTCCGAGAAGAGGTGGGTGAGGATATAGCTGTACTTGTCCCAGTAACGCCGCTCCTCGTAGCACCAGATGTAGCGTTTGCCGAAATCACGGACATCCACCTGCGCAATGTAATCCGTCTTGCCGGTAGTCACATAGTGGTACAACAAGCCGAGCACGATGCCGTGGCGCATCTCTTCGTAAACGATGGTGTACATGTAGGAGAAAAGCGGGGACCAATCGGCGACGAGCTCTTCGGGATAGCCGTTCTTCTTGGCGTTAATCAGCATGTCATAGAACTGGGTGGTTGAAGCCTGGCCCGAATACTCGCCGTCGCGAAGGCAGTCGAGCAGTTTGACGATCTCACGATCGTGTTCATCGAGTTCCGCCAGCCAGGGGAAATCGTAACGGTTGGCATTCCAGCGATTTTCGTCGGAAAGGCATCCGAACTTTGCAATTGTCTCTAGTCCACTCATGTCACACCTCTTGCGAATTGGATCAGGCCAGGGCCATACGATCTTCGATGTAACTGCAGAACTGGCCGAGATTGGTGATCTGGCCGGAGGTGAAGTCGTCAAAGTCTATTTCAGCGCCGTATCGCTTACGGATGGCGAGCTGCAGGGAGACATAGTCCAGGCTCACCAGGCCGAGTTCCTGCAGACTGGTTTCCTGGCGCATTTCGTCCGGTTCGAAATCAACGAGTTTGCCAATCTCCATGGTGAGGAAGTCAAAGGTATCACTCATACATCGCTCCTTGAGTTGTGGCAGGTCGAATCGTTCTGGCCATCAGACCGATTTGCACGACCTGCTCGAGGTTGCCGTTAATCCATACAGGGATTTCAACCATCAAAAATACCGAGTCCCTGGTGAGGATTTCGTCTGTTTTGCAGTAGCCGTATTCGAAGCTGGAGATTTTGTCGAAATCTAATCTTTGCAGCAGCGTGCCGCGAAAAATATCGTGATGGTGAGTCTGCATGGTCACGATGTTTTCCGGGGATGGTAATCCCGGCGTATCTGTGCCGACGTACTTGGCGGCCACCTCATGGAAAACCTCGTCGGCGTGGTGGCGGAGATAGCGGGAGAACATCATTGCGTCGATCGCGATCCATGCGGCGGGAGCAGCTGGGAACCTGGAGCCGAAGCCCTCCAGTTCTCGACGCACTTCCTCCGGAGGGACTTCCAGTCGCCGATATTTTTCATAGGGCGTCGGATTGAAATCTACGACCGCGCAATGCCCGCTGATCATTGTCTGTGCATCGTCGGCTTTCGATAACTTGAAGCGTATCTGCCGGTTCGGATCGACAACCCTCGATTCCAGTCGATAGTCGGCATGAAGCGGCATTGCGTGGCGCAGCATGGCGCTCCACTGGAGCCAGCCGTCGTCGGCCCAAGTCATGGCTGAGTGGGAGGATTTAAGCGGCATCATGGCCAACATGCCGTGCATCACGACGCCACTCTGGCCGATCGCCGCCTCTGCGATTCCTTCGTCGAAGTGGATCGGGTTGTAATCCCCCGAGTAGTCGGCCCAAGCCTGGAGTTCCGCCTGGTTGAAACGCAGCAGGCTCATTGGTTCGGACTCGCGAAGATTAAGGCGCTATTGGATCCGCCGAAACCGTAATTCACGTTCATGATGCGGTGAATTCCGTCGTTACGGCGGTGGACGTTGGGAATGAAGTCCAGATCGCACTCGGGATCGGGGTTCGCCAGGTGTATGGTTGCCGGCATCACACCTGTCTCGAAGGTTTTCAGGCAAAAAATTGATTCGATCGCTCCTGCGCCGCCGACCAAGTGCCCCGTATAAGACTTGGTGCTCGATATGGGGATGTTGTAGGCATGCTTGCCCAAAGCCAGTTTGAGTGCCTTTGTTTCGTTGAGGTCGTTGAGGGGGGTCGATGTTCCGTGTGCATTGATGTAATCGATGGACTCGGGTGTTGCCCCGGCCTGGGCGAGGGCCGAGGAGATCGTCTTCGCGCGGGCCAGTAAATCCTCCGCGGGGGAGGTGATGTCTCTGGCGTCAGAGTAGTTGCCATAGCCGATGACCTCACCCAGTATCCGTGCCCCGCGTGCCTGCGCGGTGGCCATATCTTCGAGGCAGAGCACTGCGGCTCCCTCTGAGAGCACAAATCCGCTGCGGTCGGCGCTGAAGGGGCAGCAGGCTTTTTCGATCACGTCCTGTTCTTTGCTCAGTGCGCGTAGGGCATCGATGCTCCAGACGCAGAAATCGGCGCGAATGCTCTCTCCTCCGCCGGCGATCATTACCTTCGCGCGTCCCGAGCGGATGATCTCGTAGGCATCGCCGATAGCAATGCTGCCGGTGGCGCATGCGGCGATGGGGGTGTTCTGGTAGCCCCGCAGATTCCAGTGCATTGAAATGGCCGCGGTGGCCACGTTGGGCATGACAATCAAATTCGAGAAGGGTGACGCCATCCCTACGTCATGGTAGTTCTTGATCTCGACCGTAGCCTCATCCAGGGAACCCCAACCGGTACCGAAGATAACCCCGCGCTCGAATGGGTCGTAGCAGCGGTCCAACTCGTCCTTATGGCCGAAGGCCATAGTGACAGCCTCGGCGGTGACGGCCATTCCAAGCTTTGCGAACTCAGGCAAAAATTTGAGTATGGCCTTCGGAAAGGCTTTCATGGAGGGTTTGTCCTCCATCTTCCCGAAAAACCTGGAGACGATGTTTGGATCCTGGAGCGGTACCGACTTATAGCCCACTTTGTAGTGGGTGATGGACTTCCATATTTCCTCGACGCTGTTTCCCAGCGAACAGACGGCGCCATAACCGGTGATTGCCACTCGGCGGGGATGATTGTTTGACACGTGGATAATTCCCTTTATTGAATGATTCAAAATCTTCCATAATTTGTTACCACTGCATCCTGATTACCGACCTCGGCCCGGCATTCGCTGGTTTCCCTGTCTGGTACTCAGGCATTATTAACGCAAACCAACACATTCATCCTAAAAGCCGCGTCGATAGTACGGTTATTGGATTCTGTGAGTCAAGCGCGCAAATCTCCCTTTGAACCTTGATGCCATAAATTGTTAACTCGATCACTCAAAATGAGATCGTTGGAACCTCCCCCGGTTTACCGGACAGTTCAAAAAAAGCAGTCTCTTGGCCTCAGTCTTCGAGGGCCGCGACAGGAAAAAAGGTGGCGAGAAATTTAGGTGACAGATAGCGCCCCCCCGTTTCCCGGATATGTGGTTAAGCAACTTCCGCCATCGCTCATCGATTGATATAGACACAGGCGATTCCAGAAAGCCTCCATTTAAAACGTTAGCCGCGCGAGAGGGACGCTATCCTCATGCCCCGGTTTTTCGACCGACTGCTTGTCAGGGCTGAGGTTGTTCATTGGTGTGAGAGTTCCGCATCACATCTGTCCGTTGAAGTTTGAACCTCCTGTTTCCTGGGTGTGCTTTGGGTAAGAACGGTGACGGGAAAAAAGCCGCCGGGACGCATGCCCCGGCGGCGCTTGTCCTACCCGGCCTCGCGGGCCGGTCCCGCGGGCTCAGGCCAGGTCGAAACGGTCCAGGTTCATCACCTTGCTCCAGGCGGCGACGAAGTCCTGCACGAACTTCTGCTGTCCGTCGGCGCTGCCGTAGACCTCGGCCAGGGCCCGCAGCTGGGAGTTGGAGCCGAACACCAGGTCGACGCGGGTGCCGGTCCACCGGACCTCGCCGGTCTGGCGATCGCGTCCCTCGAACAGGTCTTTGTCCCCCGACACTGCCTTCCACTCCGTACCCATGTCGAGCAGGTTGACGAAGAAGTCGTTGCTCAACGTTTCCGGCCGTTCGGTGAAGACGCCGTGGCGGCTCCGGTCGGCGTTGGCGTTGAGGACGCGCATGCCGCCGATGAGCACCGTCATCTCGGGGGCGGTCAGGGTGAGCAGCTGCGCCTTGTCCAGCAGCAGGGTCTCGGCCGGCACGCTGTACCTGCCCCTGAGGTAGTTGCGGAAGCCGTCGGCGACGGGTTCGAGCACGGCGAAGGAGTTCACGTCGGTCTGCTCCTGCGCGGCGTCCATGCGTCCCGGCGCAAAGGGCACCGTGACGGTGTGGCCCGCCTTTCGCGCCGCCTCCTCGACGCCGGCACAACCGGCCAGGACGATCAGGTCGGCCAGTGACACCCGCTTGCCGCCGGCGGCCGCGCCGTTGAACTCGTTCCGGATGCCCTCCAGGGTCTTGAGCATCGTGGCCAGCTCCGCCGGCCGGTTGACCGGCCAGTCCTTCTGCGGGGCGAGGCGGATGCGCGCGCCGTTGGCGCCGCCGCGCTTGTCGGAGCCGCGGAAGGTGGCGGCCGAGGCCCAGGCGGTGGACACCAACTGGGCCACTGATAGCCCCGAGGCCAGGACCTTGCCCTTGAGGGCGGCGATGTCCTTGCCGTCGATGAGCGGGTGATCGACCGCCGGGATGGGGTCCTGCCAGATGAGTTCCTCGACGGGAACGTCCGGGCCGAGGTAGCGGGCGCGCGGCCCCATGTCGCGGTGGGTCAGCTTGAACCAGGTGCGGGCGAAGGCATCGGCGAACTGGTCCGGGTGCTCCATGAAACGGCGCGAGATCTTTTCGTAGGTTAGGTCGAAGCGCAGCGACAGGTCGGTGGTCAGCATGGTGGGCGCGTGCTTCTTCGCCGGGTCGTGGGCATCGGGAATGGTTTCCCCCGCCCCCTTGGCCACCCACTGGTGCGCGCCGGCCGGGCTCTTGCCCAGCTCCCACTCGTAGCCGAACAGGTTGGAGAAGAAGTTGTTGCTCCACTGGGTCGGCGTGGTGGTCCAGGTGACCTCCAGGCCGCTGGAGATGGTGTCGCCGCCGCTGCCGCTGCCGTGGCTGCTCCGCCAGCCCAGGCCCTGTGCCTCGATGTCGGCCGCCTCCGGCTCGGGGCCGACGGCGGTTACCGGGCCGGCGCCATGGGTCTTGCCGAAGGTGTGGCCGCCGGCGATGAGCGCCACCGTCTCCTCGTCGTTCATGGCCATGCGCGCGAAGGTCTCGCGGATGTCGCGGGCTGCGGCGAGCGGATCGGGGTTGCCGTTGGGGCCTTCGGGGTTCACGTAGATCAGGCCCATCTGCACCGCGGCGAGCGGGTTTTCCAGGTCGCGCTCGCCGGAGTAGCGCTTGTCCTCCAGCCACTTGTCCTCGGCGCCCCAGTAGACGGACTCGTCCGGCTCCCATACGTCGGCACGGCCGCCGGCGAAGCCGAAGGTCCTGAAGCCCATGGACTCCAGGGCGACGTTGCCGGTGAGGATCAGGAGATCGGCCCAGGAGATCTTCCTGCCGTACTTCTGCTTGATGGGCCACAGCAGCCGGCGCGCCTTGTCGAGATTGACGTTGTCGGGCCAGCTGTTGATGGGGGCGAAGCGCTGTTGGCCGGCGCCCGCGCCGCCGCGGCCGTCACCGATGCGGTAGGTGCCGGCGCTGTGCCAGGCCATGCGGATGAACAGGGGGCCGTAGTGGCCGAAGTCCGCGGGCCACCAGTCCTGCGAGTCGGTCATCAGGGCCAGCAGGTCCTTTTTCACCGCCGCCAGGTCTAGCGTCTTGAATTCCTCGGCATAGTTGAAGGCTACGCCCATGGGGTCGGACAGGGATGAGTGCTGATGCAGGATCTTGAGGTTCAGCTGGTTGGGCCACCAGTCGCGGATCGACGGGCCGGCGCCGGCACTATGGATGAAGGGGCATTTGGCTTCCGTGGTCATGGCTCTCTCCTTTTGCTGTTCGATGCATGAAAGGTAGAGCCGGGGTGTCGGTCCATCCAATTCTTTCTGCGAATCGGCGCGATGGGCCGTGCCTATCACCAGAGGTGAGGCGCCTTGAGGGCAGGGGGAGTGCCTTATTTCGCTTCGGTTTTGGTCGCGCCGCAGCGGGCGCAGCGGTACAGGGTCACCAGCCGGCCCAGCTTGACGTCGAACGGCTGCTCCTTCTGTATCTCCCAGCGGTGAAAGCCGCTTTTGCACAGGGTTTTGCCCTTGTGCTTTTCGGCGAGGGAGGGGCGCTTGAATTTGATGACTTCACCCATGGTGAAGCAGTTTCAAGTTTCAAGTGGCAAGTTGCAAGGGAGGAACGGGGCGCATGGCGTTTATACTGGTCGCCGAAAACCTGGAACCCGAAACTCGAAACTATGTTCATCGCCGCCCTGGGCTGGGACCACGCCGCATGGTCCGGTGCCTTCTACCCCGACGACCTGCCGCCCGAGTGGCGGCTGGCCTATTACGCCAACGAGTTCCGTGCCGTGGTGGTGCCGGCCGCGCTGTGGCGCGGCGCCGATACGGGCACGGCGGCGCAGTGGGCGGCGGATACGGCGGAGGGTTTCCGCTTTCTGCTGGAGGCGGCGGCCGCTGCGCCGGCGGAGGCCCTGGTACAGGCCCTTGGCGAGCGTTACGCCGGCGTGGCGGGCCCCGGCGGGCTGGTCGTGGCGCGCTGGGAGGACGGGGCGGATGCCCGTGCCCTGCGCGGGCTGATCGAGGGCCTGCCGGCGGACGGCGTGCTGCTGGTGGCGGGCGGGCCGCCGTCGCTGGCGGCGCTGCGCGCGGCGCAGACCCTGGCGCAGCTGATGGGCCGGTGACGGTTGACTGATCCCGGCAAGTCGCCGACACTTCAGTCCTTCTCAAGGAGAGTGACGGCCCCCGTGGGGCCTTTTGTTTATATGGCTGAAGACACCACCCCTCCGCTGGTCCAGGTTCGCGGGCTGCGCTTTGCGCGCGGCAGCCGCCCCATCTTCGACGGCGTCGATCTCGACATCCGCCGCGGCAAGATCACTGCCATCATGGGACCGAGCGGCACCGGTAAGACCACCCTGCTCAAGCTCATCGGCGGTCAGTTGCGGCCCTCGGCCGGTTCGGTCAGCGTCGACGGCCTCAACGTGCACAAGCTGGGGCACGGCGCGCTGTATGACCTGCGCAAGCGCATGGGCATGCTGTTCCAGTCCGGTGCCCTGCTCACCGACCTCGACGTCTACGAAAACGTGGCCTTCCCGCTGCGCGAGCACACCGACCTGCCGGAGTCGATGATCCGCGACCTGGTATTGATGAAGCTGGAGGCGGTGGGCCTGCGCGGCGCGCGCGGCCTGATGGCCAACGAGCTGTCCGGCGGCATGGCGCGCCGCGTCGCCCTGGCCCGCGCCATCGCCCTGGATCCGATGATGATCATGTACGACGAGCCGTTCACCGGGCAGGACCCCATCTCCATGGGCGTGCTGGTGAAGCTGATCCGCTCCCTCAACGACGCCCTGGGGCTGACCTCGGTCATCGTCTCCCACGACGTGCACGAGACGGCCGCCATCTCCGATTACATCTACCTGCTGTCCGACGGCCGCGTGGTGGCCCACGGCACGCCGGAAGAACTGGACCGCTCCAGCTCCGACTGGGCGCAGCAGTTCATGCAGGGGCTGCCGGACGGCCCGGTGCCGTTCCATTACCGCGCCGCGCCCTATGCCGACGATCTGCTGGCCGGGCGCGAGGGGAAGGCATGATGCTGGACTGGCTGGGACAACTGGGCCGCCACGGCCTGAACTTTTTCGAACGGCTGGGACGCGGCCACCTGCTGCTGCTGGCCCTGCTGCGCGGCCAGCCCGGCCTGCTGCTGCGGCCGCGGCTGGTGATCCAGCAGGTGTTCTCCATCGGCGTGCTGTCGCTGCTGATCATCGTGGTGTCGGGCACCTTCGTCGGTATGGTGTTGGGCCTGCAGCTGTACAACACTTTGGTGGATTTCGGCGCCGAGGCCTCCCTCGGCCCGGTCATCGCCCTGACCCTGGTGCGCGAGCTGGGGCCGGTGGTGACCGCCCTGCTGTTCGCCGGCCGCGCCGGCTCGGCCCTCACCGCCGAGATCGGCCTGATGAAGGCCACCGAGCAGTTGTCCGGCATGGAAATGATGGCGGTGGACCCGGTGAAGCGGGTGCTGGCGCCGCGCTTCCTCGGCGGCATCATCGCCATGCCGCTGCTGGCGGCCATCTTCAGCCTGGTCGGCGTCTACGGCGGCTATTTCGTCGGCGTCGGCCTGCTCGGCGTGGACGAGGGCAGCTACTGGTCGCAGATGCAGTCGCTGGTGGATTTTGACGACGATTTGATGAACGGCGTGATCAAGAGCGTGGTGTTCGGCGTGGTGGCGACCTGGATCGCCGTGTTCGAGGGGTATGACGCGGTGCCCACCTCGGAAGGGGTGAGCCGGGCTACGACCCGTACCGTGGTGCATTCCTCCCTGGCGGTGCTGGGACTGGACTTCGTGTTGACGGCCCTGATGTTCGGAGTGGACTGATGATGCAGGTAAAAACCTTGGAGATTTGGGTCGGCGTGTTCGTGGCGGCGGGCCTTGCCGCGCTGTTCATGCTGGCGATGCAGGTGAGCAACCTCACCGTGGTGGGCGCCGACGAGGGCTATCTGCTCAAGGCGCGCTTCGAGAACGTGTCCGGGCTCAAGGTGCGCTCGCCGGTGACGGTGGCCGGGGTGCGCGTCGGCCGGGTCACCGCCATCGACTTCGACACCCAGACCTTCCAGGCGGTGGTGTCCATGCGCATCGGCGCCGGCTACGACCAGCTGCCGCTGGACACCTCGGCGGCGGTGCTGACCTCGGGCCTGGTGGGCGAGAAGTACGTCGGCCTGGAGCCGGGCGGCGACATGGACGTGCTCAAGGACGGCGGCGAGATCAAGCTGACCCAGTCTACCCTGGTGCTGGAGCAGATGATCGGTAAGTTCCTGTTCGACAAGGCGGAGAGCGGCAAGCAGTGAGCCAGCCGCAGCAGCCGCATATCGAGGCGGACGGCGCCGGCCTGCGGGTCAGCGGCGCCCTGACCTTTGCCACGGTGACCGCGCTGCTGCGCGAGAGCCGGGGCCTCATCGGCGCCGGCGACGGCCCGCTGGCGGTGGACCTGTCCGGCGTCACCCACGCCGACAGCGCCGGCCTGGCCCTGCTCATGGAGTGGTTGCGCCTGGCCCGCGATGCCGGGCGCGAACTGGAATACCGCGCCATCACCGAGCAGATGCTGGCCATCGCCAGTGCCGGCGGCCTGCTCGAAATCCTGCCCCTCGCCCCCGGCTGACCTCGCGGTTTCTTGCGCCGGGTCCGGTCCTCCAGCTTACAAAATCGCGGTTCAGGGGGTATCATTCCTCCCCTTGTTTTTCAGGCGGAGAGCCGAATCCCCATGGAACCGAACGAGATCAAGCGGCTCATCGAAGCCGGCATTCCCGGCTGCGAGGCCATCGTGACCGGCGACGGCAGCCATTTCGACGCCACCGTCATCAGTGCGGCCTTCGACGGGCTGTCCATGGTCAAGGAACAGCAGATGGTCTACGCCACCCTGGGTGATCGCATCACCAGCGGCGCCATCCATGCCCTGTCCATCAAGGCCTATACGCCGCAGGAGTGGGAAACCCAGCGCAAGCTGAAGGTCTCCTTCTGATTCCATTCCTCAAACCGACGGTCCGGGCAGTGAGCGGGCCAGAGCCAGTCCATGGATAAACTGATCATCACCGGCGGCGCCAGACTCAACGGCGAGATCCGCATCTCCGGCGCCAAGAACGCCGCTCTGCCGATACTGGCCTCGACCCTGCTCGCCGACAGCCCGCTGACGGTGGGCAACGTGCCGCACCTGCACGACATCACCACCACCATGGAACTGCTCGGCCAGATGGGCGTGCACCTGACGGTGGACGAAAAGCTCAACACCGAGGTGGACAGCTCCACTATCCAGTCCTTCGTCGCCCCCTACGAAATGGTCAAGACCATGCGCGCGTCGATTCTGGTGCTGGGGCCGCTGGTGGCGCGCTTCGGCCGCGCCGAGGTCTCCCTGCCCGGCGGCTGCGCCATCGGCTCGCGCCCGGTCAACCTGCACATCACCGGCCTGCAGCAGATGGGCGCCGACATCTCGGTGGAGAACGGCTACATCAAGGCCAGCGCCAAGCGCCTCAAGGGCGCCAAGCTGATGATGGACATCGTCACCGTCACCGGCACCGAAAACCTGATGATGGCCGCGGCGCTGGCCCGCGGCACCACGGTGATCGAGAACGCCGCACGCGAACCGGAAGTGGTGGATCTGGCCAACTGCATCAACATGATGGGCGGCAAGGTCTACGGTGCCGGCACCGACACCATCACCATCGAAGGCGTCGACAGCCTCAGCGGCGGCCGTTACGACGTGATGCCCGACCGCATCGAAACCGGTACCTACCTGGTGGCGGCGGCGATCACCGGCGGCAGGGTGAAACTGAAGGACACTCGGCCGGATCTGCTCGACGCCGTGCTGGCCAAGCTGCGCGAGGCCGGCGCCGAGATCGAAACCGGCGCCGACTGGATCAGCCTGGACATGAAGGGCCGCCGGCCCAGGGCGGTCAGCGTGCACACCGCGCCCTATCCGGCGTTCCCCACCGACATGCAGGCGCAGTTCACCGCGCTCAATTCCATCGCCGAAGGGGCGGGGACGATTACCGAGACGGTATTCGAGAACCGCTTCATGCACGTGCAGGAACTGCAGCGCATGGGCGCGAACATTCGCGTCGAAGGCAACACCGCCATCACCTCCGGTGTGGAGAAGCTCACCGCCGCGCCGGTGATGGCCACCGACCTGCGCGCCTCCGCCAGCCTGGTGCTGGCCGGGCTGGTGGCGCAGGGCGACACCATCGTCGATCGCATCTATCACATCGATCGCGGCTACGAGTGCATCGAGGAAAAGCTGCAGCAGCTCGGAGCGCGCATCCAGCGCGTGCCCGACAAGCACTTCCAGCGCACCAAGGCCGGCAGCCTGTTGCGTGACGTGATGCCATGAGCCAGACCCTGACCATCGCCCTGTCCAAGGGGCGCATCTTCAAGGACACCCTGCCGCTGCTGGCCCACGCCGGCATCGTGCCCAAGGACGATCCGGAGACCAGCCGCAAGCTGATCCTCGACACCAACCAGGACGACGTGAAGCTGGTGATCATCCGCGCCGCCGACGTGCCGACCTTCGTCGAATACGGCGCCGCCGATCTCGGCGTCACCGGCAAGGACGTGCTGCTGGAACACGGCGGCGAGGGGTTGTACGAGCCCTTGGACCTGAAGATCGCGCGCTGCCGCCTGATGGTGGCCGGCAAGCCCGGTTTTGAACCGGCGCGCCGCCTGCGCGTCGCCACCAAGTACCTCGCCATCACCAAGAATTACTACGCCGCCCAGGGCCGCCAGGTGGATCTGATCAAGCTGTACGGCTCCATGGAGCTGGCGCCGCTGGTGGGGCTGGCCGACTGCATCGTCGATCTGGTGGAAACCGGCAACACGCTGAAGGCCAACGGCCTGGAGCCGCTGGAGCACATCATGGACATCAGCTCGCGCCTGGTGGTGAACAAGGCGGCGATGAAGATGAAGCATGCGCGCGTCAAGGCGTTCATCGAACGCATGAGCGAGGCCGTGGAAAGCAGAGAAAAGATTCAAGATACAATATACAAGTAATGCAGTTTTCCCTTGTATCTTTCCACTTTGCTCTTGTATCTGGTGACTTATGACCATCAAACGACTCGATACCTCCGCCCCTGATTTCTGGACCGCGCTGGAGCAGCTGCTGGCGTGGGAAGGCGTGTCCGACGACCAGGTCAACGCCACCGTGCGCGAAATACTGCGCGCGGTGAAGCAGCGCGGCGATGCCGCGGTGATCGAATACACCAATCGTTTCGATCGCATGCAGGCCGGCGGCATGGCCGAGCTGGAGATTCCGCGCGCGCAGCTGGAAGCGGCGCTGGGCAGGATCAGCCCGCAGCAGCGCCAGGCGCTGGAGCTGTCCGCTGCCCGCGTGCGCGCCTATCACGAACACCAGAAAGTGGATTCCTGGAGCTACACCGAGGCCGACGGCACCCTGCTGGGGCAGCAGGTGACGCCGCTGGATCGCGTCGGCCTGTACGTGCCCGGCGGCAAGGCGGCCTATCCCTCGTCGGTACTGATGAACGCCATCCCCGCCAAGGTGGCCGGCGTGGCGGAGCTGATCATGGTGGTGCCGACGCCGGACGGCGTGGTCAACGATCTGGTGTTCGCCGCCGCCGCCGTGGCCGGTGTCGATCGCGTGTTCGCCATCGGCGGCGCCCAGGCCGTGGCGGCACTGGCCTACGGCACCGAGAGCGTGCCGCAGGTGGACAAGATCGTCGGCCCCGGCAACATCTACGTCGCCACCGCCAAGGGCATGGTGTTCGGCAGCGTCGGCATCGACATGATTGCCGGACCCTCTGAAATTCTCATCGTCTGCGATGGGGAGACCAACCCGGACTGGATCGCCATGGACCTGTTTTCCCAGGCCGAGCACGACGAGGACGCCCAGTCGATCCTGCTCTGCCCCGACGCCGCCTTCCTCGATGCGGTGCAGGACAGCATCGCGCGCCTGCTGCCCACCATGGAACGGGCCGACATCATCCGCAACTCGCTGTATGCGCGCGGTGCGCTGATCAAGGTGCGTGACCTGGACGAGGCGGTCGACGTCGCCAACCACATCGCGCCGGAACACCTGGAGCTGTCGGTGGCCGAACCGCAGGCGATGGCGAAACGGATCAAGCATGCCGGCGCCATCTTCATGGGCCGTCACACCGCCGAGGCGGTGGGCGACTATTGCGCCGGCCCCAACCACGTGCTGCCCACCTCGCGCACCGCGCGCTTCTCCTCGCCGCTGGGCGTGTACGATTTCCAGAAGCGCTCGTCGCTGATCATGTGTTCGCCCGACGGCGCCTCCGAGCTGGGCAAGACCGCCTCCATCCTGGCGCGCGGCGAGGGCCTTACCGCCCACGCCCGTTCGGCCGAATTCCGCATCAAGCCGTAACCGGGGAACACAGATGAGCCGCTACTGGAGTCCGGTGGTGCACCGGCTGTCGCCCTACGTGCCGGGCGAGCAGCCCAAGATCAAAAACCTGGTCAAGCTCAACACCAACGAAAATCCCTACGGTCCGTCGCCACGGGCGCTGGCGGCCATTGCCGCCGAGGTCAACGACGGCCTGCGCCTGTATCCGGACCCGACCTCGCTGCAGCTGCGCCAGGCCCTGGCCGGCTATCACGGCTTCGACACGGCACAGGTGTTCGTCGGCAACGGCTCCGACGAGGTGCTGGCGCACATCTTTCACGGCCTGTTCCAGCAGCAGGCGCCGCTGCTGTTCCCGGACATCACCTACAGCTTCTATCCGGTGTACTGCGGCCTGTACGGCATCGACTACGCCACCGTGCCGCTGGGCGAAAAGTTCGAACTGAAGGTGGCGGACTATGTGCGTCCCAACGGCGGCATCATCTTCCCCAACCCCAACGCCCCCACCGGCCGCCTGCTGGCGCTGGCCGATATTGATTGGCTGCTCGCGCGCAACACCGATTCGGTGGTGGTGGTGGACGAGGCCTACGTGGACTTCGGCGGCGAGAGCGCCGTGGCACTGGTGAACCGCTATCCCAACCTGCTGGTGACGCAGACCCTGTCCAAGTCGCGCTCCCTGGCCGGCCTGCGCGTCGGTTTCGCCCTCGGCCACGCCGACCTCATCCAGGCGCTGGAGCGGGTCAAGGACAGCTTCAACTCCTACCCGCTGGACCGCCTCGCCATCGCCGGCGCCACGGCGGCCATTGAGGACCGCGAACACTTCGAGCGCACCCGCCAGGCGGTGATCGCCGGCCGCGAGGAACTGGTGCGCGGGCTGAGCGAACTGGGATTCACCCTGCCGCCGTCGGCGGCCAATTTCGTCTTCGCCACCCATCCGCGCCACGACGCCGCGGAATTGGCGGCACAGCTGCGCGCCCGCGGCATCATCGTGCGCCACTTCCGCCTGCCGCGCATCGAGCAGTACCTGCGCATCACCATCGGCAGGCCGGAGGAAAACGCCGCGCTGCTGGAGGCGCTGCGCCAGATCGTCTGACGGACGGCACACCACGCACTGGAGGGAGCGTCGATGTTCCTGGGACATTTCGCGGTGGGGTTCGGCGCCAAGGCCATCGCGCCGCGGGCCTCCCTGGGCACCCTGTTCCTGGCGGCCCAGTTCATCGATCTGCTGTGGCCGACCCTGTTGCTGCTCGGGGTGGAGCAGGTGCGCATCGTTCCAGGCATCACCACCGTCACCCCGCTGGATTTCAGCCACTATCCCGTATCCCACAGCCTGCTGGCGGTGTTGTTGTGGGCCGCCGCCCTGGCGCTGATTTACGGCTGGCGGCGCGGCGACTGGCGTGCGGCGGGAGTGCTGGGTGGGCTGGTGGCGAGCCACTGGCTGCTGGACCTGCTGGTGCACCGTCCCGATCTGCCCCTGCTGCCTGTCGGCGGTCCGCTGCTGGGTTTCGGCCTGTGGTCGTCGCTGGGCGCCACCCTGGCGCTGGAACTGTCCCTGTTCGCGCTGGGGCTGTGGCTGTACCGGCGCGCCACCGCTGCGCGCGATGCGGTGGGCCGCTGGGCGCTGTGGGGCCTGGCCGGCCTGCTGCTGCTGATCTACCTGGGCAACCTGTTTGGTGAGCCGCCGCCGGATGCCATGGCCATCGCCTGGGTGGGCCAGGCCCAGTGGCTGCTGGTGGCCTGGGGCTATTGGCTCGACCGGCACCGTCGCCTGTCGCACTGAACCGCGGGTCAGTCGCCGGAATCTTCCCCTCACTTGGTACCGAATGACATGGAATGGATTGCAGATCCGCAGGCATGGGTAGCCCTCGCCACGCTCACCGCGCTGGAGATCGTGCTTGGCATCGACAACATCATCTTCATCTCGATCCTGGTCGGCCGCCTGCCGCCGGCACAGCGGCAGAGGGCGCGCGTGCTCGGCCTCGGCCTGGCCATGGGCACCCGCATCGCGCTGCTGCTGTCGCTGGCGTTCCTCGCCAAACTCACGGCGCCGCTGTTCACGCTGCTGGCCGAGGAGATATCCGGCCGCGACATCGTGCTCATCGCCGGCGGCCTGTTCCTGCTGGCCAAGAGCACCTTCGAGATCCACGGCGCGCTGGAAGGCCCGGAGGAGCACGAGCTCAAGGCCGGGGCGGCGCGCAGCTTCACCGCCACCCTGATCCAGATCGCCATCATCGACATCGTGTTCTCCCTCGACTCGGTGATCACCGCCGTGGGCATGGCGCAGCACGTCCCGGTGATGGTGCTGGCCATCGTCATCGCCGTCGGCGTGATGATGTTCGCCGCCAAGGCCATCGGCGATTTCGTCGACAGCCATCCCACCATCAAGATGCTGGCGCTCAGTTTCCTGATCCTCATCGGCGTGGCCCTCATCGGCGAAGGCCTGGACCTGCACATACCCAAGGGCTACATCTATTTCGCCATGGCCTTCTCGGTGGTGGTGGAGATGCTCAACATCCGCATGCGCAAGCGTGCACGACAGCCGTTGCAGCTGCACAACAAGCCGGCGGAAGAGACGGAGTAGGGCGCGATGAAGAATCTGTTGCTGCAGGAGGTGGAGTTCCGGGTGGAGAAGACGGCCTGGGGTACCTGGCGCCGGCATCTGTCGGAACGGGGCAGCTACTACGCCGAATTCACCTCCCACGCCGCGCTGGCGGGCTGGCCGCTGCTGCACTATACCCGCGGCATCAATCCGCAGACCGGCCGGCGCACCACGGCCAAGGGCGTGATCGCGGTGGGGCGGGTGGCCATGGGCGGCATCGCCCTGGGACAGGCGGCCTTCGGGCTGTGCGCCATCGGCCAGGCGGGATTCGGCGTGCTGTTCGGGCTGGGGCAGGCGTGCAGCGGGCTGTACGCCGTGGGCCAGCTGGCCCTGGGGGTGGACTTCGGCGCCGGGCAGCTGGCCACCGGCCACACCGCCGTCGGCCAGCTGGCGCTGGGCGAATACGTCCTGGCCCAGCTGGGCATCGGCAGCCATCTGTGGACGCCGGAGCAGAGCGACCCGGAAGCGGTCGCTCACTTCACCGCGCTGTGGGAACGGCTCCGCGCGTTGTTTTGAGCCCGGCGCCTATTCCGCGCTCTGCACCGGCCGCTCGGCCACTTCCGCATCCAGCTCGAAGGCCTTCTTGTTGCGCAGCCCCTTGATGTGGATGGGGTTGCCGGGCCGGGTCTGGGTGATGGTGGTCAGGGCCGAACGCACGTTGCGTACCGCGTCGCCGTTGATCTCCAGGATCACGTCGCCGGGCTGCAGGCCGGCCTTGTCCGCCGGGCCGCGCTTGAGCACCCCGGCGATGATCACGCCGTTCTGATCGGTCAGGCCGAAGGATTCGGCCAGGGCCGGGTTCAGGTCCTGGATCTCCACGCCGAGCCAGCCGCGGCTGACGCGGCCCTGCTCGATGATCTGCTGCATCACGCCGCGCGCCAGGCTCACCGGGATGGCAAAGCCGATGCCCTGGGAGCCGCCGCTGCGGGAGAAGATGGCGGTGTTGACGCCGACCAGTTCGCCGCCGGCGTTGATCAGGGCGCCGCCGGAGTTGCCGGGATTGATGGCGGCGTCGGTCTGGATGAAGTTCTCGAAGGTGCTGATGCCGAGCTGACTGCGGCCGGTGGCGCTGACGATGCCCAGGGTGACGGTCTGGCCGACGCCGAAGGGGTTGCCGATGGCCAGCACCACGTCGCCCACGCGCAGGTGCTCGGAGTCGCCCAGGGTGATGGCGGGCAGTTTTTCCAGCTCCACCTTGATCACCGCGAGATCGGTTTCCGGATCGGTGCCGACCACCTTGCCGCTGACGCTGCGGCCGTCGCGCAGGGCGACCTCGATGCCCTCGGCCTCGGCCACCACGTGGTTGTTGGTGAGGATGTAGCCCTGGTCGCTGACGATGACGCCGGAGCCGAGGCTGGTTTCCTGCCGGCTGCGCGGCACTTCGCTGAAACGATCGCCGAAGAAGTGGCGGAACAGCGGATCGTCGAACAGGGGGCTGCGCGTGGTGACGGTCTTGCGGGTGTAGACGTTCACCACCGCCGGGGCTGCAAACTCCACCGCGTCTGCGTAGGATACGGGGCCGGAGGCCGGCGTCGGACGGGGGCTGTCGGGGGCGCTTTCGATGAAGGCGACCACCTTCTTGCCGTTGTCCAGCAGGTCCGGCTTCCACACCAGGACCAGAAAGGCGATGGCCAGGCCGATGGTGACGGACTGGAACAGAAAAATGATGGGCCGGTAGAACTTCATGCGGGGATTCCCGTGCCTGGCGTTGGGTGGTTGTGGGCGTCGCGCTGCGACTTCGTGTTCCGTGCTCCCCGCCGCAGGCTTTGCCGGGCGGGGCGTCCTGGGCGGATTTTACAGGAATTGAAGGGGAGCGGCATGGTGCGACTGAACGAGCTTGTGAGCTGGAGCAACAATCTGCTGCAGGTGGACGATTACCAGGACTACTGCCCCAACGGCCTGCAGGTGGAGGGGCGGGATGAGGTAAGGCGTCTGGTCAGCGGCGTCACCGCCAGCCTGGCCCTCGTCGAGGCGGCGGTGGCCGCCGGCGCCGATGCCCTGCTGGTGCACCACGGCTGGTTCTGGAACGGCGAGGACGCGCGGGTGGTGGGCATGAAGCAGCGCCGTCTGAAACGGCTGCTGGCGCATGATATCAGCCTGCTGGCCTATCACCTGCCCCTGGACGGCCACGGTGAACTGGGCAACAACGTTCGGTTGGGGCAGGTGCTCGGCGTTACGCCCGAGGGCCGCTTCGGCAAAGGGCCGGGCGGCGGCATCGCCATGTACGGCGCCCTGCCCGCAGCCATGTCCGGTGCCGACCTGGCCGCCCTCATCGGACAGCGCCTGGGCCGCGCGCCGTTGCACGTGAGCGGCGGCGGGCGTTCGCTGCGGCGTATCGGCTGGTGCAGCGGCGCGGCCCAGGGAATGATCGGGGAGGCGGCGGCGCTGGGGCTGGACGGCTTCATCAGCGGCGAGGTGTCGGAGGCCACGGTGCATGCGGCGCGCGAACTGGGCATCGACTACTTCGCCGCCGGGCATCACGCCACCGAGCGCTACGGCGTGCAGGCTTTAGGTGAGCATTTATCTCGGAAATTTGCGATCGATCATCAGTTTATCGAGATCGAAAATCCGGCCTGATCTTGCCTTGACCCGGTGCGGGTCTTTGTATGAAACTACGCGGCTAATTATATATAGGTATCTTCTGACTTACTTATTGGGTAATGCCGGAAGCTGAGTTGGAACTGCCTCAAGACGATTTTTTAGCGTTTGCCCGGTACGGTCAAGGCCGTGAGCATTACAGGCCATGTCCCGGGTTTTTGTTTTTTTGCCTGACTTCGGGAGAGAGTATTGATGAGCACTGAAGGCGTTGATAAGGGTCGGCGCCGGTTCCTGACGGCGGCCACCACGGTGGTCGGCGGCGTGGGAACCGCGTATGTCCTGACCCCCTTCGTCCTGTCCATGCAGCCCAGCGCCAAAGCCAAGGCTGCTGGCGCGCCGGTCGAGGCGGACGTAAGCAAGCTGGAACCGGGTCAGATGATGACCGTGGAATGGCGCGGCAAGCCGGTATGGATCGTGCGCCGCACCGAGCAGAACCTGAATGACCTGCCGTCCATCGAGGGCAAGCTGCTGGATCCGGCCTCCGACAACACTGCGCAGCAGCCGAGTTATGCCAAGAACATTCACCGCTCCATCAAGCCGGAATATTCGGTGCTGGTCGGTATCTGCACCCACCTGGGTTGCTCCCCCACCTACCGTCCCGACATCGGCGCCGCCGATCTGGGCGGGGCGGACTGGAAGGGCGGCTTCTTCTGCCCCTGCCACGGTTCCCGCTTCGACCTCGCCGGTCGCGTCTTCTCGGGCGTGCCGGCGCCGTCGAACCTCGTGGTGCCGCCGTACAAGTATCTGAGCGACACCCGTATCCTGGTTGGTGAAGATGGAGGCGCTGCGTAACCATGAGCACGATGAAAAAATTCATGGCATGGGTGGACGAGCGCTACCCCGCCACCCAGGTCTGGGAAGAGCACCTTTCCAAGTACTACGCGCCGAAGAATTTCAACTTCTGGTATTACTTCGGTTCCCTGGCCCTGTTGGTGCTGGTGATGCAGATCCTGACCGGCGTCTGGCTGGCCATGAGCTACAAGCCCGACGCCACCCTGGCCTTCGCCTCCGTCGAGTACATCATGCGCGACGTGGACTGGGGCTGGCTGATCCGCTACATGCATTCCACCGGTGCGTCGGCGTTCTTCATCGTCATCTATCTGCACATGTTCCGCGGCCTGATCTACGGTTCCTACCGCAAGCCCCGCGAGCTGTTGTGGATCATCGGCGTGATCATCTACCTGGCCATGATGGCTACTGCCTTCTTCGGCTACCTGCTGCCGTGGGGCCAGATGTCGTTCTGGGGCGCCCAGGTCATCGTCAACCTGTTCGCGGCCGTGCCCTTCGTCGGCGAAGAGCTGTCGGTGTGGGTGCGCGGTGACTACGTCATTTCCGACGTCACCCTGAACCGCTTTTTCGCCTTCCACTTCCTGTTGCCCTTCATCCTGGCCGCCCTGGTGTTCGTCCACATCGTGGCGCTGCACAAGGTGGGTTCCAACAACCCGGACGGCATCGAGATCAAGAAGAACAAGGACGAGAACGGCATTCCGCGCGACGGCATCCCGTTCCACCCGTACTACACCGTGAAGGACATCGTCGGCGTGGTCGGCTTCCTGATGATCTTCTCGGCGATTCTGTTCTTCGCACCGGAGATGGGTGGCTACTTCCTGGAAGGGCCCAACTTCGAACCGGCCAACCCGCTGAAGACCCCGCCGCATATCGCCCCGGTGTGGTACTTCACGCCGTTCTACGCCATGCTGCGCGCCATTCCGCCCATGTTCGGTTCGCAGTTCCCCGGCGTGGTGGTGATGTTCGGCGCCATCGCGGTGCTGTTCGTGCTGCCCTGGCTGGACCGCAGCCCGGTGAAGTCCATCCGCTACAAGGGACCGCTGTTCAAGATCGCCATCGCCATCTTCGTCGTTTCCTTTGTGGTGCTGGGCTGGCTGGGCGTGCAGTCCTCCACCCCGACCAAGACGCTGTTGGCGCAGATCTTCACCGCACTGTACTTCGCGTTCTTCTTCCTGATGCCGTGGTACAGCAAGATCGACAAGACCAAGCCGGTTCCGGAGAGGGTGACAGAATGAAAAAGTTGGTAATTGCTTTTGTAATGGCAGCCCTGCCGGTTCTGGCGCAGGCTGCCGGAGACGGCGTGCACCTGGACGAGGCCCCGGTCAACCTGCGTGACCAGGCCTCGCTGCAGCGCGGCGCCCAGCTGTTCGTCAACTACTGCCTGAGCTGCCACTCGGCCCAGTTCCTGCGCTATAACCGCATGGGCGAAGACTTGGGCATCAGCGACGAGCAGCTGAAGGCGAACATGATGTTCGGCACCGACAAGGTGGGCGACACCATGACCATCGCCATGCCGCCGAAGGCCGCCAAGGTCTGGTTCGGCAATCCGCCGCCCGACCTGTCGGTCATCGCCCGTGCCCGCGGCGCCGACTGGCTCTACACCTATCTGCGTACCTTCTACGTGGACGAGGCGAAGCCCTTTGGCGTGAACAACGCTGTGTTCCCGGACGTCGGCATGCCGCATGTGCTGTGGGAGCTGCAGGGTATGCAGAAGGCCGTGATGCACACCACCACCACGGAAGACGGCACCAGCCACACCGCCATCGTGGGCTATGAGCTGGTCAAGCCCGGCACCATGGCCCCTGCCGAATATGATGCGGCGGTGGGCGACCTGGTGAACTTCCTGGTCTACATGGGCGAGCCGACCCAGCTCAAGCGACAGGAACTGGGCGTCAAGGTGCTTATCTTCCTGGCCTTCTTCTTCGTGCTGGCTTACCTGCTGAAGAAGGAATACTGGAAGGACATTCACTAAGTCCGGACGCTGCGGAGGGCTGTGCTAGAATAGACAGGCCTCCGCTGGGACACGCGGTACAGACAGGGGGGCAATGCCCCCCTGTTTTTTTTTGCAGCACAGGAGAGTTACGGACATGGTGGTTATTGCCAACAGACGTGCGGCCATGATGCTGTTCTCCGGCGCAAGCGACATGTACAGCCACCGTGTGCGTATCGTGCTGGCCGAGAAGGGGATCGAGTTCGACCTGGTGGATGTCAAGCCGGGCGACAGGATGGAAGACCTGTTTGAACTGAATCCCTA
>Ga0299912_10000675_pt1 | contig 28099 bp, 22 predicted proteins | sample RVTome_2_FD_207667 | JGI IMG/M metagenome (GOLD analysis project Ga0299912, IMG submission 207667) | Soil microbial communities from uranium-contaminated site in the Upper Colorado River Basin, Wyoming, United States - RVT95D214 (version 2) ... | reverse complement strand
GGATTGCCGCGCCCCCTTTGGGGGCTCGCAATGACGGCATGGAAGCCGAGCGAAGCGAAGCCATCCAGGGCCGCCTTGACGGGCTGAGCCTCTCTCTTTCTGGATTGCCGCGCCCCCTTTGGGGCTCGCAATGACATATAGGCGCGTTTCGGGCGGCAGACGGGGTTAGGGCAAGACAGGGATGGAGGGCGAGTATCTGCGGGGGCAAGCGCCGCCGCCCCGTCAAAATGTTTCACGTGAAACAATTTGCTCCCGCCCGCCGTCTTCGTGAGACGCCATCGTGAGACGCCACATTGACTCCGCCCCAGCGGCTGCTTAAGTTCCCGCCCATGAACGCCAAACCAGATCAGCTAACCTTCGATGTCGCCGTGGTGGGCGGCGGCCACGCCGGGGCCGAGGCCGCGGCGGCTTCGGCGCGCCTGGGCGCGAAGACCGTGTTGGTCACCCAGCGGCTGGACAGCATCGGCGTGATGTCGTGCAATCCCGCCATCGGCGGTTTGGCCAAGGGCCAGTTGGTGCGCGAAGTGGACGCGCTGGACGGCATCATGGGCTTGGCCGCCGACCGGGGCGGCATCCAGTTTCGCATGCTCAACCGCTCCAAAGGCCCGGCGGTGCGCGGTCCGCGCGCCCAGGCCGACCGCAAACTTTACCGCCAAGCGGTGCAGGAGTTGCTGCGCGAGCTTCCCAACCTGACGCTCTTGGAGGCCGAGGCCGACGATCTGATGCTGGATGCCGAAGGCCGGGTGGCCGCGCTTTTTTTGCGCGACGGGCGGGTGATCCATGTCGGCGCGGTGGTGCTGACCACCGGAACGTTTTTGCGCGGGCTCATTCATTTGGGCGAGCAGACCTTTCCCGCCGGACGGTTTGGCGATCGCCGCGCGGTGGGTCTGGCGTATACGCTGAGGCGGCTGGGTTTCGCCACCGGGCGCTTAAAAACCGGCACGCCGCCGCGCCTGGATGGCCGCACCATCGCCTGGGAAACGTTGCAGCGTCAGCCCGGCGACGCCGTGCCGGAGCCGTTTTCGTTTTTGACCGAAAAGATCACGGGGCCGCAGATCGACTGCGCCATCACCTATACTTCGCCCGAAGGCCATGCGCTGATTCAAGCCAATCTGCACCGCGCGCCCATGTATTCAGGCCAAATCGAAGGCGCCGGGCCGCGCTATTGCCCGTCCATCGAAGACAAGGTGGTGCGTTTTTCCGGACGCGACCGCCATCAGATTTTTTTGGAGCCGGAAGGTCTCGACGACCCCACCGTCTATCCCAACGGCATCTCTACGAGCCTGCCGCGCGACGTGCAGGCGGGCCTGCTCAAAACCATTAAGGGCCTGGAGCATGTGCGCATGCTCAAACCCGGTTACGCCATCGAATACGATTTTGTCGATCCGCGCGAACTGGATCCGACCCTGGAAACGCGCCGGATTCCGGGGCTGTTTTTGGCCGGGCAGATCAACGGCACCACGGGGTATGAAGAAGCCGCCGCGCAAGGCCTGATGGCGGGTCTCAACGCGGCGCTCAAAGCGGGCGGGGGACACAAGACCTTTGTGCTGGACCGGGCCGAGGCTTACATCGGCGTGATGATCGACGATCTGGTGACGCTGGGCACCAACGAGCCGTATCGCATGTTCACCTCGCGCGCCGAGTATCGGTTGCGCCTGCGCGCCGACAATGCCGATCTGCGCCTGACCGGGCGCGGCATCGAGGCGGGCTGTGTCGGCGCAGCGCGCGCCCAGGTGTTTCGCGCCAAACAATCCCAGGTCGCCGCCGCGATGACGGTGGCCGAACGGCTGCAGGCCACGCCCAACGAACTGGCGCGGGCGGGCATTCTCATCAATCAAGACGGCCAGCGGCGCAGCGTCAAACAATTGCTGGCGTATCCGGACATCACCTGGGATGCCTTGGCGAAGCTGTGGCCGGAACTGAACGGCATCGACGCGCCGTCGCGCGAACAGGTGGAAATCGAAGCCCAGTACAGCGGTTATCTGGACCGCCAAGAAGTCGACGTGCTGGCCTTTCGTAAGGACGAAGCGTTGGCCTTGCCCGCCGGTCTCGATTACGCCGCCATCGGCGGGTTGAGCAACGAAGTGCGCGGCAAGCTGGAGCTGGCGCGCCCGGCGACCTTGGGCCAGGCGGCGCGCATTTCCGGGGTGACGCCGTCGGCGCTGACCCTGTTGCTGGCCCACGTGAAGCGGCAAAAGAAAAGCGCCTAAAAAAACGCCTAAAGAAATGCGCCTAAATCATCCTGATTTTTGAGCCGGTTGCGGGCAAAATGTTTCACGTGAAACATTTTGGCGGGGACAGGTGGGCGGTATCCCGTCGGCGGAGAGACAGGTCGGCGGTGACAGGTCACCGGTGACAGGTCAGCGGTAAATGGGTGGTGGCGACAGGGTGGCGGTGAAAGGGGGCCTCACTCGCGGCTTCTCGTGACGGCTGTGATGCCCCCACGATTCCCCAACCGTGACGCTTCCCCTTTCGACGTCTTCCACGATTGGCCGCCCCCCCCGCGACGCCCCCGCCGCTGATTTCTGCGCGGCGGCAAATATGCGTTCGGGAAAAGCGCCTGAAATAAGCGCCAAAAAAGCGTATTGCGGCAAGCGGCCAGATGATAAAGCCTAACGGTATGAAGCCCGGCATTTTGAGGCGCGTCATGATTAAGCCTGACATTTGCCCCGTTTGCGGGCAAAATGTTTCACGTGAAACATTTTGGCGGCGAGAGAGACCTTAGCCCGTGACCCCTCAAGACTTTCAACGCGCCGTGCAAATCGGCGATGCGCAACTGGCGCGGCTACAAATTTACGCGGATTTGTTGCTCAAGTGGCAGGCCAAAATCAATTTGGTGGGGCCGGATACGCTGCCGGATGTGTGGTCGCGGCACATGCTCGACAGCGCCCAATTGGCGCCTTACATTCCGCATGGGGCCAAGGTGGCGGATTTGGGCTCCGGCGCGGGTTTCCCCGGTTTGGTGCTGGCGATCCTGCGCGACGATCTCGACGTGCATCTGGTGGAAAGCGATCAGCGCAAGTGCGCTTTTCTGCGCGAGGTGAACCGCGCGACGCAGGCTAAGGCGAGTATTCACAATACGCGCATCGAAGCGTTGGGTTCGTTGCAGGCCGACGTGGTGACCTCGCGCGCCCTGGCCGGCTTGGACAAGCTGCTCGAATTTGCGGATATCCACCGCTTATCCACAGGAAAGTGCCTGTTTCCTAAGGGCAAACGATGGGCGGAGGAATTGACCGCGGCGCAAAAAGCCTGGAAGATGGCCGCCCTGCAACACCCCAGCCGGACCGAACCGGCGGGACGGGTTCTTGAGCTGCTTGAAATCAATCGAAAAATTTAAAGGGCATAATCCCCCATGACCCATTGGAACGAAGTGGCGACCATCATGAACCTTCCCGAACCCGAAAAAGGGCCGCGCATCATTGCCGTCGCCAATCAAAAGGGCGGCGTGGGCAAAACCACCACCACCATCAATCTGGCCACCGCGCTGGCGGCGGTCAAACAGCGCGTATTGGTGATCGATCTGGACCCGCAGGGCAACGCCTCGACCGGATTGGGCATCGATCGCAAATCGCGGCGCTTGGATACCTATCAAGTGATGATCGGCGGGACCAGCTTGGGCGAGGCGGTGCAGAAATCCACGGTTCCGGGGCTCGACATCGTGCCTGCGGGCATGGATCTGTCGGGCGCGGAACTGGAATTGGTGGATATGGAAAGCCGCGAACACCGCCTGAAGCTGGCCATCGGCGACGGCGCGCAAGCTTACGATTATGTGCTGATCGATTGTCCGCCCGCGCTGGGGCTGCTGACGCTCAACGCCCTGGTCGCCAGCCAAGCGGTGCTGGTGCCGCTGCAATGCGAATTTTTCGCGCTGGAAGGCCTAAGCCATTTGATGCGCACCATCGAGCGCGTGCAGAAGGTGTTCAATCCGATTTTGGAGATTCAGGGCATCGTGCTGACCATGTACGATAAGCGCAACAATTTGTCGGATCAGGTCGCCAGCGACGTGCGCGAGTATTTCGGCGACAAAGTGTATAAAACGGTGATCCCCCGAAACGTTAAGGTTTCCGAAGCGCCATCGTATGGTAAACCGGTCTTGATGTACGATATGAAATGCGCCGGAAGCCAAGCCTATCTTCATTTAGCGGGTGAAGTCCTGCGCCGGGAAGGGCATTTGATCGTTTAAGCGTTCTTGCAAACCCTTATTCATGCACGGGCTTAATTTAAGGATAAAAGAATGGCGAAAAAATTGGGAATGGGGCTTTCCGCTTTGTTGGGCGCGGATGACGACGAATTTTCCGAGATGAATCAAGGGGAACACACCAAGACGGTGTCCATCGCCCATCTGCATCCGGGCAAATATCAGCCCCGCCATGCCTTCGCCGAAGAAGAGCTTAAAAACCTCGCCGACTCCATTCGTAATAAGGGCATTTTACAGCCCTTATTAGTGCGTCCGCATCCGAAACAAATCGGCGAGTTTGAAATCATCGCCGGCGAACGCCGCTGGCGCGCCGCGCAATTGGCGCAGGTGCACGAAGTGCCGGTGATCGTGCGCGACTTCGACGACCGCGAAACCCTGGAAGTGGCGCTGATCGAAAATTTGCAGCGCCAGGATTTGTCGCCCCTGGAAGAAGCCGACGGTTATCAGCGCCTGATGGACGAATTCAAGCACACCCAAGAAGCCTTAGCCGCCGCGCTGGGCAAAAGCCGCTCGCACGTCGCCAACATGCTGCGCCTGCTGACGCTGCCGCAGGCGGTGAAAGCGATGTTGGATGACGGACGGTTGAGTTCCGGCCACGCGCGCGCCCTGGTGGGCAATCCGCAAGCGGCGGCGGTGGCGGCCGAAGTGGTGAAACGCGGCCTGAACGTGCGCCAGACCGAACAATTGGTGCGCTCCGGCGGGGCCGATGATCAAGGCGGCGCAACGGGCGCGGCTCCAGGTTCTGTTCAGGGCGGGGCCAAGGCCCCGGCGCACAAGGTCAAAGATGCCGATACCCTGGCGCTGGAACGCGACGTGGCCGATCTGTTGGGCCTGAAAGTCGAGATCAACGATCACGGCGGCCACGGCACGGTGGTGGTGCATTATGAATCGTTGGAGCAGCTCGATACGGTATTGGCGCGCCTGAGCCACGATCAGGAGCCCTGTTCAAGTCTGGAATTGGGCGAGGATTTGGACTGAACTTTAATCCGGTTTGGCAATGAACCGGAGGGGCAAAGGTGAGGCGTTACCTGCAACAATCGGGATAGCCCATTGAATATGCTCACAAAAGCCGGATGTAAATCTAGTGCATTTTAGATATCTTAGCGTGACGTTCAGGGCTAAAATCGAGGAGCCGGGCGTCACGTCAAGATATGTTATTTGCACTATAATGACATTTAAGCGCTAATCCCTTTAATGATAACGATATAAATCGTTAACGCCGCGCCGCATTGCGGCCTTGTCCGGACCGTGCCGCCTGGGCGAGCGCCATCAGGGCGCGCCCGGTGATGGCGTCGGCGGGCAGGCCGGTGGTTTTGCAGTCGGTTTCGGCCTGGGTGAGGATTTCAAAGGCGCGGGCCAATTTATCTTCGGACCATAACGTGAGCTGGCCGCGAAAGGCGTCGGCCACGGTAAACAACAGCGGCGGCCGCAACGCCTTGGTCGCTTCGTCGGCGCTCATGCCGCCGGCCATGTTGCCGCGCGCCAAATGCAGGCGCTGAAAATGGCGCTGGGCGGCGCGCACGATTTGCACCGCATTGGCGCCATCGGCCACAATCCGCGTCAACGCGGTTTCCAATTTGCCCAAGTCTCCGCCCGCCGCGGCATAAATGGCGTCGTCCACCCCGGATGCGCCGCTGTCGCCCACCACGGCGCGCACGTGTTCGGCGGTGATTTGTTTTTCGCCGCCCATGTAAAGCGCCAATTTATCCAATTCGCCGCGCGTAACCGAGCGGTCCGAGCCCAGCGATTGCACCAATAGGCTTAAGGCGTCGCGATCGACGCTCAAGCCGTGCGCGTTTAGGCTTTGGCGAATGACGTCGGGCAAGGTGCGGGCATCGTCGGCGTAACAGGGAATGCAGGCGGCGTTTTTCGCCGCCTCGAACAGTTTGCGCAGTTTAGAGCGCGGCGACAAATCGCCCGCATCCAGCACCACCAGGGCGTCGGCGGGCGTATCCATTTCTAAAAAGGATTTGCACGCGGATTCGCAGGAATCGGCGGCCTGGCGCACCCACACCACGCGCCGCCCGCCGCCGAATGCAAGCGCGGCCGCTTCATCGGCCAAGCGGGCCGGGTCGTCCTTCAATTGTGCGCCGGACAATTCAACCACGCGGAACGGATCGTTCAGATCGTCTAAGACCAACTTAGCCAAACGCTGCGCCCGTTCGCGCACCAGGCCTTCGTCGGGGCCGAAGATCAAGGTGGCGCGCAAGCCTGGGTCGGGCGCGCGCAAAAAAGCTTCGATTTTCGCGCCGGTTATTTTCATGACGGGGCAATTTTCATGACGGCATCACTTTCATAACGATGTCATTTTCACGGCGTTGCGGCCTTCAAAACGGTGCGGCCCTGTTGGCGGTATGGCATTCATCAACGGCAAAACAGTTAAGATCGTGATCAAAGTCGGGATGCAGGACGATGGTCGAAGCCGCTCGATCGCGCCGCACCCCGATGATTCTTAGGGATAAACGGACAAGCGCTCGCCGCCGGGGGCGGCGGCGGCGCCGCTTTCCGTGAAGGGTCCGGCGAAATAAGCGGCGAGGCGGGTTTGAATGCGATCGGCCAGATCTTCGATGGCGCGGCTGCGGGCGTCGTTTTGCGCCGCGTAGGTGGCGAATTCCGAAGACATGATGTTATAGCTGGATACTGAACGCAGATTGCCATCGTTGAGCTTTTGCCCATCAGAAATTCGCACCAGATGGTACTGGGCCGCCAACCTCAGATTGGCGCGGGTGGCGAACGCGTTGCGTTGGATAGCCAGCTTCGCGATGTTTTCTTTGAGGGTAACGGTAAGTTTGTATTGTGCAGCGCCCTTGGCTGTACCGTTCAATCGGCGTTGCAGGGCAGTGCGCATCATTTGTCCCTCGCGGTCCGCGATGGGCTGAATGTCAACGTGCGCCAGCGCCTCCACCGCCGACGGCGAATTGGCGGTCGTGCCGTATAGCGGTTTAAACCCGCACGCGCCCAGCAAAAGGCCAGCGGTCAACACGGCGACGGCAAAGGGGCGGGAGCGGTTAAACGACAACATTGACGATCCTGTTGGGCACGATGATGACTTTACGCGGTTCTTTACCCTGCATCGCGGCAAGCACGGTGTCCAGCGCCAATGCGGCGGATTGCGCGATCTCTTGCGGGCAATCCTTGGGCACATCGATGGTGCCGCGCATTTTGCCGTTGACCTGCACCGCGATGGTCACGGTATCGTCTACGAGTAGGGCGGGATCAGCCACCGGCCATGCTTCATCGGCGATCAATTGGTCATGGCCCAGCGCCTGCCACAGCTCTTCGGCCAGGTGCGGCAGCATCGGGTTGAGCAATTTGGCCACGGTCTCGAACGATTCGCGGCGCACCCAGTTGGCGGTCGGGCTGTCGTCCTTAAAGCCTTCCAGCGCATTGGTCAGTTCGCGAATGCGCGCCACGGCCTTGTTGAAATGAAAGCCGTTTAAGTCTTGGGTCACGGCGGCGATGGTTTTATGGGTTAACGCGCGCATGGCCAGCGCCGCGCCGCTTAGGTCGGCGGGCAGGGGTGATTCCGGCGCGGCCAGTTTATCGGCGTTTTCCGCGATCAAGCGCCACACCCGGCCGACATAGCGCCATGCGCCCTCGATGCCGGAATCGGTCCAATCCAGATCGCGGTCGGGCGGGCTGTCGGATAACATGAACAGGCGCGCGGTGTCGGCGCCGTAAGCGCCGATAATCCGCTCCGGGTCCACAACGTTTTTCTTGGATTTGGACATCTTTTCCGAACGGCCGCGCACCACGCCGCTTAAGCCTTCGGCTTCTTCGGGCGTCAACCACTTGCCGTCACTGGATTTATAGGTTTCGAGGCAGATCATGCCCTGGGTCATCAGGCCGGCAAACGGCTCTTTGAGGCCCAGATAACCGCAATCTTTCAGCGCGCGGGTGAAAAAGCGCGAATAAAGCAAATGCAGCACCGCGTGTTCGATGCCGCCGATGTATTGATCGACGGGCAGCCAATACTCGGCTTTGGCGCGGTCAAAGGCTTGGGCGGATTTCGGGTCGGTAAAACGGGCGAAATACCAAGACGATTCAAAAAACGTATCGAAGGTATCGGTTTCGCGCACGGCGCGAATGCCGCACTGCGGGCATTGCACGTGTTTCCAGGTCGGGTGCGCCGCCAGCGGATTGCCGCTGCCGCCCAGTTCGATATCGTCGGGCAGGGTCACGGGCAGGTGTTTTTCGGGCACCGGCACCGGACCGCAATTGTCGCAATGGATGATGGGAATGGGGCAGCCCCAATAGCGTTGGCGCGAAATGCCCCAATCGCGCAGGCGGTATTGCACCGTGCCTTCGCCGATGCCCAGCTCTTTAAGTTTGGCGATGGCGGCGGATTTGGCTTGGGCGACAGTTAAGCCGTTGAGGAATTCGGAATTGACCGCGATGCCGTCTTCAGACATGGCCTCAGTCGCATTGGCGGCGAACGCTTGCGCCCAAGCCGCTTCGTCTTTACTTCCGGCGATGGCCTTGGGCGCGACCACGGGGATGACGGGCAATTGATATTTGCGCGCGAAATCCAAATCACGCTGGTCGTGCGCGGGGCAGGCGAAAATCGCCCCGGTGCCGTATTCCATCAGCACGAAATTGGCGACATAGACGGGCAGTTCATGGCCCGCGATGAAGGGGTGTTTGGCCTTGAGCCCGGTGTCGACGCCTTCTTTTTCGGCGCTTTCAATGGTCGCTTCGGAAGTGCCGAGCGCATTGCACTTTTGCACAAACGCCGCCACTTCAGGCTGCTTCGCCGCCAGTTCGGCGGCGAGCGGATGGTTGGCGGCGATGGCCAAAAACGACGCGCCGAACAAGGTGTCGGGGCGGGTGGTGTAAATTTCTAAGGAATCGTCGCGGTCTTTGAGCGCAAAGCGCACCCGCGCGCCCTCGGAACGGCCGATCCAGTTTTCCTGCATCAGGCGGACCTTTTCCGGCCAGCGATCCAAGGTTTTCAATTCATTGAGCAAATCGTCGCCGTATTGGGTGATTTTCAAAAACCACTGGGACAGCTTTTTCTTTTCCACCGCCGCGCCCGAACGCCAGCCACGGCCGTCGATGACCTGTTCGTTGGCCAGCACGGTATGTTCCACCGGGTCCCAGTTGACCCAGCTTTCCTTGCGGTAGGCCAAGCCGTTTTTTAGGAAATCGAGAAACATTTTTTGTTCGTGGCGGTAATAATCGGGGTGGCAGGTGGCGATTTCGCGGTTCCAATCGTACGATAGCCCCATGGTTTTGAGCTGCGCGCGCATGGTGTCGATGTTGTGATAGGTCCACTTGGCCGGGTGGGTGTTGTTTTGAATCGCCGCGTTTTCGGCGGGCAGACCGAACGCATCCCAGCCCATCGGATGCAACACGTTAAAACCCTGGGCGCGCTTGTACCGCGCCACCACGTCGCCGAGCGTGTAGTTGCGCACGTGACCCATGTGAATGCGCCCGGAAGGATAGGGAAACATTTCCAGCACATAATATTTAGGCCGCGCTGAATCCTCAGCAACTGCAAAGGTGGCGCGCTCGGCCCAAATCTTTTGCCATTTGGCTTCGGTAACTTTGAAATTATAAGGCGATGACGGTAAGTGCGACATGGGCGGCGGGTGGTCCCTGTAAACAAAAACCGGGCGCTAAACCGACTTTATAGAGAATATAACGGGGTTTGCGCACCGGGCGGTTATCGATAACGGTCAAGATTCCAGCATACGGGTTTTATTCCTGCATGCGGGTTTCGTTGCGCAGTTGCCGCGCGCGGGTCAGGATCGAATCTTCGATTTTACGCGACGCCCCGGCTTCGACGGCGCTGTCGCGCCACAGGCCATTGTTGTCGAGCATTTGGCGAAACACCGAAACTTGAATGCCGTCGGCGCGCAACGCTTTGCCCAACACATAAACGTTGAGTTTGAAGCGTTCGTTGGGCGTATCGGGCGGGGCGAACCAGTCGGTCAAGATCACGCCGCCGAACGGATCGGCGCTGGTGACGGGCATAAACGAAATGGTGTCCAGGGTCGCGCGCCACAAAAAGGAATTGACGCCGATGCCGCCGGAACCGGCATCCGCCCCGGTTTTATCCTTGGATGATCCGCCAAAAAGGCCGCCCTCGCCGAAAATGGTTTCGGAAGGCTGGTCTTCGTATTGGCGGCCGATTTCGCTGGCGGTCTTTCTTCGCACCTCGCGGTTGACGCCGCCTTCGCAGGCCGCCAGCGAAACCACGGCGATGATGCCGATCAGAACGGATTTGCGAACCATAAACTTAGTCATCACGTGAACTTAGCGCTCCTGAATTGAAAAGCATCGACAATTTTATATTCGCCGCATTGCCGGGGGTTTTGATTTGGCCCATCATACCGCTCCGGTTGCGGGCTGCAATGCGCTATCTTGCGCCAACCTCCATAAATCGGCGAATTTTGCACAACTGTATCACGTCATGGCGTCTATGGGCGTTAACCGGAAGCGCCGACCACACGAATATGGGGCCACGCGAATATGGGCCGGGCGACGGCTTGGCGCGCTGTTGCATTTATATCACGCGCGTGACTTTTTGCACCCATAAAACGCGAGTGATGCTTGCAATATGGATTTGGCGCGATCAATATCCGTTCATCCATTTGGGGTTAAACGTCTGTCGCGGCGTTGTGAACACGAATAACGATCACAAAAAAACAAAGCGACGGAATAAACAAATCTAAGGAGAGACCATGAAAAAGATCCTTCTCGGCACCTCGGCGATCGTCGCCCTGACTGCCCTGTCCACCGAAGCCTTCGCCGCTGACCAAATCGCTTTGGGCTTGGGCGGTTTTCACAAGCAGTATGCCAACTACTCCAACCATGATGATACGCCGTCCGACGCCATGCGTCTCGGCCAGCATGCTAATAGCGAAATCTATGTGACCGGCTCCACCACGCTGGACAACGGCATCGACGTTGCCGTCCGCACGGAATTTGAAGCCAACGGTAAAGATTCTGGCGGCCCGGCCGACACCGGTGCTGACCATGCAGGCTCCAGCCCCAGCACCGACGCGTCGTTCCTCACCATCGGCTCCGACGCCATGGGTACCGTGCGTCTCGGCGTCGCCGCGCACATGGTGGACGATTATGCCGTTCGCGCACCGATGGTTGGCCCGGCCGACTGGGCTGATATCGCTGACTACGTCGCCTTCAACGGCACTGCCGATGCGAACAACAGCGCTCAAGACCTGGCCGATTTCGGCGATAACACCATTAAAATGGGTTATCACACCCCGACGTTCAGCGGCTTCACCGGTTACGCCAGCTACGGCGTTGCCGAAGGCACTAACGCCAGCGACGGTCGCGCTCTGTCCCGTTCGGGCACTGACGACTCCGGCACCATGGGCGTTGCTTACGAAGGCGAATTCAGCGGCGCGTCGATCGCCGCCGACGTGGGTTACATGTTCGTCAACGGCGCCGCCGACAAGACCCGTGGCGGCTTGAACGTCGGCATGGCCGGCTTCACCGTCGGCGGTTCTTACACCAGCACCGACAGTGAAACCGTTGCGACGAGCAATACGGCTGACGCAAGCGGCGACGCTTGGGAACTCGGCGTCGGTTATGAAACCGGTCCGTACTCCGTGGCCGCTGCGTACATGAACTCCGACGCGAAAGGCACCACCACCGCCGGTTCGGACGATTGGACCGCATGGACGGTGGGCGCAGGTTATGACCTGGGCGCCGGTGTTGGCCTCGTGGTTCAGTACGTGAACTCCGAATACGACAACGAAGGCACTACCGCTAACGGCACGTCTTCCGCTAGCTCCATTGTTGCTGGTGTTGAAGTCGGCTTCTAATCTAAGCTGATTTTAGAGACTACGGAAAGGGCGGCTTCGGCCGCCCTTTTCTTTTGCTCAAAGAACGGTCTTTTGCCCAAAGAACGGCAATCCAGCGAGAGGGCGACCAAGCCCGACAAGATGGCCCTGGATGGCTTCGCTTCGCTCGCCAAGACAGATGCTTCCATGCCGTCATTGCGAGCCCCTGAGGGGGCGTGGCAATCCAGAAAGAGGGCGGCCAAGCCCGTCAAGATGGCTCTGGATTGCTTCGCTTCGCTCGCAAAGACGGGTGCTTCCATGCCGTCATTGCGAGCCCCTAAAGGGGGCGCGGCAATCCAGCGAGAGAAAAGCTAAGTCCGTCAAAGGGCCCTGGACTGCTTCGCTTCGCTCACAAAGACAGATGCTTCCATGCCGTCATGGCGAGCCCCTGAGGGGGGCGTGGCAATCCAGAAAGAGGGCGGCCAAGCCCGTTAAAAGGGCCCTGGACTGCTTTGCTTCGCTCGCCAAGACAGATGCTTCCATGCCGTCATTGCGAGCCCCTGAGGGGGCGCGGCAATCCAGAAAAAGGGCGGCCAAGCCCGTCAAAAGGGCCCTGGACTGCTTTGCTTCGCTCGCAAAGACGGGTGCTTCCTGAGCGTTAGCGACGGATGATTTTACCCTGGGTTTGGCTCTATTCCCGCCACGCTTGGATCGCGGCGATGCCGTGGGCGGCGAGTCCCGATAGGCGTTTCGCCGATAGTGCCGTCATGCCGCCCAGCGCCACCACGGGGATCTCGCTCAATCGCGCAAGCCTTGCGAATCGGCGGATTCCAAGGCTTTTTGCGCCCATATGGCTTTGTGTGGCGAAGACCGGCGACAGCATCACCAAGTGCGCGCGGGCGCGACTTGCGCGCCGGAGGCTGAGGCCGTCATGGGCGGCGGCGCTGATGATGAAGCCGGGCGGCAGGGCCGCCGGGGCCAGTCGCAGCGGCCCCCGCCGCGCCTGGGCTTGCGAAAGATGTACGCCGTCGCACTTGAAGTGAAGCGCCAGCCGGGCGTCGTTCGCCACCAAAACCCTCAATCTCAAGCGGTGCGCCAGCGGCGTGATGCGCGCCACCAGGGCATGAAGCTGTTGGGCATCCCGGCAGCGCAGCACCACCGCCGCACCCTTGGGCAGGCGCGCCAAGACCGGGGCGGGATCGGGCAAGCGCACATCGTCGCTCAACAAAAAATAGCGCGGCAATGGCGATGGGCAGGGGCTAAGCGCATTGTGCGGCCCATTCAGCCGCTCATTGAGCCCCCGGTTGAGCCCCCGGTTGAGCCTTAAGGCCAGTTTTGTTAGGGTGTTCATGCTCAACCCGATGGGTTACGTTGCCGTGAAGCACCATCCTAACCGGAGCCGCCATGAATTCCCACCCGTCATCCGCCGTCGTGCAAAATTTGCAGGCCGTAAAGGCGGAAATCGCCGCCGCGTGCGCCCAGGCCGGGCGCAATCCTGCCGAAGTGGCGCTGGTGGCGGTGTCGAAAACCCACGATATCGAGCATATCCGCCCGGCGTTGCAGGCGGGGCAGCGGGTGTTCGGCGAAAACCGCGTCCAGGAAGCCGAAGCCAAATGGCCTGCGTTGCGCGGCGAATTTAAAGATGTGCAATTGCACCTGATCGGCCCGCTGCAAAGCAATAAGATCAAAGCCGCATTGCATACCTTCGACGTGATCGAATCGGTGGACCGGGAAAAATTGGCGCGCGCGCTGGCCAAGGAAATGGCCGCGCAAAACCGCCATGTGCCGGTGTTTATTCAGGTCAATACCGGGCTGGAACCGCAAAAAGCGGGCATCGCCCCGCAAGCCGTGGCGGCTTTTGTGGCGCTGTGCCGGGGTGAGCTGGGCCTCGATGTGAAGGGCCTGATGTGCATTCCGCCGGTGGATGAAGAACCGGCCCTGCATTTCGCCCTGTTGGCCAAACTGGCGGCGGAAAACGGCTTGAGCGCGTTGAGCATGGGCATGAGCCACGATTTTGCAACCGCCATCGCGCTGGGCGCGACCCATGTGCGTGTGGGTACGGCGATTTTCGGCCAGCGCCCTGCGTTTGACGAGCAGGCAAAGCCGCTTTAAGCCGGAATCACCAGCGACGCCTCTTTGTTGCACAGTCGCAATAAATCCAGCAAATCGCTTAAATTCAAGGCGATGCAGCCTTCCGTGGGGCCATAATTGGGCTTCGCCACATGCATGAAAATGGCGCTGCCTCGCCCTTGCTGGACCGGATCGGTATTGTAATGAATTTCCACCACCACGTCGTACAGGCCGTCTTCGCGCCACAGCGCCTCATGGCGGCCGGGGTGGGGCAGGAAAATCAAGCGATTGTAATCGGCATGGCTTGCATCGTCGCACCACGCCCAGTGCGGCTCCAAGGCCAAAACCGTCAACCCGGTTGCGGGGGCGCTTAAGTGGTCGGGACGGTAAAAAACTCGCCCCAAACGCCAAATTCCGGCGGGCGTCGCGCCGTCGCCCTCGACCTTATCGACGCGCACGCCGCTCCGGCCCAAAGCGCAGCGCCACTTTTGGCCTTTGGCCTTAACCCAACCGGCAGGATCGACGAAAATTTGCATGCCCCCGGTATACCAGGGCGCGGCGGCGAAGTCCGGGGAAATATCGCGCGCACGCCGCGCGTGGAATTTAGCGCGCACGCCGCGCGTGGAATTTAGCGCGCACGCCGCGCGGCGCGGGTCAGGCAGATAAATTCAGGGCAACATCATCCGTCATTGCGAGCCCCTAAAAGGGGCGCGGCAATCCAGCAAGAGGGCGACCAAGCCCGACAAGATGGCCCTGGATGGCTTCGCTTCGCTCGCAAAGACAGATGCTTCCATGCCGTCATTGCGAGCCCCTAAAAGGGGCGCGGCAATCCAGCGAGAGGGCGGCCAAGCCCGTCAAAAGGGCCCTGGATGGCTTCGCTTCGCTCGCAAAGACAGATGCTTCCATGCCGTCATTGCGAGCCCCTAAAAGGGGCGCGGCAATCCAGCGAGAGGGCGACCAAGCCCGTCAAAAGGGCTCTGGATTGCTTCGCTTCGCTCGCAAAGACAGATGCCGCCATGTCGGCATGGCGAGCCCCCCAAAGGGGGCGCGGCAATCCAGCGAGAGGGCGGCCAAGCCCGTCAAAAGGGCTCTGGATTGCATCGCTTCGCTCGCAAAGACAGGGATTGCCAAGTGTTTGCCGGGCGCTGAGCCCCCAGGGATGGCGATAACGGCCTGCGCCTGCGATCGGGCGACGAGGATCGTTTTTAGCGCTTAAACCACGCGCTCGGTGCGATTTTGCGCATCGCCGCCCAGGCGCTGCTGGTTTTCGTACTGGCCCATGGCTTGTTTAAGCGCCTGTTGGGTCCACAGGTTATCGGCCCAGCCGACCTCCGTGGCCGCCGCGCCAAAACCTTGGTGGATGCCGTTCGTGGCGGTGGCGAAGGTTTGATACTGCGCCAAGCTGACGCCTTCGTTTTGCGCCAAAAGCGGGTCGCCGTCGCCGAGCGCCGCCGTTTGCACCGAGCCGTCGGGCTCGACTTGCTCGCCGTCCGTGCCGGAAAACATCGCCATGGCATGGCCCATCAGGCTTTTGCCGGTGAGCATTTCCAAAAACGATCCCGCCGCCCCGGCTGCTAGGCCTAAGGGGCCGCCGAACAAAAAACCGCCCGCCATGGAAGATAAAGCGTTGGCGCCATCGCCGGTGACTTCGCGGTAAACGCCGTTGACGACGGGAATGTGCTGCAGGGGATTGGCGGTGTCGATCAGGGTATCGAACAGATTGTTTGACGAATTGACCTTCGCCTTATCGCGCGGGTCATCCGTGCCGATGTGCGACGCCGATTGGATCAGATCGTTGGACGCGCTGGCTTGGGCTTGAGCGGCGCGCGAGGCCAAAATCGCCTGCGAGGCCGTGAGCGAGGTGTATTGCGAAATTTCCATCGGCGTTCATCCAACCTGGGCATCCAATATGGGCACCCAACAGGGAGCCATCAGTGCAACACGCCCGGAAAAAGACGCACCGGGCCGCTGAAGGACTTGCAAACGCAATGCCAAACTCAATGTCATTTAAAATCAAAGGGCTATAAATTGTTGCCAAACCGCAACGGCATGCACAGACGGCACATTCGGTCGCCTGAGGGGATCATAAGGGCAAAAATTGCCGAAAATCCTAAAACAGGCGTCCCCTAAAACAGATGCCCGCCCTTGGCCTTTTTGGTGTGCAGGTAGTGTTCGTTGTGGCGGTTGGACGGAAAAGCGTGCGGCACCCGTTCGCTGACGACGATGCCGTGCAGTTGCAGCTCCGCCACCTTATCGGGATTGTTGGTCAGCAGCCGCACATGAGCGAGGCCCAAATCCTTGAGCATCTCGGCGGCGGGCAAATACACCCGTTCGTCGGCGTCGAAGCCCAGTTGTTCGTTGGCGTCGAGCGTATCGGCGCCCTGATCTTGCAAGGTATAGGCGCGCAGCTTGTTGACCAAGCCGATGCCGCGCCCTTCTTGGGCCAAATACAGCAATACGCCGGACCCGGCCTGGGAAATGGCCTGGATCGCGCCGCGCAATTGGTCGCCGCAGTCGCAGCGCAGGGAGCCTAGTAGATCGCCGGTGAAACATTCGCTATGTAAACGCACCAGCGCGGGGGCGTCGGGGGACGGCTCGCCGATGACGATGGCCAGATGTTCCAAGCCGCCGTCCAGCGGGCGATAGGCGATAATGCGGGCGTTTTCGGCGTCTTCGAGCGGCACGCGCGCCTCGGATACGCGCTTTAAGGTGCGCGCGGCGGTGCGTTCGTATTGAAATACGTCGCCCGCATCGACCAAGATTAAATTGCGCCGCGCCGCCCACGCCGCCAAATCGCGGGCATCGGGGTCGTTGATTTGCGCCACCAGCGCGGCGGGCAGCAGGCGGGCGATTTTGGCCAGACCCACCGCCGCCGCTTCAGGCCCGAAGGCGGGCGCGGGGCGCACCTGGGCCGCGCGGGCGACTTCGCTGGCGTCTTCGCTTAAGGGGTCGGCCAAACGCAACACCGCCTCGGCGCTTAAGCCCGTCGCTGAACTTAAGGTCAAAACGCCGTTTTCCTCGCCGATGGTGTGCATCGATAGGCCCAACACGTCGCCCCGGCGCCGCGTGATGGATAACACGGGCAGGCTGCGCGCCAGGCCTTGCAGGTCCAGCAGCGATTGTTCGGTCGCGCCTTCGGCGGCCATGACCAAGGCGCACGCCCCGTTCGCCGCCGCCACACAGACGATGCGGCCGCGGCGCAGCTCGAACACCGCCCGGTCGACGCTCAGCAGCGACGCCGATTCGCGGGTGGCGGGCATGGTCATCTGGCCTTTGCTTGGCGTGAAGTGACGGTGTGGCATGAAGCCCTGCTGTGGTTGCCCAAAAATTGGCCAAAAAGAGAGTGAGAAGGTTAGAGGAACGCCGATAACACGGCTATATAATACAGCGAACGCCCGCACAATACCCCTGTAAAAGTTTAAGGTCCGGAACCACCGTTGTCCGGTTTAACGATTTCAATTGCATGACAACATTAAAAACAACTCCGAATCGTCACCACCGGGCTCGACCCGGTGGTCCATGACTTCAAATCGCGGTTTTTAAGACGTGGATGCGCGGGTCGAGCCCGCGCATGACTGAATTTGTTTGATGTGATTGTGTAAACAACCCGCAAGGGTATACATCAAAAATTAAACCGAACAGCCGTGGGCTCGACCCGGTGGTCCATAACTCCAAATCACGGCGCTAAAGATGTGGATGCGCATTTCATTCGCGCCTTTATTTTTGTCGGAAAACGGTTTTAGCCAACCAAACCGCACCAGAATAATGAGTCCGGACCTCAATAAATCGGATTTACGGTAAGCGGCTGTTGCCGATGGGCGATTAAATGCCAATATAGAGGATAATAATTCGTCCAACGAAAGCATGATCATGACCGACGGCAAGCGCATTTTGATCATCGACCCTGATCCGTCTTTTCGCGAAACGCTGAGCGAACAGCTCACCGCGCTGGCGGGATTTCAGTGCGAAATCGCGCCCGATGGCGAAGCCGGGCTGGAGGCGGCCTTGAGCCAGCACGTCGATTTGCTTTTGCTGTCTCGCGAATTGCCCGGCCACGGCGGTCACGAGCTGTGCCGCCAGTTGCGCGAACAGGGCATGATGGCGCCGATTGTCATGCTGACCGCGGACGACAGCGAAAACGCCATCATTTCAAGCCTGGACGCAGGCGCCACGGATTGCATCGTCAAACCGTTTAAAATCGGCGTGCTGTTGGCGCGGATGCGCGCGCATATCCGCCAGTTTGCGCATTCCGACGATGCGGTGCTGGCGATCGGTCCGTTTGCCTTTCGTCCCGGCGCCAAGACGCTGACCGGCGCAGACGAAGAAGCCGCTCAAGATTCGCTGCGCCCCGCGCATCCGGTGCGCCCGGTGCGCTTAACGGATAAAGAGGTGCAGATTTTGAAGTATCTCTATATGCATGCCCAGGACCGCGCCAAAAATGGCGGCGCGCACGATGTCGTCGGGCGCGAAGAGCTGCTGGGCGAGGTGTGGGGCTATAATGCCGCCGTCACCACCCACACCCTGGAAACCCACGTGTACCGGTTGCGCCAAAAAATGGAGCGCGACCCCGCCCATGCGGAAATTTTAGTCACCGAACCGGGCGGCTACCGCCTGAATCTGTAACCGATCCCATTGAACGTAAAAAGAAAAACGGCCGGCCATGGGGGATGGCCGGCCGCTCCGATACGCCATCGAGGGGGGGGAGGGTGGCGTTCGGTGGACACGGCTGACGCCGCGTCACTACCTGAGATATGGGTACGATCCGCACCAATGTCTAGGCTTAAGGGTATGCTAGTAGAGCGATTGGGCGAAATTAAGGCAATGGTTCGCCGGAAAAATCCGGCGCATAAGGGCGATAAGGGCGATTTTGCAGGCGTTTGAGGGCAAAAACAGGGCGTCAGTTGTCTTTGCGCTGCATGCTGGGGTTTTCGACGACGAATAGGCTGTCGTCGAGTTTTTTGCCGAACGTCGGCCCCAACAACGATACCGTCGTGGTGGTGCCCTGGGCGTCCATGACCGACCACTTTTTCAACTGTATGGGGCTGGCTTCGAAGACCAGCGTCAGTGCGCCTTCCGAAGGGTCTTCGCTGCGCTGCAGGGTCAGGCGTTGCACCCCGGCCTCGTTTTCGAAATGGGTGATCATCAAATCGTCACCGAAAAAATCGACGGTGCCGCCAATAAACATCGAGGCCGGGACTTGGGACAGCGGCAGGTGGCTGATTTGGTCCAGTTCTTCGTCTTTGTACATGACCCAGGCGCCGTTCGACACGATCAAAATCGGCACCGGATCGTCGTAATCGATGCGCATGCGTCCGGGCCGCGCCATATAAAATTCGCCTTGCGCGAAGTGGCCCGTGTCGGTCACTTGCATGAAACGCGACGACATCGTTTTGACGGCGTTGAGATACGTCTCAATCTGCTGCACCTGCTTTTTTTCCGCGTCGCTGAGACCGATAATATCCTTGGCCTTGGCGGATTTGGGCAGCAGCACCGCCGCCGCCGCAATGGCAACGGCGATCAGCACTAAACTGCCGATGATGCTTTTTAACGGAAAGGGCCGATTGGGAATCCCGGCGCTCTCCGGCTTCGCCTCGGTGGGCTGGGGATTAAGATGCTTTGCTGACATCGCTGATGAGTACCTCGCGGCGACCGACGCGGTTGGCTTTGCTCACCACGCCCTCGGCCTCCATGCGTTCAATAATGCGCGCGGCGCGATTGTAGCCGATTTGCAGATGACGCTGCACGAAGCTGGTGGACGCTTTGCCTTCCCGCGCGACCATCGCGACCGCTTGGTCGTACAGGTCGTCTTCGCGCGAACCGCCGCCCGCCGCGCCTAAGTCGGCGAAGCTCGGTTCGTCTTCTTCGGTCACGGCCTCGATATAATCGGGCGCGCCCTGGTCTTTTAAGTGCAACACGATATCTTGCACTTCTTCATCGGAAACAAACGGCGCATGCACGCGCGTGATGCGACCGCCGCCCGCCATATACAGCATATCGCCCTGGCCGAGAAGCTGTTCCGCGCCTTGTTCGCCTAAAATCGTGCGGCTGTCGATTTTGCTGGTGACTTGGAAGCTGACGCGGGTCGGGAAGTTGGCCTTGATGGTGCCGGTGATGACGTCGACGCTGGGCCGCTGCGTCGCCATCACCAAATGAATGCCCGCCGCGCGCGCCATCTGCGCCAAACGCTGAATGGCGACTTCCACGTCCTTGCCCGCGACCATCATCAGGTCGGCCATTTCGTCGACGATGATGACGATGAACGGCAGCGGCTCCATGCTCAGCGGCACGTCTTCAAACACCGGCTTGCCCATATCGTCGAAGCCGGTTTGTACGCGGCGCGTCAGTTCCTCGCCCTTTTTCACCGCTTCGACCAGGCGCTGGTTGTAACCGGAAATGTTGCGCACCGCCAATTGGCTCATCAGGCGGTAACGCTCTTCCATTTCGCGCACCGCCCACTTGAGCGCCACCACCGCTTTGCCGGGGTCGGTGACCACCGGGCTCAACAGGTGCGGGATGCCGTCATAGACGCTCAGCTCCAGCATCTTCGGATCGATCATGATGAAGCGGCATTGCTCGGGGCCGTGTTGATAGAGCAGCGAACAGATCATCGCGTTGACGCCTACCGACTTGCCCGAACCGGTGGTGCCCGCGATCAACAGGTGCGGCATACGCGCCAGATCGACGATGATCGGCAGGCCGCCGATGTCTTTGCCCAAGGCCAAGTTCAGCGCGCCCTTGGATTTTTCAAAATCCTGAGAAGCGAGCAATTCGCGCAGCGTGACCATCTCGCGCGTTTGGTTGGGCAGCTCGATGCCGATCACCGAACGGCCCGGCACGGTGGCGACGCGCACGCTGATGGCGGACATGGAACGCGCGATGTCGTCGGCCAGACCGATGACGCGGCTGGTCTTGGTGCCGGGCGCGGGCTCCAATTCATAGAGCGTGACCACGGGGCCGGGGCGCACCTTGACGATGTCGCCGCGAATGCCGAAATCGTCGAGCACGCCCGAAAGCATGATGGCGTTTTGTTCCAGCGCGTCTTTGCTCAGCACGTTTTTATCCGAAGGATCGGGCGCGATGAGCAGATCGAGCGGCGGCGGCACATAACCGCCTTCGCGTGCGCCCAGATCGAGCGAACGTTGCCGCTGCGCCTGGGCGCGGGTTCCGGTTTTAAGGGTCTTGACGGGCGTTTCCACCAAGCCCGGCGCTTTCAGTTTAGGCTTGGAAGCGGTTCGCGCGGTGCGGCGGCGCGGCGCGCGCAGCAGACCGTCGTCGATGGGGTCTTCTTCTTCGGTGTCGAGGCCATCATCATCCGCATACGGATTGCGGGCCGGGGCGGAACGCAGGCGGTTCACCAGAACCAGCAAAGCTTCGCCCAGCTTGTGATTGATCAAGGCCAGTCCCCGGCCCAGCGCTTTCCAATCCGAAGCGGGCAGCGCCAGCGACCACAGCACGGCGGCCGCGCCCGGCAAAATCAAAAAGGCGGCCACGCCTATAAGCACGAGATCAAGATGGGCTAAGGGCAAAAGGGCGACCGCGCCGCTCAGGCGCTCAAATAAAACCTGCCCCGCAACACCGCCCAAGCTGGCGGCCAAGGGCCAGCCTTCGAACGGCTTGACGATGGCGAGCGCGGTCGACAGCACCAGCAAAGCGACCAGCAACACCACGGCGCGCAGCCACACCTGGCTGATGCCCAGTTTGCGCACCAGCAATTGCCCCCAGGCGAGGGCGATCAGGCCGGGAACGATGGCCACCAGGCCGAAGGCCTGCAGCATCACGTCGGAAACGGTGGCGCCGGGTTTGCCCAGCCAATTGATCACCGGGCCGTCGGCGGCGGCATTGAACGAAGGATCGAGCGGCGCGTAACTGAGCAGCGCCGCGCCATAGAGAACCGCGCACACGATTAGCCCCAGCCCGGTGAGTTCGCTCACCCGGCGGGCGAAAAAGGTTGAAGTCCCCTCCGGCAGAAGGGGCCTGGCACCTAACTTGTCGGCCATCCATGCCATGCTTTTTTGTACACTTAAGGGCTTACCAAGAGCTTAATGACGGTTTTGAACGCTAAGCCTTAAGCGTGGGCAAAATAAGGCGGGGAAGGTGTACCCGTCCGATACAAACTTAAACGGTCATGTGCGGGCTTGGACTGGATTCGGGAATCGGCCTGCGGCTGTCCGGTTTAACGATTTCAGTTGCGGGGCAATTTCAAAAAACAACTCGGAATCGTCACCACCGGGCTCGACCCAGTGGTCCATGGCTTTAAATCGCGGTTTTTAAGTCGTGGATGCGCGGGTCGAGCCCGCGCATGACTGGATTTGTTTGATGTGATTGTGTGAACAACCCGCAAGGGTATACATCAAAAATTAAACCGGACAGCCGTGGATCAAGTCCGGGGATAACGGCTTTAGACGGCATCGGACGGATAAAAATTCCGCGTCGATAGACATCGAAAACCCCCGATCACGTCATGTGACCGAGGGTTGAGTTGTATGCCACTCCTATCGCCACTCAAATCTTGAGTGAAATAAAAGTGAGTCAGTTTTGCCCACGCAGGAGAGCAAACATCTCCACGGCGTAGGGCAGGATGTACTGGTATTTGTACTTGTGCCCATCCAGTGGGCTGGTGCCCTCCATGTCATGGAGTTCCACGAAGCGGGCATTGGGATGCCCACGTGCTTGCAATGCCTCGATGTAGGCCGCATCGAAGCGCGAAGGTGTAACATCGTCATTGTAGGGCGTAAAAGCCCAGATGATGGTATCTGGACGAATGTTGTTCAGATGATCCATCGGATTTTCACCACGTGTTTCCCTTAATATGCTGCGATTATTGTATTTGTTTGCAGCATACGAACGCCAAGCTTGTACGTCACATCCACAAGAAACGGAGATAACGCCTATCTGTTTTGCCAGATCTGCGTGACGACTGGGCATGATAGTGGCATAGTTTGCGCCACCGCTGTGACCGACGATGAGTAGCCGAGTTGCCCCCACCTGCTGCATATGCAGACGGATTGCTGCAGCCATATCGTCGATGTAGGGCAGGATGTGGTTATCCTTACCCCCGAGGTTGTCGCCGCTACTGGTCTGCTCGCCACCACCTGGGCTCTGGACTTCTTCGCCCGCCCTGATGATATTGAGGATGCTGGGCTGAGGATCGCCAGTTCCTTTCACGTAGTCAATGGCTGCCCAGCCAGTCTGCTCGATCCAGCCCTTTTTATTGACTGGCTCAACCCGACCATCATCTTGGTAGGTGTCCCCATGGATGAAGACAACCAAGATGTCGGACTGATCTGAACCGCTGGTGTATGCCATGAAAGCTGTCGCGCTGCCTTGCAGGCAGCGCTCAGTGATCGGTGTTTCATTTTTGCCTGCCGGATAGGTAACCGTCTTATCCGTGCAGATAGCGACCTTACCACCTGAGGCGGAGGTCGCGATCGTCGCGCCGAGACCAGCGACTTCGACGCTGCCCGGTTCGACGTAGTTCCAAAACCCATCCGCCAAAGCGGATGAAGCAAAGCCGACGGTCATAAGACCGACGACCAGAAAACCCGCAACGCGGGTGAGTGAAAAAAGCTTCGACATAATCCATATCCCCCCAAGCCCTGAAAGAAAAAAGTATTTTGGGCAGCGGTTTGATCCTTGTCAACGCGCCGCCCTAAGCAACTGCGCAAACGGCACGATCATCTGCGCCGCTCGGTGCGCACACGCTATGGGAAGGGATATGGATATTTTCCGGAACGTGCGGCTGAAGCTGCACCATTATGCTTAAAAACCAATAATACCAATATGCACGAGCATAGCGATAAAGGCTTATCCCCTTACGTCAGGGTACCACAATATGTTGACGAATCTTTTTGAAATCTGATTTTAGTGTTCCCATACGGGTTCGCATGCGGAGTTATCACCCCGCGTTCGCCGAACTGCTTGGGGCGGGTCTGGCCGCTCGCCCCATTACGTACTGAGAGATCATCGCTGTTATTTAGGTCCACCAGACATGCTGCCACCCGCGCCGTCTCCATCGTCACAATCAATGTTTGGCTTACATGCGTCGTGCTGCCTAGAGTGGCGGATGGCGAGAACCTCAATCCCTCCAGTCGGGGACTTTGATGTGGTTAGAACGTATACATCGGCGACAAGCCGCCTCGTTCCAGGAATTTCACCTGATTGTCCAATATTGGGGAAGCGCCCCAAAAGCTCGCAGGAACGACGTATCCGTTGAATAAACGTCTCTGCCGCCTTTGGATTGTGGGCGGCAAGATATTCCACTTCCGCCTCCATCCATGCTACTGCGGATGGAGATAGAACGACTTCGACGGCCATTATTCACCAGCGGCTTGTTTTTTTGCGGCATGTGCTGCAACTGCCTCCAGACGGCGAACAGCTTCCGACAACGGCACGCCCTCGCCCCGGCGGACTTCTTCAAGACCCCTGAATTCCTGGATGATGTCGGCACCTTCGCCTTCGTCTAGGTAAAGACTCAAGGCTCGCAACACAACCCAACTTCTTTTACGGTCTGAAGCCTTTGCGACTCGGTCAATCTTTTCCAGAATGTCTTCTGGAACTCGTGCGTTAAGCTGTGCGTCCTTGACTAAGGTTGACATAAACGCGATCTCCCAATTAACTTACAACGTATAGCAATGTAATACATTGTAACTATAATGTCAACGGCACAATATCTTGATCTTGTTTATACCTGATTTATGGGGATAAGCCTTTAGCGATATTCGCCGCGAAAAGAGCCGTATTGGTCATGTGTGTATTTTATATTATCTTCCATAAAAAACTTTCCTTCCTCCATAACTTTTTTCCCAAAATCATTTGGATTCGCATCCTGCGCCATCGCTGGCGTCGTCACTGCTGCGCCAGTCGCGAATGTGAGAGCAGCGAGTGCTGCACGCATCGCGCGCGCCGCATGAGGCGTTTCTTTCTGCGATGCCGTGAGCGTATTTTCATAAAATGAATTCCCCGACAGTCTAACTTAATACGGCTTAAGTCTCGCGCTCGTGGTCGTGTTCACTGGCGCGCCCGCGCGCAAGACTCAGCGTGCGTTTTGCCGTGAGCGCAAACCCAGCCCTAAATGGCAAAGCCCCAAGTCTGAACGACAGGGTATTTTGGGCAGCGCTTTGATCCTTGTCGACGCGCCGCCCTAAAGACGCTTTGTCGAAAAACCAGAAGTTTGTTGACCATCGAAGGCCAAAAATCGAAGGCCGGAGATTTTCATCCCCGGCCTTTTGATCCAGACGACTTCACTATCGCGGATTTAAGCGTGCGTATCCGTTTCCGGGTATGCCGAAATATGATGCAAAGACAAATCCGCGCCGTTGAATTCTTGTTCTTGGGTTAAGCGCAGGCCGATGGTGAACTTGATGGCGCCGTAGACGATGAACCCGCCGACGGTGGCGAAGCCGACGCCGATGACGGTGCCGAGCAATTGCGCGCTAAAGGTCACGCCGCCCAAACCGCCCAAGGCTTCCAGCCCGAAGATGCCCGCCGCCACGCCGCCCCACAATCCGCACATGCCGTGCAGCGGCCACACGCCCAGCACGTCGTCGATTTTCCAGCGTTCCTGGCACATGTTAAATCCCCACACAAACAGCGCGCCCGCGACGCCGCCCACGGCCAGCGCGCCGATGGGATGCATGATGTCGGAACCCGCGCACACCGCGACCAGCCCGGCCAGCGCGCCGTTATGAATGAACCCCGGATCGTTTTTGCCCGCCACCACGGCGGCCAAAATGCCGCCCGCCAGCGCCATCAGCGAATTGATCGCCACCAGGCCGGAAATGCCTTCGACGCTTTGTGCGCTCATGACGTTGAAACCGAACCAGCCGACCACCAAAATCCACGAACCCAAGGCCAAAAACGGGATGTTGGAAGGCGCAATGCCGACCACCGAGCCGTCCTTGCGATACCGGCCCTGGCGCGCGCCCAGCATCACCACCGCGCCCAGCGCCAGCCAGCCGCCCATGGCGTGCACCACCACCGAACCGGCAAAATCGTGGAATTTCGCGCCCGCGATGCCTTCGATCCAATCTTGAAAACCGAAGGTCGAGCCCCACACCATGCCTTCAAACATGGGATAAACCAGCGCCACCAGCACGGCGGTGGCGATCAGTTGCGGCACAAAACGCACCCGTTCGGCGATGCCGCCGGAAATGATCGCCGGGATCGCCGCAGCGAAGGTGAGCAAAAAGAAGAATTTCACCAGATCAAAACCGTTGGCGGCGAACGGCGAACCTTCGGCCGCGCCCGTCAGCACGTCGGCGGCGCTGAAGAAGTTCACCCCGTAGGCGACGGCGTAACCGACGAAAAAATACGCCACGGTGGACATCGCAAAATCGGTGATGATTTTCACCAGCGCGTTGACCTGGTTTTTGCGGCGCACGGTGCCGACTTCCAAAAAGGCGAACCCTGCGTGCATGGCGAGCACCATCGCTGCGCCCATAAGCACAAAAAAAACGTCCATACCCGGTTGCATGGTTAAATCCCCAACCCGTTGTTAAAAAAACGAAACGCTCACAGCATTAAAAGGCCCCCCACGGGCCGAACTCCCCTTTCCAAGTTTCGTGCCAGTTCCGCATGCCCGGCGTAATCGGTTGTAATGGCAATGAAAATGGGCAAATGCCGCATAAAGAGGCAGAGCCATAGCGCCAAAAAAATGCGCAGGATTAAGGCATCTGCATAAAAACCGGGCAGAAGCGGAAACGAAAGGGGGCGGGGATGTTCACCTGTGGCTCAGGGTAAAATTATCCATCGTTAACGTGCAGGAAGCATCTGTCTTTGCGAGCGAAGCGAAGCCACCCAGAGCCATTTTGACGGGCCTGGCTTTTCTCTTGCTGGATTGCCGCGCCCCCTTTGGGGGCTCGCAATGACGGCATGAAAGCATTTGTCTTTGCGAGCGAAGCGAAGCCACCCAGAGCCGTTTTGACGGGTTGAACGTCTTTCTTGCTGGATTGCCGCGCCCCCTTTGGGGGCTCGCAATGACGGCATAAAAGCATTTGTCTTTGCGAGCGAAGCGAAGCAATCCAGAGCCGTTTTGACGGGCCTGGCTTTTCTCTTGCTGGATTGCCGCGCCCCCTTTGGGGGCTCGCAATGACGGCATGAAAGCATTTGTCTTTGCGAGCGAAGCGAAGCAATCCAGAGCCGTTTTGACGGGCCTGGCTTTTCTCTTGCTGGATTGCCGCGCCCTCTTTGGGGGCTCGCAATGACGGATGAGCGCTTTTCACTCCACCCATGAGGACAAAAGAAAGGCCGGAGATTTTCATCTCCGGCCTTCTTATCGGAACGGGGTCGTTGGGGAATCAGATGCTGTGGGCACCCCCGTTCCGACCGTGTTTCAGCCACATCACATGTTCTGTGAACCGCGGCCGAATTCGGGATAGGCTTCGAGGCCCAATTCGGCTTTGTCGAGACCCATATGCTCTTCTTCCGCACTGACGCGGATGCCGACCGTATACTTCAGCACCAGCCACACCACCGCGCTGGCGACCAACACGAAGGCGCCGATGGCGACCACGCCGATGCCCTGGGTGACGTAGCTCTTGTCGGCGTTGCTGATGGGAACCGCCAAGGTGCCCCAGATGCCGCAGACCAAGTGTACGGACAAAGCGCCGACCACGTCGTCGATCTTCAGCTTGTCGAAGAACGGCACCGCGAACACCACCAACAGGCCGCCAATGCCGCCGACCAGTACGGCGATCATGGGCGAAGGCGCCAGCGGCTCGGCCGTGATGGACACCAGACCCGCCAGAGCGCCGTTGAGCGCCATGGTCAGATCGACCTTTTTGTAGATCAGTTGCGTCATGGCCATCGCCACCACCACGCCGGCGGCAGCCGCCAGATTGGTGTTGATGTAGATGGTGGAAATGTCACGCACGTCTGCGGCCGTACCCATGGCCAACTGCGAACCGCCGTTGAAACCGAACCAGCCCATCCACAGGACGAAGGTGCCCAGCGTCGCCAGCGGCAGGTTTGCGCCGGGGATCGGACGAACCGAACCGTCGGCGTTGTACTTGCCGATGCGCGGGCCGAGGATGATTGCGCCCGCCAAAGCCGCCCAGCCGCCCACCGAGTGGACCAGCGTGGA
>Ga0299912_10000673_pt1 | contig 28116 bp, 25 predicted proteins | sample RVTome_2_FD_207667 | JGI IMG/M metagenome (GOLD analysis project Ga0299912, IMG submission 207667) | Soil microbial communities from uranium-contaminated site in the Upper Colorado River Basin, Wyoming, United States - RVT95D214 (version 2) ... | reverse complement strand
TCCCCCTCACCCTCCCCTCGAGGGGGGAGGGAGGGGTGGGGGTGAACCCACCTTCGAGCTCAGGATGAAGGTGACTGCAGAGAGGGCTGCGACAGAAAAGACAGAAGCATGGAATTTTCCGGTAACGTCTATGAGTAGACCGAAGACGACAGGCATCACAAGGGGTCCGATGTTGCCGAGAGAGGAGAGGAAACCCACAACGCCTCCAATCGAGGCAGAGAGGCGGGTCTCTTCTGCGGGCGATGAGAGGGCAATGGTGAACACACCGGTGATGGTGAACCCTGCGAAGAAGATGCAAAAAAGGAGGAGAGAGAAAGGGGCATAGTTTATCCCGATGACCGATGCGCACGCACCCACGCCGAGCATGGCCATGATCTTCTTCCTGTCCCGAAACCGATCCGATGCAAACCCGACAATAGGCCCGGATAAAAAGAATCCGAGAGGAAGCAACGATGCAAAGGCTTTATCAAACTTCCTCATCTCCAGAACTTTTGGCATCCAGGTGGCGAGGGTGTCATAACTGCCCATGGAGGCGATCATAAAGAGAAGCAGTATCCAGACGTACCTGTCCTTTAGAATACGAGTGAATCTCTCCAGCTTTATCTCCGATTGGCTTTTCCAGGCACTTCTCGCAAAACCCCACCAAAGGCCGGCCACCACGATGGCAATGGAACTATAGAGAAGGAGGACATCCCTCCAGACCATCGTCGTAAGAAGTTTGGGCGTCAGTCCAAGAGCTATGGCATTGCCAACTGCAAAACCTGAGACATAGATACCCGTTGAAAACGCAAGTGACCTGCCGCCTGTCCATTCCTTCACGATGAGAGGCAAACAGGGTAACACCGCAGCCAGACCGAGTCCGAGAAAGAGTTGGCTGAGCAGGAGTGTTGAGTAGCCTGATGAGAAACCCCTGAGTAATGCAGAGACCGCGATGACAGGTAATGCGATCCTGAAGACGTTGAGGTAGCCGATGCGATCGCCGATGATCCCCCACGGGACCCTGAAGAAGAGGAGGCTGATCATCGAGACGGAGAAGACAAAGCCGAAGTCAGCATGAGACAGCGCCATCTCCTCCATCATCAGTGTGACCATGGGTGCTGTAGCAAAAAGGAGCAGGTGCAGGAGGAGGGCGATGAAAAAGGAGAAAGAGAACATGACCCATTGGTATCTGCTTCCACCCATCGTCATATTTTCTCGTCACGCTTCCAAAAGTCGATCCTTTTCCAATCGATGATTGAAATGGTGGATGACCAGCGATAAATGAGGCAGAGAGGGTCAGGTCTTGGATTTTGACATTTTCCACATAAACCGCACCCTATGCTCTTTGCCCTATGCCTGACTGCCCCATGCAGGCTCCATGCGCTATACAATTTTTAGAATTTCGTCCAGTTTGTCAAGGAAGCCTGCCTGCCCTTTAATTATTTTTTCCTTAGCAGCCGGGATGGAGAACCAACCCGCCCGATCCACTTCCGGGAATTCCTGCTGCCTGCCGGAACGTGGAGGCCACTCCATCGCGAAGGTATTGCTTTTAATCGCTGACGCGTCGCAGTCACCCTCAAAAGCCCAGGCTGTTATGATCTTACCACTCGGCTGCTTCAGTGGAGTCAGGGGTATAAATTCTCCAGAGGCGGTGAAGCCTGTTTCTTCCTGAAACTCCCGTTTTGCCACTTCAAAGAGGTCCTGCTCCTCGGACGTATATTCTCCTTTGGGAATGGACCATGAGCCCATATCCTTCTTTGTCCAAAAAGGCCCGCCCGGGTGGACAAGCAAAACTTCGAGAATCCCGTTGCGCCGTCGATACATCAGTAAACCGGCACTCTTCTTACCCATATCCGCCCTCATTTGATCTTTCGCGCTCTTCGAACCACCTCAATCACTAATGAAGCTGATTGTAGATTGCAGAATGCGAAATTAAATTCTGAAATCCCCATTCCGAAATCTGCAATTATTTTATCGCTCCAATCCTCAGACTCCTCGATCCCTTGAATCCTTATGATTTTATCAACTTTTCTGAGATGGTCCAAACAATATAATATCCATCCACTCCTGGGTGATAATAGTTTTTTATCGTTTTCTTTAAATCAAACCCCGATTTCAGAAAAAAATCAAGCGTTTCCTTTCTCGTGATAGCCTTCAGTTTTTTACCCATCATCTTGACTTGTTCAAGAACCGTCTTCCCGATTCCTTTCCCCTGGTACTCAGGTAAGACACTGAAGTCAACAATGTACTTTGTGCCTTTTCCTCTATCCTCCAATATGACATCTCCGGCGTATCTCCCCTTTACCTCGCACCCGGTAAAACCCCGTGTTTTAACACGGGGTGCGGGGTTTACTTCGATGCGATAGACTTGACACGTAGTTAGTACGGTCTCCCAGGTCTCTTTGTCCCAGATCAAATAGGGCTCATGGTAAATTTCGAACTGGTGATCGTAATAGAAATCAGTGTCCTGATCGAGGTCTTCTCGTAATATGACTTTCATCCATTCTCCCGATGGGTATTGAGCTAATGGAGAATTCTCCCATTATTCTAAGATAGAAGGAAGAAAGACCTTTGGCAAGAAGAAAAAGTGAGGCCCTCGCCGTGCTCTTGGTTCTATGTGCTGTGGGTAAAACTTTTCCCCTATGCTCCTTGCGCTATGCATTATGCCTTCGTGCCACAGGCGGGGGTTTTGCTACAAGGTTGAATATACAGCTACTTAATCACATTAACCCAATCACTCAATCACCCAATAGCCCAATAACTCAATAACCCAGTAACTTAATGAATGACATCAGACTCCCGCGCTGCGATCCAGTGTCTCTTTTAATTCATGCGGATCTTGTGGTACTATTTAACGCAAAACGAGAGAAGAGATCATCTTCCATAAAACATGGCAGAATCAATTTTAATAAAAGATATTGATATACCTTTTCCCCACCTTACCCTTTTAAAGGCATCTGCTGGCTCAGGGAAGACCCATACCCTGACAAAGAGATTTGTTCAGTTCGTTCTTTCGGATAAGATCCCTTGTAATCATCTGAGGAATATCCTCGCCATCACCTTTTCCAATAATGCCGCCAGAGAGATGAAGGAACGGATCTTATCATGGCTCAAAGAAATTTATTTCAGGGACCCGGACAAGCTTCATCAACTCTCTCAAATCCTCTCTCTCGATGGAGATCGACTTGTCAGCCGGGCAGAGACCCTCATCGACGAAATCCTTCTAAACTACACCGATTTCCAGGTGAAAACGATCGATAGTTTCATGACTTCCGTCTACAAAGCCTCTGCCATTGACCTCGGATATAGCCCTGACTTCGACATCCTCATGGCTCCGGACGCCATCATGGCCTACGCATTCAACCGTTTTCTGCGAAGAGTGAGGGCAGGATCGCCAGAGGCCCGGTCTCTGGAGGAGCTCTTAGACCTCATCTTGGAGGGAAAAGGCACAGAAGCCGCCTATCTATGGGATCCCTCGAAGGGGCTTCTCGATGAGATCCAGGAACTCTACAATAAACTTTCTGATATTGTGAAAGAGGTGAAGATACCCGATGAATCCGAGGATAGCGAGTTCATAAAGACCAAAATAGACGATATCGCGGAGAAGCTGAATCAACTGATAGAAGAGTCGGGCCTCCAGAGAAGCAAGAACAGCACCTTTGAGACGATTTTCGAGGTCATAAAAAACGGGAGCTACCCTGACCTCATCGGTAAAGGCCTTAAGAATCTTCCCATCCTTAAGCCCAAAAACGCCGAAGCAAATCCCTGGTATAAACGGATCTCAGAGGACTGGAGCGAACTTGCCGAGAGGATCAGGGCATATACCCAACTATATGCCTTCCGCTATTATGTCCCCTATTTAAAGGCCTATGAGGCTTTTAAAGATATTCTCGAGAGGATTAAGAGAGAGGAAGGGATCATCTTCATCGACGATATAAACAAAAAACTTTCCGATTACTTGGATCACGAGATCATCCCGGATGTTTACTTCAGGATTGGTGAAACGATCTATCACTATCTCATCGATGAGTTTCAGGACACCTCTCCCATCCAGTGGAACAATCTCTTTCCCCTCATCGAGAACTCGCTCGCTCAGGGGGGTAGCTTCTTTGCCGTGGGCGATACGAAGCAGGCGATTTACGGATTCAGGAACGCAGATTACAGGATCATGAGGAGGCTCGAGTCGGAGAACCCCTTCCCTTCAGCCCATCACGATGTAAAAGAATTAAAAGTCAACTACCGCAGCCTTGAAAGAATCATCGAATTCAACAAGGAGTTTTTCCAGAAAGTCGTCACCGCTCATGAGGAGTACAGTGAGGCCGCAGGCCGGAGCGGCCTCACCGATTATGAGCAGAATGTGAAAGAGGAGCACGGAGGCTCGGGCTATGTGGAGGTGACGCTATGTGAAAAGGATGAAGAAGAGCCTGCCGAAAAAGTGAAATTGCAGGCTCTCATCAAGGAGCTTAGAGAAAGGGGATATCGCTATTCAGATATCGCCATCCTCGGGTTTAAAAACGAGGATGTGGTGAATCTCACGGCGTGGCTCAATGAAATCGGCGTAGACTTCATTTCTTACAGCAGCCTTGACGTCAGGACGAGAAAATTGACAGAGGAGATCTTCTTCCTTTTGACTTTTCTCGATTCCCCACCCGATGACCTCTCTTTTGCAGGTTTCCTCTTGGGGGATAGTTTTAGAAGAGTTTTGGAACGGAGAGATGGGTCAATAGAATTAGAAAGGTTACATGAATTTCTTTTCAGGAACCGAAAGGGAACCTCTCTCTACAAACTGTTTCAAGAGGAATTTCCCAACCTCTGGCAAGACTATTTTGATAGGCTCTTCAGGTCAACAGGCTATTTGCCACTCTATGACCTGGTCAGTGAAATCTACCGGGTTTTTAAAGTTTTTGAAACCTTTAAGGATGAGGAGGCAACGCTCATCAAGATATTGGAGGTGATTAAAAACTTTGAAAGGAAAGGGACGAATAACCCTGGAGATTTTCTCAGAATGGCTTCTGATGAGGAGACTGGCGAATCTGACTGGAATATCGATGTCCCTGCTGGAATCAGCGCTGTCAAGGTGATGACCATCCACAAGGCAAAAGGCCTTCAGTTCCCAGTCACGATCCTCCTCCTTTATGAGGAACAGAGCCATGGCTTCAAATATATTCTTGACGAGAAAGAAGAAGGAGTCCACCTTCTTAAAATCAACCAGAAGATTGCAGAAGCCAGCCCCCTTCTTAGGGAAGCCTATGGAGAAGAGAGACTGAAGGAGATAGTCAACAGACTAAACACCCTCTATGTCGGTTTTACACGGCCTGAGGCTGAGCTTTATGTGATTGGAGTCTTTGGCAAAAGGAACCAATTTCCAATCGATCTCCTGAGAGAGACGGCTTACGCTCCTACGGCAAAGGATCTTCCCGTCCACGGTTCAGAGGAGGTCCATCAGGCCCATCTTTCGCTCCACCATCCCATCACCCAGGTAAACTTTTCTTCATTTTCAACCGTTGAAGAGATCAACCTGGAAGAGAAACAGAGAGGAGAGTTTATTCATCGAGTGCTTTATTTCATCGATGATTTAGATGGAGATGTCGAATCGAGGTTGGAAGAAGTGATCAAGATAGTTAAGATTGAGTCCAATATCGACTATCCGGTGGACGTCATCAAAAGAGGACTTCTTGAGTTCCTTGCCCACGACGAGATCAGACCCTATTTTATGCCCAAATCTGGCAGGGTGATCAGGAGAGAGCAGGATTTTTCGGACCCGGCAGGAAATCTCTTGAGGATGGATCGGGTGATCATCGATCAGGATAGGGTAACCGTAATGGACTACAAAACAGGCAGCGAGAAGAAGGCCGAGGAGAGACATCTTTTACAGCTCAAGAACTATACGCGAATTTTGAGAGACCTCTATCCCGATAAGAATGTGGCAGGGATGATTGCCTATGTCGATCTGAAAGAAGTAGTGAGGATAGATTGAAGGCTTTTCTGATTTCTCCCGCACGAAACTTAATCGAAGAGGTTGTCAGACACCTGATTGCCATCGAAAAAGATTATTCCTCAAATCTCGTCGTCTTCCCGGGCAAGAGGCCCTCTCACTTTCTCAGGAAGGCCCTGGCAGAAAAGGAGAGGTCGAGCTTCGTGCCACCTCGTATCTTTTCAATGGATAACTTCATCGACTTCATCTATGAAGAGAAGCTTGGCCGCAGTCGAAGGAAGCTCGAATCGATCGATGCCGTGGCGATCCTCTACGACATCCATAAGAATTCACCCAATCCTCTCGTAGAGTCGAGTCTACGACTTGGCAGTAAAAGCTTTCTCACCCCTGACACTTTCTTCCCTGTCGGGCTAAAGATATACAGCGACCTTGAGGAACTCCATATAGAAGGCGTAGCCCCGGCCACGGTGAAGGAGATCGACACGATGGCTGGGGAGAATATTCCTGAACCTACTGCCAGGAGACTTCAATCCCTCTCCTATTTCTACGAAGCCTTTTATAAAAAGATGGACGAGGCTCATTGCTGCACCCGATCCTCGAGATACCGTGAAGCCTCTTTAGGTATTGAGAAAGTAAACCTCGATCAGTTTAGAAAGATGATCTTTGTGGGCTTTTTCGCCTTGACAAGATCGGAAAGAGAGATTTTCAATTCTCTAAGAAAGAAGGAAGAAAGCCTCTTTCTATTTCAGGATGGTTTCGGGATAGATCTTTCTGGCCTGGGAATAGAGGCTGAAAGAGAGGCCGCTTCCGGAGAACCGGAGATTCACTTCTATCAGAGCCCGGATACCCACGGCCAGGTCTTTGCCATAGGGAGCCTTTTGAAAAATAGGATAGACAGTGGCGAGCGTCTCGATGAAAAGACCGTGATCGTTCTGCCCTCGCCGGAGACATTGTTTCCTCTCTTCCATCACAGCCTGAGCCTTCTCAGACCGGACCAGTACAATGTCTCTCTCGGGTACCCCCTCCAGAGGACCCCGCTCTTTGGCCTTTTCAATAATCTCATGGAGCTCATCGTCTCCATGGATGGAGATCGCCTCTATGTTCCCTATTACCTGGAATTCATCCTCCATCCCTACATCAAGAATATCTATTTCGAGGGGAGGGCAGACATTACGAGGATCCTTTTCCACACCATCGAGGAGGCCCTGACAGAGAAGAGGGCGAGAAAGTTCAGTTCTCTTTCGGAGATCGAAAAGGACGAGATGGTCACAGGTTTTATTAAAGAGAGAATCCTAAATGTGGAAACAGGGATGACTCTGAAGATGATGAAAGACCATATGAAGGCAATCCATGGGAACACGATCGAGAAGATGCTCTCCTTCAAGAATGTGGGGGACTTTGCCAAAAAATTGAAAGAGGTGATTGAATATATTTATGAGAAGAGCACGGCTCGCCTCCACCCCCTCTTCTATCCCTATTCGGAATCGTTCGTGACCCAGCTGGACCTCATTTCGAGATCCCAGATGAGGGAGATCCGGTTTGAAGAGAGAGGGAGTTACTTCAATCTGATCAAGCGGGTGATGATGACCGCCTACACTCCCTTTTTAGGAACCCCCCTCAGAGGCGTCCAGGTCCTTGGCTTTCTGGAGACGAGAAATATCAAATTCGAGAAGGTCTTCTTCCTCGATGTCAACGAAGGGATCGTCCCTGAGATGACAAAGGAGGATACCCTTTTACCCTTTAAGGTGAGAAAGTTCCTTGGGCTCCCAACCTACTTGGATAGGGAAAAACTCATGGCCTACTACTTCGATACCCTCATGAAGGGCGCCCGGGAAGTCCATCTCTTCTATGTTGAAAATGATGAGAAGGAGCGGAGCCGGTTTGTTGAGAAACTCCTCTGGGAAAGGCAGAAGAGAGAAGGCAAAAGCGGTGACAAGGGTTATGTAAAGGCCGTCCAGTATTCTGTGACGCTTCAGGGTAAAAGACCCCGTCCCATCATGAAGTCTGAGGAGATGATCCGATTCTTAAAGAACTATTCTTTCAGCGCCTCTTCCCTGAATACCTATCTTGGCTGCCCGCTGGGGTTCTATTATGAGTATGTTCTTGGTCTCAGGGAGAGAGAGATCGTTTCGGATGAACTGGAAAGAGAGGAAATCGGTCTATTCGTCCACCAGGTTCTTTTCGATTACTTCAAAGAGAAGATGGGGCGAACCCTTTCTGAGAAGGATATGAGTCTCAAGGAGCTTGAGAAGATCATCCATGACCGTTTTGAAGAGCACTATGGGAAGGACCCTACAGGTGAGATCTACCTTTTGAAAAGGCAGATCGAGAAGCATTTGAAGGATTTTATAAAGAATTATCAGGTCCCGAAGATAAATGAGTTTCCGTTGGAGATCGTGAATCTCGAGCAGAGGCTGGAGGTTCAAAAAGAGTCTTTCAGACTCAAAGCGAGATTGGACAGGGTCGAAAAGAGGGCCGGAAGAACAGTGATCATTGACTATAAGACTTCAGCCAATAAGAAATACCTGAGCATCAATTACAAAAAACTCGATCGGGAAAATAGGGACACCTGGAGTGAGGCCATAGGAACGCTTCAGCTTCCATTCTACCTGACCGTCTATTCTCAGGCCACTGGAGAAAAGCCAGAGGGGATCGATTGCATCTTCTTGCTTCTCGGAAGGACAAGAATCGATAGCACCATCGAACTGCCTCTTTTTGAAGACGAAGCTGAGTTCAATCAGAGATTTGGCGACCTCTATCATGTCATCTTCAGCCTGTTGAGAGAGATCGTTGCCCCAGAGCAGCCTTTCATGCCAACCACTGCCATGAAGAACAGGTGTGACCGCTGTATTTACAGACATATTTGCACCAATTGAAATGGTAAAGCGTGGAATCGGTATTGCAATTACTGCTGAATTCTGATAATTTGAATTACTAATCAGTCCATAATTGTATGGACGTTGAAGACTAAATCCCTCCTCCCTCCCTTTACGAAAGGGAGGAATTCCCCTCTTTGAAAAAGAGGGGTTAGGGGAGATTTTCCGAAGAATATGTCTAATCAATTATGGACTCATTAGTATTTGCCAACACCGTTGTTATTGGAGGGATAAAAAAGTGAGAATCGGTGCCTTTGAGTTACAGGAACCTATACCAGAATTGAATGAGCCTTATCTGTTTGCCATCCTTCGGCCCTGGATAGATGTGAATCATGTTGGGACTTTGGTCCTGAACGAATTGGAGACCCAATTGGGGGCTGAGGAATTGGCCAGACTGGTTAAACCTGGTCACTTTTTCGATTTTACTCGGTATCGCCCGACTCTTTATCTGGAAGAGGGTATTCGCCGAGTATCCATTCCCAATGTGACTCTCCGCTACGCCAAAAGAGAAGGAGGAAATGATCTTCTCTTTCTTAACCTTCTTGAACCTCATGCTCTATCCGAAGTTTATGTTGATTCTGTTTTAAGGCTTCTCAAGACTCTCAAGGTAAAGAAATATATTCTTTTAGGGAGCATGTATGATGTGGTTCCTCATACCAGGCCTTTAATTGTCAATGGAGGAGCCATCGGGAGAGAAGCGGAGCAGGATCTGAAGAAATCTGGGGCCCTGCCGAGTAGTTATCAAGGTCCGACGACTATTACCATTTTGATTACCCAAAAAGCACCGGAGTTTGGCATTGAAACGATCTGGTTCATCGTCTCTTTGCCCCAATATTTTGCGTTCGAGGCGGATTATCTGGGAAAGGTGCGGCTGATGGAGATTTTGAATTTGCTCTATAACATCCCGATTGACAAGAAAGACTTTGAGAGGGCTCTTGAGCAGCGCAGTTTAATCAGCCAGAAAGTGGAAAGAACACCGGAACTGAAGAATCTTTTACCTCAACTTGAGACCATGTATGAAGTTCGGATCAAAACGAAGGAGGGGGAGGGAATGCCTAAGCTATCTTCTGAAATAGAGGAAATCCTCTGGAACATAACGGGAAAAGATTTAGGGAAGGCATAAAGAAAACATTGAGACGGAGCTTTTTTTGCCTTCAGTAGTTTCCCATGCGGTGGTTGCAGTGGCTGCCGGAATAACATTTGCCCCGCGAGATGTCCCCATTCTTTTTTGGTCTCTCTTCCTCATCTGTTCAGTTATTCCCGATGCCGACGTCATTGCATTTTCTTTCGGTATCCATACCAACATCTTTTCGGGCATAGAGGATTTTTTCACTCACCCTTGGAAGTTCCTCCGACAGCAGTCGTCTTTTCAATTGGTATCGCACCACTGTCAGCAGCCATCATCGTGCATTCGATCGCCACCTTCATTCCCAGCCCGAAAAGGGGGCTTAAACGTCTCCGATAGAACCTCCGACCCCGGAGCTGATAATGGCTCCTGATTTCTTAATACATCAAATTTGATGTTGACTATTTATGGAATTCACTGTAGAATTTTATGAAACCTATTCAGAACGATGCCCCGTACGAGAGTTTTTGGACAAGCTCAAAGAAACGAATTTAGAGGATTGGCTATGAAGGAATCCATGATGAGAAGACAAACAAATTTTGATCTACACCTTGAAGAACAGTTGAAGGATGCGGATTTTGCGAAAAGGTTCAGAAAGGTTGGCGAAGCCTGGGATGTAGCCATTCAACTGGCTTCTCTGCGCAAAAAGTCCGGGTTGTCTCAGAAAGCATTGGCTCAAAGAGTGGGGACATCTCAACAGCAAATCAGTCGTCTTGAGTCTCCCTCGTACGAAGGTCATTCCTTAGGTATGTTACGCCGGGTCGCGGAAATTTTTGGAGCGACCGTTTACGTGGAAATTCAGCGCAAAAAACGTCAAAACTCACCAAGGGTTGCCGAACCCAAGTCCATTGACAGAGTTAAAAGTAAGGATTTGCGCAAACGAAGCGAGCTCCTAAGGTTTGAGCTTGACTTTTTAAGAAAAGAGAAAGTGGATATTGTAAAGAATTTCCACATTGTGGATGCTCTTTATAAAGAAGCAGTGACCCTGGGTATCATGCCATTAAAAAACCCTCTCGATGGAATTGAGGTGGATTTAAAATTAGCGAAGGTCATCAATAGTGTTTGAAAGATTGCTTAAAAGGATAGCACTTCAGTTGAAGAAGGCGTCGATTCCCTACATGGTGATAGGCGGGCAGGCCGTGCTTCTTTACGGGGAGCCAAGGCTGACCCGGGATATTGATATCACCCTGGGGATGGGTGTGAAGGAATTGGATAAAGTCAAAAAAATCATACGGGTCGTTGGGCTCAAAACTCTTGTTGAGAAGGAAAAGGAGTTTGTGGAGCGAAATATGGTGCTTCCCACCCTGGATAAAAAAAGTGGTATACGAGTCGATTTTATCTTTTCATTCTCTTACTATGAAAGGCAAGCCATTGAGAGAGGGAAGGATATCAAATTGGGCAGGACATTCGTTAGATTTACCTCTCTTGAAGATGTGGTGATCCAGAAAGTGATTGCTGGAAGAGCAAGGGATCTTGAAGATGTGAAATCCATTCTCTTAAAGAATCCGAAGTATGATTTAGATTATATCGAAACGTGGCTGAAAGAATTTGACAAATCATTGGGAGAACATTTTTTAAAGATATTTGGAGAAATAAAGGACGGTCTATGCGCAAAAAGAATGAAATGAGAAAAGGGGTCAGCCCTTGACACGAGACAAAACAATTAAGACCTCTGTGACATCCATAAAAAAGTCGGCCGTTCCAATTGCGGAATGCGGATTGCGGAATGCGGATTGCAGAATTCGGAGTTTATGTTGAGTGGTGTTATTCATAAAGAAGATCGCAGATTTAATAAAGAAACGAATATCCTTCCCTTCATCTTCCATTTAGCCTTATCCACTCTGCTTGCTTAATCTCCTAATCTCTAATTTTCCGATTATTTCAAATGATGGCATTGAGTCGAAATCAACAACGTGAGGTACTTCCTGCGCTCCACAGTCGGTTTTTTTTGACATACTACTCTGTTTCTCGTATATTCAAGCTAAGCAAAAGCGAGTTCTTATCTTTTTTGATACGGTTTGGGGAGGTCAAAATGAGAGTCATAAAAATCAATAAAGTAAGAAAAGAGCCATTCAGCGACCCCATTTTTACCACCTCCGATGTGACGAGGCAGGTCCTTTTGCCGGACAGTAAAGAGTACAACGTCAATGTTGTGAATTTTGGGAAGGGGGTTCGCAACAAATTTCACTCCCACGACAGCGAACAAATCCTGGTGGTCACTTTCGGAAAAGGGATTATCGCGACAGAAACCGAAGAGCAGGTGATCACCGTAGGAGATGTTGTTATTATCCCTGCCGGCGAGAAACACTGGCACGGTGCGACCAGAGACTCGAAGTTCTCGCACATTTATGTGTCTCGTTTGGGAAGCAAATTGACTCAATTGGAGGAATGAAATCTGAGGTCAAACATAAAGAAGTTGGCCCAATCATAAAGTCATCGGGTCATTGAGTTATTGTGTTATTGGGTCATTAAAAACACATCACTACCGCAAACCGCATGGGGCATAGAGCATAGCGTCAATGATTTGAATTCAGATTTGATAAACCGAAAGATCCATTCCCCTGTAACGGTTGATTGTTCTCTTCTGACTGAATTTTTCAGTCAAATCTTTTTCAACACCTGACTTCATTTTTAAGTCAGTTTCCCAAATTGCGGGGTGTGATCTTTGATCTTGACTTGTAAGTTGAGAACTCTGTTTTCAACAAAAATTTGATGAATAACATGGTTAGGGTGTCAGGCCTTGAAACTTGAATTAAAGAAATGGTGGCAAAAACAATGTCATCCATAAAAAAGGAGGGAATCTGTTTGATCAAAAAATTATTGTCCTCTCTCGCGGCGAGACTGAAAGGCTCTCCCAAAGTGGTCGGGGAGATCATGTATGGACTGATGTTCCATGAGATGGTTCTGGTAATGAAGAAGGAAAGAGGACATCTGGATAACCTCTTTATGCTGGTCATCTTTGGAGATCTGATCGGTCTTCCTCTGCTTCCACCTTATTATTCTTTGCGACTCCTGCCGCATATCATTCCTTCTCTTAAGACCTGGAAAAGGAGGGTCCTGAGAGAAAAAGATCTGACCGATTTTGTAGCACATGATCTTTGATAAGAAATTGGAAATATACTGGGGGTCCAAGCTAAAGGGGCTGTTGCCCAAACTATAATCAAGTCGAGTCTTTCTAATTAAGCCGAGGGATAACAGCAAGAGATATCATAAGTTGATGATATTTTTTTCTCCGGGAAGCACAATTTTTTGAGGTGTTTCCATTTTTCAGTCAAATTCTTAATGGAAGAGATTAATGCTTGAAAGCATTACGATCGTTATTGGTTCTATTTTAATGCTTCTTGGATTGGCAGGGAGTATTCTTCCAATTCTCCCGGGTCCGCCGCTTAGCTTGATCGGGCTCTTTCTGCTAGCTCTATTAAAACATTTCTCGCCTCCCCTGACCCCGACATTAGTAATCATCCTGGCCATTGTTACTATCCTTGTGATCGTCATGGATTATATCATTCCGTTGCTGGGGGCCAAAAGATATGGAGCATCGAAATGGGGAGTCTGGGGCTCCGTGTTAGGAATGGTGATAGGGATATTTTGGTCCCCATTCGCCATGCTTGTGGGGGCTTTTATTGGAGCGGTAGTCGTCGAGTGGTTAGTCGGGAAGAAGAAAGGGGAGGCTCTCAGAGCAGGTTGGGGGGTGGTGATGGGGATGCTGTTTGCAACGATCCTGAGATTGGGAGTTTCAGGGATGATGACCTACTATTTTGTCCTTGCCTTATGGTAAGGAAGATTAAGAGGTAACGTAGGAATAAAGGGGTGGGGTTGCATCTTCATAGGTCATAAAATTAATATTAAGGTGTCATCCATAAAAAAATTGGTTCTGCTTTATTAGCATAGCGCATAGAGCAAAGTGATGACCCTCTTCAGGAAAAGGAGGAACGCCTGTGGCAAAAATAGACGAATTCAGTTCCCTCGATGCGACTGCCCTGGCCGCTTTGGTGCGACAGGGGCAGGTCAAGGCGATCGAACTCGTGGATGCTGCGATTGAGCGAATTGAGCGTCTGAACCTGACTCTCAACGCAGTGGTCACGCCGATGTATGAACAAGCTCGCGAGATGGCCGTCGGCAAACTCACCCATGGACCCTTTGCCGGCGTACCTTTTCTGCTGAAAGATCTGGGAGCGCCTTTTGCTGGAGTGCGAATGACCATGGGTTCAGCCTTTCTGCGTAACTTCGTGCCCGATCATGATAGTGAACTGGTAGCCCGGCTGAAACGTGCCGGTTTAATCATTATTGGGAAGACCAACACGCCGGAGTTAGGAATCCTTCCGACCACCGAGCCCCATTTGTTTGGCGCCAGCCATAACCCTTGGGACATCAATCGCACTCCAGGCGGCTCAAGCGGGGGGTCAGCAGCGGCGGTGGCTGCCCGTTTCGTTCCGATGGCTCATGCCAATGATGCCGGCGGGTCGATCCGCATCCCCGCCTCGTGCTGCGGTCTCTTCGGTCTCAAGCCTACCCGGGCGCGCAATCCCTTTGGGCCTGATCTGGGCGACATTTATAGCGGATTGGTTATCGATCACGCAGTCACCCGCTCCGTTCGGGATAGTGCTGCCCTTCTCGATGCGACGGCGGGTCCTGACGTGGGCGATCCTTACTGGGCGCCACCCCCGACACGTCCGTTCCTTCAAGAAGTGGGAGCTGACCCAGGCAAGCTGCGTATCGCTTTTACTGTCACAACACCCGCAAACGTTAAGGTGCACGCGGATTGCATCAGCGCGGTGCGGGATGCGGCTGCACTCTGTGCCGATCTGGGGCATGAAGTGGTGGAGGCGGCCCCGGAGATAAATGGGGAGTGGGTGGCCCGGGCCTTCATGGTGTTGTTTTCAGCGGGATCTGCCTGGACAATGGAAGGCCTGGGACTTGCAACAAGGCAGGCTCTTACCCAGGATAAGTTCGAACCGCTCACTTGGGCTTTGTACGAGATGGGACGCCAGCAGAGCGCATCGTCCTATTTGCTTTCCCTGACTCTCCTTCAGAGGGTGGCCCGGGACATTGCCCGATTTTTCCTCACGTATGACGTCTTGCTCACCCCCACACTCGCCGAGCCTCCCGTGCCTCTGGGAACTTTCGATTCGCCTCCTGAGAACCCTCTGCACGGTCTCCTGCGAGCGGAGGCTTTCGTTCCCTTCACGCCGATCTGCAATGCCACCGGCCAGCCGGCCATGTCGGTTCCCCTGTACTGGAATGCTCAAGGACTTCCTGTAGGCGTCCACTTTGTAGGGCGGTTTGGGGACGAAGCAACCCTTTTTCGCCTGGCAGCGCAGCTTGAGTCAGCCCGGCCATGGGCTGGTCGCCGTCCACCGGTATCAGCCTGAGTCGGTTCCCAAGTAAACCCCGTTAGAAACGATGGGGCTTTGACCCCACCCTTTCTATGAGGAATTGAAGTTTTATTTATATCATCCCCGCCATGAATGGCAGGGCTTTCTAACGGGGTAAAAAGGGGAGATGAGGAGATGGGGGATAATAAGAGATTGAAGAATGCAGATTGAATAAAAATGATACCATAAAAAAAACTAAAAGGAGAAACCCATGCCCGCACCTGTCATCCTTGAAGTATTCTCGGATTATGTTTGACCTTGGTGCTACTTCAGTACCGTGCGTATTGACCCATTGCAGAAGAATTATGATATCGAAGTTCTTTGGACCGCTTTTCCTCTCCATCCGGAGACTCCTGAAGACGGGCTTACCCTTGAAGAGCTCTTTGCCGGACGGCCTGTAAATATCAAGAAGATCATGGCTCGGTTGAAGCAAGTCGCGGATGAATTGGGTTTACCCCTTGGTGAGCGGAAAAAGACATACAACAGCCGTCTGGCTCAGGAATTGGCAAAGTGGGCAGAATCGAAGGGGAAGGGGGACGAATTTCATAAAGCCGTCTTTCATGCCTATTTTGTTGAGGGTATGAATATCGGCAAATTTGACGAACTGGTTGATCTGGCGAAATCCTTGGGCCTTTCAGATAAGGAAGCAACATCGGTCCTTGAATTAAGGCCCTTTAAAGAAAAGGTGGATTCCGACTGGTCGCGGTCTCGTGTCTTGGGAATCACAGGAGTCCCGACTTTTGTGGTCGGTCAACAAGCTACTGTGGGATTCCAACCCTACGAGGTTCTCGAGCAATTTTTGGAAACCTGCGGCGCTAAAAGACGTAATCATTGAAAGAATTTTGGAGGCATCCATAAAAGGAAGGATGGGGAGATAGGGGATAGGAAGAGATTGCAAATTTCAGATTTCAGATTGCAGATTGAATGAAAAAGACAGATCAAGAAATGCTAAAAAGAGATTGCAGATTGAACAAAAAAAACGGATGGAAGAGTTATTGGGTTATTGAGTTATTAAGTCATTGAGGCATTGAACCGCCACCTCATTCGATCTACCTCTTCTGGGAAAAATGTTAACTTTGAGGAAGAAGATTGCTGAAGTCTTGGAAGGGGAATGTCTCGATTTACGAGAGATTTCGAAATTGTTCGGGATCAAAGAAAGAGAAGCCCTGGATCATCTCAAGCATATTGCAAGGTCTGAACATCCTAAACGCCTTACTGCCGAACCGGCCTCTTGTAAACAATGTGGTTTCTCTTTCAAGAAACGGACTCGCCTGAACACTCCAGGCCGCTGTCCCGTCTGTAAAAGCGAACATATTTCCCCACCCCGATTTAAGATCAACCACTCCTAAGAAGTGAGAAGAGGTCGCAATTCTAAAGTTTGGAAAGCGGCCCGCCCTTGTTGGGCCTAAAAAAAGAGACCTATTTTCTCACAGCTTTTGAGAGGATAGGGAGAAAGCGTTTCCATCCATTGAAGCTTCACGGCAACAGGATTCCGATCAGCGTCCCGATCATCCACCCGAAGAGTCTGATAAGTGGATCCAGAATGCCCAGATAAAGGAAACCGATGATGATAAAGAACCCGTAAGGCTCCAGGCGGACGAGGAAATACGGGGTTCTTTCCCATACGATGCCCATCATTATCTTTGAGCCGTCCAGGGGTGGAATGGGAATCAAATTAAGAGCGGCCAGCGTGATGTTGATCTGGACCACATAGTAGACGGGGATGACAGCAATCCCTGAGGAAGGTGTGGAAAACAGCCGGATAAACAACAGAGCGATGAAGGCGATGAGGATATTCGCGACAATCCCGGCCGAAGAGACGTAAATGAGTCCCTTCCGCTTGTCCGAGAGGTTGTTGAAGTTGACCGGAACCGGTTTCGCCCATCCGAAACCCACAAGAAAGAGCATGAGGGTCCCGATGGGGTCGAGATGTTTGAGCGGGTTGAGGGTCAGCCGGCCCGACCATTTTGCGGTTGGGTCGCCCATCCTGTAAGCCACCCAGCCGTGCGCCACCTCATGGATGATGACAGAAAAAAGAAGAGGAATGGCAACAAGAGCAAAAGCCAATGGATCGTTGGTCAGCAACTTCAGAAGTCCCATTTATGTTACCCCGCCATGAAAAAGTAAAGTAGAAAGAATTGATATCCGAAGATTGCGTTGTAAGAACAAGCAAGGGGTTAACCCGATCCGGTTAGCCCCTTGATCTCTTTGGTGGAGCAGAGCGGATTCGAACCGCCGACCTACACGCTGCGAACGTGCCGCTCTCCCAGCTGAGCTACTGCCCCGGAAAATGGGACGAAGTCCAATTTTACATATGACCATTAACACACAAAAAAATTAACGATGAGTGATCTATTTCTCTAATGCAATCCCCTTAAAAAACGTTTCAATTTGGGGCCAAGTTCCGGGTGTTTTAAACCATAGGAGATGTTGGCCTGAAGATATCCCAATTTGTCTCCTGCATCGTATCGGTCACCCAAGAACTCATATCCAAAAATAGGAGCCTTTTGACTCAATGCCCTCAATCCGTCCGTCAGTTGGATTTCTCCTTTCCCATCCGGGGAAGTTTTCTCCAACATATCAAAAATCAGGGAAGGGAGAATATACCTTCCGATGATGGCCAGATTCGAAGGCGCTGTCCCCTTCTCGGGTTTCTCCACCATCTTCTCAACGCGGTAGATTCGGTCACCCACCTTCTTGCCTTTTATAATTCCGTAAAGGTGGGCCTCCTCCTTAGGAACCTTTTGAATGGCAATCAAGGCATGGGTCCCTGGTGAATGCCTCAGAGAGCTTCCCAGCTTCTTGTAAACATCGATCATCTGCTTGATGCAAGGTGTTTTGGCATCGATCAGGTCGTCGCCCAATAGGACAGCAAAAGCTTCCTTTCCCACTACTTTCTTAGCGCAGAGGATGGCGTGGCCAAGTCCCAGAGGTTCCTTCTGTCTGACGGAAACCAATGTGACCATCTCAGCGATGTCCTGGACCATTCGTAAGAGGTCCTTCATTCCTTTCTTTTTGAGATGGTTCTCCAGCTCCGTCGAAGTGTCGAAGTGGTCCTCGATGGAGCCTTTCTCCCTCCCTGTGATGAGGATCACCTCTTCGATTCCTGCGGCAGCCACCTCTTCCATAATATATTGGATGCTCGGCTTATCAACGATGGGCAACAACTCTTTGGGAACCACCTTGGTGGCCGGGAGAAATCGTGTTCCAAAACCTGCTGCCGGAATAACGGCCTTCTTTACCTTCATGAGAGCCCCAGTAGTCTTCGGATGGCGGACTTGAGCTCGGTCAAATCAGCACACTTGACAACATAGGCATCGGAAGCCCAGGTGCTGAAGTCTTGTTTATACTCCCCATAGGCAGAACAGAGGATGATGGGAAGTTGCCGATCCACTTCGCGGATTCGCTTCAAGGCCTCAATTCCATCCATGACGGGCATCTTGATGTCGAGGGTGATGAGGTCCGGGTTAAAGAGAGGGAGTTTTTCGAGTGCGTCCCTCCCGTCATTCGCCAACTCCACCGCAAACCCTTCCTCCTCCAACTCTTCCTTATAGAGGAGTCGGATACTCTCCTCGTCGTCGACGATCAGAATCTTTTTCATCTACCTGCCCCCAAGATAGACTTCAAAGGTCAACCCCGTTAGAAAGCCCCACCATTCATGGCGGGGATGATACAAATAAAGCTTCCCTCCGGGCCAGAAGGCCCTCTGGGCTGGCGGCAATTCCTCATAGAATAGGCGGGGCCAAAGCCCCATCCTTTCTAACGGGGTTGACTTTAGCGGGTAAGGTGATGATGAACATCACCCCCTTACCCGGGTGGTTATCCACTTCGATCTGCCCCTGATGAGAGGTGATAATTCTGTGGACCACGGGAAGACCCAAACCCAAGCGTTTCTCTTTCGTCGTATAGAATGGGTTGAAGATATTGGGAAGATCTTCAGGATTGATACCCTTCCCTGTATTTTCCACCTCGACTCTGACGAAGGAAGAACCATTCTTTGAAAAAGGATGGACGCGGAGGAAGAGCGTCCCTTTATCCTCCATGGCCTGACGCGCATTGGTGAGGAGGTTGAAGAAGACCTGCTTGAGCTGCTGATCATCTCCATTCACCTTTGGGATCTCTTCAGCGAACTGTTTGATGAGTTGAATTCCTCCGGCATGAAATCCTCCTGAGATCATCAAAAGGCTCTCTTCCAAAATATCCCGGAGATCCCATTCTCTAAAGACCGGGGATTCATCTCGGGTGTAGTGGAGGGTATCGTTGAGAATAAGCTCAAGACGAGCCACCTCTTCAACGATGGTCTTAGCATATCGCTTTTCCGGGGCATCATCCGGTATCGCCCGATAGAGACGGCGTGCAAATCCACCGATGGAGACCAGAGGGTTTTTGATCTCGTGAGCTATGGCAGCCGACAATTCTCCCAGCGCGGCCATCTTTTCCCGGTGGACCAGAAGGGATTGGGCCTCCCTGAGTTCCTGATCAACCTCCTCTAAATTTCGATAGAGGATGGCGTTCTCAATGGCCAATCCCGCCTGGTTGGAGAACGTGCTCAGAAAGTGAATATCCTCCTCTGTAATAGGATTCTGGTTGTAAAGGTTATCCACCAGAATCACACCGATCACCTTTCCTTTGCCCCAGAGGGGCATCGTGGCAAAAGCGTATCCGCCGGGATCTCGAGCGAGATGCTCGGTCACATAGCATCCTACCTCCGAGCCCAAGTGACATCCATTTTCACATCGGGTTTGAAGCCACCCCTCATCGGAATGTGAGCGTTGGATGTTGAAGGGCCTGCCTTCAAGAACTGTGCGGGAGAGAATGCACTGTTCTTGCTCGAGAGGGATATGAATCCCCTTGACGACAGAGTTTAAGATAGAATTTTCCGGAGGAGCGATTTGAAGCTGAGCCATCAGATCCGAAGGCCCTCCCCTTCTGTGCAAAAACTCGCTCCAGATTCTTCCGGCCTCCTCAGGACTATCCGGCCCCACAGCCATCCTTCCCATTAAAGTATGGTCCTTTTCATTGACCAGAAAGAGCATGGCCCGGTTGAATCCCAATCCGTCACCCAGGGTGATAGCTGTCAAGGTCATCTGGAGGATCCGTTCAAAATTCACCGTGGTCAGGAGAGACTTGTTCAGTTCCCCGAGAGTGGAAAGCTCTGCCGCCATCTTCTCATGTTCACGAGCCATTTGGGAGGTTTCATAATGAGCCAGGGCATTTTCGATGGAGCAGGCCATCTGGTTCGCCATAGTCAACAACAGTTGGAAATCCCTCTGAGTGAATCCTGAATCATCGCCCTCTTTGTCATAAAAGGTCAGGGTTCCGAAAGCGCCTCTCTTTGAGAGAAGGGGTGCACAGAGGATGGAGAGAGAAGCCTTCTTTTCGCTGAAGTGATTGAGGGAGAGTGGCGTTCGAGTGAAGAAGACCCTTCTCGCCATCTTTTCATCGACGGGGTTTTGATGATAGTTCCCAAGGTGGAATTTAATCTCCAAATCCCCGGTTTTTCTGTCCTGAACCCTCAACACCCCTCCTTTGGCCTTCAAAATTTTTAAACCGGTCACGACGATCAGTTCGAGAAGTCCCTCCAACTTCAACGTAGAGGTCACTGCTTTTCCCATTTCGTGAAGAGCGGTCAACTCAGAGATGGTCTTTCCCGCCTCTTGATGGAGATGGGCATTTTGAATCGTCGCTCCCATCTCCTTCGAAACGATGAGGAGGAGATCGACCTCCTGGGGAGAGAACTTCCGGCTCTTTGAGAAACCGAGATAGAGGATGCCCTGGAAAGAGGTCTCATCCCCTAAGGGGATGCATGCAAAGGAAGGCAAAAAAAGATCCTTCTCTTCTGAAGAAACTTCCACTGCCTGGAAGTGCGATGCCTCCTCCACCCATAGGGGCTTTCTTTCGGAGGACAGGCGGGAAAGAAATCCATTTTCAACAACCCTGTCCGGTCTGAGGAGAAAACATCGATCCGATCCAACGGCCTCTCTGATGGCCTGGAACATCCCGTCCAGTTTGGCTTCAATAGGAAGGGATGAAGCGGAAAGGGAGATGATCGATTTCAGAAGATCATAGGCGTTGGGATGGCCAGACATGGAGAGCTATCTCACCTCCCTCATATAGGCTGCCGCCTCTTCAGGAGGGGTGGGGTTGATATAGAATCCTGTCCCCCACTCGAACCCCGCGACCTTCGTCAGCTTCGGCATAATCTCAAAATGCCAATGGTAATAATCGTTATCCAATTCCGGGAAGGAGGTGGTATGAATGACGTAGTTGTAAGGGGGATCGTCGAGCACCCGATTCATTCGCTGAAGGGTCTCAGAGAGGATCTGAGCTGCCTGTTCATAATGGATAGGCTCCATATGCTCGAAACTCGGATGATGGGTTTTGGGGAGAACCCATGTCTCGAATGGAAATCGGGAAGCAAAGGGGGCGATGGAGACGAAGTGCTTATTTTCGAGGATGACACGACTTCTCTGCTGAAGTTCTTGCCGAACGATATCACAGAAGACACAGCGGTCTTTGTACCGAAAATAGACTTTGGCTCCCTCGATCTCCTCGGCCACCCTCTTTGGTACGATGGGAAGGGCGATGATCTGAGAGTGAGGATGTTCGAGAGAGGCCCCCGCCGCAACTCCGTGGTTCTTGAAGACGAGGACATATCGAAGGCGTTGATCCTGCCTCAGATCGATGATCCGCTCGCGATAGGCCCATAGGACATTCTCCACCGCTTTTAGCGGCAGCGTGGCGAGGGTCCCGTGATGCTGAGGTGCTTCGATCACCACTTCATGAGCACCGATGCCGTTCATTTTGTCGTAAAGCCCCTCGCCTTCTCGGCCTAAATCTCCCTCGATGCGGAGGGCAGGGAATTTATTCGGGACGACCCGAAGGCTCCAGCCAGGAGAGTTTGGAGGAGTTCCATTGTCTCGAAAAGCAATGATCTCAGGAGGGGTTCTATCCTCATTTCCTTCACAGAGAGGGCAGAATCCACCGATCGGTCTTCGCTCCTCAGCCACGAAATCAGAGGGTCTCCTGCTTCTCTCCGTAGAGATGATCACCCACATTCCGTGAATGGGATCCTTTCTCAGTTCGGGCATGATCTTTCTTCTTTCTTGATGAGGACCACTGCCTAATGGGGAAAACTACCCTTGGACTTCGTCCCCCTCATTCGCTCTATTCGCTCTTGATGCTCTCCCTCGGTTTTGCATTCGATGCAGAGAGTGGTGACGGGCCTCACCATCAACCTCTTCGCAGAAATGGGCCTTCCACAGGATTCGCAAATGCCAAACGTTCCGTTGTCGATCCGATCCAAGGCCTCCTTGACCTTCATGATCAATTTTCTCTCACGATCCTTGATTCTCAGGAGGAAGTTCCGGTCCGATTCCAAAGAGGCTCGGTCTGTCGGGTCCGGAAAGTCCTCATTGGGTTCCTGGCGCATGCCGTTGCATGTCTTTCCTGCTTCCTCCAGCAGAGCATGGAGTCTTTGCTCAAGCAGTCCTTTAAAGTAAAGAAGTTTCTCTTGATCCATTCAGATCCTCCCTAAGGGTTATACTCAGACACCTCAATAGGAAGAGGCACCTCATGTTAATCGTTAAAGACTAATATAAATATTCAAACAAAGTCAAATGATAACAGGCCATCGCTAAAACCGATGGCTTGAGGGTTCAAGGATTCAAGGGGTCAAGGATTCAAGCAAATCCTTTTTCTTTATAATCTTAATGACGGATATGTCACCCTTGAACGATGAAAATTTCCTTAAGTTTTTTTGAAGTTACGCTATGCTCTATGCGCTATGCTCTTTGCGATTTTTTAGGCAATTCTTGAGGGACGACTCTAAGAAGCCGTGGTTGATACGAAGTGGCAGGCGACGAAATGGTCCTCTCCCTCGTCTAAGAGCAGGGGCTCTTCGCTTTGGCACTTCTCGCGTTGGAAAATGTGAAGCATTCAGTAGTAAAGCACACAGCGAACGCGGTGGTTCTTGGAGACTTCGACGAATTCAATATCGCCTTCCCTGCACTTCGGGATCACCTTAGGACATCTGGACGCGAATCTGCAACCCGGGGGTGGGGCAGCGGGCGATGGAGGCTCTCCGGGGATGGGATTCAAGCCTCGGCGTTTTGCGCAATCAAGAGAAGGTATGGAGGAAAAAAGTGCTCGAGTGTAGGGATGCAAGGGGTTTGCGAAAAGTTCCTCGGTGGGTGCCTCCTCCATGACCTTTCCAATATACATGACGACCACTCTGTCGGAGATGTGGCGCACAACAGAGAGGTCATGAGCTATGAAAAGCAACGAAAGAGACAACCTCGCCTGTAATTCCTCCAGAAGGTTTATTATCTGCGCCTGTATGGAGACATCGAGTGCGGAAACAGGTTCATCGCAGACAAGGAACGATGGACGCACGGCAAGCGCACGTGCGATGCCTATCCTCTGCCTCTGACCACCGGAGAATTCATGAGGATAGCGCGAGACATCACTCTTGGAAAGCCCGACGGTCTCAAGAAGCTCGCCCACTCTCGTTTCACCCGATTTTTCTCCCATGATTGTCAGTCCCTCTCCGACGATGTCCGAAACCGTCATCCTCGGATTGAGGGAGCCGAATGGGTCCTGGAAAACAATCTGCATCTTTTTCCTGTATTCCCCCAGCTCTTTTGGGCTCAAGCCTGAAATATCATTGTTTTCGAAGGTGATACTTCCACCCGTCGGGCGCAGGAGCCTTACGACACACTTGCCGACTGTCGTCTTGCCGCAGCCCGACTCACCGACAAGCCCGAGAGTCTCTCCCTTGCCGACAGAGAAAGTGATCCCGTCGACGGCCTTCACGTAGCCCGCAATATGGCGAAGGAGCCCGCGTTTGAGGGGAAAATACATCTTCAAATCTTTGACTTCAAGCATCATGACGATCCACCTCTCCTGCGCGGACCCAGCAGGCGCACCTGTGGCCGGCTGCGACCCTAACGAGCGGAGGCTCATCCACCCTGCATCTCTCTATTGCCAGCGGACAGCGCGTGTGGAACCTGCAACCCGGCGGGAACCTGAGCGCCGAAGGAACCGTACCGGCTATTGTGTAGAGTTTGCGCCTCCTTTCGGTCCTCCCCGGCAGGCTCTTGAAAAGTCCTTCGGTGTATGGATGCAAAAATGAGGAAAAAATTGTTTCGCAGGGGCCGGATTCAATAACCTTGCCCGCATACATGACTGCAACCTCATCCGTCATCTCAGCGATGATCCCGAGGTCGTGTGTGATGAGCAAGACCGCTGTTCCTGTCTCACTTTGCAAATCCTTGATAAGCCTCAGTATGCCGGCCTGAATAGTGACATCAAGCGCTGTGGTCGGCTCATCGGCTATCAGAAGGGCCGGCTTCAGGCAAAGGGCAATGGCTATCATCACTCTTTGCTTCATTCCGCCTGAGAGCTGGTGCGGATATTGGGACATCCTCTCGGCCGGCGCTGGTATACCGACCTTCGTGAGGTATTCTATCGCTATCTCCTTCGCCTCCGCCTTACCCATATCCGTGTGTATCCGCACAGCCTCCATGATCTGTGCCCCAATGGTGAAGACAGGATTGAGGCTCGTCATGGGCTCCTGGAATATCATGGAGGCGAGCTTTCCACGAATATCGCGCATTTCAACTTCAGGAAGGGACAGAATATCTTCGCCCGATAGAGTAATTCTCCCGCCGACTATCCTGCCGGGGGGCGAAGGTATCAGCCTCAGTATTGAAAGAGCTGTAACGGATTTTCCGCACCCGGATTCTCCCACGAGCCCTAATATTTTATTCTTGTCAATACCGATAGAGACCCCGTCCACCGCCCTGGCAACTCCCTCGTCGGTGAAAAAGTACGTCTGCAAGTTCTCTATTTTCAGGACCTCTCCCATATCAACATTTCCTTTAGACGTTTAACCCTATATAATTAACAGCTCTGCTCATAGGTTCACACCAAGGGTGGGGTTGAAAAAGTTTTAGACCTGCCTGCGCGTAGCCGCTTCGGCGAAGGCAGGGCGGAAACCTTTTACCGGCTCATTGAGATGATTCCAAAAGTATTGTAGCGCTTCGTTCACCTTCTTCACTGCAATATGATTCAAAATATAAAGACCGCGTTCTAAAACTTTGGAAGTCCCGTCCTTGGTGTGGACCGAAATATTACCCTTCCCTCAGGCGCGGATCGAGCGCGTCTCGCAGAGCGTCAGCAAAGAGATTGAAGGCCAGCACAAGAACGAAGAGGAAGACCGACGCGCCCGTAAGGTTCCACCATATGGAATTGGGCAGTTCCCTGTCGGCCATCATGATCATTCTACCCCAGCTCCCCGTACCAGGCTCGACCCCTATACCGATGTATGTAAGCACGGCCTCAGACATGACAAGCGATGAAAAATCAAGCGTGATTTCTATAATGACAAGGTACATTACGTTTGGCAGTATGTGCCTGAAAAGCACTCGGAGATTGCTTGCCCCCAGTGCGCGCGCCGCCTCAACATATTCCATGGTCTTCACCTTGAGAGTCTCTCCCCTGATGAGCCTGCAAAGCCCCACCCAGGAGGTAACACCCAGCGCGACGCAGAGCTGCCACAATCCCCTCTCCATTACCATGAGCATTGCTATGAGCAGGAGTATGCCAGGGATGGAGGAAAGCACCTGGTAAATATATTGGATGGTGTCATCAATCCAACCGCCGTAGTAGCCTGCCAGCAGGCCGAGGATGATGGCGAAAAATGCGGCTATCACGGAAGGGACTATCCCGATGATGAACGCAGTCCTCACCCCCTTGAGGGCATTGTAGAGAACATCCTCGCCGAGGTTGTTCGTGCCAAGCAAGTGGCGCGACTTGAGCTGGAACTCCTTGCGGTTGAGGACACCTATCTTTGCCAAGGGCGGGGAATAAGACATCTCCACCTCTTTCTGGAACAGGGCGTCGAGTACGGTTCGGGTCCATTTAACGCCTCCGACATCACGTCGTGGCAGAGGCACCGAGTCAAGGACAGCGATGAGGGTGAACAGGCATATCACGCAAAATCCCGCAACGGCGAGCCTGTCCCTTTTGATCCTTCTTGCCGCTATCTTTAGGTGCGATTCAGCCAAGTGCTTTTCCTCATTCGAATGCAACCCTGGGGTCGACCAGGGTGTAGCTTATATCCGTCAGAATGCTGCCCGCTATGTAAAGTAGGGAATAGATGTAGACCAACGTCCTGATGACGGGGTAATCATGACTGTTGATGGCATTGAGCATCAGGTTGCCCATGCCGGGTATGCCAAAATACATTTCCAGCAGGAGGCTCCCGGTGATCAGGAAAGGTATGGAGAGAACCGTCACCGTAAGGATGGGTATCATGGCATTCTTGAGCACGTGCTTGAAGAGCACTCCTCCCTCGCTGACACCCTTGGCCATGGCAGTGCGGACATAATCGGCTCGCACTTCATTGAGCATGACTGTCCTGTAGAACCTCACTCCGCCCCCAAGCCCTGATGCGACGGCAAGGATCACAGGCAGGAGCACGAACTTCCACGCGCCCGCCCCGAAGTCGTAGCCGTAGATCGGGAAATACTTGAAGACGACGGCGAGGAGATACTGCCCGACGATGATGTAGTTCAGTATCACGATGCTCATGAGTATCACGCAGATGAGAAGCGCGAGTCTGTCAATGTAGGTGCCCCTGTAATAGGCTATGAAAAGTGCGATAGGTAACGTTACGAGTAAGGAAAGCAGGAACGCAGGGACGGTTATAGTGAGTGAAGGGACGATCTTCTGTTTCAGGAGGTCGCTCACCTTTTCGTGCAGGTAATCCGATTCGGGAAACCTGAAGAGCAGGAGCTCTCCCATGTGATTCCAGAACCGGCTGTCAAACGGATGGGCGTGGCCGTCCTTGCCGGGCTTGAAATTGAAGAACATGGGCTTGTCCATTCCGTGCGCGGTTACCCAGGTCTTCACCTGCTCCTGTGTCGGGTTCTTCCCGAGCTGTTTCCTGGCGACCGCCTCGGGTGAGGCGAAGACGTTAAAAAGCAGAAAAGTAACGAGGCACACGCCTATCACAGTGGGAATTGCGAGCAGAAGACGGCGTATGATATACTGCAACAATCTACTTCCTCCTCCTCATATATCTTATCACCATGGCCGGAGCAGAGAGCACAAGCAGAATAGCAACGGCGTAGAACAACGCCGCGAGGTTGGGGTTGTTCTCAGCCTTCCTGTAGGCACGCCTCATTTCCGGGTCGACCCTCTCATACTTCCTGTAATTGCCTGATATGCTGTGCGACTTGCCGTTCTTATACCAGGAATGGCGGAGGACATAGGAAGGGGAATGGATGTTGAATATCCAGGGACACTCCTCGACAGCTATCCCGATCATCTTGTGGATCCCTGCCTCCCTCTCCGGCGTGTTTTCCATGCTTTTGATCTTCTCGTAAAGCCTGTCATACTCGGGGTCGGCAAAGGCCGAGCTATTGGGGTTAGGAGGCGCGTTGGGACCGTAGAGAAGCTGGAGGAAATTCTCCGGGTCCGGATAATCCGCAATCCAGCCCAAGGAGAACATCTGGAACGTCCCCTTGTGACTCCTTTCCAGGTGCTGGGACCATGTATTGACCTGCAGCTTCATCTTTATGCCGAGCTGTTCGAAGCACCTCATGTCAAAGGTCGCCACCTCACGTGCTCTCGTTGAGTCGGATCCTATATCGTAGACAAGCTCAAGCTGTTTCCCCGTCTTAGCGTCAATTCCACCCGGATAGCCGGCCTTTGCCAGGAGCTCCTTCGCTTTCACGAGGTCGTGAGTCTTGTAAGGATTTTTCAATGTTGGATCGTATCCGAAAACACCCGGCGGCAAGGGACCCTGGGCATTGATGG
>Ga0299912_10000672_pt1 | contig 28125 bp, 19 predicted proteins | sample RVTome_2_FD_207667 | JGI IMG/M metagenome (GOLD analysis project Ga0299912, IMG submission 207667) | Soil microbial communities from uranium-contaminated site in the Upper Colorado River Basin, Wyoming, United States - RVT95D214 (version 2) ... | reverse complement strand
TTGAGAAAATCTGGTCAAGAGCTTTAAGCGATGATCTATTGCTGAGCCGCGCCGTCAAAAAGGCAGGCATGATAGTTGTTTTTGTTCCCGCCTGTCTGGTAGCATCCTACGCATCAACTACCTGGCGAGAGCTCTTTGAGTTTGGGCGGCGACAATTTCTAATCACACGGATAAGCGCGCCGCGAACCTGGTGGTTCGGCTTTTTAAGCAGCCTATATTCCATCCTGGGCGTGTGGGGCGGCGCCGGCCTGGCGGTCTATGCCGCGAGTCAGAATTTCGAATTTAGAATTTCGAATTTAGAATTTTTAATCCCCGCCGTACTCATCGTATTCCTGGCAAGCCAATTGGCCCAGGCAATACTGCGCCAGAAAATGATTGCCAAGCTGCTAAGAGAATACTTGCCGAAAATGAAGCCAGCTATGGCTGCCGACATTCTCGGATTCTGGATATGGCCGCTACTGGTACTTTCCTTAGTGCTCTCCTCAGCCTTTGGCAGGACTATCTGCTGGCGAGGAATACGCTATAAACTGTTAGGCCCAACTGAAACAATTGTGATGGGTGACCAATCATAGCTCTACGGCTGCGGCCACAACAGCTCATCCAGCCACGAATCCGCCAGAACCGCGTAGTCCTTAAAGTCCACAATGCCGTCTGCACGCAGCTCAGCCGCCGAGAATGTACATGCCCGATCAAACGTTGCCGTAGTCAATGCGCCGCTTGCGTGCGAAGTCACCGCCAGGCCAATGTACACCGGATCGGTCATCGTGACCGTAGTCTGACCCTCCTGCTGCCATCTGCCATCCAAAAAGATATAGCCGGTAAACACGTTGCCTTGCCGCACCAAACGAATACATGCAGGTTCTGTTACCGTGTAGGTGTTCTGCAACAGACGTTGTGAACTTGAAGTACCGCCTTGTGTCGGACGCCACTGGAAGGTCGCACCGCCGCCGTTAGTATCCGATGTAGCTACCATCACGTTGGGCGAACCAGGGTCCAGCGACTGGCGGATCATCACTCCAGCCTTGGACCAACCGTCTGACCCCGCTACCGATGCCAGGCTGGTCACACGTACGGTCATCTGGCAATCGCCACTTATCTGCCGATATGCATAATGGAAGGCATCAGCCGTCCCATAGATGTCCGCACCATCAGCCTGGATTGTATAGACATTACCGTCGAAGCTGAAGCTACCGGCGGGGGTGGTCGCACCGATATCCTGACTGGAGAACGCGCCGCTCCAGGCAGCCTCCGGCACATCCCGGACCAGCCAGTCTTGTGCCACTATCTGGAGGTCTACATCATCAACTATACAATCGCCATTGATACTTGCCCCAGGCTTGGCGACCGAAGGCCGGCATCTGGGTGGATACAACCTGATATCGTCAAAGTACATAGTGCCCGTACCGCCTGCCTGTGGAGCGGTCCTGTTGCCCACGCCGATATACATCGTTTTGATGCTCGATAGATTCACGCCCGCGATGGCGAACGGTTTAAGGTCGATATTCCACTCCTGCCAGCCGCTTAACTGCACCGCGCCGGGATTCTCATGGGCGACCACCTTGATTTTGCCGAGGCTGTCCTGCAATGCCACGTATAAAGGCTCAGCAGAATTATTTGGATCGCCATAGAACCAAAATGTCAACGCCTTCACGCCGTTTCTGGTCCAATCCTGTGGGACCGTCCAGGTTCGCTCGGTCTCCGAATAGCGGGCCTTGCCGCCCGCGCCGGTGTTGTTATAGCTGAATGGCACAGACTGCCTACCACCATCGTGCACAATGCTTGTCTCCATAAACGGAGTTGAAGCATTGCCGACAGCTGAACCCGTTCCATTGCCGCTGTAGCCCGGTGCAGGTTCTGTGTAGCCGAAGCCGTCTTTCCAGGTCTGGAACACCCTGCTGCCCACATCATCGGTGTAGGACTCAAAATCATCCACAACAAGGTACTGGACTGTGGAAAAACTCCAGAGGTCACCTTCCCACAAGGTGGGGCTGGCGGCCTGATTGACCTCAGCAATCTTCCAGTAGTAAGTCTCGCCCAATGCAAGAGTGCCGGGGCTATAGCTGCTTTGGCTGATTGTAGCGACAAGGGCCGTACCATTTTCTACGGCTTTTCTGTCGGTGCTGAGGTACACCCGGTGTGAGGCGGCCTCTCTTCCTGCCCGCCAGTTGAGCACTACATCCGGAGCCACTTCTGTTGCCCCGGAAGCTGGCTTGGGTTCTCTTGGCCGCACGGGTATGTAGAGGAATCGGACTTCACTCAGGCCATATTGGCTGACCGCGCCGCCGCTCCAGTTACTTTTAGCAGTAATCCTGACGTACTGTGCTACCAAACCGCCAAAATCAACCGTAGTATCGTGCGCATAGCCTGCCGAACCCGGCGCGCGGGCAAACTCAACGTCACCGAGTACCTTCCAGTCCGTGCCATCTGTGGAATACTCAATTCGGGCGTCTTTGAACCCGTAAGCGACATTCATTCCCTCGGCATTATAATTCCAGACCCACATCTGATGCAGTTTATAGGTTTGGTCGAACTGGTATTGTATCCAGGTCGGCTGCGGCCCGCTGCTGCTACTGAGCCACATCGCCGTACTGGCGATTGAATGCAGGTCAGCAGCATCCAATCCAGAGCCGTTGACTGTATTTTCCGCTCCTTTGCCTGCTTCACTGCTGGAGGGAGTGGCGGTTATATTCTCAATGGCGTATACAAAAGGCTCAACCGTGAAGCTCCAGACGCTGCCTCGATAGGGCGTGAAGTCCGGCGGAGCATTGATTTCATCGACTCGCCAGTAATAGGTCTGGCTGAATTCCAGAAGGCCAGCAGGCCCGCCCTGAGCGAAGCCGAAGGGGTCATAGGTGTTAGCGTCGTGGTTTTGCTTGAGAAGTACGCCCAGCGGATTGGATCTGCCGGCGGCGTTGACATCGGCGAAGCTGGTTCCGAAGTACACATCATGCTTGTCAGCATAGATTCCTGGCGTCCAGCCAATGACCACATCGCGAGGGACATCTTCTGCTCCGTCAGCCGGATTCGGGTCGAGAGCCGACACCGGAAGTCCTACAGCCTCGCCCTCAAGAAATGTACCGCCTTCCGAGTGCTCACTCGACCGAATGATCCCATCATTCTGCCCCGCAGGTGGCGCAAAGACAAACGTTACAATCCCATCCGTATCGCTGTTGAGGAAATCCGCCAGGGCCTGATTTGGCTCGGTTGACTGTCTTACACCACTCGCAGGCAGTTGAATCCTCATTAGCAGGCTGGTCAGATCGGCATAGTCAAGTTGAACCGGGGACCCAACAGGTGGAGTGGGGCTATTCATAACACCAGGAGCGTTATTCCAAGTGAGTGAGCCTTCTAAATCGAGGTCATCTAGATCCTCGATAATGCCGTAAACAAGCGCAGTACCAGCGTTGTAGCCATAAACGCTAAAGCTCACATTCGAGAAGGACTTACCGCCACTTTTAAGCTGCGAGATATCATACCTGATGTATGTCACCCGGCGTCTGGCCTCAATGTCGCGTATATGCAGACCTGTCGCGTTCTCTCTTTGGTTCGGGCCGATGGTCGCATCATTGCCGATGTGCACATCACTTGTGGCCTGTATACTAAAGTGTTCGGCTTGAACACCGCTGGCGACAATTAGCAGCACGACTGGGAAAATCAAGCGGGTTAGTTTCTTAAACATGCCGGTAATCCTCCACCTCATCAAATCAAGTTAAGCGTTGTTCTAAATGTGTCAATCCATAGGGGGTAATGGCTTGTTAACCATCACTGTCCTGCAATCTCCTCATATACTAAACAAAATGCGTTGGTGTCAAGAGTTATATTCCTGACTTGTGGCATAGGAGGTGAGAGATCATTTGATGTCGGCGATATCGCTCTGCGGTTTACCGACCAGATATATCCTGTTTTTGCCGCTGCGTTTGGCCTCCAATAAGGCCTTATCCGCCCGCTGAAAGAGCTGATGAGCTGTCGAACCGTCTCGGGGAAAACTTGCCAGGCCGCCGCTTATGGTCAGAACCCCCTCCCCCTTCGGGCCTAATCCGCCTGCGGCAGACCACTCTGCTTTCTCTAATTCTCCTCTAAATCGATTTGCTATAAAGATTACTTCTTGAGGATGGTCTCTGCCCGCCTTTCGGCGGGAATTTCGTCCCGATTGTATCGGGATCGAATTTCGAATTTTGGAAATGGGGTCGTCCCAGAAAACAACCGCAAATTCATCTCCACCGATCCTGCCCACAATATCGTGTGCCCGGCAACAGCGCCGCATCAAAATTGCTGCCTGTTTCAGAATCTTGTCACCAGCCGAGTGCCCATAGACATCGTTGTAATGCTTGAAGTTGTCAATGTCAAAGATAAGTAGCGTCACGCGGCCGCTTTCCTTTTTGGCATGCTCTAAGATTTGCCTGGCAAACTCCCAAATATATCTCCTATTCTTCAAACCCGTCAAATCATCTTCGGTGGCCAATTTCTCGAGCTCTTTTATCCTCCTTTCCAGCGTTGAATCAACTTGCCCGATGAATTTGTAGAGCCAGCTTACTCGAATAGGACAGATCAAATAATCGTCCGCAGAAGTTGAGCCCACAAGTTTCCTGGCTATCGGCTCTTGGTACATCTGTGCCAACAAGATAATTTTAGCCTCGGGGTTGGCCCGCCTTAACGATTTCAGAGCCGAACTCAGTTTAGCCGGCACCCCCGCCATCACTACACCGATCGCCGCAAAACTATTTTTGCCTGCAGCATCGATCCCGTCGGGCATGCCCGCGTAGACTTCACATCGCTGCTCTGTAATGGAAGCAGGATCCAAAAAGGCTTTGCCGACATCACCTATCAGCAAAATCTTCTGTGTGTCTGGACAATTAACAGTTGCCACGTACTTATGATAACAGATTCGATCAGGAAGGTCAACTACGAGGGGCGAATCACGACGGACGATGCACGAGAATTGGTGCGAGGCTATTCAACTGTTGGCAGGCCATCGAGAGTCTTTTGCACCTGCTCAGCATAGATGCTGCCAGGATACAAATTGATGAAACTGGTCAGAATTGCCCTGGTTTCAACTAAAAGTTTTTTCTTGAGTTCTAAATTTTTCTCGTCCTGCTGGGTCCACTGGCGGCGATTGAGAAGCCCCAATTCATACAGTGCCTGCATTGCCCCGTCGCTCGGCTGGAGTTTTTCGTGCAACTCTTTCAGCTTTTCGGCCCTGGTTTGCTCGTCGGCAATGAGTGTGATTTGGGCCAGCAAAATATTGTCCCGCAGAGGATCGGGAGCGCCCTCCTGCTGGAGCAATCTGCTCAAACGCCAGGAATAGTCCTGGCTGTGAGGGTCGAGCATTACGAACTCGGCCAAACGCTTTCGGGCTGCCGGGTCTTGTGTTTGATTCTGCGGGCTTATCAGGGTGCGGGTCTGACTTATTCTTCGAGCCAGGTCGGTTAGTTTCAACTCCGTCATTATCGAATCGGAGGGTTCTCGAAAAGTACTCAGAAGTGTTTCACCGGCGCCCGGCTCTTTTTCGATCAGTTTGAGCTGTTGGGCAACCATTCTCTGCGCCTCGGCAACAAGCTCGCCGGCCTCAGTAAATCTGCCCAGACCAGCCCATCGCACGGCGATACGCCATCGTGCCTCCAGCGATTCCGGAGTATTTGCGAAGTCCCGGTACAGTCTATACCAGAACTCTGCCGAACGTTCCTGCGGACGGTCACTGTAAAAATGCAGAACTTCCTTTTGTCCCAACAGATTGATGTCCGGCGCGTACTCGCCGAGAATCGCTTTACAGTAAAGTGCAATGGGCATTCGCTTGCTGGTGGAGCGTTTCTTTATCCACTCCGCATACAAAAACATGGGCATCCACTGGGGTCTGGGTGGGTTCATAAATAGTTCGTACCGCTGATTGAGCCATTGCTCTTTTTCCTGATACTTTATCTGGTCAGATACGGCGAACCAGCTCGGCCACCGGTCGTAGCTTAACTGAATCTGGATTTCCTTTTTAAGCTCTTCCCGCAGCGGTATGGGTTCGGTAGGATAGAAGAAGCCTTCCAGATACCTTCTGACGGTGGGGTCTGTAATAGTCTTATCGAGCGCTTCGGTTATGCTGTGATCCCGAAACTCGATGACGTTTTCAGGATTATTCTCAACCACGTAAAATTGATAGTCCAGCTCGTTAAGTCCGATTTTCGCTTCAAAGACAAGGACGGCTACCAGAAGTGTGGCAGCAGTGAATATCCAGACCAGGCCCGGCCGGTACCGCGTGAAATGGCCTGCGGTCAGAACCTCCGCTGTTATGGTCAGGGCAACCAACCACGCGCAAATCCAGGGAGCAAAAGAGAATCCCCACTTGGTGGGTTCTACGCCCCTTGCCCCGCCGAAATACCCCCAGTATAAAAGCTGCGGAGCCATGCACAAAGCTATCGCTACAAAGCGGGAGCGAAACCGAAGCGGACGACACGCTGCAGCAAAGCAACTTACCAACAGGCAAACCGCAAAGCCCGGCAAGTTGGCTAAAAAAAACACCTCCAATATGAACGGAAGGCTGTAGTGAAAACTCAGAAGCTGCGATATCAACACCGGGACCACCGCCATAATCCCCATAAGCAGACCTAAGACAAGAATCTGCCAGGGGTACTCAAATATGCTTGCGCCTGTCATAATAATGCGGTCCAGACGCCAATTTGGGGCAGTTTGGAGGTCAAATGACCAGAATAAACCCGTAACTATTCTTGACCAGAAGAAGCAACATAAACCAAACACCATAACCGCAAGCAGCCAGCATATCAGGACATTCTTGTGGCTGTAGTGCAGCGTGGGCCCAACAGTCATAAAAGACTTCGAGACCGCCTTCGGCAATTTCGAATTTCGAATTTCGAATTTCGAATTTCTAGCCATAGCTCTTCTGAATTCGCAATCTCACGCAGCTATGTCCCTTCGGTGCTGGTCGCAAGATAGCTGCGCTGTTCGGCGGTAAGCTTATCTATCTCGATCGACATCGATTTCAGCTTTAGCCTGCTTACCTGCTTTTCTATCTCGACAGGGACATCGTGGACCGCAATAGCAAGTTTGCTCTGGTTTTTTACTACATATTCGGCTTCCAACGCCTGGGTTGAGAAGCTCATATCCATCACGCTTGCCGGATGTCCCTCAGCCGCCGCCAGGTTGATCAATCGCCCTTCGGCGAGCAGATAAATCCGCTTGTTGTTTTTCAAAACATATTCGTCGACATGATTTCGGATGCGGCGAGTCACCTTTTTGCTGAGCTTTTTCAGAGCAGGTATATCAATCTCCACATTGAAATGTCCGCTATTAGCTACCACCGCTCTATCTTTCATCATGCGGAAGTGCTCAGTTCGTATAACATTTTTATTGCCGGTCAGTGTCACAAACAATTCGCCTACCCTTGCCGCCCGTCCCATGGGCATTACTTCAAAGCCATCCATAGCGGCTTCCAGAGCTCTAATTGCATCGACTTCTGTAACGATAACGATGGCTCCCATTCCTCTTGCTCGCATAGCAAAGCCTCGCCCACACCAGCCGTAACCTGCCACCACCACCTTTTTGCCGGCCATTAGAAAACCGGTCGCCCGAATAATGCCGTCAACTGTCGATTGGCCGGTGCCGTAGCGGTTGTCAAATAAATATTTGGTCGCAGCGTCGTTTACGGCGATAACGGGGAACTTCAACTTGCCGGCATTTGCCAGTGCCCGCAGACGAATTACGCCCGTGGTGGTCTCTTCCATACTGGCAATAATCCGCTGGGCGTCTTTTTTTCTACGGGTGTGCAACTCGTTGACGAGGTCCGCGCCATCGTCCAACGTAATGACCGGCTGATGGTCGATGGCGGCGTTTATGTGCCTGTAATAGGTGCTGCGATTTTCCCCACAGATAGCAAACACCGGTATTTGGTAGTCTTTCACCAGAGAAGCAGCCACATCGTCCTGGGTGCTGAGCGGATTGGACGCGCACAGCACGACATTCGCCCCTGCAGCCTTGAGTGTCCTGGCAAGATTAGCCGTCTCAGTAGTTATGTGCAAGCAAGCCGAGACATTCTTGCCCTTTAGCGGCTTAGTCTTTGCGAACCGCCTGCGTATCGTCGTCAGGACGGGCATATCGTTATCAGCCCACAGAATCCGCTTTTTGCCCTCAGACGCCAACGATAAATCTGCCACATCGTATTTCATCTATCAGCCCTTTCCATTCGACAAGCTCAGGACAAGTCAAAAAGCAAGCAAAACTGTATTTTAAAGCCGACCGCTCAACTTTGCAATCTTTTGTTCCCGCAAATGCAGGTGCAGGTGACGGCACACTGATGTCCACAGGGAGCATGCGCAGAATCTCGGCTCATTGTGAAACTGGTCCCCCCTATGTTAAGAAGGACAAATAGGCAGGAATCCGGATACAATCGGGAGAACGCGTTTGAGCAGCTTTTCCGGGCTTAATTAACGCCTCCTTGGCCCTGGCTGCTGCATATTCATCTCCTCCATCATCATATATTCCTCCTCCATCAGTTCTTCATATCCTTCCATGGGAGTCGTGCGTTTTCTGGCTGCGCCGATACGGCTATCCCAATCTCTAAAAGGTTGGGGTGGCTCTCTTTGGGCTTTTTGGACGTCATAGAACGCCGCCACTAATTGCGCAGGCCAATTGCTCGCCTTAACCGGCATGTGCTGTATATCCATCCCGTCATAGGTGTAGAGCATATCATGATAAGGTCTGGGACGTAATTGTCCCGGACCAACCCAATCATTCACGGCTACTGCATCCACTAACACCGCTCCAGTGCCGTAATCTATTGTCTCAGGCACCACGGGCTTGTCTTTCATCGGCATCGGAGCACCCATAGCAAAAGCAAGTCGGCGGTCCTTGGTGCGGTCCTCCTTCTTTGGAACTTCAGTCTCTACAACCTTGCCGATGACTTCACCCGGCTTCACCCGAAACTCCTGACTGTGCCAGTACCCTAAAACATATTTGGAGACCTGCACGGTGACAGTCTTAGCCGCTTCTTGTATCTCATTAGCAAAGAAATACAGTCTTGCCGGAATGTGCACAGCTTCAGTTACGTTTGAAAAATTACTCCATAGAACAACCTGGTTCTTTTGCGAGTTATTTTGTTTGCTTGATTGACCCGCACCGGCTGCCGGGTTAAAAACACCCAATCGAATTCTGTATCGGTAGGTTTTTGCCGGCCCGACCGTATCGTCATGCGCCCAGAATACCAGCGGCTCACGCATCTTAGACAGATCTGTCCTGCGTGTAATCAGAATATCGTCATATTCATAATAGACATCACCTGTGGCGGGGCCTGTGGGAATGTTTCGGGGATTCATCAAATAGTCTGTCTGGACGTCACTCGGCTCCCGGGTTCTGGACCTTCCCCGGCGGTCTCTTTCGTCATAGACCCCGGTCTGCCCGTAAAGTCCGGTATCATCATAAACTCCCGCGCCCCGACTGGTCGGGGTTCCGCCCTCAGTTCGGCCTCTTGGGCGTCTTTCTCTTGTGTTGGCCAAGCCTTCCTGGCCCTGCGACCCAGGATATACTCCGCCACGCCCGGTTATCGTACTTGGCCTGGTCGTACTTGGCCTGGTTGCACCCTGCCTGGTGCCACCTTGTTGTGTTCCAAATACATTGGCACGCCGGTCTTCGGGCCTCTGCCCAACCTGACGCTCATCACCTTGCTTTTTCTCCTCCAGAGCTTTGCGCTTATCTTCCAGCTTTTCTTTTCGCAGCAGATCCTCAAACTTCTTGTGCAGTGAAGGCGGAAACCACTCCACATCTGCCGATGCAATCTGATAGGCCATCGGCTGCAACAAATCCATCCTCACATCAGGACTATCAAACTGAAGCAGTTGCACTTTTATCCCGCCGGGCGGCAGATTCTCGGTGTCTTGTATGGCTTCAAACATCTGTCTTCGACTCTCAATTCTGGCACGGGGGACAACCTGCCAGTTGCCCCAGCTGCCGTCTTGGAGCAGTTCTTGTCTGTGCAACTGTACCGCAGCAAAAACAGGATTTGCCAGGCATGGGTCGCGCCATTCTATTGGAACATCCGCGCCTGTAAAACACCTGCGACACTCTTCATACAACGCCGCGACGTTATACTTTCCTTCGACCGTAACCAAATCAACATCGTTTGGCTCGCTGTTACTCTTATCGTAGGCCTTCTGCTGAGTAATCGGCACGATAGGCACGTAAGCCGCCGCTCGGATATGCCCTGCTGCCACATCGGTGACGTCACCAATTTCAGGCAGCTTGTACGGCGCTCTGCCGGCTAATGCTGTGGAACTATTGTAAGGCAGCGGCAGGGACAGACTCGTGTTGACATCTCGTATCGAACAGGCCATCATCGCCAGGAAGCTACCAACGTGAGGGTCAACCTGGGGCGCAGCAGCTTGAGCAGGCGTAGCCGGCTGCTTCAGCTCGAACTCTACTTTCTGGGCCTGCGCCCTGATGTAAGGGTCGATTTCACCGGGACTAAATTCCTTGTTGTCGTAAGGGACGGTATTGGGGCTGAAAAGAACGAACGTCTTAAACAGCCAGATACACACCAGCCCCACCACACCCAGAACTACCTTCTCAATATGCTGTTCGAAAAAACTGCCGACTTTTTTGCCTATCTGATTCATATTTGGCGTCTCTCATCTCAACTTCACACGTTTTCTCAGTTTTTCGCCTTATTACCGTTTGCCAGTTTGGATCTCCGCCTTCAGCTCGTCTTTGATCGCTTGCGGCTTAATCGGTTCGTAGCCGGCCTTGTTAAAGACGTATTCGCAAATCAAATCCAGCTCCACCGCGGCATCGTCGCCGTAGCGATAGTAATAGTGGTCTTGGCTTTCAGGCTCAACGGCCTTTGTGCTGCTTTCCAAGATTGTTATCTGGTTATGCTTGAAAGTCTGATCGGGACCCTCCTCGAAATAACCCTTGAACTTATGCTGCTTGGCACTGCACAGTTCCTTCATAAACGGCAGAACCGCGTTTGCGCCAACTACAACCCGGACCCGGAAATGCGTTGCGTCAATATAGTCGTCGCAATACCTTTGCGTGCAGGGCACGATAAGTGCATCTTCAACCGAACGGACATAGCGGGGCTTCTCAGCGGTATCTGTCTGCTTGGTGCTTCTTCTGAATCCCGTATAAGCGCCCCTGCGCCTACCGTCGCCCATACTGAAACTCACGTTCATAAGCCGTTTGACCGGCGAAGTGAATACGCTTGTCGAGCCGGAATTCATAGATTTGACCGTATCGATAACATCTTCGATGACCCAGTAACCTAACTGCCAATACCAGCAGTCTTTGACTGCCTCGGCTACACCCGAGTATTTGTACGTTCCCCAGAATTCGTATCCGCTCAGACCGGTCGCAAGAGCGTAAACGGACGCGGATTTAGCTCTGTCACGGCAAAATTCTTCTACTATTGTACGGTTGATCTCAGCCGCCTTTCCAAAGCCATATAACCCATACATAGGCATGGTACGAGAAGACCTACTGTATAGGGATGGCCGCATAGCTCCTACCCCTGTACGCGAACCGGTAGGCGACTGCTGCAGAGCTTTGTCCAACTCGGCATCGGCAGGAGGCGTGCCGGCTTTTGCCTCGGTCAGAAGCCGGTCCACCGACTCACGAAACCGCTGGCCATATTTGTCGAAAATCAAAGCAGAGGTGGAGCGAGCATTCGGGTCAAGGAATATTTGGTAACTTAGAAGCTCTCTCTGAGTGGTTTGCTGTGCCAACAGAGCTATTTGATTGGCATCCTGTGCATATCGCTCGTGATATTTTTCATTCTGCTCCAACTGCTCGCGCGGAACTACTTCTATGCTCCGGACGCTTCTTCCCTTGCTAACGCTGTCACTTTCAATTTGCTGCTTGAGCCTACCGCTGAGCAACTGGTTTGGAATAAAAAGAATTATGGCCACAAGCCCTATTCCAATTGGCAGCAACAGCGACGAATTAGTCCTGATAACGCTCAGTTTCTTTATAAGGTCTTTGAAACTCGGAATATTCATTCTTGGCTCACCAATCTGCTAAAAATCTACCTCTATTGACTTTCTTTTGGTCCGCGTAGTAGTACTGGGAGTAGTAGACGTAGTGCTCGGACTAACGGGGACTTGCGTGCGCAGCATCGCCCCACTGACAGGACGCTCAGGCGATGGGGGCGCATCTTTCCAGATGAACTTGGCATTAAGCACAAACCAATGGTCGTTGATCTCAACCATGGGCTTACCACGATCCAGCTTTGGCTGTCCGTACTCGTCTAATACGGGCATTTTACCGATAACTTCTTTTGTCATAGGATCGAGCAGAATCCTTGTGCCCGTGCCCATGGGTTCGATGCCCTTTGCTGGAAATCTGACATCCACAGCGCCTACCCCTTGCGGCACTCCGGCCTCGGCCTCCAAATCTACCTCCTCAATGCGCAGCTCGAAATGGTTGACGTCGGTTCGCTCGTACAGCTTAAACGGGCTGTTGCCATCAGCAACCATCTCATCCAAGTGCAACAGACGAGTGACAAGGCCCCATCTACTCGGCTGATTGTCCACGCCCACAGGATCAAGCAACTCACCTACGTTCTTGTACGGGCTGTAGCCGACTATAGTCACCACAAATCCGGATTTCTTCTCCTCTTTTTTGGCTGCTGCCGCTGCCATCCATGTCGGCGCGTACGGACTTAGGCTACCCCTGTCGCCCATCATTCCGTACTCTTCCATCATCATCATGTAATCCTCGTCCATCATTTCCTCCTCGCCTGTCTGCACGGTAGCGCCCCTTCTCATCGTGGCCGTAACGCCGAATTTCGCCTTGGCAAGGTTATCTGAAAAGTAAGCAGACATCTCTGTTACAAATATCTGCTTTCGCTCCTTGCGCGGAATCCGCACAACTGCTTCCACATCGCCTTTGCCAAAAGCCTCGTAGAGATCCTTCTGCTCTTTGTTGGTCTTAGCATTGGGTAAGACCGACATTATGGTCTCGTGGAGCTCCGGAACAACCTCACGATACTCAAAAGGCTTGCGGGCTTTTTCTATTTCTTTCTCATAGCCGGCACTTTCAGTCTCCAGCTTTTTGACCCTGTCGCTGACACCCGCAGCCTGGTTCACTATATGGCCGATCTCCTGCCGGATTGCGCCGTTTTTTGCATAGCCCACTTTATCCAGGGCCGTTCTGGCCAGCGCCAGCAGCGACACTATAAGCAGTAGGCACGCGGCGGCGATAAAGTACCTGCGTTTGCCGGCCCAGGCCATTGACCGTGCGATACTACGCGGCAGCAGATTGCTTTCAATCCGGGCCAGGTCCAGAACTTGCAGAGCAAGGCCATAGACCACGCCAAAGTCGCAGACGTTTTCGTGGAACTTTGCTGCTGAAATCCCTGGGCCCATCGCCAGCCTCTTAAACGCGTCCGGCCTTTCCACCGGTATCTGCAAAGTCTGCTGCAAATACTTCAACAAGCCCCGTAACTTTGTCCCACCACCGACAGCGATAACTTGTGAGAATTTGGCATTTGGATTGGCGCTGGTATAAAAGCCGAGCGACCGCTGAACTTCGGAAGCCAGGTCTGTAAAGACAGGCTTCATAGCCTGAAATATCTGCCGGGCGTACTTGCTCATCGGCGCGGTCCGCTTCAGTTTTTCAGCTTTCTCAAAGTTGAGCTTAAATGTATCAGCTATCGCCTTGGTAAAAGTGTTGCCGCCTATCAGAATACATCTTTGCCAAACCGTTGATTTCGTACAGACGACCAGGTCAGTGTTTTCTGCACCGATATTAATGATGACAACCACTTTATTATCAGAACTAAAAAGGTCAGGACGGTCGTAGAACAGGTAGTTGTACAGAGCCATTGGCGCCATTTGGACATAGCTAACCTGCAAGTCCTCTCTGCTAAAATGTTCCAACGCAGAGTTGACCACCTCGTTCTTGATCGCAAAAATGCCTACCTTCTTCTCAGAACTGTCGGCTTCTGTCATCAACTGCCAGTCCCACTGAACATCGTTGATGTCAAAGGGAATCTGCTGGACGGCCTCGAACCTGACGATTTCAGGAATCCGCTTCTGCTCAACGGGGGGCAGGTTCACAAAACGCGCAAAACTGTTCTGGCTCGGCACAGAAATGACTAACTCTTCGTCTTCACCCAGCTCGTTGCGCTGCACAAACTGGCGCAAACTGAGCGCAGTCAGCTCATCTCGCTCAGCAGGTTTTATACCGCTTCCGGAAAGGATTTTGCCGTGCTGGATGTTGTCGAACCCGATCACCTGCGCAACACCGCCGACAACCGCCAAATGCAGCGCTTTAAGCGAATTATTGCCTAAATCTATTGCCCAAACTGCGTCCGATGGTAACGCCATGACAAACCTCCCGCTTTACCAGACTGCGCTCGATTAACTTGTATACGGGCATCAAAAACTATAAATTATTGTATCATATTATGACAACTTTTTCTATCGATACTCTTGGCTGTAAAGTCAATCAATACGAAGGCCAGCAGATTCGGGAGCTGCTCGAACGCCTCGGCCTTAAGCAGGTCCAGACGTCCGAAAAACCCGACCTGGTAGTTGTCAATACCTGCTGCGTGACCCATACCGCTTCTGCAAAGAGCCGGCAGTACGTTCGCAAAGCCCAGAAACTAAGTCCCGACAGCACGGTTCTTGTATGCGGCTGCTTACCCACCGTCAAAATAGACGAACTGCATAATCCGGATGAAAACATCCACCTTGTCAGGCATCGAAGCGACCTTGCCGCTACGCTACTACAAATAGTCACCAGCGACACCATCTCCTCGATCTCCCAAGCCCAGCAATGCTGCCCGGACTTCACAATTAAATCAGAAAACGTCTCTAAAGTCAAGTGTAAAAACGAGTTGCCTTTTTCCGCTACCCTTAAACCATTAAGCTCATTCAAAGGCCAAACCCGAGCTTTTCTAAAGGTTCAAGATGGCTGTGATGGATACTGCACCTATTGTATTATACCCCAGGTTCGCCCATTTGTTCACAGCAAATCCGTCACAGCCATCCTGCAGGAAGCGCAGGCCCTCATTAAAGATGCGCACAAGGAAATTGTCGTTACAGGAATTTTTCTCGGCGCTTATGGCCAAAACACCGTCAGGCGAAAAAACTGGCCCAACGGGCAAAATGACAAACTGGCGAATTTACTCGACAAGCTGGCGGAAATACCCGGCCTGGCGAGGATCAGATTAAGCTCTCTCGAGCCGGCTGACGTCACGCCCCGATTGCTGGATGTTTTCTGCCAGCACCGTAACATTATGCCCCATCTGCACTTGTCGCTCCAGTCTGGCTCGAACGCGATCCTGAAGAGAATGGCCCGCCAGTACAACGCCGACCAGTTTCTTGAGAAGGTTGAGTTGATTAAGTCCCGGCTGGATAGACCCGCTATCAGTACTGATATCATCGTTGGCTTTCCTGGTGAGCAGGACACCGACTTTGAGCAGACTGTTAAAATAGCTAAAGATATGGGCTTTGCGAAGATGCACGTCTTTGCCTTTTCGCCGAGGAAAGGCACCGCCGCCGCAGCGATGCAAGATACGCTGGACACCAAAGTTATAAAAGAACGGTCGAAAACGCTGCGTGAATTGGACGCCCAACTCCAAAGAGAATTCCGCCAGCAATTTGTCGGCGAAACCGCAACATTATTGATAGAAAACGGCACCAGCCAGCCGCATGGCCGAGCCGAAAGATACTTTATGGTCTATTTGAAAAATCCCGCCCAGCCGGTGAAAAGAAATGACCTTGTTGCCGTAAGACTGATTGAAAATAGCGAAAATGGCGTGATTGGCGAGGCAACCGATTCCGCCGCCGTTTCGGTCTTCAACAGAAAACACGAGCGTGACAGGGAGTCGCCGCGAGCAGCTCTATCTCTACCACCCGCGCTTGAATTCCGTAGCCCCGGCGGATAACATAAACTGCTGGTCCCGCAAGCGATAGCTGGGACCAAATTCCCTGCTCGAAGCTCGCAGTGAAAACCGTACCCAAAGGAATCGTGATTCATGGCCATCGTAACGTTGCGTGATATTCACAAAGCCTTCGGCCCCGAGGTCGTTCTGGATCGATTGAATCTTCAACTCCATCCACGCCAAAAGGTAGGTATGTTAGGCGCCAATGGCTCCGGCAAGAGCACAATCCTGAAGCTGATCATTGGTAAGATCGATCCGGACATTGGTCAGGTGCTCAAACAGAAGGGCCTGCGTATCGGCTACTTGCCACAGGAACCAGCGTTTAGCGGCGACCGTACGGTTTTGCAGGAGATGCACGCGGGCGTAGAGCATCTGCTCAGGCTCCAACAGGCTATCCATGCCGTTTCCGGCGAAATGGAAAGCCTGACCGGCTCGGAGCTGCAGACCAAGATGAAGCAGTACGACCGCCTGTGTCACGATTTTGAAATCGCCGGAGGGTATGCGTATGAAACCCGCATCTACACTACTCTGGCGGGTCTGGGCTTCGAATCTGGCTCGTATCACGTGAAGACTTCGTCGCTAAGCGGCGGCCAGTTGTCGCGCCTGAGCCTGGCCCAAATACTGATGCTCCAGACCGATCTGCTGCTTCTAGACGAGCCTACTAATCATTTGGACCTGCAGGCAACTAAGTGGCTTGAGAGGTTCTTGACAGGCTACAACGGCGCCGCTGTCATCGTCAGTCACGACCGATGCTTATTGGATGAAGTCGTGTGCAAGATTATTGAAGTTGAAAATAAGCAGGCTCACGTTTGGAACGGCAATTACAGCAATTACGTGCAGACTAAAGAAACCCTGCGGCTGCAACAACAGCGGCAATACGTTAAGCGTGCCGAGATGGTCGATCGCACTCTGGACTTCATTGCCCGTAACAAGGACCAAGAGGGCATGCGAAAGACGGCTCGCGGCCGGAAAACTCGCTTGAAGCGTTTGCTGAAAGAGAGCCCTAATTTCCTGGACAAGCCCTCTAAACAGAAAACCATTGGGTTCTCGTTCGGTCAAATCAATCGCAGAAGTAACCTGGTGCTGCGATGCGAGGGGCTGAGTAAATCCTTTGGTGATCTGACTCTGTTTGAGGACCTGACATTCGATGTGCTCAGCGGTGAACGTATCGGCATCATCGGCCCCAACGGCACAGGCAAGAGCACCCTCTTACGACTGGCCCTGCGGCAGCTTAGGCCAACTGCGGGCAGCATCCGCCTCGGGCAGAACCTCCGCGTAGGCTATCTTGACCAGCACGGTAATGTGCTGGATCCATCCAAGAGCGTCTTGGATGAGGCCTTCAGCGCCAATCCCAAGCTTTCATCGGAGCAGTTGCGCAATCGGCTTGGCGCGTTTCTGTTCACGGGCGACGATGTGTTCAAACTGTGCGGGGACCTCAGCGGCGGCCAGCGCAATCGTCTGATGCTCTGCAAATTAGTCCTGGCTGAACCCGATTTGTTGGTCATGGACGAACCCACCAATCATCTGGACATCGCCAGCAGGGAGATGCTCGAAGCGGCGCTGGACGACTACGCCGGGGCGATGATTGTGGTCAGCCACGACCGTTACTTTCTGGACCGTGTTGTCGACAGACTACTGGTGGTTGGCACAGATGCGTTGGGACAGCACTGCATCGGCAAGGTAGAGTTCGTCGGCGTAAAACCGGTGTACACACACTACGCATCGCTGGTTCGCAAGCGAGTAGAAGCCCAGCGGCAGAAGCTGGCGTCACGTACTGCCGGTCCCCGAAAACGCCGGTCCGCCGGTGCAAAGAGCAAGCCCCACGCCAAGACGCCCGAACACCTCAAACAGTTTAACAGATACTCCGCCAGCCAGATTGAAGAGCTAATCACGAAGCTTGAGCAGGAGTTGGCCGGCATAAAAGAACGCTTTGGTGATGCGACAATCTATAAGAATCCCCAACGGCTCGCCGAGTTGCAGCAAACCTATGATGCGAAGACGGCTGAGATAGATCTCTTGTATCAAGCGTACGAGCGTAGGACGCGATAGAACAAGCTCCGATAGTCAAATTTGACCGGGTCCGGAGTGAAATGGGCGATACAGGATTCGGACCTGTGACCTCACGGGTGTGAGTTCAACCTATGAAACAATTCTAGATAGTCAGCATACCAAATATGCTGCCTGTGATAATTTTGATAGATTATTAGACTTCTATTAGACCAGTTTCACTAGGCCAATTTTTTCAAGAAATTCACCCGCTTCGACTATTTCCGGTTTTTTGACTGTCCAACCAAATCTGCTTGCCAATTCCTCAAGGTCTTTTATTTTTGCTCGCCCCCCTTTTTGCCCGAGGAGAAAATCTGTTTTGGCGGCTATTGATATCCTTTGGTAATCCATATCACCGGCCTTCTTAAGTACCGTTGATGCTTTTTCAATCTTTTTCCAGACTTTCCCGTTGTTCCCGGCTTTTAGTTCTGCCACTTTTCTACCTTCCTCGTCCAGAGAGAAATCCCATCTGGCAACCTCAAAACCACGAGAATCGAACGCACCACCGCTCGCAACGGATTGCTCAAGAAAACCTATGGATCTTAAGCGGTTTGCAGCTTCGGCAACTTCGGAGGAATACGGACCGTAAAAATGAGGGTTGTACCCCAGTTCATCGATATGATTACTAAGTCTTCCCAAAAAGTAAATCGTCTTCTGCAGTTTCGTTTTGCCCCTTATCTCGCCCCCCATCGCATACAGGGCCAAATGAACGAAGTCGTATGTGTTCATCTTTCTGGCCTTTCTATCGCGGCAGCACAATTAGTCTCAATAACTTCAAATATCGGCTGTTTGACCTTACGCCTCACAGAGTTTTTTTCTGCTTCTGTACTCCACTCGATAGGTGCGTACACCTCGACAAACTCATCCGCGTACCGCTCATTTATTGAAGCAAAGAGAGTGGAAGCATTTTCAAAAAGTTCTGGCGGGTCACCGAGAACCAAGATTCCTTGTTCATCGTTTCGCGACATTTCTCTGGCCGATCTAATACTGAACACGTTCACGACAACCAAGTCGGCGTCGAGCTTCTTACCTGTGCGTTCTTCGATTTCTCGTGATAGGGCAGCCTCAACGCTTTTTCTCAAGTCTCTCTGCTCGTCCATCAGTTTCGGTAGCATATCTCTAACGCTGTCCTTGAACTCCCTAACGCGACAATCGAAGACCCGTTTGAGCAGTTTTCGCTGTCTCACCCGCAACAGAACTTCCTTGCACTTGGACCCCTCCGCAGCATCAAGGCAGAACTTCTGCATAAATGCCGCGTCGTCGAATCGCTCATAGTATTGAATAAAATCGTCGGAGCCGTCAAAATGATATAACCTCTTCAGATCCTCGATTTCATCCTTCTCGATGCCGAGGCTTATCGCACGGACCATCATCTGATCAGTGATCAGGCGTACTTTATGCCTATAGACATTTGTTGTCAAGTAGTACTTGGCCAATACATACTGCTCAACGGCGTGGATGCCGTCCTGCCTTATCATCAACTCCTTCTCGTCTTCTGGGCCGTGCAAAATGAGCGACCTGTGCATTTGATGGATATCAAAAACACCGTACTTCACCCCGCAAAATAGGCTGTCTCGGAGCAAGTAATCCTGCTTATCAGCATCCAAGGGACCGCGCACAATGGACTTCAGAGCGGGTTGTCCATATCCAATACGGAGAAGCTTGGCTATGTTGGTGCATGTGTCTTTTCCCAACCGCTTCAAGATCTCATCATCCCTCTCGACAATTGTGGCAGAGATCAGTTCATGAAGACCGCCTTTTCTGTCTGCAACGCTCAAGGTCGGATTGTAAAAGATCTCCAGGGCGCGCTCAGAGATGTGACTGAAGGGTCCATGTCCGATGTCGTGTAGCAGCGCTGCAAGCCGGACTAATCGGATTTCGTCTTCATTACATCCCAATTCGTTGGCCATCAGACCAGACAGATGCATGACGCCCAAGGAGTGCTCGAAACGCGTGTGCACGGCGCCCGGATATACTAACTGAGCCATGGCCAGCTGCTTTATCCCCCGGAGCCTCTGCAGAGCTTGTGTATCCAGAAGATTCACTTCATCTGCCCGAAGTTCGATAAAGTTGTGAACTGGGTCACGCAGTCTTATCGTCATAAGATTGATGCCGCCTGTGGGCCGAGCAAATCGCTCTGTTAGTGGTTCGACCCACGTACAATTCGCGTTCTCCTGACACATCTCTTGGAAACATTCGACACTAATGGGCGATACAGGATTCGGACCTGTGACCTCACGGGTGTGATCCGTGCGCTCTAGCCAACTGAGCTAATCGCCCAACAACATCCTGGAGATATTTTCGATTGTCGATTGTCGATTGTCAATTGCTAATTTCCTCTGCCGGCTGCTAAGCAGGTTCTGTTGACAGCAGATTAACGCGTCCGAGCTTGACGCCCTTTAGACTTAATATGTTTTCGGCCATCCTGTTGATCTGGCTGACCCGGCCTCGAAGCACAACCACCTCCAGACAATCGTGCTCATCCAGATGAACGTGCAAAGAGGAAATCACCTGCAAAAGATGCGAAGGACCCCGCCTTGCAGCGCAATGCTGCAGGTCTATCAGCCTATCCGATAGTTTTGTCGCGTGATGGTCGTAAACCATAAATACCGCAGCGACGGCCTTGGCTTGGGGGTTCCTCAGCTCCTCCTGACTTAACCGCTGACGTATCAAATCCCTAATGGCCTCCGACCGGCTTTGATAACCCTGTTGGGCAATAAGCTTGTCAAATGTCAACAGCAGCTCCTTATCCAGCGACACGCCTATTCGTTCAAGCTGACCCATCGCTTTCCCCTCGATTAACTAAACTTTTTTAGCGCTGAGACCGCGGAGCTCGCGGAGAAAATATAATTTGCCGTTTTACCTTCTGCGCCCTTGGCGTTCTCTGCGGTTGAAGACAAAGCAGAGTTTCACTCCTTGCTGGTTACGTATATTACCTGCTCGGCAAATAAGTTTGGCGCGAATCGTACCGGACTAAGGCTGCTCTTAGCCAACGGGATTTTCCTTTCTACTTTCACGCCCAGCTTTTCGCAGAATTGGTCAAAATCCTTGATCGACAGGCAGTGTATGTTCGGCGAATCATGCCAATCGAAAGGCAGTTGCCTGGTTACCGGAGCTGCGCCGCGGAACAACAATTGTGCCCGGCAGCGCCAATAAGCAAAGTTAGGAAAGCTCACAATCACCTTTTTGCCCACTCGCAGAAGCTCTTTAAGAACCTTTTCGGGATCTTCTATCGTCTGAACTGTTTGTGACAGGATCACATAATCGAAGCTCTTGTCACCGTAATATGCCAGCCCCTGCTCAACATCCTGCTGAACAATCGGCAGCCGGCGGCAGACGCAATCCAGCACAAGCTCCTGGTCAAGCTCAATGCCCTCGCCCTTTATGCCCCTATCGTGCACAAGATTAGCCAGCAGTTCTCCATCGCCGCAGCCGACGTCGAGCACCGTGCTGTTTGGCTCAATGAGAGATTCTATCAGCTCGTAATCCGCACGCGTCCTGTGCGCCTGCTCGAACCTGCTGAGCTTCCGCATACTCCGTGCGTAACATGAGCACGGCTGCTGCTCGCCTGCCGGGCCGTAGGTAGCCTGCAAGAAGCAGCAAATGAACCTGCCCAGCACTTCCGGCTCTAATAGAAACGCATCGTGGCCGTAAGGCGACGCGATGCAGCAGTAACTTACGTCCTTCCTATTCGCGGCAAGGGCTTCAACCATCGCTTTGGATTGCGCGGGTGTAAAAAGCCAGTCGCTGCTGAAACTAACCACCAGGAATCTCGACTTGACATTGGCAAAAGCTTCGGTTAGCGAGCCATAGTCCTTTTGGAGGTCGAAATAGTCGGCGGCCTTGGTTATATAAAGGTAACTATTGGCGTCGAATCTCTCCACGAAGGTTTGTCCTTTATAGTCCAGATATGTCTCGACGGCGAACTCCGAGTTAAAGTCATAACTATATTGCTCGGCGCTGCGCAGCTTCCGCCCGAATTTTTGACGCATACTTTGTTCGGATAGATACGTTATGTGCCCAATCATCCGCGCTATTGCCAGACCTCTATCTGGCCCTTCTTCTCGGCTGTGGTATTGTCCAGTCACAAAATTGGCGTCTGCCAATATCGCATTTCGCCCTACCGCGTCAAACGCTATCGCCTGCGCTCCCAAATGCGCAGTCGTGGCAATTGGCATTGCAGCCTTAACAAAATCCGGGTACTCGATTGCCCACTGTAAAACTTGCATCCCGCCGATAGAGCCGCCAATTACTGCTAAAAGATTCTTTATCCCCAGCCCATCGAGCAGCAGCTTTTGGACCTTAACCATGTCGGCGACGGTTATTATAGGGAAATCCAGCCCGTACGGCTTGCCGGTTACAGGATTTATAGAAGATGGCCCGGTGGTTCCACCGCAGCCGCCCAAAAAGTTCGAGCAGATGACAAAATACTTGTTGGTGTCGATTCCTTTGCCCGGCCCGACCATGTTGTCCCACCAGCCGGGCTTTCTGTCGTCAGGACTATTGTAGCCGGCAACATGAGCATTGCCGCTGAGGGCGTGACAAATCAAAACGGCATTGTCCCCGGCTTCGCTAAGCTGGCCATAGGTCTCGTATGCAACATCAATCGGAGCTAATTTCTTACCGCACTCCAGCTCCAAAGGCTGTTCCGTCTCCACCAGGCGGACCATTTTGGTCTGGACAATGCCAACCGAGTTCTCGTCAATCTTTCCCATAAGCATAAAATTTACTTCAAAACCTCTTCAATATTAACTATAATATAAGCTATACGATAGGGTTTTTGAAAGGGTTTAAATTATGAACAAGTTTTCAAAACCGGCTTGTATAACAATACTAGTGTGTCTGCTGGCAATCTGCATTTCGTCCAAAACGTCTTCAGTCAATTCTAAGATATCTGAGAAAAAGGTTCTTATCGAGGCAATAAGAGTTGAAATCAGTGGTGACGCTTTGAATAAGCTTCAAATTAGCAGGAATGTGGCGCCTTCGTCTAAAATAACGGTGCCGTTTGCAACGCTCTTGTATGTTCTGGCCGACCCGAACGCCGTCAAAACGATAGCCTCCGCAAAAATTGTGGTTTATGCCGGCCAGATGGGGCAGATTACTGACGGACAAAAGCTAAAATACCTCGTCAAAAAAGACGACGGGTCCTTCGAGGAAATGACCACCGATATGTCTGTAGGAACAACATTGGAAGCAAGACCCATTATTAAGGATGGGGATATCTTGCTGAATTTTAAATTTGAGCATTATACTGTTGCTCCACCTGAAGAAACTGACCCTCAAACGTCTTTGCCGGTAGGCCCACCGATAATCAGTTGCAGTTCAGTGAATACACGGTTGAAACTCAAGCCGGGACAACCTATGATTGCAGGGGGAATTGAAAAACCGACGGGCCGGGGGTTTATTCTTGTGCAAGCTGAGATTTTGGAACAACCTGCTGGAGATCAGTAAGCACGTGAAAACCAATGAATGCTATTGCCCTCTCAATCGTCGGATGACATCAATGATAGCCTCAGTACTGTCCCCGCCTCGGACCGATGCCGAGAGGACGGCTAATAACTGCTTGACCAAAGCTACACGGGGCAGACCTGTTTCAGTTATATTACTTCAAGGCGGCGAAGAATAGCCTTTGCCCAGCGTGAGCTGCGTAGCTGCGCCAGAATAAACAACAAGACAACTAAACCCCAATAACCCGTGAACCGCAAATAGTGGATGACTGTACCAAATATGCCTTCGGGCTTCACCGCACAAGCCTTTACCAACTCATCGGGGCTATACATCGCGCCGACAACTATAGGGCCAAACAACCTCTGCCAGGGTAGCAAGAGAGCGACCATAACCAGCGAGAGGAAAAACGCCCGAACAACATGGTTTATGCCTCCCAGCCTGCCTATTAGCGAGATTTTCAAGCTAAACAGCAACGTCAGCACGTAAAGCGCGGCCGCCAGCACAAGCACTCCATTGACAAACCTGATCAGCCAGCCCAAATGCTCGAACGTTATGCCGAATAGGGCACCGGACTTTTGTGGCGGCTTTTGGACTTCCTGCCCAGCCGATAATTCTTCCTGTGCCGGCTTACCTTGCTCGGCGACCGGTTCGGCTGCGGTTTTGCCGCTTTGCTTTGTATCTTGAGCCGCCGCGACAGAAACACTGCCGGTGGTCCGGTCGTTAGGTTTGATGTAGCCCATATTTACCAGCCAAAAAGACCCCTGCTGCAGAAATAAACAAACTGCGATAATTATAAACAAGAAGTTTTTCCAGCCTCGCAGTACGCCCACAGCTTCGAGGCAATCAGTAGTCTCAACCAAATCACTTGCCCTGCTATGGTTTTCATTCATTGCCAAATCTCCCACCTGTTGTAGGTTGTCAATTTTCAATTTACGATTGTCAATTTACAGTAGGATGGCGCTAAGAGCAAGGAATTTATTCTGGGAGAAATTACATTCGAATGAAGCAAAAAGGGGTCAATCGGCCGCGTGTGAAAGCACCTGGCAGGCTTGGATCGCTCTGGCCAGGCCAGCCCTTATTGCGGAGATTCTGTTTAGTTCATCCGTTGTCAATTTGTTCTCTGACGAGCGGTAAATCAGCATAAAGCCTAAGGATTGCCCCAGGTCGCCCAGTGGAACAGTAACGGCTGATACCTTACTGAGCCCGACTAAATTGCCCTGCAGGCCCATCGCGAACATATCATCCAGGTTGCACAATTTATTGGCCTTACAGATGTGCTCCACCAGCTCAGCGGTGAAACAATTTTCCAGGCGATATTCTTCGAGCCCGATCGGCTTTTCACTTTCGAACATGTGCAATTCAAAACTTTCCGCCTGACGCAGAAAGAACGTGACATTGGCATTGGCAACTTCCTCTTTGATGAGCTTGCTAACGGTATGGAGGAGCCTGTTCAGATCGGTCAGGCCGATGACCGACTGATAGAAATTTGCCGCGAAGCTTACGGCATTTAGCCTGTCGATAAAGTCCCGCTGCGCAGCAATGAAGTCATTGCAGAGTATATCTATTTTCTTCGCCTGCTGTTTGCGCTGCTTATTGAGCTTACTTATAAGCAGGCGTAGTCTTCTATGTCGCTGCTGGTCCATTAATGTTCAGAACCTCGAATATCGAACAGGGAACACCGAATTTCGAAATTCACGATTCAACATTCGATATTCGGTCCCCTTTAGGTTCGGCACGCGCAGCGACGGGCTTTAGCTGTAAACAGCCACTTCAGAACCGCTCTATAAGCAGCCCTATAAACGAGCACATATCAGCTTCGGGGTCTTTGCACTCCCTCCGGAGAAGACACCGAGCTGGTACCGTCACCATTTGCCGGAATCGATTTGGGCGTGTTTTCGGACCTATTGTCCACACGTTGAGCCAGTGCTGGTTTGGCTTTGCCGGCACTAAAATGAAGTAGGGATGAAACCCCGCACCAATTGCCCCCTACCAAGCAGGTGTCCTTGCCAGCAGAGCTGGCAATTGGTGCGGGGCCAAATAATATCCCCTATCGTTTTTTGTAAATGATGACCTTGCTCATCGCGTCCCTGAAGGCTTTTAGCGGTTTTTCCATTGCCGCAACAGGTGGGTCGGTGAAAGTAAGGTCTCCGCAGGCTGCCTTCCATAAATCAAGCAGGGTTATAACGTTAGCCCTTAGCCGGACGCCGCCAACTCTGCCCCGCTTGCATTCCACTATGCCGTACTTGCCCAGCGTTTGAACGACTTTCTGCAGGTAGCCAAGCGAATAGTTGAGCGCCTTTGCAATTTCCTTGGCCTGGACAAAGTCGGTGCCTTTCCTGTCTTTAAGGAAAAGAATTGTTTCGACCGACATTCCGAAATCTTGATTGAGTTTCACAATTACCTCCTTATCTACGTTACGCTACCTCAGCCAAGCGACAGGCGCTTAGCTGTTCTGCTCTATTTATCACTACCGGAACTTTACGTACGCTCGCGGCAAAGTCATCAATCTCCTCGACTTTCTCAAAGCCCACCACCATCGCATCCACGCAGCCCGTGCCGAGCACGTAGCGGACCGACTCATCGCGCTTTTCACCGCTCTGGCCGAACTTGCCCTCGCCGACCAGCTTCATTCCTATCACGGCTTTGCCTTGCTCACGCAGAGCTTTCAGAACTTCTACTACTTTTGGCACTTCCTCAATGCTCCTTACATCCATCTGCACCGCGTATGGATTGATCCTCGCGTGCACCGAATCGACCCACGGCTCCTTCACACATGCTTGCAGTGCCTCCAGGCCGTGACACGAAACGCCGTGTGCCCGGATCACGCCTTTCTTTTTGAGTTTGGCCAGACTATCCATGTGCATACCGACCTTCTCCGGCCAAGTTGCTGACGATACGCAGTGCAGCAGTATCAGGTCGATGTAATCGGTATTGAGCTCCTTCAGGAATCGTTGCACAACCACGTCGGCATCGGGGCGTTCTTTTTCAGGTATGCCGCCGCCCTGCCACCAGATTTTGGATACTATCGCGTAGTCTTTGCGGGGTATCTTCTTGAGCGCGTCAGCCAGAAATGGGTGCGTTCCGTACAGGTCCGCCGCATCGAACAGCCTGATGCCACGTTCATAGCATCCCTTGGCTAGCGCCTCGAACCGTTCTCTGCCCATGCGTGTGTGGTTCGACTGCCTATTGCCCCCCCGCATACCTGTGCCCAGACCGACACGAGTGACTTTGATCTTGGTCTTTCCCAGCGGCACCCATTCATAGGGGTCGTAGACTGCACCTTTGCGCTCCTGGGCAAGGTTGAGTCTGCAGCCCACCAGCACGCCGCTTACGCCGGCAATCGACCTGGCCAAAAATTCACGACGTCTCATTTCCATCAATAGAACTCCTTTATCTGACGATACTTCTTGGCAGGTGTGCTCTGCACACCATAAAAGTTGTTGACAGAATACCGTTGCCTGCCCGATGATGCAAGCCCTTTGCCAGATTTTTTCTGTACCTTGTCGGCTGATTTGTCCGTAATTGCGGTCTTGCATAATGCCTGCAAAAAGCCTATATATAGGCTGTTATGGCTGAAAATGTACAAAAACGAATCAGGAAGCTGCGCGACAAGATTAGAAAGCACGACTACCTTTATTATGTGCTTAATCAGCCCGAAATAAGCGACCGGCAATACGACAAACTGTTCGCCGAGCTCAAAGAACTTGAACAGACGCATCCAGAACTTATAACGCCCGATTCGCCCACGCAGCGAGTTTCCGGCCAGCCCCTTGAAGGTTTTGCCGCCGTCCGACATACCATCCCTATGCTCAGTATGGATAATACTTACAGCGCCGATGAGCTTAGAGCCTTCAACGAAAGGATTCGCAAACAACTGGGCAGCAAGGATTACGATTATGTTGTCGAGCTAAAGATTGATGGGCTGGCCATAAGCCTTTGCTACGAAAGCGGCCGGCTCGTTACCGCCGCAACTCGCGGCGACGGCGAAGTGGGCGACAATGTTACCGCCAACGTGCGCACTATCAGGGCTGTGCCGCTTGCGCTTTTGGACGGCGGCAAAATGCCGCGGATCCTGGAGGTCCGCGGCGAAGTCTATATGCCCACTAAGTCTTTTATCGAGTTGAATAAACAGCGCGCCCAGACGGGCGAGCCGATCTTCGCCAATCCGCGAAACGCTGCTGCTGGTTCTTTGAAGCTGCTGGATGCAAGGATCACCGCCGCCAGAAATCTTTCATTCTTTGCCTACGCCACCGGTGAAGTCTCCGAGCCTTTAGCGCAAACGCACTACCAGACTCTACAGATGTTCAAACAATTCGGGCTGCCCGTCAACCCTCACAACGCAAAAGCCAGAGACGTAGAGCAGGTCATTGACATCTGTTCTTCGTGGAGCGAAAAGCGGCTGGCGCTGGATTACAAAACGGATGGAATGGTGATAAAGATTAACCGTTTTGAGCAGCGGGATGCCCTCGGCGCAACCGGGCGAGCGCCTCGCTGGTGCATTTCCTACAAGTTTGCCGCCGAACGTGCCCAAACCACCATCGAATCAATTGACGTACAGGTCGGCAAAAGCGGAATTCTAACACCGGTGGCGAATTTGACGCCGGTACTGCTGGCAGGGACAACGGTCAAACGAGCAAGCCTGCATAATTTTGATGAGGTGGCTCGCCTGGATGCCCGATGCGGCGACACCGTATTGATTGAAAAGGCCGGCGAGATAATCCCGCAGGTTGTGGACGTAAAAAAGGAGCTTCGAC
>Ga0299912_10000671_pt1 | contig 28145 bp, 29 predicted proteins | sample RVTome_2_FD_207667 | JGI IMG/M metagenome (GOLD analysis project Ga0299912, IMG submission 207667) | Soil microbial communities from uranium-contaminated site in the Upper Colorado River Basin, Wyoming, United States - RVT95D214 (version 2) ... | reverse complement strand
CAACAAGAGGGGCGTCGCCCTCAACCTGAAGGACCCCAAGGCCCTGAACATAGTGAAGGAGCTCATCAAGCAGAGCGACGTGGTCATAGAGAACTTCAAGAGGGGCACCATGGACAAGCTGGGCCTCGGCTACGAGGACGTCAAGAAGCTCAACCCAAGGATCATCTACGCGAGCCTAAGCGGCTTCGGCCTTGATGGCCCCTATGCTGACAGGCCCAGCTTCGCCCCCATCGCGGGCAGCTACAGTGGCTGGTACAGGCTCACAGGCGACATCGTGGACCCCAAAGGGCCCCCCATAAGGCCGGCCGAGTGGCACGGGGACCTGGACCCCGGCCTCTTCGCCGTCATAGGCGTCCTGGGCGCCTTGCGCCACAGGGACAAGACTGGTGAGGGCCAGCTGATAGACGTGTCCCAGCTGGACGTGATGATGGCCCAGAATGGCGTGTCCATCACCGGCTACACGCTCAGCGGTAAGCTGCCGTGGGAGCGCCAGGCGGACAGGCTGCCAGGGCCCCAGACCTTCGGCATGTTCAAGGCCATGGACGGGTACGTGTACGTCGCGGCCGACCCCCAGATGCACCAGAAACTCATAGCAGCCATGGGCGTCAACGACCTGGGCGAAGGCTCCGAGGTCCTGGAGGGATGGGTTAAGAACAGGACCGTGGAGGAGGTCGTCGAGGCCCTCAAGGACGCGTGCCCCGTGGCGCCAGTGCAGAACATCGACAAAGCCATAGAGGACCCCCAGGTCAAGCACAGGGGCATCATGATTGAAGTTGAGCACAGCAAAGCGGGCAAGGTAAGGATGCCCGGCTTCCCGCTCAAGATGGAGAAGACGCCGGGCGTCATCAAGATGCCCGCACCCCTACTGGGAGAGCACACGGCCCAGGTGCTCAAGGAGCTCCTCGGGTACAGCGACAAGAAGATCGATGAGCTCCGCAAGAGCGGAACCATCACCCTAGCCTAGACCACCCCTTTTATACACCCCTTTTACTTTCTTCAACTGAGGCACCTTGCCAGGTTTCATGGAACAGCGCAGAGCCATGGTTGAGAGGTACAGGAAGGCCGGCTACGTCACATCGAGAGACGTCGCTGAGGCCATGATGAAGGTCCCGCGTGAAGAGTTCATGGACCCTGCGGACAGGGAGTACGCGTACTATGATCAGCCTTTCCCCATACCCGGGGACGGCCGACAGACGATTTCTGCCCCGTACATGTACCCGTCCACGTACGAGCCCCTCTGCCTGAGGCCCGGCGTCAGGTTCCTGGAGGTGGGGGCGGGCTCAGGCTACGGGGCCGCCCTGGCCCGTGAGCTTGTGGGTGCAGAGGGCCTGGTCGTGGCAGTGGAGATCAACCCAGACACCTACGAGTTCGCCAAGGACAACCTCAAGCGGACAGGGTACGGTGACGTGGTGCTCATACTGGGAGACGGTTCGCTGGGCTACCCGGAGAGGGCCCCCTACGACGCGGTGAGCGTCACGGCGTCCACGCCCACCGTCCCGCCGCCCCTCCTGGAGCAGCTCGCGGCCCCGGGCCGGCTGATAGCGCCCGTTGGAGACATGGGCGTCTACGGCCAGGACCTGATGCTCATCGAGAAGGATGAGGAGGGGGCCGTGAGGGAGCGTTGCCTGATGAAGGTTGTGTACGTGCCTCTCCTGGGGGAGCACGGGTGGCGGAGGCGCTGACGGGTGCATCATTTAAAAGCCCTGTGTCCACTCAAGGTGAGATAGTATGAGGGCGGGCTTAGTCTCCAGAACCGACATCCCTAACGCCTTGACGGCCAGCAGGCGCATAATCGGCTACCTGGGCGAGGTGGGCGTAGAGGTGGCCGTGGAGACGGACACGGCCCTGGCCCTGGGCATCACCGAGGGAAACACGGAGCTGAGCGAACTCGACTGCGACTTCATGGTAACCGTGGGGGGCGACGGCACCATCCTCAGGGCGGCCATGGAGATGAAGAACCCAAGCACGCCCATCCTGGGCGTCAACATGGGCCGCAGAGGCTTCCTAAGTGAGGTGGGGGTACCTGAGGCTGAGTGGGCGCTGGACAAGGTGATCGGAGGCGACTACACCGTCGAGGAGAGCCTGAAGGTGAGTGGAAGGTGCCTTGAAACCGGGGAGAGGTTCCCCGACGCACTCAACGAGGTGCTCGTCGCGTCGAGCCTCCCAAGCAAGATGCTTCTCCTGGGGCTCAACGTGGACGGCGAGCACATCGCCGACGTCCAGGCCGACGGCGCCATGGTGGCCACACCCGCCGGCTCCACGGCGTACAACATGTCCGCTGGGGGCAGCATAGTGTCCCCCATGGTGAACGCCCTATCTCTGACCGCCGTCTGCCCCTACAGCTACTTCAAGAGCCTGGTAATCCCCCAGGAGTCGGTAATCACCATAGAGTTGCTGAAACCCAGAGCCGAGGCCATGGCCATCATAGACGGCCGCGCATACGCGGCGCTTAAGCCCCGCTTCAAAGTGGAGTGCAGCCTGAGCCCCAACAAGACCAGGTTCATCAGGTTCAGGTCATTCTACAGCAGGATCCAGAAACGGATAATGGCCATCCAGACGCCGTGAATAGGGTTGAAGGCACTAGTCTTGGACTCCTCGGCCCTGATACAGGGGTTTAGTCCGGGCTCCGAGCCTGCCTACACAGTTGACGCTGTGCTCGGCGAGCTAAGGGATGAGCTAACCCGGCTGAGAGTCGAGTCCCAGGTCGCGTCGGGTTCGATCAAGGTGCGGGGCCTAGATGAGCGTTACGTCGCCGCGGTCGCGGAGGAGGCCCATAGGCAAGGGGAGGAAGCCGCGCTGAGCGCGGCCGACGCCATGGTGCTGTCTCTGGCACTCCAGCTGATGGACGAGGGCCTCGACCCTGTTGTGGTCTCAGACGACTACGCAGTCCAGAACATGGCTGAGCACCTGGGCCTGGGGTACAGGAGCCTTGCCGTGGGCGGCATAAGGAGGCGGTTCAGGTGGGTCACCTACTGTCCCGGGTGCAGGAGACGCTTCGAGGGGCCTCAGCCCGACGGGGTGTGCCCCATTTGTGGGACGGCTCTGAAGAGGAAGCCGGTCGACGGTGAGAGGGTCAGGTGAGGCGAGGTATGAACCTGCCTGAGCCTTGCTCAGCGAGGACCCTGTCGTCCTCCATGGCGACGCGCCCCCTTATGATGCTCATGGTGGGCCACCCCTTCACCTTAAACCCGTCGTAGGGGGTCCAGCCGCAGGCCGTCACCTGGTCCTCGTTCCTTATCGTCCTCCGTTTCTTAATGTCCACTATGACCATGTCGGCGTCGCTCCCGGGCTGGATGACCCCCTTCCTGGGGTAGACCCCGTATATCCTGGCCGGGTTCTCGGCGGCCGCCGCGGCCAGCCTCTCCAGGCTGAGCCAGCCCTGGTTGACGCCGTTGAGGAGCAGCGGAAGGTAGGTCTCAAGGCCCGGTATCCCGTTGGGGGCCTCCCACATGTCCGTGAGCCCGGCCTCCTTGCGGTCCCTGCCGTATGGGGCGTGGTCTGTGGCCACCGTGTCGATCCAGCCTAGGCCGAGGAGCCGCCTGGTCTCGGCCATGTCCGCTTTGGTGCGGGGCGGCGGCGCGAACTTGAGCCAGGGGCCCCGCTCCCGGACGTCGTCCTCCGTCAGGTACAGGTACTGGGGGCACGTCTCCACGTAGGTCTCTGCGCCGGCCACGCGGGCCTCCGCGCTGTACCAGACCGTCTCAGGGACACCCGTGTGGACGATGACGCCCCTGCACCCCGTCATCTTCAGGTAGTCGATCATCCGTTTGCCGGCCTCCACCTCGGCGACCCTAGGCCTCCACTCCAAGTGGGACGCATAGTCCCTCCTCCCCTGGTCCTTGAGCCTCTTCTGGTTGTCCCTGAGGATGCTGTCGTTCTCCGCGTGGATAAGCGCGAGGCCGCCGCACCGGGCGAGCTCCCTGAACCTCTCCAGCACCTCGCCGTCGAAGGTCTGGGGCCACCTGGGGCCCGCGCTGCTGATGAAGAACTTGGCGCCCGTGGCCCCGGCGTTCCACATCTCCGTGAGTGTGCCCTCAGGGAAGCCGCCGGCGCATCCGGCGTGGATGCAGAAGTCCACGTAGGCGGCCTCCTCCATGGCGCGCCGCTTCTCCTTGAACTGGTCCAGGTTGAAGCACCCCATCTGTGTGCCCGGCATCTCCAGCATCGTGGTGACGCCCCCCTTAGCGGCGGCCCTCATGCCCGTAGCGGGGGTCTCAGGCGGCAGGAACGTGTGGCTGTGGCCGTCCAGAAGGCCGGGAAGCACATAGTTACCCTTGGCGTCTATCACCTCGTCGGAGGCGGGCAGGTGTATGTCCCGGGCGACGGAGACGATGACGCCGTCCTTGACTGCGACGCCGGCCTCAACGATGCCCCTCGGGCTCACAAGTTTAGCGTTCTTTACGACCAGATCCACGTTCATCTGTCTTCACGGAATACGTGTTCCGAGAGTATAAATAGTCAGGCTTGGGTGACGTGCTCGTTGTGTCCCTTCACGATGAGGCGCTTAACGTCTTCAGGGTAATCGACGACGAGCCTGCGCCTGTGCTCGTCCATGAGCTTGTTCCCCTTGGACAGCTGGTACCCGGCGTCCCAGACGTCGTCGAGGAACCCTGCCAGGTACTGCCTCCCTTCCTCCTGGAACAGTAGCTGGGCCGCCGGGAGGAATATGTGGGTGGCGTCGGGGAAGAGGCCCTCGGCCTGCCTGAAGTTAACGAGGTCAGGGAACCCGCAGACGGCGGCGAGGACAGTGTGGGGTATCTTCTTGTAGCGTCCCGAGTGGTGGGTCTCGCCATCTCCTACGTTCATATCGGGTAGGTTCAGTGGGAGGGTTCTCTCCCTCATGCGCTGGAGGTAGTGGACTATGTTGTAATGGTAGATGGGTGTGCCGTAGTAGATCACATCTGACTCCACCATCTTCTTCAGAACCCAATCCATGTCGTCCCGGTGGATGCACTGGCCGGGGGTCTTCCACCAGCAGCTGAAGCAGCCCGTGCACCCGTTGATCATGAGGTCTACGACGTAGTGGCGCTCAACCTCGGCCCCCGCCTCCCTGGCGCCCTCGATGAACCTGTTCATGATAACCTCGGTGGCGCCCTGGGTCTTCCTGGGGCTGGCGTTGAAGGCGAGAAGCTTCAACTCACGTCAACCTAACTTGTCCGACGTTCAGTGTAAACCTTTCCTTCAGCCACCCTATACAGTTTTAAACGCGCTCACGTCTAAGCCTAGGAAAGGTGTAGTAGCGTGGACGCCATAGAGGCTACGGAGCTCACCAAGGACTTCGGTAGCACACAGGCCCTCAGGGGGGCAAGCTTCACGGTGAAGGAGCACGAGATATTCGGGCTCATAGGGCCCAACGGTGCAGGTAAGACCACGACCCTGAGGATTCTGAGCACGCTCATCAGCGCGTCCAGCGGTAGGGCGCAGGTGTTCGGCTACGACGTGGCTAGGCAGCCCGAGAAGGTGAGGGAGATACTGAGCTACCTGCCCGAGGACGCCGGGGCCTACCAGATGCTCACCGGGATGGAGTTCCTAGAGTTCATGGCGGGCTTCTACAGCAGGGACAGGGCCGGCACCCGTAGCATCGTTGAGGAGGGGGAGAAGATATCCGGACTCGGCGACCGCCTCAACGACAGGGTAAACGGGTACAGCAAGGGGATGAAGAGGAGGCTGCTCATCGCGAGGGCCCTCATGATGAAGCCCAAGCTGGCCATACTGGACGAGCCGACCAGCGGCCTCGACGTCATCCAGAGCGTACACGTCCGAAACATGATCAGGGAGTACGCCGACCATCAGGGCGTCACCGTCCTGCTGTCCAGCCACAACATGCTGGAGGTGGAGTACCTCTGCGGCAGGGTTGCCCTCATCAGCGGCGGCGTCGTCATGGCTGAGGGCACCCCGGACGCGCTCAAGGAGAGGTACGGGGCCAAGAACCTGGAGGAAGTCTTCATGGAGGTGACCAAGAGTGAATAACCTCTGGGCGATCGTAGTCAAGGAGGTCAAGGAGCTGGTCAGGGACCCCAAGATACTGATAGGGGTCGTGCTGATGCCTATAATCATCTTCCCCATCATGGGGGCCGCCATCCAGATCAGCCAGGAGTCCGTGGAGCGCGCCATCATGGGCGCCAGCTTCGCTGTCTACACCGACGACGAGGGGTTCGTCACAGATGCGCTGCTGAGCTACCTCTACACCAACAACACGGTGGTGCCCATAGACGCCGGCAGCCTGGAGGACGCCCTGGGGGCATTCAAGGCGACGGACAGCTCGGCGTTGATCTACATCCCCCACGGGTACCATACCAACATAACCCTGGGCCAGAAGGGGGTGCTGAGGGTGTACGCCAACCTGAGGAGCCTGAACATGGCGGAGACCCAGAGCACCAACGTGGTAACCAGCCTCATCAGCGTTTACAACTACTACTTCAGCATCAGCAAGATCAGGAACCTACTTACCCAGACTGGGAGCATGGGGACCCCGGAGGCCGTGAGGAACCCCATAGAGGTCCACTACGCGTCCATACTGAAGGGAAACGTGCTGGACATACCGCCCAACGCCATCTTCAGCCTGGTCATGGGCCAGAGCATCATGCTGCCTATCATGGTGATGATGATGGTCGTATTCGCCATACAGATGGCGGCAACCAGCATCGCCCTGGAGAAGGAGCAGAAGACGCTGGAGACCCTGATGACGCTTCCCGTGAGCAGGCTCACCATTCTGGCGGGTAAGCTGAGCGGAAGCATCGTGATAGCCCTAGCCGGCTCGGTGAGCTACCTCATAGGCTTCGGGTTCTACATGAACTCAGCGTTCAGCTTCGTCCCGCAGGCCACCACCATGAACATCGACGACGTCGGTGTAGGGATCACGCCCCTCGGCCTGGTGCTTGTGGGCGTAGTCATCTTCGTGACCCTAGTGTCGGCCTTGGCCATGGCTCTGAGCGTCGCCGTGTTCGCGGACAACGTGAGGAGCGCCCAGAGCTTCACGGGTGCGCTTATCACGCCCATAATGATCCCGGCCGTGGTGCTGATGTTCAGTGACATAGAGATGCTTCCCCAGACGGTGCAGTGGCTGCTTCTCATCATCCCCTACACCCACAGCATAATAGCGACGAAGGCGGCGTTCCTAGCTAACTACGTGGTCGTCATCAGAAGCATCCTCTTCATAAGCGTCTGGACGTTCGTGGTGCTCTACGTGGCGGCCAAGATATTCAGCACGGAGCGCATAATAACGGCCAGGTTCACGTTCGGCGACCTAGGTAAGAGGTTTAGGCGAAAGCGACCCCCCGCCGTCAACCGTTAAATTCCGGTCGCCGACAGATCAATGCATGGGTGGCTTCACGGGGTACGCCGAGGTCGAGGGCGGCAGACTCTACTACGAGGTGACCGGGCGGGGCCCAGCCGTCGCCCTGGTGCACGGGTTCACCTTGGACCACAGGATGTGGGACCCGCAGCTTGAAGCCTTCTCAAGACGCTTCAAGGTGATCCGCTACGACATGAGGGGCTTCGGCAGGTCCAGCCTCCCGGAGCCCGGCGGGGCGTTCATGCACGCCAGCGACCTGAAGGCTCTACTGGACAGCCTCTCAGTGGAGCGGGCTCACGTCGTGGGCCTATCCAAGGGCGGGCACGTGGCCACAGACTTCACAGCACTCTACCCGGAGGCCGCGGCGTCGCTGGTGGCCGTCGACTCCAGCCTAGTCGGGTTCAGGTTCTCGGAGGAGTTCAGCGGATTCCTCGAGACCCTGCCCGAGGTGGCGAGGAGGATGGGGGTTGAAGCAGCCAAGAGGAAGTTCATGGGGCACAGACTCTTCGCGTCTACACTAGGTAACCCGGCTGTGGCTAAACTGCTCAAGAAGATCATAGCCGATTACTCGGGCTGGCACTGGCTCAACGATGTGCCTGAGCGGGTGCCTGAGCCGCCCACCGTCGAGCGGCTGGCGAGCATAGGCACCCCAACCCTGGTGGTCGTGGGCGAGCACGACCTCCCCGACTTACACAAGATAGCGGATGTGCTCAGCAGGGGGATTCCTGGTGCGAGGAAGCTGGTTCTGGACGGGGTGGGCCACATGTGTAGCATGGAGGACCCTGCGCGGTTCAACTCTGAGGTGCTGAGCTTCTTAGCCGGGCTACAGACTTGAGCATTTATTTTGCGGTGTCCTTAGGCTGAGCCGCGGGGGCTCATCTCCTTGATCTCCAATTTGGTCATGGCGGCTATCTCATCGAAGTAGGCCGACTCATCGCCTCCGACCAGGGTGACTGACACGCCCGTATGCTCCATTCGGCCTGTGCGGCCCACCCTGTGGAAGTAGACCTCCGGGTCCTGAGGGACCTCGTAGTTGATTATGTGGCTCACGCCCCGGATGTCCAGGCCCCTGGCGGCGACGTCTGTGGCCACGATGTACTTGAGGCTCCCCAGCTTGAAGGCGTTCATTATCTCGTCTCTCCTGGACTGGCTGTACCTCCCGTGCAGAGCCTCGACGGGCACCCCGACCTCCATCAACCTCTGGGCGACCTCGTCCGTGGACTCGCGGGTGTTGCAGAAGATTATGGCCTGGTCTATGCCTCTGTCACCCAGCAGATCGATGAGCGCCTGGACCTTGCGCTCGGGCTCAACCCTCAGATAGTACTGGTCCACGAGGGGCTGGGCCACGTCGTCCTGCGACAGCAGCACCTCGCGGGGGTTCCTCATGTAGTGCCTCGCGTACTCTATTATCTCGTCTGTGAGGGTCGCTGACCACATGCTGGTCTGGCGGATATAGGGCGCCCTGGAGAGTATGAACCCCACGTCCTCGATGAACCCCATCTCAAGCATCTTGTCGGCCTCGTCCACGACGACCACCTTGACCCCGCGGAGATCGATGACCCGCCTCTTCATCAGGTCGATGATGCGCCCCGGCGTACCGACGAGCACGTGGGCACCCTCAGCGAGCCTAGTGATCTGTTTATTGATGTTCTCGCCGCCGTAGACCACCTGGACCTTGACGCCCGTGTACCGGGCGAACCTGTGGATCATCCGCGAAACCTGCTCCACGAGCTCTCGGGTGGGGGCGATAACCAGTCCTTGAACCCTGTCCTCTGAGGGGTCCATCTTCATCACCAGGGGCACCCCGAAGGCGGCGGTCTTCCCCGTGCCCGTCTGAGCCTGGCCGATCACGTCCATGCCCTTGAAGAGGAGAGGCATGGCCTTGGCCTGTATGGGGGTGAGCTCAGTGAACCTCAGCTTCCTCAAACCCTTAAGCACCTCGAGGCTCAGGGGGAGGTCTTTAAAGAGTTTCTCATCCATGCTCATACAAGTCCAGCACCGACTATCTACATCGGCTCCGCTGATAAAGAGTCTGGTGAATCAAAAACAAGGTAATGTGATTAAAGGCAATCCGATGCGGGTCAGCGACGCCCGCGGTAATCGTCTCTAGGCTTGTCGTAGACGACCCGGGACATGTAGTTACGCTTGTTGCGTCTTATGGGGCCAGGGCTCTTGAGGTTGTTGGTGGGTTCAATCTTCGGGGTCTGAGCCCTCACCTTCCCAGCCTTGGTCAGTGAACCGTGTGTAGGCAAGTCTAGGCCTCAGCAGCCTGCCCGGGCGTGGAAGGGATTATCTGGATCTCTTTTGCCTCCCTGCCCTTAGGGGTCTCAACGACCTTGAACTCAACCACCGTGCCTACTTCTGGTGTTGACGTGACAGGATAGCTAGACGTATGGAAGAAGATGTCGTCTTTACTTTCAGCCATCTCTATGAACCCGTAGCCTTTAAACGAGAAAAATTTAGCAATTCTTCCTTTCATTTCAAAACACCAGTATATATATGGGGGTATATGTTATATATGTTGTGTTTTTAAATGGAAAGATCAGGGGAAAATTTTTTTAACGCATTTTCTGATAAAAAATGTTTTTTGTGCCGAAAAATATTTTGATGTTTTTCCATAAAATGTTCACAATCATTGAATTCTATCAATAGGCGCACTTCATAATAATAACGTAAACTACGAATGCAGCACTACGTGAATAACTGCTTCTTTAGCCCCGATTTCTCCCTGGACAACTCGTTGATCCGGGACGTGTACTTGAACAGCTTTAGCTGGTAGGCCTTCATGACGTTCACAGAGTCTTCACTGTGTCTCCTAACCACTATGACCTTGGTCATGTCGCTGGGGGACCTCACCCGGATGCTGCGGCTCCCCGTCTTGGACGCCCCCAGGATGTCTATGTTTCTCTTGATCTTCCTGAAATCATCGTTGATGTATATGTCCTTTATCTCTTCCTCTATCTCCATGATCCTGCTGAGGATCACTCTGCGAGAAGAACTCATGTATTATTAATGGCTGTTGAACCTAATATACCTCCCTATTCCTATGACGACCGAGGACACATTTTTCGCTAGGCCGTACTGCACTGTACCTGAACAACGTGGGTTCGATTGTACGCGAAGTTCATGATCTGCCACAAGTTTTGCGTAGGTCACATGACACCAATGACACGCGGGCACAACCACTGAGAATCATGGTTTAGCTAAATGCAACCCGGAAAAGACTCGCATTTTCCCATGTGGCCGTCAGGCCGCCGCCGAACAAGTGACGGCCCCGCGGACATCCACCGCCGCCTAAGGACCCTGAAAAAGCCTCCGATCAATAAAACAAGCCTGAATACGTGGAACCGTGGCGGCGGTGACTACTCCCCCCTCCCCCCCACGTGCACGCACAGAGAGACAACAAACTGAGCCCACAGGATCAGACACCGACCCACACGAAAAACATGGGCCAATCAACAAAAACCGAGTCCACTGCACCGCCACGAACCCAACCCCTTTTCTATCCCCAACACCCAAGACGACACCATGCCCAAGCGCGTCCTCATCATCCAGAACGACCCACCCGAGACCCTGGGCCTCTACGAATCCCGCCTCCGCGAGAAAGCCGAGGCCACCCTCATCCACGCCTACATGATGAAGCCCCAGGGACGGTTCCCGCCCACCGACAGGTTCGACGCCTTCGTCGTGGGCCCAACACCAATCTCCGCCAACGACGCCCACAGCCACCCCTTCCTACGGAAAGAGCTGGACTACCTCCGACGGATCATAGACTCAGGGAAGCCCACGCTGGGCGTCTGCTGCGGAGGCCAGATGCTCTCCATGCTTCAGGGCGGGGAGGTGCACCACAGCCCCAGAAGGGAGATAGGCGGCTACACGGTCAACCTCACAGACCAGGGGCTCAGGGACCCCCTCTTCCGAGACTTCCCCCAGACCTTCCCCGTCTTCCACTGGCACCAGGACGCATTCACGGTCCCCCCGGGCGGACGTCTCCTAGCCACAGGCGACCCCTGCCCCGTCCAGGCCTACACCAAGGACAACGTCCGTGGACTCATATTCCACCTGGAGATCACTGAACAGGACGCAAGACGATGGGCCGATGCCTATCCAGACGAGCCCAAAGCCATAGGCAAAACCCGTGAGCAGGCCCTGGCCGAGTGCCGGGCAGCCGAGCCGCAGATGAGGGCGCTCGCGGAGAAACTCGCGGACAACCTCCTCGCAATCCCCTCAATATCAGGATTCAGCTAAAGGCAACCTAAAAACAATCGAGGAAGATACAACCACAGTAACCGAGAAGACTACTTATCCTTCTTCTTCTCCGACTCCTCAAACTCATACAGCAGCGGATAAATATCGTAGTGCTGCTTGATGAGCTTCACAGTGAACCGGCCAAACCAGTAGAAGATGCCCAACGAGAAAAGTATGATGACGACACTAAAGATGTCCACGGTGTCCATCGGTACCGAGGAAAACTCCGCAGCCGAGGTAAATAACGGTTCCTAAAACCCGCTGAGGCCCGACGCCATCACCCAGGCGTCCTCACCATCCATGTAGTACCCGTAGTTCCGCTTAACCTTCTGGAACCCAAGCTTAGAGTACAGCCCGATGGCCGACTCGTTGCTCACCCGGACCTCCAGGTACCCCTCGCCGGCCCCGTACACGTCCCTCCCGCGCCTCATGGCCTCCACCACGAGGTCGCGGCCGATCCCCCTCCTCCGGTACCCCTCCAGTACGGCTACGCTCACCACGTGGCAGAGGCGGGCGGGCGTGAGCATACCCAGCTTAGACCACCCCTTCTCGACGCGGCACATGATGTACCCCTGAACATCGCCGTCAGCCTCGGCCACCAGGAACGTCTCAGGGTACTTCTGGTACAGGTCCCTGTAGAAGAAGCTACTATAATTCTCGGGAAGGCACACCGAGTTGATGTGCATCACTTGCTGAAGCTCATCGGTCCTGAAGGCCCTCACGACGTGGCCAGATTCGTTCAACCCGAGTCCGTAAAAGGGTAATCTCAACGGATTTAAACAGATCGGAACCCCACCCACGCATCCCTTTTTAGGTCTCAGCAACAATAAAGACCAGATGGAGGACAACAGCCGGCAGCAAACCCCGGAGATGGACAGCCGTGTAGTGGATGCAGTTCGTCGGCACTTCAACGTCCTGGACGCGTACTGGGAGAGAACCACTCCCACCTTCATAGTCAAGGTCAAGGCCAGCGGCTACAGGCAACACATGGTGAAGGACGCCTTCAAGGCTCTGGCGGAGGAGCTGAGGCCGCAGGGGCACCTGCCAAGAATACGCTGGATAGTGGACAACTACCAGATATCAATCCTGGACAAGGGCCCCGACGCCGCGGGGAGCAACAGATACAACGTCATCCTCTTCGCGGCAACCACGGTAACCGTCCTCATCGACGGATACCTGAGAAGCAACAACCCCATCCTCACCCAGGCGCTGATGAGCGACACCCCCGCCATACTGAACGCCCTGCTCTTCACTTTCGCGATCATCACAATATTCGGCCTCCACGAGCTAGGCCACAAGGCGATGTCCCAACTGAGAGGAGTGAAGGCGAGCATGCCGTACTTCATCCCGGCTCCCCCTGGGATGGGCGGAACCCTGGGGGCCGTCATAACCCAGCGGGAGCCGCCAGTGAACAGAGACTCGCTGTTCGATGTCGGGATAAGTGGGCCCGTCTCGGGCTTCATAACGTCCGCCCTGATGGGTTACCTCGGTCTGAGGCTGAGCTTCGTCGTGCCTCTGCAGCAGATAACCCAGTGGATGATAAGCTACCCCGACGTCCGGTTCCAGCAGATGCCAATGCCCAAGCTCCTGGAGCTCATCGCGGACTGGGTCAGGCCCACGCCGGAGGGGTACGTCCTGGTGATGCACCCCGTCGCCTTCGCGGCGTGGGTGGGCTGCGTCCTGACGTTCATAAACCTCATACCGGCCTGGCAGCTGGACGGAGGCCACCTGATCAGAGCCCTGGTGGGTAAGGAGAGCCACAAGATCATCAGCGTGGCCGGAGTCCTCCTGCTAGTCATCTCAGGGTACTTCATAATGGGGGTGGTGGTCGCATTCTTCCTGATGCGGGAGGGAGCGGAGTCGATGGAGCCCCTGGACGACGTCTCGCCTCTGAGCCTGTCAAGGAAACTGGGTTTCCTACTCTACTTCGCTATAATGGCATTAACCTTAGTGGCCCTGTTCCCAGTGTGAGCCTCACAACTCGGAAGATCGATGATAAACCGGCTACCCTTACCCAACACAGACTCCACACTCAGAGTTCCCCCGTGAGCCTCCACAGAGTGCTTACACGAAACCAGGCCGAGGCCCACGCCGTTCTTCTTAGTGGTCCTGAAAGGCTTGAACAGGTCGTCCACGTTCTGGATGCCCACGCCCGTGTCCTCCACCGTCAACCGTACACCGCTCTCGGTCAGACCAGTCGATATGATCAGACTACCGCCGGAGGGCATCGCCTCTATGGCGTTCCTTATGAGGTTATCCAGGATCCTGTGGATGCGAATCTTGTCAACCGGGTAAGGTATCTCGGGTTCGCAGAATATGGTCTCAACCTTCACTTTTTCGGGCACGATGATCTGTTTAAGGCTCTGCTTGACCAGCGTGTTTAGGTCCAACTCGACCTTCACAAGGTCGTCGGCGCTGTCAGAGTACCTCAGCTCCTCTAGAACCTTCACCATGTAGTCGACGCTCTTATCGATAACAGGGATCATCTGCTCAATGTTCGCAGGATCCCTTTTGATGAGGTAGCTCGCGTTTCGAATGGTCTGAAGTGGACCGCGGAGGTCGTGGCGAACCATGCTCGAAACCCTGCCAGCTCCCTCCAAGACACGCTGGACCTCTGCCTTCTGCATCTTCTTACGCTGCTCCTCGTGGTCGATGCGTTCAAAGGCGGAAGCTATGTGCTCGGAGAACGTCTCGATGAGTAGCTGCTCTTTAGATGTGAAAGCCTTGGATTCTGATCCTAGGACGACGAAAATCACGTTGTCGTTGACCTTGGTCTTCACAGGGACGAAGAGAATTGAGCCATACTCGTGTCCATAGCCTTCACAGGAATCGGGGCTGACTATTTTAGACTCGCAAGTCGCACCGATTTGAGTGAGATTTGTCTCAACGATGTCCTTGAGCCAGCTGTCACTTAAACCCCAAGACACCAGGACATCTAGGGTATCGCCATCGCGTAGAACAAGACCCCCTGTCTTGAACTGAAGGCTACCGTAGAGAGCCTTCATTGCGACCTCACCCACCTCGTTAAGGGTTCCTGCAGCGGCCATCCTTGTGGCGTAACCGTGGAGCGTTTGAATACGTTCCTCCCCTCTGGCTCTCTCCGTTATGTCCCTTAGTATGATCACTAGGTTAGTCGGGTCGCCCCTCCAGTTAGGCATGTAGAAGGAGGAAACATCGTATGAGCGGCCCCCGAAGCTAACCTCCGTGTCCGATGCTCCCCCCAGGCTTTCAAAGCTACCACCCTCTATGAACTCGCCGACGCTCTTACCCACCACGTTGTCTCTGCTTATTCCCGTCGCAGAGCTCAAGGTCGCCTCAGCCGACTGATTCACGTGGATGACCTTGCTCTGTCTGTTTACCAGCAGCATCAGATCATCCATCTCTGACACTATTGACGCGAAGGCTACGGGCAATATCTTACCCAGCCTGATCTCCTCAGGCGCGAAGATCGTGAGAACGATGAAAGTCAGGCCGAAAGCGATGGGTGAGTAATTGAACGAATTTTTTTGGACAAAATGTGTGTTAAACGACACTATGACTGGTAAGAGGATCAGCCCCATCCAGCTGGCTAGCGTAAGCTTATGGGTGTAGCCCTGCTCCGACACCTTTCTAACAACGTACACACAGGCAGCCAGGATGAGCAGATACGAGTAGCCGTGGTACAACGTAAACGCGGGGCCGAAGCTGAGCACAAGGGGAGCGTTCAGGTCCAGGGCGTTCACCTGATCGGTGGCGAAGACTAGCCCGTGCAGCTCATTAGTGAAAGCGAGAGCAACCATGGAAGCCGGTACGGCGCTTAAGGCGAGTACGCTCCTCAAGTTAACGTGCTTCTCATCTTGGAAGTAGTGCATCACGAAGAGCGGGAATAGGAGCATCAGCCCGAGGCCGATGAACTGGAACTTGGCCCAAAACAGTTTAGACGCCAGGTCGGTGCAAAGCATCTCCATGGCGTACCCGAAGACCAATGCATCTGAGCCGACCAGTAAAACAACCATGAGTCTGGCCCTGAGATAATTCTTTGCGAGAGAGAAATATATTGTCAAAAAAGATAAAACGAGGGCCACGAACAGGTGTAGAAACATTATCATTATTAACTGGCCTCGGCTACGGTTTCCACCAAGGCCCTGAATTTAAATAAATTATTTACTAAAAATATATAGCAGTGATAGCGTTTAAACAACCATCTTTACGGCGTAGCCATATGGTAGTACGTACGTGCTTCTCGCTCTGCGGCCGCCAACAGCCATCTCGTAGGCTTGGTTCGCGGTCCTAGCTGACTCGAATCCGAGAGGCTCAACCAGGTAGCTCGGGAGAGCCGACACGAGTATCACCCTCTGGTTCTGGGTCACCCTTTTAATCATCTTGAGAGCCTCGGCGCCTGTGGTGTACCTTCTCTCGAACTCCGATGGCTCGGTGACTCTGGTGAGCTTCGTGAAGGCGTCGGCGCCCAGCCCGTCCTTGCACTCCGCCAACACTACTACGACGCCGCTTCGTTTCGTGACCTTGGCCGCGTTGTCGAGAGCCCACGACGCCTTGTAGAAGTTGAAGTCGAAGCCGCTGCCTCCCGCGCTGACGACGGTTATATCGGAGAGGGTTTCCGCCTTGAGCTCGTAGTCGCCTTTGAGGGCGGTAATCGCTTTACCCCACGTCTCCTCGAAGCCCCCCGCGAACACCCCCAAGGAAGCTCCGGCGGGGTCCACGGGGATGTTCACAGCGAAGTCTATTCCAGCCACCCTGGCGGCCTCAACCGCGTCCTCCTTCACGGGATTAAGCTCAATGACCCCCGGTGAGATTGTTCCTCTGAAATAGTTTCTCCTGTTCTCGGTTAGGGTTCTCTGCGAGGAGACTCCGGGGACCACGGCGTTGTGGGCTCCGCTGAACCCATAGACTGGGTCGACCCTGGTCTCCCCCACGGCTATCTTCAGAGTCGCGTTAAAGTAGTCCTTATTCAGTTGGATGGGTGTACCTCCGTGGGTTACGCCCAGCTCCTCTAATCCTCCCGTAGTTCTCACGTGGTCTACTATTTTGACCGGAGAGAGAGTAGACTCCGCCTTCAGAACATCGTGGAGCCCTCCACTGTCTCCCTCCCTCTCACAGTTACCCAGGACAATCGTGATCCTGTCGCTGGGGACTATCAACTCCACGAGCTGCTTGACGAGCGCCGACAGCACCTGGGCGGCGTAGTGGGGCTTCATGGAGCCGTCGACTGCTATGGCTACCCTGCAGTCTGGTTTCACCAGCTCCCCCAGCGTCGTCGCCCCGGCGGGCTCGTCCAGTGCAGCCATCAAGGCCGCGGTGAACTGTGTTGTCTCCTCCCTCTTCCTGGGCTCTAGTATCTTGATGAGGTTCTCCATCTCCACGGTGACGTATACCTCGGTGTCGCCGTAGGGTAGCCAGCAGTCGGTCATAAGATCAAATGAGAATGCCCTCTACATGAAAAAGGGTTTTCTCTTTAAACGGCAAATACTTGTTTGTTCTGATCCACCCTTTGCGGCTTGCCTCTAGAAGCCGCTAGAATATTGGAGCGTCGCATTGAGGAGAGCAGGTTTAATACAACTGAGGCGACCCATTCAAGAATCAGTCGAGTCAAGTGAACCTACGCTTAGCAACCCAGTAGACGGATAACGCTACCACCAAATCCGCGGCCCACCACCGGTACATATCAAATAAAACCCCGACGCCGAGGACCTGAGTTTTCTCGCCTCCAACTTCCCCTTCAGAAAACTCCTGAGACGTTAAGTTGCCTAACTCGGGTTCACCCCCCTGAGTTAACAGGGGGCCCTCTCCAGTCCGCAGAAGATTCTCTGGGGTGGCATACATGGCCATCTGCTCCGGTACGGCGGCTATCAGGAGGTAGCCCACCGCCACAGCCATAACCATGTACGCCATCGTCTTACCGTTCATCAAAATATGCTCCTCCACCGAGCGACTTAATCCTAGAGATTAGAACATCGCCCTGAGCCCCGTATCGAGGGTGTTCGGATTTTAGAACACTCATCTCGGCCTGTCCCTCCATATGCGGAAGGTCTCGTACCAAAGGATGATGGCTGGAACCAGGCCCATAACCAGAGTGGTGATGGACTCAGGCGACGGATAGAAGGGCCTCTGAATGAGGTATGTGACGATCATTGTGGTCACCAGGACCGCGTAGAACAGGTACCGCGGAAGCATGACGCCGCCCAGGGTTACGAACTGGCGCAGGACCCCCACCTTCACCTCCTTCACGACCTTGTAGTCGCCGTACACGTTCTCGATGAGGCCCAGTTCCTGGAGCTTGGTGAGGTGGTAGCTGCTGACGCTGGGGCTGCTGAACCCCAGCTCCCTCTGGACCTCCCTCACGCCCACGGCCTCCGTGGGGCTCCTGAGCATGTACATGTACACTAGGAGCGTCTTCCCCTTAAGTTCCGACTCTATGATGGCGTCCTCGCTTGCCATGTCACAACCAGCCGTTGAAGCTTCTATTTACTCGCTTAATCTTTAAAGGTATTTAAAATTGAGAGGGTCGCTTGGACAGCCTCCTCGGTTCTGACCGTCTCGGTGCCCTGGGAGGGAACCATGTTCAGTATGTACTGGAAGCACTCTTCGGCCCTGCGGCCTTCTTTCCTTACGATCTCGTGGATTCCCTCCTTGTGTGAGCCGAACGCCACGAAGGTCTTCCCGCCCTCTAACCACCTTGAGACCAGCTCGCTCCAGCGCCCGCCGACGGCTTCTCCGAGGCGGGACGTGGCTATGGTCAGGTCCCACTCCGGGCTGAGCGCCAGCTCGCCCAGCCTGCTCCTGCTCCCACGCAGGTCGTAGCCCCAGTAGTCCTCCAGTTGGCTCTTCTTGGTGACGCGCCCCGTTAACGGCTGCTTCTCGAGGACCCTCACGGTCACCCTGCTGCCCTTGCTGGGCCCCCTGCCTCTGGCCTCCAGAAGCTGATCGACGCCGATGTCGACGAGGATGCCTTCACTCGTCACCTCTGTGACGACTCCCTCTCGTGCCTCGCCTACGTTAAGCTGGGCCACTGTGCCCTCGACGGGGTGGTGCATGGTTCGTAGGGGCGGGAGGGTGCCTGCGTACCGGAGCTCGGGCCTCATCTTGAAAAGGTATTTTCTGAGGTACTGGGGGGTCTCCATGTAGCCTAGGATGTACTTCATCAGCAGAGACTCGTCCGGTTTGTCCGGGTAGACTATTATCTCGTCGACGCGGTATATGGCCGCTGCCCTCCCCACTTGCGCCAGTACGCCCGTCTTCTCCCTTAGGTCTCTCTGCTCAGACACCATGGACGCCGGTAGAGCTATGGATATGCTGTTACGTCTCTTCTTCAACCGTCTTCACCTCTGTACCTGCTCCAGGAGCTCCAGCCCGTCTTGACGTACTTCTCCCTGCTCCTCTGATCCTTCTTCACCCACTCCAGGAAGCCGCTGAAGCTCCTCATCGAGGCCACTGCTTCGGGTGGTCCCACGCCAATGGCTGCTAGACTCTTCACGAACTCGCGTTCGGCGAGCTCCTGCGTCGCCCCGGTGATCTTGACCTCACGGACACGGTAGCCGAGGTCCCTGAGGGTCTCCCTGGCTGCGGTGAACACGTAGCCTGTGCACACGTGAATAGACTCGTCCTTGGAGGCGGCGAGGGCGTCCAGCCCCTCCACGATGATCTGGGCTGCCACCCTCAGGTACTCCTGGTACTTGAATTGGGGTTCGCGGAAGTACTCTAAGGGTACCTGACCGACGTGGCTCTCACCCGTCTCGACGCGCCTCATGACTATCACTACCCCTCCGATCAGGTCTCCCCACCCGGAGTCGTCCACCTCGATCACCAATTCAGTCTCAACGCCTGAGACGCTTTCTACCAATATATGTTTGGTTTAGTTATATGTCTTTGATTTTGCTGGGAAGGGTTTCTGTTCGGCGCCCAGCTTGTAGTCGCTTAGAATCGGTCGATGACCCTTTACAATAGGTATGGTGTTATGCCTGTTTTAGATAATCGATGGACTTCGTTGAACCCGGATCGTGGCCGTACAGGATGCCGAGGTAGGCGCTGGCGAAGTCCCCAATGTAGAGGGCGCTGAGTATGCGGGACAGCCTCCCTTCTCCCGTGACCTCGACCTTGACGACCCTGCCGTATGATTGGGCGAGTAGCTCAGTGAACCGCTCCGCCTTCTTGGAGGCGTCGAAGGGGCTCCTTATCACCACGGCGCAGCATCGGCTCAGTAGCTCCCGCGGAGCCTCGGTGGACACCACGCTGTTGTGGAACGCCTCTGGGAAGAAGCTGTGGGCGGCTGGGCTCTTGCCGTTCTCGTTGAACTGGGTGCTGTAGCGGTAGGCCACTGTCGCCAGATCCTCTGGGCCGTAGATGAATGGTATGTATCCGTGTATGCTCTCGGCGAGCCTCTTCCCGGGGTTGGAGGCTGAGGGTGCGGCGGGGCTCATCTCGGCGCTCAGGCCATGAAGTGTGTTTATGGCGTCGTCGACTTCGCTCCACGTCTCGTCGCTTATCAGGCCCAGTCTCCTGGTTACTGTGGCTAGGCTGAAGAACTGGTGGGCTATGGCGGCTCTGGGCTTGTAGCCTTTCGGGTACTTGAGCCAGGGTGTCTTGTGGATGCCGGCGCTCTGCCCCAGCTTTCCACCTGAGCTGAAGCATATTGTGGGGCACCCGGCGTCGACGGCTTCCTTGTACTGGCTCAGCGTCTCCTCGGTGTCTCCTGAGTAGCTTACGGCGTACACCACGGTGTCCTTGTTAGCCCAAGCGGGTAGCGTGTAGCTTCTGGACACCTCGATGGGTACGCTGCACGTGTCTTTCAGCCAGTCCTTCAGCAGTAGGCCTCCTACGGCTGAGCCTCCCATCCCCGCGACTATGAGTCCTTTGTAGCTTTTTTTATGGGTCTTCAGGTTCAGTTTCTCGGCGTCTTTTACGGCTTTTCGGGCGTTCTGGGGGAACCGGGTTATGGCTGCGAGCATGTCGCCTGGGTCGTGTTTCTTCAGGTGCTCCGGGTCGTCTAGGACGCTGCTCATGGGTGTGTATTGTGGTGGTTCTGTTATAAGGGCTCTCGTTGAACCTTGAACTGTGCTGAGATACGTAAGTGGTCTGTCCTACTACTTTGTGTCTCTCTGCGTGTGCGTGTGTAGGGGGGAGGGGGGGTGTAGTCACCGCCACCACGATTCCCCGTTTTTCGACTTGTTTTATGGTTTGGAGGCTTTTTCTGGGTTCTTAGGCGGTGGTGGTTAGGGGTGTAACCGTCGTCGCCGCGGGCAGGGGAGTCAGCGGCGTTTTAGGGTAGGCGGCTCGCAGCCGGGGGCGATGCGCCCCGCGCATAGTGTGGTGGGGCTGGGTGACCCAATTTTTATACTCATCAGTCGTTGCTATGAGGGATCAATATGGCTAGAAGCTACCTCGACCTCAGCAGGGACGAGAGGGACCACGCCCTGGCCCTCCACAGAGACAGCGTAGTCATAGACAGCAGCGTGGTCGCAGTCATCGACTATGTCGCAGAGAACATGTGGCTGGACGACGTGCTGAAGGGCGGTCTCACCGCCACCAACCTGACCGTCTGCATGCAGCGCAGCTTCACGGAGGCCTTCAAGGAGCTGATGGAGTACAACCGCTGGGCCGAGAAGAACAGCGGCCGCGTCATCGTCGTGAGGAAGGCCGCTGACATTGAGGGCGCCAAGAGGGAGGGCAAGCACGGCATAATGTACGGGCCACAGGACAGCATGTTCCTGGAGCGCAGCGTCGACCTACTGGACGTAGCCTACGACCACGGCCTCAGGGCGATGCAGCTAACCTACAACTACCAGAACGAGGTGGGCGCCGGGTGCCGCGAGAGGAAGGACCCAGGTTTGAGTATCTTCGGGGAGAAGGTTGTCCAGAGGATGAACGAGCTTGGCGTACTCATCGACCTCAGCCACACGGGGGACCGGACCTGCTGGGACGCCATAGAGCAGAGCAAGGACCCCGTCAGCTTCACCCACATCATCCCCAGGAGGAGCGCGCCGGAGAGGCCGGGCGGCTACGCGGAGTGGGCGAACCGCTCCACCGGCCTCTGGGGCAGCTTCGTCGAGTACAGCAGGCAGCGGGGTAAGCCGGACGACATGATGCAGGCGTGCGCCGAGAAGGGCGGGGTCATTGGCGTCACCCCCTTCTTCGCCAAGAAGGCGGGCAAGAGCACGATCACCGACGACACCCTGGACCAGCTTGACGAGACCGTGGACATCGTGGGCGTGGACCACGCCGGCTTCGGCTCAGACCTGGAGTTCCCCAACAGCATCACCCGGGCCGCGTTCATCTACAAGAACCCCAGCAGGATCGACGTGGACTACTTCACCCCCATGGACAAGACGTGGGGCTACGGCTGGCTGGAGCACATGCCCAACTTCACCATGGGGCTGGTGGCCCGCGGCTACAGTGACCAGGAGGTAAAGAAGATACTAGGCCTGAACTTCGTCAAGCTCTTCAAACGAGTCTGGGGAGGCTAAAACCCACTATTCTTATAGGAAGAGCTCAGGCTCCTTCCTTTCACCGAAACTCGTGTGGAGCCATGCCGCGGTCTTCTTTACCGCGGGGTGAACCCAGGCCCTAGCACCCGTCGGACACGCCTTGACGCAGGCCGTGCACCTGGTGCACTTATCCTTGAGGGTACTCACAACATCGGATACAGTAATGGCCTCCGCGGGGCAAGCCTTGGCGCACGCGCCGCACAGGATACATGTTGCTGGGTCCGTCTCAGGGGAGGTGCCCTCGGAGGGCGAGCTCCTCTCCTTGTAGGGCCTGTTACCCGGGACACGGAGGTCGGGTATCTCCCCCTTTATCGTGCCCAGCTTCCTCTTTACGTCCACACCGAAGGCCGCGGCCTTCCTCAGGTCTACCTCGTCCGGGCGCCCCTGCGCGATGGGTGTGTCACCCGTGCTGAAGCTGTGTTCGCCTATGAAGGCGGCGGCAGCGACCGGTCTGAATCCCTGCCCCACGGCTATGTCCTTCAGCTCCACCAAGGCGTCCTCGAAGGCCCTGTTGCCGTAGACGACCAATATTACGGCGAGGCCGCCCTCTCCCCTCACCGCCGTCAGCCTTCTGGCGGCCGTGACGGGGACTCGGCCACCGTATACGGGTACAGCGATCACCGCTAACTCGTCACGCCCTAGAACAACCCCGAGGCTTTCCTCCGGGCTCGTGAGGTCCACGTGGCCAAGGCTCTTACCCAAGCCCCCAGCCACCGCCTCAGCTATCTTTCTGGAGGCCCCAGTCGGGGAGTAATAGACCAGTTTAGCGCCTTTAACACGCATAGCATGTTCCGCAGGTTCATCCCATATAAAACTGATCAAACCATGGACCTGAAGTGGCTTCTATGTGAAGGCGTCTGAAGTTTTTTCTACCCAGAAACATCCTATGATCCATGGACGACAAACTTTACCCGCCCTACACGAACCCTGGCTCTGAGAGCTACAGGCAGAGGATTCTGCCCCTCAGGCAGCGGATGGAGGTCTACAACGGATGGCTCAAGAAACGGCTTGAGACCCTGCTCCCGAGGCTCATGGACGAGTGCGGCATCGATATGTGGCTCGTCATAGCCCGGGAGTACAACGAGGACCCCGTAATCATGAGTCTCCTACCGGAGCCCAACCTGTACGCCAGGCGCCGAACAATACTCATGTTCCACAGGAAGCCTGACAGGGTGGATAGGCTCGCCGTGTACAGGTACGGGTTCGGGGACTTCTACGAGGGCGTCTGGGACCCAGAGAAGGAGGAACAGTACGAGTGCCTTGCCCGGATAATCAGGGAGAGGAACCCGAAGAACGTGGGCATCAACGTCTCAGAGAACTGGTCCTTCGGCGACGGGTTGACGCACGGGGAGTACACACAGCTCGTGGACGCCCTGGGCGACCTGAGCAACAAACTGACCTCGGCCGAGACCCTCTGCGTTAGGTGGCTGGAGACCAGGATCGCCGAGGAGCTTGAGACCTACCCGACGCTCGTTGAGCTCACACACGCAATAGTTCAGGAGGCATTCAGCAGCAAACTCATAACGCCGGGAGTCACATCGACGGATGACCTCCAGTGGTGGATGCGGCAGAGGATGCTGGACCTGGGCGTCGAGATGTGGTTCCCTGCAACCGTGGACCTTCAGGGCCACAGTGACCCCTACGACGCCAAGGAGAAGCGCGCCATCATCAAGCGAGGCGACCTCCTCCACTGCGACATAGGGTTCTACTACCTGGGCCTGGCCACGGACATCCAGCAGAACGCCTACGTCCTCAAACCAGGCGAGACAGAAGCGCCCCAAGGGCTAAAGGATGCTCTGGCCGACGGAAACAGGCTCCAAGACCACCACGCCGAGGCCATGAAGACGGGCCGCACAGGCAACGAGATACTTAGGCTGGCCCTCGACAACGCCAAGAAGGGTAACATTAACCCGAGTATCTACACACACCCCATAGGGGTCCACGGCCACGCAGCGGGGCCCCCCGTCGGCCTCTGGGACCAGCAGAGCGGCGTCCCCGGACGCGGCGACCACCCCCTGCACCCGGATACCTGCTACGCCATCGAGCTCAACGCCAAGAAGCGTGTGCCTGAGTGGGAAGGCCAGGAAGTCAGGATGAGCCTTGAGCAGGACGCCTGGTGGACAGGGGAGAAGTTGGTCTTCATGGCGGGGCGGCAGAAGCAGTTACACCTGGTGAGCTGAGTTGAACCTAAAAGAGATTGGGCAGAAGGCGCTGGAGAACGACAAGTTCAGTGGGTGCAGCCAGAGCGTGCTTCTGGCTCTCCAAGAAGCCTTCGACATCGGAGACCACATGAGCTTCAGGGCGGCCACAACGCTGAGCGGGGGCGTGGCCAGGCGCGGCGAGACCTGTGGGGCCCTCCTGGGGGGCCTGCTGGCCCTGGGGCTGGTTAAGGGGCGCGACGACATGCGCGACACGCAGGCGTACAGGGACGCCATGGTCCCGGCCAACGAGGTCGTGGACGAGTTCAAGGCCAGGCTCAGGAGGGAGTTCGGGTTCAAGAAGCCTCTGGAGTCCACGATATGCTGGGACATACAGAGGAGCATCTACGGGAGGAGCTACGACCTCAGAAAGCCTGAGGACTACAAGGCGTTCCTTGACGCCGGTGGCCACGGGGACATGGGCTGCCCCAAGGTCTGCGCCGTGGCTGCGGAGGTGACGGCGGAGAAGATTCAGGCGCTGTTGAAGTAGGGCGGGAAGAGACCGAACTCGTCGCGCATGACGCGCTTATACAGGTTGTTCAGAGCCTCCTCCTCTATACTGTACCTCATGACGATGCCCAGACGGGGGTCATTGACCACCTGACTGAACCCGATGCTCTCGTAGAACTCTCTGAGGGGCCTGCCCTCTTGATTATAATCCTCCGTGTAGAGCACGACCGAGTTGTACCCGAGCTCGTAGCAGTAGACGAATAGGAGGGTTATCAGTATCTTGCCCAGCCCCTTCTTCTCTACGCGGGTCGCCACCTCGTCCAGGAAGAATCCCAGTGGATCGTCCGCGTAGTCGTAGCCGCAGAGGAACGCCACCGGCTCGCGGTTCAACGAGAACACGATGCAGATGAAGTCTTTCTGCTTAGCCATCTCAAGGAACACGTTGCTGTCGTACCAGAGTTCCTGGCGGAACTTCTCGTGGTCGATGCTCACTAGGTGTGATATGAGCTCGTCCGACAGGTGGGTGTGGACGCTGATGTTGCAGCTCTGCTCCAGCGATTCCTCAGCGCTCTCAACGGCCTGCCTAAGTGCATCCTCAAAAAGGGGGGGCGGCTCATCTTCATCTTCCAAGGGAGATACATCCTAGTTGAGGCCGTACCGCCTCAGGGCCGCGGAGATTACCCCCTTGACCATGTCCGGGAACTTCTTGCCCAAAGCGTACCACATCATGGGGTAGAAGCTGAGCTCGTCGCGCTCCACGTCGTAGTCGATGCCCGGCAGGGTGTTCACCTCCAGGAAGTAGAGTTCGCCGTCGGCGTCCACCCTGTAGTCCATCCTCGCCCAGTCTAGGCAGTTGAGGGCCCTGAAGCTGGCCTTGGCGTGCTCCACGACGCGCTCTCTGAGCGCTTCATCGATCTTGGCGGGGCACTTGTAGTTGCTGCTGTCGTCGAAGACGCTCTTAGCCTTCTGGCCGAGGACGCGGCCCAGCTCCGGTGGGAACCCGCTGAAGTCGATCTCCAGGATGGGCAGTACGGTGGGCTCCTCGCCGCCCAGGTAGTTGCCCACGAAGCCCACGCTGAACTCGCGGCCGTCTATGAACTTCTCGATGAGTATGGGCTGCTTATAGGTCTCAAGCATCTCCTTGAGCTTCTTCCTCATGGCCCTGTCGTTATGCACCACGTTGTCCCAGTTGATTCCTATGCTGCTGCCCTCGTGGCTCGGCTTCAGTATCAGTGGGTACTTGAGCCCCTTCCTCAGCTTATCGTCGGGCTTGTTGAGGACCTGGAAGGGCGCCGTCTTCAACCCGTGGTACTCCAGGATCATCTTGGTCGTGGGCTTGTCCAGGCCGATGGCGTTGGCCATGATGCCGCTGCCCACGTAGGGGATGCCCAGCATCTCGCAGAACGCGGGTATCTGGCTCTCCCTGCTCTCGCCTCTGACTCCCTCTGCCCTGTTGAAGACGATGTCTGGGCGCAGCTTCCTTAGGCTTTCGTAGCAGCTTTCATCAGCCTCTATCTGGAGGTACTCCCACCCCGCCTTCTCTATGCCATTCTTGACGTGGTGGATGGTCTCCTCAGGCTCGAACTCCACGTTGAACTCGTCGTCTGCGTGCCGGGTGTTGCAGCAGAAAGCCACCCGGAGCCTACGGGACATCGCTGAGGGTCTCCTTGTAGATGCTGACAGCCTGGTCGTTGATGTGCTTTGGCATGGTGATGGCCTCGTTGATGCCGAAGAAGGTCTTGTAGAGCTCGTCCTCCCGGCCCTGTGCCTCGTCCAGGAACCGTTTCTCGAACTCCTCCACCAGGGGGCTCCTGTCGCCGTTCTTCCAGGCCAGGTAGAAGCCGAAGAGCTGCTCGTCGCGGCCTCTGCCCGTCAGCGCGTAGGTCTGGACGTTGCTTCCGCCGAAGAGGCTGAAGTAGTCCCTCATGTCCATGGTGAGCATGTTCCTGGTGAGGCCCACCATCTTGGGGTCGAAGCCCGACGCCTTGATGAGGAGGTACATCTTGCAGCAGACGGCGCAGTCCATGCACCACCTGGTGTCCCTGCCCGCCTCGGTCTCCACGAAGCAGCTCATGTGGTATTTGGCTACATCTGGGTACCGCTTGTAGAGGGTGTAGACCACGGCGATGTCGTTCAGCGGCTCTATGACGCTCATGGTGCGTACACCGTCCCCCGTCATCTGCCTGGTCATGCTGTCTATCTGGGTGGTCCAGATGTGGCACTGGTCGTAGGCAGGGTAGCAGACGTAGCCCTCCCTATCGTAGTAGTGCTCGCCGCAGCTCTGCTCGTTACCGAACAGGACGTATTTGGCTCCGAACTTGTGGGCTATGGGCAGAAGCATCATGGCGTACTGGGTGCTCTGGAGGCCCCAGCCGATCTCGGTCTTGCCGACCCCCAGCCTAGGGCCGTCGCGGAGGTGGCCCGTCGTGTGCTCGATCTTCTGGAGCTCCACGCCGAACTCCTTCTGGAAATCCTTTGCCAGCACGTCCTTGTGCTTCTCCTCGTAGAGGAGCACGGGCTCAACTATGTAGCTGGCCTGGGGGTGCAGACCCAGCTCTCTGCACACGGCCCACGTGAGGAGGCTGTCCTTGCCGAAGCTCAGGCTCACGATGGCGCTGTCATCATGGCTCTCCTCCTTGTACGTGGGGAAGTTGATGTCGTTGTCCTTGAACTTGATCTTCAGGTTCATGAACTCCTTGAGCAGCTCCGACGTGTACGTTCCATCGACATCGGCGCAGCTTGGGAGGTCCATCACCATGTTCTGGAAGAACTGGGTCTGGAAGAAGGGCGGAGACGTGTTGTACCTTATCTCGCCCTTCCTGAATGTTAGGGGAAGGTGGACGGTCTCGGCGTACACCAGGTTCTCGAAGAGGATATCCTTCGCTTCCTGCGGGTAACCCTGCCAAATCTCGTCAGGGTAGTTTACCACGTACCTCGAGCCCCGGAAGAATATCTCAAAGCCGGTGGCCGTCTGCCTCGCGTTTATTATGATACTAGACACGCGATTTCTACCTGTGGATAGGTTCCGTTTCCAAATCGTTATATGGTGAAACATATTTTTTACTATTTCGATTCAGGGTAGAGAAGCCACCTTGTTCACAAAAGAGTTTAAAGAGCATGGTATAGGGGGGACCATTATTACACGTTCCAGAAATCTCGAGAAATTGCTAGATTTTAGTAAACTTTACCTAAAATTTGAGGGCGGAAATCCCACGGGGACGATGAAGGACAGGGCCAGCTACGCCACCCTGAAAAACGCCCACGAGAAGGGCTTCAACACCATCGCCGTGGCGTCCTGCGGCAACTTCGGGGCCAGCATAGTCCACCTGAGCAAGGTTTTCGGGATCACACCCCACGTCTACATCCCTGAAAGCTACCACACCCCCAGGATAGCGGAGATGGAGCGACAGGGAGGGGTCATCCACAGGGCGCCCGGCACATACGAGGAGCTCGTGGAGCAGAGCGGAAGAGAGGCCG
>Ga0299912_10000670_pt1 | contig 28169 bp, 37 predicted proteins | sample RVTome_2_FD_207667 | JGI IMG/M metagenome (GOLD analysis project Ga0299912, IMG submission 207667) | Soil microbial communities from uranium-contaminated site in the Upper Colorado River Basin, Wyoming, United States - RVT95D214 (version 2) ... | reverse complement strand
GGTGAATTTGGGGAGGCAGATGGTTTAAGAATTGGATTTTATTGGTGTGGGATAGGCTTATATGGAACTATGTATATACCGATCAGATACTTATGCGTGGAACAAATCAATTTTTTGCGTAAAATTTAGTTTCGGCTTTTTGGGCGATTTTTGACATTTATTTGCAGATGGTTTCGGCTTTATGAAAACCCATAATGTGACGGTATATATAATAATTACAAAAAGATAACGAACAAAATAATATTTAAACCACTTCCCACTTAATAGGTTTAGGTGGGAAGTTGGGTGGGAAGTGCTAAAGTAACAGCATTAGCTATTGATATAATTAAATAATATATACGACATAGCGGCAATAAACTTCCCATCAGGTGGGAAGTGGTTTTTTTAAAAAAAGTGAGAAAATGAAGGATTTTTTGTTTATAATAAACCAATAAAAAGACAGTTTTTAGGTCAAAAAAGGGTAAAAAAGTTAAAGTAACACTTGAACAAATCACTTTTTTTAAAAAAAAGTGAAAATATTTTTAAAAATAACACAACTATATAATATTACTTATAATAAATTTTTATAAAATCCTACTTATGAATAGTCGAGACAAAACACCCTATAATATTACCCTCATCCTCTTCACTATCACTAGATGAATCTTGTTTTGGTTTTTGGTCACCGTCATGAACAGCCCAAACATAAAGCTTGGCGCTTTTCAACTCCTCATTATATTCGTTATTAGAGGAAAAAGATTTTACATAATCCGAATTAGCCTGGGATTCGGTTTGAGACCAATAATCTTCTAGTGAAGCTAAATTTTTAAACAAACCTAACGATGAACTTTTATTTTTATTATTAAAAATATGCAGCGCTTCGGTTTCCAGACAATCCAGACCCGTACAAGGAGAGCTATTTATATCAACCATTTCAGGTAACCGCCAAGTATAAGCTCCTTGGTACGATAAGCTTCCAGCCCAATCTTTAGCATCTTGCCAATTCATTTTGCCGTTTGCGTGATTTGTACCTTTATAACCCGAAGTATTTGCATAATTAGCATCCTGGAGCCAAGTAATATCATAATCTGAATCGTATATAAGGCCGCCGCCATTATCTCTCAATTCTGCGTCAGCCTGTAATGCTAAAAATAAAATTAAGATTAAAGCAATCTTTAGTTTATTTATTAGCTTACACACGGAAACCACCTATTTTTAGATTTTAATTGTTTTTCGAGATATTTTAACCTAAACGATATCACATCTGCTGGCTTTTGTGAAAAATTATAAAAACATCCCGTAAAAAAGGGATAAGCTATCGCTATCCGGCCAGTTTCTTCTCCAAAGGTGGGTCGTGGTTCAACTCCTTATCTCTTTCCAGTTCCGCGTTACGGATCTTTTCCTCAAGAGCCGAGAGACGCGCTTTTAAATCCTTACACTCTTCTTTTAAAACACCAATTTCTTTTTCCTGTTTATATATCTGGCGCTCCCGGCGAACGGATATTTGGAACGCCCGGATGTTCGCCTGGATCGCAGGTAACAACACAGGATCACGAGAATCGAATATTTCTTTCAGGCCAGCAACCGCATAAGCAAATTCATCTACACCAGGAAGCCTATCAATATCGTCTCCCGGTGCATTATTATATAAAGGTGTGTTTTTCTTATCACCACCCCCTCCCTTATATATATAAGGGTCCTCCGATTCCTTCCGAAACATCTCACCTTCGCCAGTTAAAAGCCAATTCCGGTTTATCTGAAATATGGTCTCAATATTTCTTATAAGAGATTCCGACGGGACTGCCTTGTTTTTTTCTAAATCAGACACATAACCATTAGTTATACCTAACTTATTAGCGTATTCAACCTGTGTTAGGTTAAAGCGCTTTCGAAATGCTTTTAAATTATCTCCTAAAATATTATCGTTCATCTTAATTTTTTTCTTGACTGTTAAGATTATCCGATTTATAGGTTATACAAAAGACCATTATAGGTTATTTAGAAACGAAACAAAACAAAAAGGCAAACACAATGAAACAGTACGTAAGCGACATGCCCCCGATTGAAACTATTATTCTTTTAAAACGCGCTGGCGTTTCTCAATCAGCAATCGCAAGATCTCTCGGCGTAAAACAGCCTTCCGTAAACGGCGTAATCAACGGAAAAAGCGTTTCTCATAAAATTCGAACAGCGATTGCCGAAGCCATCGGCATTGATATTAAACTTATATGGCCATCCACATATTTAAAGGACGGTCCTCAAAGGCCTGGCCGGCCTCGTTGCAAATATTCGGCTATTTTATAAGTCAGCAAGTAACATATTGTCAATGTGAATGTTTTCATTTTTTCCGACAGATTAAAACCAAAAAACGGACAACAAAGTGAGACCTTATCAGACAAATCTTTTTGATCCTGTAAAAATCGATATCGTTCCAGACTTGAAAGTTCATATGAATAAAATTGTAAAAAATAGCGATTTGTCCCGTGAACAGGTTGTGGACAAAATGAACGATATAGCTAAAAAGCATGACATGAGTCTGGCGACAGGGAATGGAAATCGTTTAACTCTAGATACTTTTGAAAAGTGGCTCAATCCTAACGAAACTAACCGCCAGATGCCGATCAAAGCTCTGCCAGTTTTTTGTGCGGCAATGAAAGATGTTTCTTCGCTGGATATTATAGCGAGGGGACTTGGCGCAGAGGTGATCGGGCCGGAGGAGCGGAGAAAGTTAGAGTGGGCGGAGGAAAAACTTACGGTTCAACAGAAATTGCGCAGAATTAGAGAGATTGAGAGAGAGCTATGAATCTGGAACCTGAAACCAAAACCGCAGCCGAGCTGGCTAATATAATAGGTATAACGAAACGTGCGGTTAATCTCCGGGCAGAAAAAGAAGCGTGGCCCTATTTAAACGGAGACGGCAATGCAAAACGGTATTTGCTGGCCGACCTCCCGGAGGGAGTGCGGTTGCAGGTATCAGGTATTCGGTATCCGGTATTGGCAGAAAAAGAAGCACCCGTGGCGGTGGGATCGCCGGAATTGAGCGAGCAGCAGAATAAGGTCGCCCTGGCGCGGGCGGATTTGATCCGGCATTATCAGGTCTCAAAAGATGAGGCCAGGGCTAAAAAAGAATCGGTGGTCGCTGCGGCCGGTTTGTTTGTGAGAGGATACAACACGGGGCAGTTGCTACCTATTATATATAGCGTATTGGGGAACACCTCCCGGCAGACCCTGGACGCATGGGCCAAGAAATTTCGGGACAGCCATTACGATTACATGGCGCTGGCGCCGCAGTATGGCAACCGCCTGGGACAGAGGAAGGTTACCGACGACGAATTCAACGCCATGCTGTCTTTCGCTCTCCACCCCAACCGCCTCCGGATCGCAGAGGTTGCCCGCCTAACCAAGACCGCGCTGACCCGGAAGCAAATCCCGTCGCCATCCTCAAAAGACACACTACGAAGAGCGCTAAAGGATTTTAGAAAAGCGCATTACGACCAATGGGTATTCGCGCGCGAGGGAGAGAAGGCGCTCAACGATAAAGTGTTGCCCTATATGGACCGGGATATCAATCTCCTGGAGGTGGGCGATGTTCTGGTGGCCGACGGGCACACGCTGAATTTTGTCGCGCTTCATCCGTTTACCGGCAAACCGTCCCGGATGACGATGGTTACCTGGTACGACTGGGCATCCTGCATGCCCGTGGGCTGGGAGATCCTGCCCACGGAAAACATTCAATGCGTCGCCGCCGGGCTTCGGAAAGCAATCCTTACCCTGGGTAAAATGCCGAAAGTGGCGTATCTGGACAACGGTAGGGCTTTCAAAGCCAAACTTTTCACCAATACGGACATCGATTTCGAGGAAGCCGGATTTTACGGGATGTTCGCCCGGCTGGGGATTGAAACGGTGTTTGCCTGGCCGTATCATGCGCAAAGCAAGCCGGTGGAGCGGTTCTTTGGAACGTTTTCCGAGCTCGAACGGCTGATGCCGACATTTACCGGCACGTCCATAGACGATAAACCTGCCCGAATGCTTCGCAATGAAAAACTTCATCAGAAACTTCACGAGAAAAAATATGGCGGATGGATGCCGACCATCGATGACACTCACCGGATTATCAAAGGATGGGTAAACGAGTACGCGCAGCGTCCGCACCGGGGATTGAAAGGCCTTCAGCCTGGTGAAATTTTCGCCGCGGGCAAAGGGCCTGGCGTTAACGAGGAGACGTTGCGGTACCTGATGATGAGTATGGAAATCAAGACAGTGCAGCGCAACGGCGTTAATTTTATGGGCCGGTGGTACTACGATGAGTCTCTGTATGGATACCGGGACCGGGTGATGATCCGGTATGATCTGGAAGACCTTAGCCAGGTGCACGTGTATGATCAAACCGGGAAAAAACTGCTTTGCGAAGCCAAAGCGCTTACGCCAGTGCATCCGATGGCCAGGCTACTCGGTCAGCCGGAGGATCTGGCGGCGGTTAAGGAAGGGATTAGGCTCAAGAGGTCGCTGGCGAAACAGACGGAAGCTGAAGCCAGGGCGTGGGTGGCTGATGCGCCGGCTCTGATAGAGGTCGGGTGTCAGAGGTCAGAGGTCACAGAAGTTTTAACCACGAAAACCACGAAAAACACGAGTAAACGGATTGAACTACCCAGGGCGGAAGCTGAGCGGATAGAGGCGGCAGCGGCAAAAATGACGGTGATTGAATTCAAGCCCAAGGCTCCGGTATATTTGAGTGAGGCGGACCGGTATGAAGCTTTACTGGAGAAGGAATGCAAGGGGATAGAGATGGACTTGGATGGTATGTCGTTCATGCGGTACTACGAAAACACGTCTGGATATAGAGAATTTAAGGATCGGTTTGAGTTTTTGAGGGAGATTTATATTGTTGGGCCGATTGAAATTGAAAAAGGCTGAAGGCTGATGAAAAAAGCGAGAAAAGCGAGAAAAGTGAAAAGGAACCGCGAATGAACGCTAATGAACGCAAATTAGAAGAAATCATTAGCGTATATTCGCGTGTGTTCGCGGTTAATAGCTGGAAACTGGAAATTTGAAATATGAAAAACGTGTTTGTTCATACGCAGAATGTAAAGAATTTTATCGCTCCTATGCGGGAGGCGGAGAAGATCAAATCCGAGCCTGCGTTGCTGGTATTTTACGGGCAGGCGGGCCGGGGAAAAACGTCCGCAGCTAGGTTTTTTGCGGCACAGGAGGGATGGTGCTACGTCCGGGCGCTGCGGGGCTGGACCGAATTATGGATGCTCCAGGATTTTTGCTTTGAGTTGGGCGTTGATCCCATTCCCGGACGTAAGAAACCGGCGTTTGAGGCTATAAAAAGAACTCTGCTATCCACCGGTCGTACAGTAGTCGTGGATGAGGCGGATAAACTCTCCGAAACGCTCCTGGACTGGATTCGGGACCTGGCCGATGTTTCTCTTACGCCATTTGCCCTGGTGGGAGAGCTCCTGATCCGGCACAAAATGGAAAAAGAAAAAAGGATATGGAGCCGGACGCATCAGTGCGTGGAGTTCGGGCCAATCACCACAACCGACATTCTGTTCTTTGCCAAGCAGGCGGCCGATCTGGCGCTGACCGCTAACCAGGGAGAAATGATCCGGGAGGCTTCTGACGGGGACTTCCGGCTGGTCGCCAGAGATGTCCGTCGGCTTGAAGACATGATCGCCGTGAATAAACCTGATAAAATCAGCGATGATCTGGTGCGGATGGCGATCAAACAAGGACTCCGTGGGAAATAATTTACCACGGATTTATCACGGAAAGGGCACGGAATAAAATGATTTGGGTTGCGTTTTTTATAGGGGTTTTTATTGGGGCAAATGTCGGCATAATCATTTTAGGGCTATGTGTGGCGGCGAGAGATGATGAAACAATCAGAGAAGCAGAAAATTCGTAAAAATATTACGGCGCTTCCGACGATTACGCTTAAGGTGCGGGCAGTTGCGAAGATGTTTGGAGAATATACGCTGCCGGACATAGAAGATTTTGCGCCCTATCTTTCCACCATGCAAATCAAAGGAGCGTTTGCCAACATGAAGCGGACCGGGGAGCACGTTATTATCGAGCCTGGACGGTACCGGTACCAGCCGAGAAATATCACTTCCCGGACATACAACGACATCATGTGGCATCTGGTCCGGTCCCACCGGTTTTTCGATACCGGAGAGATCGAAAGATTATCCGGGGCTAAACGGTCCACGGTCTTGGAGTTTCTTGGGTTTTTGAAACGGGCTGGGATTATTAAAAAAACATCGATGGATACATGGCAGATGATTAACGATCCTGGGCCGGATACGCCGGTGAATGAGGCGAAGCGGGAGAAGCTGAAAAGGATCAGGGAAAACAAAAAACCACCACGGATTCTTCACGGAAAGGACACGGGATAATATGACACAGATTAATTATGCCTATCTATGTATGAATTGTGACGAAATATGCGATTGCAGGGAGTTGGCTCAGGGGAATTGCCCGCGTTGCGGGTCGCGGGCGGTATACCCTCTCAAAAAATGGATGCTGCCATTGTACGAAATTAAAAAATCCGCGAGCAACCAGGAGGAGACGGGATGATATGGGCTCAAAAAACACGAAAAGAAAAATAGCCTCCCGGATCATCTTCGATTCAATATGTTTTATCGCAACACTTATTGTCATAGCATACATTGTTTGGATTTATGGTAATGCCATATAAAAACCATGAGTTATTGGATGAAGTCATCACAGTTGAAGGACAACTGCATATCCTATGGGCACACTTAATACAATTAAAAAAATCGTTACAGAAACGTCGAAAACCTCCCCAACAGCAGACCATAGATGCGGCCATAGATCTATCCATTCAAATTGGGCTGGCTGTGGCCAGGTATCTACGAGATGAAATCCCGATATGGGAAATGCTCTATCGGATTGAGCAACATATTATTCATTATCACAACCGGTTTGAGTGAGGGAAGTGTGCACCTGTTAGAAGACAATGCAGGAAAATTAAAAATAAATGACGAAAGGGGAGATTAAAATGAAAAAAATTCTATTTATATTAGTTGCGATTATATTGTGCGGCGTTTCAGCGCAGGCGGCGGATGTAACGCTGGCCTGGGATGCCAATACCGAGACTGATTTGGCCGGGTATAAAATATATTACGGGATCTCATCCCGGAGCTACAGCCCTGCAATCAATGTGGGGAAGGTAACCCAATACACCATTAAAGGCCTCAATGATAACACTATCTATTATTTTGCAGCCAAAGCGTACGATAATGATAAAAACGAAAGCGATTATTCTGTTGAGCTAGTCCATCGCATAGACACCACTCCACCTGCGTCCCCGAAAAACCTGCATCCGATAACCGTCAATGTTAACGTGTCGATAAATGTAGACACCGGTCCGGGTTTGAGTGTGGTCAATAGGGAATAAGGCTGAAGGTAGATAGACCCCAGTTAAACAAAAGAAAAGGCTGGTTTAACGGGGCAGGCTGAAGGAAAATTGGAGGAAACAAGATGAAAAACGTCGAACAGTTAAAAGAGTTGGTTGAAGATTTGAAGGCGCATACGGACGCGTTGGACAACGAAATAAAAATCGAGGATGCGCAATGCATCATCACACTGTGCTCATGCGTTGAGGCATGTGCGACGGCGTATATATTGATGATGCGGGCGGAAAAGAGATAGGAAAAATTAAAACTGGAAACTGGGAAAATGATCGTTTGTCCTCACTGTAGAAAGAAGTTTAACTTTGATGAGGCTCTGAACCATACAGCGCTGGAGGAGATGGTGCGGCTGGCAGCTGCGATGTCTCCCATCTGGGCACTGTCAAACGAATATGTGGACGCATTCCGGGCAGACAAACATAGCGACGTGAGCCTGAAAAAACGGGTGCGACTGCTTTCCGATCTGGCCAAATTCTGGGAGACGGGGATGTATAGTTATTCCGGAAAACAATACCGGGTGGATAAACCATCGATCAAAGCGGGGCTCCAGGTAGTATGCAATCTGGATAAGTTCGGATTTAAAAATCATAATTATTTCAAGAAGATTTTGACTGAGCATTCGGAGCGGATCAGCGCTGAGGGGATGACAGCGGCTGAAGAAATGGAAAGGGAAGAAATAAAAAGAACTGAACGTCGAACGTCGAACATCGAACATCGAACATCGAAGGATGAAGGGTTGATGTCGTTAAAGGATTTCCGGAAACTGGAAAATCGAAACTGGATATTGGGGGTAGATGAGAAGTGAGCCGGATTGCTGAAACAGAATATTATGTGAAGGAACTGGCCAGTGAGGAGTGCATCTGCGGGGCTACGAAACGGCGGGGGTTTGCGTTTTGCTATAACTGCTATTATGCGCTGCCGCCACATATGCGCGAGGGCTTGTACGTCCGGATCGGTCAGGGGTATGAGCGGCAATATGAAAATGCTGTGGAGCAGTTGGTTACCGACGGAAAGATTTAACGGGGAAGGCGAGAAAAAAGGAACCGCGAATGAACGCGAATGAACGCAAATCAAAAAAAACCATTAGCGTATATTCGCGTTTATTCGCGGTTAGTATCGGGGAAGGCGAGAAAGTATGAAACTCGAAGATCTGGGATTCAACCTAAAGACAGGTGTTCACGATAAGCATTTGACCACCGTGGAAAGCGCGTTTGTCGGGATTCTCTGGGAGGATCATGTGGGGCCGGAGAATGCGATTGCCGCCGACGAGCTGGCGGTAAGGTTTGCCGTTGCAAATGGAGATATCGGGCTGCTGGAGGAGAATATCCCTGTTTATCTCAATCAATGCAAAGAGCATCCTTATATGATCGACGGGCTTAAGCGGGAAATCAGGTATTTACATAATCATATCCTCGTCAAGCACGATCACGTACCTTTGCTTTCCAAGGCCGGTACCGGCGGGGGGTATTGGATTGCGGAGAGCAAAGAAGAGGCCGACGAGTTTTACGCAACATTCCGGGCGAGAGGCATGACCGGGCTGGTCAAGGCTTCGCGCGGGAAGAAGGCCGCGATGGTAGAAATGGTGGAGCAGCTCACGTTTGAGTTTGAGGATCTGGTGGATAAAACGGATTATACGGGGCCGATTAAAAGACGGGTGGGAGATCCCGCGCCGATAGAAGTGGTGGACGCTTTTCTGGAGCGGATGAGCAAAGATCCGGAGAAATTTGCAGATGGTTTAAGAAAAATAGGGCAGAAATACGGGTCTATTTTGCTGCCGCGGGCGCGGGTGGCGGAGATCGCGGCGCAGGCGGAACGGTTGCAACTGTTGGTAAAAAATATTTTTTAGCCACAGACAAACACAGACAATTAATTAAAATGTTTTTCTCTGTGACCTCTGTGGTCTCTGTGGTGAAAGATAATAGATATGATCAGCAATAAACAAAAAGCCATTGTTCATATAGCAAAGTCTCAGCTTGGGCTGGATGAGGATACCTACAGGGATATTTTGCTGGCGCACGGCGGGGTTAAGAGTTCGCGGGATTTGAGCTACGCCGGGTATCTGGCGGTGGTGAAGCATTTTGAAGAGAGTGGGTTCCAATGGGAAACGCGAGAAAAGCGGGAAATGCGGGAAAAGGTCGCTCACCGCGGAGGCGCAGAGGGCGCCCCGGTTAAACAAAACACAAAAACGGGTTTAACGGGGCAGGCGGAGAAAAAATATCAGAGCCAGGAAGAGCAGAACCGGCCGGGGATGGCGACGGATGGACAGGTTAAAAAGATTTATGCGCTGTGGTATTCGATGCCGGCGGGGTATTATGATAAAGGCAAAGCCCTTCCTGCCCTGCGGGGATTTTTGAAAAAACGGTTCCGGGTGGATCATGAGAATTTTCTCACGTTTGAGAAGGCGCACCAGGTGATCGAGGCTATGAAAAAGATTGAGGCAAGAAAGACTGAAGGTAGAAGGCTGAAGACTGAAGGTGACAGTCCCACCCTGCGAGAGAAGACTGAAGACTGAAGGAAGGGAGAAGAAAAAACTTAAACATTTCTCTGCGCCTCTGCGCGAGTGAAGGTAAAAATGGCAGTTGAACTAAAAAATCCGTGTTTGTCGTGTGAATTGCTGCATGAGGATAAGGGGAACGAGACCTGCCGGAAATGCGAGAAACGGTGGGCATATGTGGAGGCCTTGGGGGGCATGACGCACAGTGTACCGGAGGGAATTATGCTTGCGGGAAATGCGGGGATGAATATTGAGGGACGAGGGATGATGGACGAGGGACCCCAGTTAAACAAAAGCAAAACCGGGTTTAACGGGGCAAGCCTGGAGGAAAAGGAGCGGAGATGTAACATCTGTAGGCATGTGAAGCCGATAGAGAAATTCCCTTTTGGCACAATAAAAAAGGCCAAACGGCTGAAAAGCTGTGAGGATTGCATCGAGAAATATCCGTGGACCAGGTATGAACCGAAAAAAGACAGGGATCAGGGGAAGAAAGTGAGCAGTGAGCCGTTATCAGTGAGCAGCGAAAAAGAAAAAGACGAATGTCGAATATCGAATACCGAACATCCAACATCGAACAATGAAGAAGCGAAAAATAACGGTAACACAAAAAAGCCTGACATAGGAGGTTCGGGGATTAAAAACAAGCTGGCGGATTTAAACGATTATCTGTTCGATCAGATGGAGCGGCTGTCCAGCGATAACCTCTCCGGAGATGCCTTTAGCAAGGAAATTATCCGGGCAAAAACGATCAGTCATGTGGCCTCGCAGATTATCGGCAACGCCAGGCTGGTGCTGGATGCCCATATCGCCGTTAACGACCGGCTTATCCGCCATCCGGTACCGATGCTCGGAGTGGAAGGTTATGACGAGAAGGAATAGATACACACCGGGCGCCCTGGCATTTTTAAAAGACGAATACCGGTCTATGAAGGTGAGCGATCTGACAGCGGCATTCAACCGGGCCTTTGGGCAGAAAAAAAACGAGTGCCAGATAAAATCTGCGCTTAAAAACCACCACATCACCTGCGGGCGAAAACCAAAAGACCGGCTGGTCAACCGGATCCGGCTGTTTACTCCGGAGCAGATCCGGTTCATACGGGATAATTATGCGGGCCGAAGCATTGCGGAGATGACGGATATATTCAACCAAAGATTCGACACGTCCATGACACATCATCAGATCAAAACATTCGTGCATAACCGGGGCATCACCTCTGGCCGGACCGGGTTTTTTGAAAAAGGATTTACGCCCTGGAACAAAGGTACAAAGGGGCAGGGGCTTACGGGAGCAAACAAAACCAGTTTCCGAAAGGGAAACGTGCCCGCCAACCGGAAACCGGACGGTTCCGAACGGATCGAGAAGGACTATGTGATGATCAAGGTGCGGGAACGCAACCCTTACGCCGGTTTTCCTACGAGATATAAGGCAAAACACGTCCATATTTGGGAGCAGATCCACGGACCGGTACCGGACGGCCATGCGGTGATCTTTAAAGACGGGGACAAACTGAATTTCGATCCGGACAATTTGGCGCTGGTCTCCAGGTCTGAATTGCTCAGATTGAACAAACACGGATATAAGGATGCGCCGGAGGAAATCAAACCGAGCATATTGGCTCTGGCGAGGTTGGAGGTTAAAACGTTTGAGGTGCAAAGAAATGAACGCTGAACATCGGACATCGAAGGATGAATCCTGGCAGGAAACGGCGAAGCGGCTGGGTGGGGCGCACGCGACTTGGCTGGTGGGTCTGCTGTCGCCGATCGTTGAACAGATCGCACGGGAAGAATTTCAGCATGGGTATAAACATGGATTTGAGGACGGGGAAAAAGCAAATGGAAAAAGAAAAGACATTGACACTTACGGAAAGGGCCGCGCTTGCCCTGAAAATTGCGGAAACGATTAAGGCGGAGGCCAGCGGATTCGAATTCGAGACGCTGCATACCGTTGCCAGCCTCCTTTGTGTGCGCTTTGAGCTTAAGTACGTTTAGGGCGCTATTCGAGAGATTTGAGTGTTTCTGCGAGGATCTTTGTCAGTGCTGCATGCAGCTCACCCATTTTAGCGACACTATCCGCGTTATCTCTGGCGCTAAAATGACCGATGTTTTTTGATTGCATTGCCGCAACGAGTAGATCTTTGGCTATTACCATGAGGGCTTGCTTGTCATCCATTTTGCATCACCTCCTTTGTGGTATGGGGTTGATATCTGGCGATAAAAACCCCGTATCACAGGGATGGGGAAAAGGAAATAAGGAATAATGCTTGACAATATAAAAAATAACGAAGCCGACGATGAGAAGGTGCTTCTTCTTAGCGCAAAAGGCGTTGTCAAGTTGGTATGCATTATGGCGTACAGGGAATTTGAAAAAACGCCCAGATCAAGAGCAAGGAAAATGCTCAATCTTATCATGACCACTGCCAGGCAAAACGGCATGGAGAGCGTAAAGGCGTTTTCGGATTTTATAGGAAATTCCTGGATTAAAAGCAAAGAACTGGATGAGTTTATCGATGAAATCTTCCATTATGTAACCGATGTGCAGGTCATTGGATTTATGGAATATATACGGCATGAAAAATAACTTGACAAACACCACGGTTTTCGCCTATCCTGATCGCACTATTTCAACAAGCGGTCTTTCCGCACCCGTCAGCAGCGGTTTTTTTGTGCCTGGAATCAGGGTTAGTACGCTTCTATGGCGGGTCGACAGGGCCGAATACAACACCCGCAAGGGGAATACGCCCGGCCGTCTTGTTGCGGTAGTTGAGTCCCGCCGCTCACATCCGGCGAAACCACTAACCAACAAGGAGGCACAAAATGAGTAATCTATTTACACCATTCGAAAAGTACCCCGTCGTCAATATCATCAACAAACAAGCCAAAACAACCAGCCTGAACGTCGCAGAGGTCTTTGACAAGCGACACGATAACGTCATTAGGGACATCAACGATCTCATTGAAAAAGTTCCTGAAGAATTCGCTGCCGAAAATTTTGAGGCTAATAAAATCAAGGTGTTAAACAATCCCTCCGGCGAAGAGATATCCCATTACAGTCTCACCCGGGACGGATTCATACTTCTGGTCATGGGGTTTACCGGCGATAGAGTCATACAGTTCAAGATCGCCTTTCTGGAAGCCTTCAATCAAATGGAAGAGCGTTTACGGCATAAGGAACTTACCGCACTTCCGGATCCCGAGTCTATGGCGAAAGCCCGTAGGGATGGCTACGCCGCCGGGGTCATGCTCTCCCTGGATATCCGGCTGCTGATCCAGCAGCTCGATCTCGACGATGACCTGTTGCAGCAGATTGTCTGGTATCGCCTGATCGGCCTCACCCAAAGGGAAGCGGCCAGCCTGAGCGGTATTTCGAAGGATAACATCGGGCACATCGAGCGAGTACTGGACCGGCACGGCGTTGAATTTGCGTATATACCCGGGAACAAACGAAAGAACATCATCCGGCAACGGTACGAAGACGCCTTGAAAGCGGCGGGAATGTTTTGCCCCCGGATCGGAGGCGCCCTATGAAAAACGAGATGGACAATTTTGAACGGAGGGACGCGATTACGGACAATCTCATGCGTCTGCGTGGCATGTTGGGCGCGGTGTTGTTTCTGATCAATCCGACCGGGGAGAAACCGACCCAGCAACGTGAAGACATCGAGATCTGGCTCCGGGATATTCAGGAGCGGGTGGAAGAAACGATTGAGATGGTGTGAACCGCTAATGAACGCTAATGAATGCGAATGAAAAGAAGGGATTAAGGGGCGGACCGGTGCATCTGAAAACATATAAAAACAAGCCGGAATATAAAGGCGTTTTGGTGGTTTGCCCCAAGTGCGGACGCATCCTGGCTGAGGCGGAGTTCGTATCGCTTTTAAAACGATGCCCCAAATGCAAACATTGGGTTTTGGCCATAAAAAAAGTTGACATTGCGCAAGATGTTGTATAAAAAATAATATATATCATCAAGATGCAGGCATTTACACATGACATCCTTCAGACATTTAAGGGAGGCGCGCTATGGCGATGATGATTACCGGAACAGAGCTTAAGAACGCGGTTTCATCTCAATCGTTTATCCAGAACGGTCTAGAGCAGTGCGTAGAAGGTGTCAAGTATGATTTCCGTCTCAGCACCCGCATATTGAAAGCCAAGTTTGGGCAGCCGATAGATGCAGCAAAGCTTTCCCAAGTTCAATTTGCCGATTTAATTGTTGAACCCAACGAGGTGGTGTTTGTTCTTACAGAAGAACGATTATGCCTGCCTAAGGATATGATAGCGCAACTCAGTCCAAAGCGCAAATTGAGCCAGGCAGGCATACTCACGCTCGGGGGGCTCATAATTGATCCTGGATATCAAGGGCGTCTTTTAGTAGGCCTTTTAAATTTTTCATCAACGTCCTTTAATCTCAAACCCGGCAAAAAACTTATTGCCGCCACTTTTTTACGATTAAGCGAGCCTGAATTAAACGAGATTGAAGTTTGCACAGAATGCCTTGACGATTTTCCTGACGAGTTGGTTGATGTAATGCAAAAATACATCCCCGTTGGAACAAAAGGCTTTATTGAAACAATCCAAAAGGTTCAGGATGATATAAACAATATAAAAAAAGAGTTGAGGGAGCATGAGGACTGGCGGCAGCGCCTGGATCGCCACGATGGCCAAATCGAAAATATCATTAAAGGACTTGAATCTGAAAAGCTGGCAAGAGAAAAAGGGGAAGATAAATTTTCTAAGGCCATTGAGGAGTTAAACAGGAATTTTGCAACTATAAAAGGAGGTTGGTGGGTATTATGTGCCCTGATGAGCGCAGTGTTGATTCCCCTTCTCGTAGAGTTCATTCCAAAGGTTCTAAATTATTTTAAATAAACGTCAGTGTTTTTTTGTAGTTGAAAAGATAAGCGCGTTTCGCACGCCTAATTAAAAACACATAGCGGCTTACGCAGCCCGGTTACTATACAAATGTATAGTGGCCGGGCTTTTTTATTTTAGGGCAAGGGAGCAAATAACATGCCAGAATACAGCCAAACATCTAAAAAGCGATTGGCGACCTGTCATCCGGATATCCAACGGGTGTTTGACGTTGTGATTCAGAGCTTCGATTGCACGATTATCTGTGGGCACCGGGGGCAGGTGTCCCAGGACAAAGCATATAAAACAGGCAAATCGAAGGTGAGATGGCCGAATTCGAAACATAACCGGGAGCCATCCGAAGCGGTGGATGTGGCCCCTTACCCTATTAACTGGGATGACCGGGAGCGGTTTATTTTAATGGCAGGCTATATACTGGGTGTCGCCACAAAGATGGATATACCCCTCCGGTGGGGAGGCGACTGGAACCGGAATTTCATTTTATCTGATGAAGACTTTCACGATTTAGCGCATTTTGAACTTATAACTACAACAGGTAGTACGTAGAAAGTACATTGACGGAATGCAGGTAAATGAAGGGTTTATGAGGTAGTAGGAGTAGTTAGAAAGGCGGGAAAGGCGAGAAGGGCGAGAAATAATGAAGGTAGAAGGAAGTACAAATGGTAGTAAATGATGCATATCAGGATAATCGTCACAGGATCAAAACGGGGGATGCGATTCAGTGGCGTTCACATACGGCATTGGGGTTTTTGATCCGGATGTTTTCCAAGGGCGTTAACCACACGAGCCTGGTGGTGCGGATAGAATATTATGATCCGTACGATCGTGTGTTTTTGCTAGAAGCGCTGGAGCCGGGGATCGTTTTGACGTCTCTTTCCAGGCGTCTTGCTATGCACAATGGGGAAGCGTTTTGGCTGCCGCTATCGACCGATTTTGACAACAAGCGATATGCCATCGGCGCATGGGCTTTATCGTTCGTTGGCGTTGAATACGATTACGAAAGCCTGTTTCGACAGGTATTCGGGCGGGTGTCCGCCGAAGCGAAGCGGTTTTTCTGCTCCGAATTTGCCTACCTCGCCTGGCAAAATGCGGGGATCCCCATGAAAAATCCTACGGGAAAAGCGCCAAGGCCGTGCGACATTCCGGGGCTGGGGGTATTCGATGACGCGGTAAAAATCAAATGAAAGGCGAGAAAAAAGTAACCGCGAATGAACGCCAATAAACGCGAATGGGATAAAAGAAGAATAAAAAAGATACATTATTTGCGTATATTAGCGTGTATTCGCGGTTGGTAGAGGGAAAGGCGAGAAAAAAGTAACCGCGAATGAACGCGAATGAACGCAAAAAGGAAAAACCGTTTAAGCGGTTTAAACCGAAAAAAAGGAAATAGCGCATGACACCGGAACAGATCAACTTGTTTCTTACCTCGCTGGCTTTGATCGTGGAACGGATCGGCACCTGGCCATTATGGACGACGCTGCTGATGATCGTGATTGGTCCGTGGATTCTCGCCATGCTGCTCAGTTACTGGCAGATGAGACGATTCGAGGCGGTGGTGAGGATGTATGAATGTAACGTGGATCTGGTAAAAAGCTATGAAGGGCTGGCGAGAGATTTGAAAGACGTAGTGATGATGAACACCGAGGCTATGACCCGGCTGGGAGACCGGCTGGCGGGGCGCTTGAGAGCATAAAATGGGGGAAAAATGACGGAAGAGCGGTTGAAACACGAAGGAAGGCTGGTGCTGAAAGAGCTTGAGATCAAAGGGTTGCGGTTGCGGATCGGCGGGATGGTGGGATCGTTGAGGGAGCTGCTTGACCCGATGGAGAAAGAAGAAGAGCTCCGGGCCGATATGATCGGGGAGCTGGCCATGCAATTGATAACGACCCAGATCGATCTCAAAGCCGCGCTGGAAGATATCTCCAAGCTGAAAAAAATCCTGGGGAGGCAATAATGCCAGAGGTCAGAGGTCAGAGGCCGGAGGTCAGAAAAGCAGGGTGCACATTGTGCACCAATCGGTGCGGGAGCCGCACCCTACGATGGAGCTGACGCAATGGGTGAAAGCATCGACCTGGAATTGAGATTTGCAGCCGAGGATCTGTACATCGTGGATGGGATTACATTAGAGCAAACTGCCCGTCGCACGGGGATTGCCCTGCCCACATTAAAGCGTTGGAGTGCGGAAGAAGGATGGAAGGAAAAACAAGCCGAATACCGGAAAACCTTATCCGACATCCGGCGGAAAAAGATCGAGCTGAGAAAGGGATTTTTAGAACGCGCCCTCACCTCGGGAGATCCACAGCAGGCGTATGTATTTGCCCGTTTGGAAGATATCGCGGCCCGCTCGGAGCGGAATGAAACATCCCCTGCAATGGGGGTCTCCCGTGAAATCAATACTCCGGCGGACGCAGTGGCCGCACTGTCCGACGCCCTGGAAATGCGGCTCAACGCCATGTTGACACAGCCCGAAGGACTCAACCTGAAAGCAGTGCAGGAAGTGGAAAAGACGATGGCGTTGATTGAGAAGATGAAATCGAAATACACAGAAAGCGGTGTGGAAGAAGAGAAAACCAGCCGCATCCTGGACAAGGAAACAATACGTGCGATTCGAGAGCAGATTCTGTAGGGGCGAATAATTATTCGCCCATACAAAGGGAAAGGCAAGAAAGTGGGAAAAGCGAAAATCATACCGGAAAGATCCGACAAGGTTTTTCTGCCCTATCAGCAGCGGTGGATCGATGACGATCACCGGTTGAAGCTGATGGAAAAAAGCCGCCAGATCGGAATCTCCTGGGGGACAGCCTACGGTGCGGTAGAACGCACTGCTCCCAGGGATGCCCGGAATGAGCAATGGGTGAGCAGCCGGGATGACATCCAGGCGCGACTTTTCTTGGAAGATTGCAAACGCTTTGCCCGGATGCTTAATGTGGCAGCCAAAGATTTGGGGGCCGTGATCATCGACGAAGAGAAAAAATTTTCCGCTTATGTGCTGGAATTTGCAAATGGTTTAAGAATTCATAGCATGAGCAGCAACCCCGACGCGCAGTCCGGAAAGAAAGGCGGACGCATCCTCGATGAGTTTGCCCTTCATCCCGATCCGCGCAAATTATACAGCATCGCTTATCCCGGGATTACCTGGGGCGGTCAACTGGAAATCATCAGCACGCACAGGGGAAGCGTAAACTTTTTCAACGAGATCTGCGAGGACGTAAAGCACCGGGGCAACCCGATGGGCTTTTCCCTTCATACGGTTACTCTGCAAAACGCCCTAGATCAGGGTTTTTTATATAAATTGCAGCAGGTATTTCCCAAAGACGATCCCATCCAGGAGATGGATGAGGCCGAGTACTTCGATTACATCCGGAAAGGGTGCGCGAGCTCAGAACAATTTGCGCAGGAATATATGTGCATTCCGGCAGACGATGCAGGGGCGTTTCTGTCTTACGACCTGATCGCCTCATGCGAGTATAGGCATGACGAGCAATGGAAATTAGCCACAGACCCACACAGACAAACACAGACCAAAGAATTATATCTGGGGGTGGATGTTGGGCGGCAGAATGATTTAACAGTGTTTTGGCTCCTGGAGCGCGTTTCAGGCGTGTTTTTCACCCGGGGGCTTTGGACATACCAGGGAGAGACGTTCAGCGCACAGGAAGCAGCGCTTTGGCCATTGCTGGCAATGCCCGGATTGAGACGGTGCTGCATCGACGATACAGGCCTGGGTATGCAATTTGCCGAGCGAGCGGTTGAGCGGTTTGGCAGCTACAAAGTTGAGCCGGTGCGGTTTACCGGCCCGGTCAAAGAAGAGTTGGCCTACCCGGTGCGGGCGGCATTCGAGGACAAAGCCATCCGGATCCCGAGAGATGATCAGATCCGGGCGGATCTGCGCAGCATCCGGAAAACCACAACGGCCGCGGGCAATATCCGGTTTGATGCGGATCACGGACCTGGCGGCCATGCGGACAGATTTTGGGCGCTGGCTTTGGCTATTCATGCGGGCAGCAGGCCCGCGGGGGTTATTGAATATCAATCCACAGGACGCAAGCGAAATTTCACCCGGATAGGAAATTATATGGGGGCTTAAGAACGGCAAGCGAGAAAAGCGAGAAAAGCGGGAAAGACGGGAAAAACAGTTCAAGCCGTTCAAACGGTTCAAACGGTTTTAGAAGGATAAAGGGATGGCGGGAAAAAACATAAAAAAACCGGTTACTGATGAGATCGCAACCACATCCAAAGACCTGGATATCTTTGCCGGATGGCTGAAACGGCTGGAGAATCCTGATCCGGTTTTGCGCACGGAAGCGTCCGGCAAGGGATTGAAACTTTACGATGAAGTAGACCGGGATGCCCATGCGGGCGCGGTGCTTCAAACCCGGTATCTGGCGGTTACCGGGAAAGAGTGGGAAGTGTTGCCAGGACAGGAAAAAGCGGGAAAAGCGGGAAAAGCGGGAAAGGCGGGGACTGAAGAAAGGGCGCAGGCAATTGCCGATTTTGTCCGGGAAGTATTGGTGAATATAAATTTCGACCAGTTCCGGCAGGAATTATTGCAGGGGATTTTGTATGGGTTTTATGTGGCGGAAATCCTATGGCAGGTGGTTTCAGGATATGTGATCCCGCAAAAGATTCGGGCCAAACATCCCAGGAGATTTGTTTTTACGATGGACCGGGAGCTTCGGCTGCTTACACTAAACAATATGATCGACGGAGAGCCGGTGCCAGACCGTAAGTTCATCGTTTTTACCTATGGTTCCAGCGACAACCCTTACGGTTCGGGACTGGGGCAAAAGCTCTGGTGGCCGGTATGGTTCAAGAAAAACGGCATTAAATTCTGGCTGGTTTTCCTGGAAAAGTTTGGGGGACCCACAGGCGTGGGGAAGTACCCGCCCGGCGCCGATCCGGCTGAGCAGGCAAAGCTGCTCAACGCCCTCGAAGCGATTCACCAAGAGACGGGCATTATCATTCCGGAAAACATGGCTATCGAGTTACTGGAAGCTGCCAGACAGGGGCATGTATCTTATGAGACACTTTGCGACTACATGGACCGGCAGATATCCAAAGCCGTCCTGGGCCAGACGCTGACAACGGAAGTTAAGGGAGAAGGATCTTATGCGGCAAGCCAGACGCATAACGATGTCCGGGAAGATGTTCTCAAAGCCGATGCGGATCTGTTGTGTGAATGTTTAAACGATACCCTGGTGAAATGGATCGTGGATTACAACTTTCCAGATGTTTCGGACTATCCGAAATTATGGGTCAGGACAAAGGAAGAGGGAGATCTGAAGCCTCTGGCTGAACGGGATGAGATATTGACCAGAATTGGTGTGCCCATCTCGAAACAATATTTTTATGAAACCTACAATATCCCGGAACCCGAAGAGGGGGAGGAGGTTGTAGTGGCCAGGTATCAGGCAGCAGATACCCAATATCCAGTACCCAATACGGGCAGGGAGTTTGCGGAAGCGGCAGACCCGTCTCCGGCGGATACGCTGGATGCCCTATCAGAAAAAACGCTGGAAAGCGCATCCATTGACGACCTTATGGCGCCGGTTGAAAAGCTGCTGTCTTCGGTCAGTTCCATAGAGGAATTCCGAGACCGATTGCTGGAACTATATGGAGACATGGACACATCCTCTTTGGGGGATCTCATGCAAAAGGCCTTTACTTTGGCCGATTTATCCGGGAGATTTGATGCCAAAGAGCGCTGACTATATGAATTTGCCATTTGATGAGGCGATTGAGTTTTTCAAACAAAAGGTCAATCTCCCCACCCGCACATGGAAGGATCTCTGGCAGGGGCAGCACACTAGGGCGTTTGTCTCTGCCGGCGCCATGAAAGACGAGTTGCTCACAGAGTTGCATACTGCGGTGGATAAAGCCATTTCGCAGGGGACAACCCTCGGTGAGTTCCGGAAGGATTTTGACAATATTGTCACCCGCCACGGCTGGCAATACAAGGGCGGTAAGGGCTGGCGCAGTGCGGTGATTTTCAACACCAACTTAAGCACGGCCTATTCCGCCGGGCATTATGCTCAGATGACGGACCCGGATGTATTAAAAGCCCGGCCATACTGGCGGTATGTGGCATCCACATCCAGGAACCGCAGGCCGGAGCATATGCAGTGGTACAACATGGTTCTGTCTGCCGATGATCCCTGGTGGAAAACCCACTATCCGCCCAATGGCTGGGGCTGTAAATGCGGCGTGGTCAGTCATAGCGCACGGGAAGTGGAACGGCTCAAAAAAGAAGAATCCGGCGGTGAATTTCCCATAAAAGAAACAGCGCCCAAAAACAAATACTACCGGTGGACAGACAAAGCCACCGGCAAAGCGTACCGCATTCCCGAAGGAATCAATCCGGGATGGGATTACAATGTAGGAGAAGCGGCATGGGGGAAAAAACTTTCCGAAGAAGTAATGGAAGCCTGGCGCTTCCAGGGAGCAAAATCCTGGGAACGGCTATCTTCCGGAAACTGGCAGAGCGCCGGCCGCCCGGAAATGATACCAGCCGATCCGGCAGTAAATAAGCCCGGGAAAAAACTCAATTCAACGGAATCCATTGCCTCTTCCCTTAAAGAGATATTGGGCGGAGAAGAAAAGGTCTTTTCGTTTTACGATAAAAAATTCAGGCATGATATCCTGGTCAATGCGGAGTCGCTGTCCCAACATATTCCGGCTGAACGCACCCCGTTTTTACCCCTGATAGCCGAAGCCCTGGAAAACCCGTATGAAATCTGGATGGCATTTGAAAAACACAAAGGCACCGGCAAGGTTGAATTAAGACAGCGCATTATCAAAGCCGTAGAACTGGAAAAAGAAAGAGGATTGCTGCTTGTGGCGCAGGCCCGTAAAGGAATGTTGGAAGCGTGGACCATGCTGCCGACAACCAACTTTAAATATTTAAATGCACAGCGGGAAGGCAAATTAATCTATAAAAGATAAAACCTCAGGTTCCGCAGCAACCTGGGCGCCCGGAATGGATCATAGAGGCCGCGGCCCGATCCAAACCTGCATAGAGGGAATTATAAGTAAATACAAAGGAAAAGTCAAAGGATAAAAATTTACCACGGAAATCCACGGAGTTTTCACTGAAAAAATATCTGTGATTTTTTCCGTGTGAATCCGTGGTGAAAAGGTGACAAAAGTGTCAGGAGCCGTAATAACCGTTAAGATCGATGACAGTGAGTTAAAAGCTTTGCTGTCGCATCTTCAGGGCGGCCTGGAAGATCTGACACCTGCAATGAAAACTATCGGCCAAGTTGTACGGACATCGGTGATACGGAATTTCGAAAAAGGGGGAAGGCCGCGCTGGGCAGTGTCCCAACGGGTAAAAAATGACGGTGGGGTAACCCTTTCCGAATCGCATCGCCTGAGAAACAGCATCAATGTCCAGGCAAACAAAAGCAGCGTCGCCGTTGGCACCAACGTGGCCTATGCCGCCGTGCATCAATTCGGCGCTGAAAAGGGCAGCTTTGGTGTAGTTACCGCACTGGTTAAGGAGCACATACGGAATACCAAATCCGGAAAGCCGTCGAAAGTACGGTCTCACTCCCGGCAGGCAAAACTCCCCTGGGGAGATATACCTGCAAGGCCATTTTTGATGGTGCAGGATGAGGACTGGAAAGAGATCGGCGAAGCGATAAAGGATCATTTGTTAGGTAACCGCGAATGAACGCGAATGAACGCAAATTAGGAAAAACCATTGGCGTATATTAGCGTGTATTTGCGGTTAGATACGGGAGAACTAGGGTGTATTTTATGCACCAAAAGGAGGGAAGGAATATGGATTTTAAAGGATTTGGAGACTGGATCGAGATTTTTCGAGGCGGAAAACAGACAGACAGTGAGGGCCGAATCCATGATGGCGATTTGCTGATTGACCGCGCCATCTCCACCTTCAACCTAAAACACCATGAGCCGCCCGTGGTGGTAGGCCACCCAAAAGAAAACGCGCCCGCCTTCGGATGGGTCGAAAATCTCAAGGAGGCGGTCGTTGACGGTGCAAAAGTCTTGTATGCGAAATTCAGGCAGGTGGTCCCGGAATTCGAGGACCTGGTGAAAAATGGCATGTACAAAAAGAGATCTGCCTCGTTTTATCCGGACGGCCGTTTGCGGCATGTGGGATTTCTGGGCGCTACGCCCCCTGCCATAAAAGGCCTGGCTGATATCGGCTTTGATGAGAAAGAAGAGAATTTTTATTTTTACGAGGAAGGTCTTAGCGCCATCGCCCGGATGTTCCGGAAGCTGCGAGATTATCTGATCGAAAAAGAAGGAACGGAAAAAGCAGACGCCATCATCCCGGACTGGGATGTAACGTATATAGGCGAAGTGGCTAACCGGCCAACCGAAACAACCGGCGTTGAGGCAATTAATGGAAATTTCAAATCTCAAATCTCAAATTTGAAATTTTCCGTTGCCGAGCGCCAAAACAAAAGCAAGGAGGGTAAAGATATGACTTTCAAGGAAAAACTCACAGCGTTTTTCAGCGAACTAATCGGAAAAATGCCGGATGACGGGCCGGGTGAAAATTTCAAATCTCAAAGTTCAGATTTGAAATTTTCGGAGGCAGATATCGAGTCCGCAAAAAAACAGGCAGCCGAAGAAGCCGCCAAAAAGGAGCGGGAAAAGGTAACGGCGGAATTTGCTGAATCCCAGCGCCTTGCACGCCAGGATGCGCGTAAAAAAGAGATATCGGCATGGTGTGATACTCAGGTCAAGGCAGGCAAAATGACCCCTGCCATGATCAAATACGGCGTACCTGAAATGCTTTCCGCATTTGCGGAGAAAGAAGACGTCATCGAGTTCGGCGAAACGAAAGAAAAGGCCACCCTGTTTGACCGGTTCAAGGGGTTGTTTGAAACCGTGCTGCCGAAGGTGATCGAATTTAGGGAAGTGGCGACTCGCGACGGGGCGGCGGCCGCCGGCAATGCGACCGTAAAGATCGAAGCACTGATCACGGCAAAACGGAAAGAGAATAAGGATCTCGGATATTCTGCAGCCTTTACCGAAGTTCAGCGGGAGCATCCGGATTTGGCGAAGGAGTATCAACAGGAAATAATGGCTTAAACTGCTCAAGACGGTTCAGGCGGTTCAAGCGATTCAAACGGCTAAAGTAAGGAGAAAATGAAATGGCAACGGAAAACAAAGTTTTAGATGTATCATTCCCGGCGGATGAAGATCTGAGCAACGACCAGTATCGGATTGTTGTGTTGGACGCCACATCCGAAAAGGTGCGGAGGCCTAATGCGGTAACAGACATTCCGCTTGGCGTGCTGCAGAACGCTCCGGACGCAGCAGACAAAGCAGCAGTAGTACGACCCATCGGTTGTGGCGGGATTTCCAAGATTCAACTTGGTGCAACACTAGGCGTCGGCGCTATTGTGGGAATGGAATATGTTAGCGCCAGCGATGCAGGCAAGGCTCAGGCGGCGGTGGCAACACAGTATCCCGTTGGGCCGCTGCTTCAGGGCGGGGTTGAGGACGATTTGGGGACATGTCTTTTAACTCCACTAACAGTCAAAGCGTAAAAAAGTGAACAAGACTGAAGGCTGAAGACCCCAGTTAAACAAAAGAAAAAGCTGGTTTAACGGGGCAGGCTGAAGGAAGTAAAAAGGGAAACGAGAAAATAATCAATTTTCAATTTTAAAAGCAGGGAGGATATAGAAAATGCCCCAACCGAATGTAAGAGAATCTATCGTAGCCGGTCCGCTGCAAAATGTCAGCATTGCGTACCGGAACAAAAGTTATATAGCGGATCGTGTTTTTCCGATCCTTGACAAAGTATCGCCGAAAGCCAAGATCGCCCGGTATCTCAAGGGCGCCTGGTTCCGGGATGAAGCTGGTATCAGAGGCCCTGGCAGCCGTGCAAACCGGGGCGGTTATCCGGTGGATTTCATCGATATCGCCACAAAAGAATACGCATTTGCAAAAGAGGTTACCGACGAGGACCGTCGTGCGGTAGAGGTTGCCGGCGGGCCACCGTTGAAACCCGACCAGGACGCGCTCGAATTTGCAGCGGACAAAATCGACCTGAAGAAAGAGCGCAGAGTTGCGGCCCTGATCCTTGCGGGGACATGGTCGGCAGTCGCCGGTGAGGATGCGGCGGGGTTATGGGCACCCAACGACGCCACAAATACATTTGTCGATGATGTGGAAACCCGCATCGAGACGATCAGATCCAATACCGGCATGAGGCCGAACGTCCTGGTGATATCGGCCAACACGCTATCCAAGCTCAAGATGCTCGACGATCTGCTCGATAGAATCAAGTACACCCAGCGCGGCGTGCTCACTCCTGACCTGATAGCTGCCGTATTCGGGCTAGAAGAAGTCCTTGTGGGCGATGCCATCTATTCAAGCGCAAAAGAGACTAAAGCCGGCACTGATTTCACCAGCGTCAACGTGTGGGAAAAGACCGCCACGAAAGGATCGGCATTCCTCGCGTATCGCCCCACGGCGCCAGGGTTGAAAATCCCCTCTGCCGGATATCAGGCGAGAACGGCCTATGAGGATGGTCTGCCGCGCCGGACTACCACTTGGAGAGAATCTGCCGAGCATCAGGACGTTTATGAGGTTGCGGAGGATACGGATATTGTGCAGACCGGATCGGATCTCGGATTCCTCTGGTACGACACGATAGTGACATAAAAAAGGCTGAAGGCTGAAGACTGAAGGCCGGAGGAATAGGCAATGGCATATTGCACTCAAAGCGATATCACCAAACAACTGGATGAGGAGACCCTCATCCAGTTGACCGACGATGCGGAAGCCGGCGAAGTGGACACGGATGTGCTGGACCGGGCTATCGATGACGCAGATGAAGAAATCGATGCTTATCTGGCCGTGAAGTACAGCCTGCCCTTTGCTGTAACGCCGAATCTGGTCCGGAAAATGGCTGTGGATCTGGCCATATGCAATCTGTACGCCCGGCGGTATGATACCATTACCGAAACCCGGAAAGAAATCTGCGAGAGAATACGCAAAGACCTGGACCGGATCGCAAAAGGAACCATGAGTTTGGATGTGCCGGATCCGGATGCGGGCGCAGATTACGGCGTGGCAGTCAGTACATCGAAAAGCGATCGCATTTTCAGCCGTGGAAAGTCGTCGGATAATTCAAGCGGCACATTGGATAATTACTGAACAAACCATTTAAACGTTCTTAACGCTTCAAGGGAGAAACCTTATGCCGTTAGTAGAAGCGCGGTCTCAACTGGCCGCAAAAATTGAATCAGTGGAAGGCACTGCCGAAGCTCTGGCCGCGGCCGACGCGGTACTGGCGGCAGAAATTAAATTCGATCCGGATATCAGCATCGAGGAGCTCAACTTGTCCAGTAGTTCTCTCAGCCCGTTTTCCGGTATCCCAGGCCACCGTATGGCGAAATTGACATTTAAGTGCCCGTTCAAGGGCTCAGGCGCGGCCGGGACAGCGCCGGAGATCGGCAAACTGTTACAAGCCTGCGGCTATGATGACACGGTTGTGGCGAGTACCAGTGTGACGTATCTTCCGGCCTCCTCAGGCATTCCATCGCTGACAATGGCCCATTATCTGGATGGCAAACGCTACCTCATGGCTGGCGCCCGGGGGAACTTCACCTTAAACTTAAATTCCGGTAAGCCGGGCATTATTTCGTTTGATTTTATCGGCACATCCGTCGCCGATTCCGACGTGGCATTGCTCAGCAGTGTTTCTTATCAGTCGTCGGTTGCCAAAGCGTTTCAGAATGCGAACTTTACGATCAACAGCTATGCCGCCATTATCGAGGCGATGGTCATCGGCAGCGGAAACGCCCTGGCGCTGCGTGATAGCGCAAACTCAATACAGGGCTATTTGAGCGCGAACATAACAAAACGTATGGCAACATTAAGCTTAAATCCCGAAGATGTATTGCTGGCTACACACGATTTCTGGGACGACTGGGAGTCCGGGGATTTAGTAGCCCTGTCCGCCGTTGTCGGTTCAGCAGCCGGAAACATTTGCACGATCACCGCTCCAAAGATCCAGTACGGCAAGCTGTCCCCGGGAAGCCGCAACGGCAATGCGGTTGCTGAGATCGGCGCTATCCTGAGGCGGGACAGCGGAGACGATGAGCTGTCTCTCGCGTTCACTTAAAAAATTACCACGGATTTTTCACGGAAAGGCACGGAGAAAAAATGGATATCAATAAAATGAACATCCGCGGGTTGACGCGGGGAGAGCTCAAATCGCTGCGAAAGGAAGGCGTACGGCTCGGAGGATTGGAATCGCTGGATGAAGAAAAACGGGACAAAGCCCTGGACAAAATATTTAATCTGGCATGCCCCGGAATGAACGCCGACGATTTAACGCCGGGCGAAGCGCTTGAGCTGTATACCCGGATCGCCGCGCAGACCTACATCACCGGGGAAGAAAGAAAAAACTCCGCATCGCCACAGCCCTCAGTCTCCGGGGAAAAGTATACGACTGTGGCGATTGCAGAAAAAACGGACTCCGGGAGCAGCGGCACTGCCCGGAAATCGAAAAAGAAACATGGCTGATTCCCGACGGGGTTCTGTATGAGCTGGACGGAGAGACGGTTACCCTGTGCCCGGTGGCAGATCTGGATGGCGATATGATCAACGAAGCGTTCGGTCTGGCAAACGATTATCAGCAGGGGTTTCTGCCATATGCGGGAGGCACCTACGATCAGCCCAACCGGCTGATGGCCATGATAGAAGCGGTACTGGCCGTGAAAAGAGAGGGATCGAAATGAAAATTGTAAAACCGATTATTATCATCCTGTCTGTGATCGCACTTCTATCCGGGACATCGGAAGCCTACGATGAAAACAAAGCGCACATTTATGCGCCGTTCCGGTATTTAACCGGCGGGGTTACCTACGCCCTGGACAAACTGGAATGCGAAGACGTCACCGGCGCCAATGAAGACGCCCCCATCAAGGATGGCGATGTGGCCATCGTGGTGTCCTCCGGTGTGACGTACATCTACCATTATAATGCTACAGGCACAGACTCTGAAAACAGCCCGTCGATTATCGTGCCCGACGACCGGGCCACGGACTGCTCCGGCCAGGGGCAGTGGGAGCTTGCGGATATCAGCAGCTCTTCGATCCCCGATCTGAGCGCTACGTATGAAACAACCACCTCGAATAATTTCGATTCTGACCGGTTAAACGGCGATACGGTGGATGATAATGCGATCGATGACGGCGTTATCGTTAGCACGATCGCGCGGGATTCGGAATTGCCCACGGCTTCCAGCCTGTCCGTCGATGACCTTATCACGCTCTCTGGGATAAGTGAGGGCGCCACACATTTGGGCACATTCACCGGGTCCACGATCACGGATAACCAAACTATAAAGGCATCGTTACAGTTAATAGAAACGGCGGTTGAAACCAAAGAGG
>Ga0299912_10000669_pt1 | contig 28226 bp, 23 predicted proteins | sample RVTome_2_FD_207667 | JGI IMG/M metagenome (GOLD analysis project Ga0299912, IMG submission 207667) | Soil microbial communities from uranium-contaminated site in the Upper Colorado River Basin, Wyoming, United States - RVT95D214 (version 2) ... | reverse complement strand
GAGGGTGTGGTGATGATCGATACGCCTCAGCAGCCCTCGGATGCCGTGAAATGGCGCGACACGATAGCGGAGAAGGGCAATGTTCGTTACCTTATCAATACCGAGCCCCATGGGGATCATATCACCGGCAATGGCTTCTTCCCCACGGCAACAGTGATCGCCCATCAGGGGACAAAGGAACGGTTTATTATCGCGCCGCTTGAGCAAATGAAAGAGCGGATGAGGCAGACAGACCCTGATAGCGTTCGGTTCCTCGATGATTACAGGCCTCACCCTCCTACGATCACCTTCACCGATCGGCTTACTCTGGAGGTAGGCGATCACACCTTCCACCTGATCCATCTGCCCGGCCATACCGCCAGCGAGGTCGCCGTCTATATCCCAGAGGAGAGGTTAGCCTTCACCGGCGATAATATCTTCTACAAGGTACAGGTCTTTTTGCAGGAGGCCGACCCTTTTGACTGGCTGGAATCGCTGAAAAAGATCGCTGAGTTGGACGTGGATATCCTCGTGCCTGGACACGGTGAGGTTTGCGACAAGAGTTATATCCCGGAGATGGCCTCTTTCATCCAAGAGTGGATCGATGCGGTGAGGGGAGCCATCAGGCAGGGTCTGAGCAAAGAGGAAGCTTTAGCTAAGATCTCCTTCTTGGACCGTTACCCCATGGGACAAGGGCTAGAGGCCATGGGCCCGGGCTTGCAGCGGATGAACGTGTCCAACCTCTATGATCGGCTGAGCAAACAATAAACTTCATATAACAGGGAGTAGAAATATGCGAGTTGAGGTAGAATACTTTCCCGGACCAGGTCCGGGAAACACAGAAGAAGTTCTGCACATAGCCAAAAAACGAGCTGATGAGTTGGGGATTAGGAACATCGTTGTTGCCTCCACCAGCGGTGAGACGGGTGTCAAAGCCGTCCAAATACTAAGAGGGCATCAGGTGGTGGTGGTAACCCATTCCACCGGCTTTCGCGAGCCGAACCTCCAGACTCTTACCGATGAGAACAAGGCCAAGATCATCGAAGGCGGTGGCCTCATTTATACTGCCCAACATGCCTTCGGTGGCTTCAATCGGGCGGTGCGCCGACAGTTCAACACCTACCAATTAGATGAAATCGTGGCCTATGTGCTCAGGACATTCGGGAATGGCATGAAAGTGGCCATCGAGATCTCGATGATGGCCGCCGACGGGGGACTTATACGAACTGACGAAGATGTCATCTCCATCGGCGGCAGTGGCAGTGGCGCAGACACAGCTATTGTCCTCAAGCCCGTAAATGCTCAAGATTTCTTCGACCTGCGAGTGCGAGAGATATTGTGCAAACCTAGAACCTTTGAATTGCGAGGGAGCTGGCGATTGGGACAAGAGACATAAATGAGACAGCTCCAGTGTGTCCAAGCTAGGAGCATAATATTAGCAACTTTGGAAGTCGTAACTAGGCTAGAGGACATAAGAGAGGCGGGAGACATTGGTAAGGTCTGGAATGAGAATATACTCCCAGCATTCTATCACATCAAAAACTGTAACGACCCTCTTTGCCGGGCCTATTGGTCTGAACTTTCTGCCGTTGCGCTTAGATTTGGGCAACTGGAGGAAGCTAGGAAGAAGTAGCCTCGCCTTAAAGTTGGCCGGTTACGAACTCACGAATGACCCTAGCTAGGGCAGCGGGATTTTCAGCCTCGATCCAGTACTCTGAGCCCTCTACATCCATAATGCGACAGTTGGGAAAGAGGCTGGCTGCCTAACGTACTCTTCGCCACTAACAACATAATCACGTCGCGTGAGCTCGACAGGTGCAGCTACCTCTCCTGACTCCGCCAACGCTTGACGATCTCCTCCACATCCAAGTCCGCAAGTCCGTCCTTCCACTTCGCGTAAAAGTCTACGTCATCGCTATTGGGGGCCGGACTCGGTCGATCGAACTGAACCCGGGTCGGTAGCGGAACCGCTTCCCCTAGTACAAGCGCCTCCCCCCTGCCAAGGCCAGCGAGAACACTGACCAAGTCCCCCTCGCTCTCCGGCACGAGGCTTTTGACGTAGGTTTGGTCGTCGGGGTTGGTGATCCGCAGACAGACGAACGTTCCACACTGTGCGAGCACCGTCTCAGATACTTCGTGTGGCCGTTGACTGACGATAGCAAGTCCAACGCCGTACTTGCGGCCTTCCTTGGCTATCCGCTCCATGGACTTCCTTGAGCCAGCGAACTGGCTTTCGGCAGTACGAGGGATATACACATGCGCTTCCTCGCATATGAGTAGGATCGGAAACTCACGGAACTGCGGGTTCCAGTAGTTGAACTCGAACGCCAACCTACCGATCTGCGCAGCAACCGTGGGCCGGACGTCAAAGGGTACTGAACTGAGGTCGATGACGGTAACCGCAGCCCTCTTGGTGCCAAGACCCACAAAGTCTCGGAGCAAGTCCGACAACGAAGCGGATGTGTTGCGAGTTGTTGGCTTGAGCAAGAAGTCGTATCGTACGTCATTGAGCTTGCTATCCAGCCGCATGAGAAAGTTGTCAAAAGACCCTGTGAGCGGACCCTTGATAAGCTTGCCAGTGCTTTCACTGGGGACCAAGCCATTGCGGCCCTCGATAGATTTACGAAGATCCAAGAGATCGAAATACACCGGCGTGTCGAGCGTTGTTCTCACCAGCGATATCTTCTTGCCCTCGTCATTTCGTAAGATACCGAGCTCCTCTCTGAACACGGCGGTCTGATTGTGCGCGCTGTAGTCTGTTTGGTCAATGAGAAGATCACAAAGCTCCTCGTAGGTCATTAGCCAATAAGGTATCTCCAGTTCGCGCGCATCAACATGACGTACTATCGCGTCGGCAAACGCGTACGATTCCGTCCCGTCGGGTCGCTTCCAGCAATACTCGCCGTGAAGGTCAAGGATGATGATATGTGCACTGGGCATCACTGCTACAGTCTTCTGCACAAGGGAAGCCACCGTCCATGATTTTCCCGATCCGGTCTGCCCCAAGATAGCAAAGTGGCGCCCAAACAAGTTCGTGGGATCCAGGCAGACCTTGAGCGAGGGGTGCGATGTGAGTGTGCCTACGGCAAGGCCCTTGGACTGGAAGCGGTCAAACATCTTGGCGACTTCGGTCGAACCGATCGCGTGGACTTCCGCGCCTGTGGTCGGGTAGCGCGCAACGCCGCGCTCAAATTGGCCGTCCACGAGAATCGAGCCGACGGGTGTGAGTCGGGCCATTCGCTTAGCGAAGGGCAACCTCGCAGCATCCTCGCCGGGGGTCTCGATGGTCGGCGCAGCGAGCGCTTCCTGTTCGGTCATGCGGGTAACGATAGCGATGAGGTGAACATCGTTCTGCTTGACCGCAACGTACGAACCAAGCTGCCCGACCAACACGTCCTCATCGCCGATAGTAACGGTCGGCGCGCGCCCTTGTTCGTCCTCGACCAACGTCGCCATGAGGAGGTTCCCTTGGACGTCGACTATGTAGCCAATCACCGTATTGGGAGTGTCAGGCATTGTTAGACCTCCTTGCAGAGTCTTTCAAAGCGCCAGAGTTCGATATGGCCCGGTCCGACCGTACCTTTCAGTGAGCACCGCGTTTCCGTCACTATGACTGCGTTCGCCTTGACGCTCCAGCGGTTCCAGGCAGAGTCGGATAGTGCCTTCGTGAAGATAAGCAAGGTAAAATCCGTCCGCGCCATTGCGGCCTCAATCACTTCGTTAACGTGCTCGTCGGCGAAACCGTATCCGAAGCAGGCCAACCGGTGAAGTGGCTTCGCGTCCAAGCTCATGCACCCTCGAAAGCTCGCCCACAGCGTCGAATACGGAGGGTACATCGTGTCTATGGCTTTTCGCCGCTGTGGAGGCACCATTAACCGCTTCGTGCCGGTAGGCAGAGGTGACCCGTACGCGCAACGCCGAACTCCCTGTTGAGGGCACTCGTACCACCCAAGGGAGCCGTGAAGCTTGAACAGATGAATCGGTTTAACTGTCTTGTCGAACTGGCGCCCCTTGTAGGTACCGCGAATCCGACCAACTCGCTCCTCGAACACGGCTGAATCGAAAAAAGCGTGCTCTACGCCGAGGAATCCGTCCGTCACTCGGACCTTGGCGGCCTCTGCCGCGCGTTCAACAAGAGGGTCGTAGTTCAGGTTAAATATCTCCACGCATGGGTCCCCACGATGGGACAATCGACGCACAAACTCAATATGCACGTCAAGGCTCGGGGTTTTATGAAGGAATAAGTCGGCGATTGCATCTGTGACCAGATGCCGATACGGCGTGTCCATTGCTCCACCATCGTCGAGTAGGTCGAGGGCTTGCTCAATTCCCACTGCCTCGCTGTCGAGTTTGGCCTGGATCTCGTTCCGCTTCTGTACGTCCGGGATCCGGTCCTTTATTAGATCCCAAAGCTCGAAGGCGAGCGGATATCCAGCATTGTCTAAGTATGAGGAACCGGCCCCGAGAAGGTAGCCAACCCGCTGAGCCTTCAGTTGCTCCGTTACCTTCGCCTCAAGACTCCTAGTGAAATCAGATTCCGGCATCATTTACTTGTGCGCCTAACAATTGATATACGAATCGCTTTTTATGGTCTTCTGTACAACTCTGAAAGTAAGTATACTACGTCATTCAATTCTTCAATATAGACTTGTTGACCATATTTCGCAATTTGCCTATAAAGCGCAAAATGTGAAGTTCATTTTTGGACGAACTCCTGAATGACCCGGGCGAGGGCAGCAGGATTCTCGCACTCGATCCAGTACTCCGAGCCCTCGACATCTACGATACGGCAGTTGGCGAAGAGGCTGGCGGCCTCCCGTGCGCGCTCCAGGGGAAGCTGGGGACTATTTGGCCCACGGGCGAAAATGACGGGGCAGGTGATACACCGCACGTATTTGGTCAAATTGTCGGGGATGTGGCCAAGCCCCAGGGCCACTTTCTCTGGATCGTATTTGAACTCCACCGACCCATCGGGGTGATGATTCATGTTATGGATGACAGCGTGGCGCACCGCCTCGTCTGTCCAGGTGGGTCTAGCTCGTCGTAAATAGGCCTGCGCTTCATCGGCAGAAGCGAACTTCGTCGGAGTTCCTACCTGTACCGTTGGCGCCGCCCTTCTTTCTCTTTCACCTGCGACCTCAAACAGCGAGATGTAGTGCGGCCCGCCCACTAGAACGATGTGGCTCACCTCGTCAGGATAGAGGCCGCCGTAGATCATAGCTACTCGCCCGCCTAGTGAGTGCCCCACGATGATGATCTTCCCCAAGCCCAGCGCCTGAACCAAACCCCGGAGGTCGGCAGTGAAATCCTCGCCGGAGTAGCCACACTCAGGTTTGACGGTGTCACCGTGCCCGCGTTGATCGGGGGCGATGATACGGAAGTCGGGATGGAGCAAGCAGGCGGTATGGTCCCAAATCCGGCCATAGCCAGAGGAGGGATGAAGCATGACCATGGGAGGGCCGCCTCCACCCCAATCCCAGTACTTGATATTGATACCATTTACGTAGATGGTTTTTCCTTCGGGGTTGGCTACAGAATTTGGCATTTCCCCACCTTTTTTCTAGATGATGTTATCTCTTTTGAGTGCTTCGATTTCCTCCTCGGTCATGCTCAGCCAACGAGACAGGATCTCGGCGGTGTGCTCTCCTAGCTCCGGGGCAGGCTTATCTACACGGCCCGGCGTCCTCGATAGCTTGACGGGTGTGTTCGGGACTACAAGGCTACCTGCCTGGGGGTGGGATATCTCCACCAGCATCTCCCGCGCCTTGATTTGGGGGTCAGCCGCCACCTTGTCGATTGTGTTGATCGGGCCACAGGGCATATCGATCTCCTCGAACTCCTTTATCCACTCCTCGGTCGTCTTAGTTCTCAGCGCTTCGATCAATAGAGGCTCCAGCTCGCTATGGTGTTGAGTGCGAAGAGGCCCGGTTTCAAAGCGTGGATCGTCTATCAGATCTACTCGATCGATCTTGGCGCAGAAGAGGGCCCACTGGTCTTCTAACCCCCAGCTCAGGGCAAGGACGATGTGACCGTCCTTAGTAGGGAAGGCCTGGAAGGGTGTGGCCGAAGGGTGCCTCGTCCCCAGTGGACCCGGAATCTCGCCCGTGGCAAAATAGCGAGCGAAGGCGTTTTCCAGAATAGCTACCTGGCAGTCTAACATGCTTATGTCTACCATCTGCCCCAAGCCACTACTGTTTCGCTCTTGCAGAGCGGCCAGGATGCCGATGGCGGTGAAGAGACCAGCAGTGATGTCACCCAGGGAAGTGCCCGGCCGCACGGGGCCACCACCAGGCTCGCCAGTGATGCTCATTATGCCCCCCATGCCTTGCACGACTATATCGAGGGCGGGTTTATTCGCATAGGGCCCAGTTTGGCCGAAACCAGAGCAAGCAGCATAGATTAGGGCCGGATTTTGCTCTCTGATGACCTCGTAGCTCAACCCCAGCTTAGCCATGGTTCCGGGGACAAAGTTCTCCAACAAAACATCTGCCTCTTTGACCAAACGGAGGAAAAGCTCCCTCCCCCTTTCAGACTTGAGGTCTACAGTAATGCTCTTCTTGCCCCTATTGATGCTAAAGAAATAATAGCTTACCCCATCTTTCAGCGGTGCTGCCCCACGAGCAACGTCCCCTCCGTCCGGCCTTTCCACCTTCACTACCTCTGCCCCCAAATCGCACAGGATCATGCTGGCAAAAGGGCCCGCCAACACCCAAGAGAGGTCAAGTACCTTAATCCCTTCCAAAGGCCCGCTCATGATGCCTCCTCCTATGGCGTTCTCCCTCATCATACAAGTTTCATAATGTGTGTCAAGCTGCCAGAAGTCAATTTGACACAGGCGGAGTTCTGCGGTAAATTGTGCTATGGTTAGGCATTAGATTTAGCAAATAAGGAGGAAAGCGATGATAAGAGTACCAGCAAAGATTTGTGATGTATTGGTCGAAAGCGGCGTCGAGTATGTTTTCGGCATCCCCGGTGGGGGAACAATCCCCATCTACGATGCCCTCTACGATAGGCAAGATAAGATCAAGACCGTCATGGTCAGGCATGAGCAAGCGGCGGCCTGCATGGCCGATGCCTACGGCAGGTTAACCGGCAAGCCGGCGGTGGTCATGGGGCAGGGGGCGTTCATCGGCTCCAGCGCCACGTTCGGGGTCATGGAGGCATTTTTGGCCAGCTCCCCCATGCTGGTCTTGACCGATACTTCGGACAGCCGCTTCGCTCAGCAGGCCAACTACCAGTGTGGCACCGGCGATTACGGCGGCATCGACCTGTTGGGCATCTTTCGCTCCGTCAGCAAATATGCCGCTCTCGCCACCACCCCCAAAGAGGCAGTCCAGGGGGTGCAGATAGCCATCAAGCATGCTGTCAGCGGTCGGCCCGGGCCTGCCTGCGTCGTCATGCGCACCGCCGCCATCAGCGGTGAGGTAGACCCAGACGCCATTCCTAGGATTTACCCCAGTGGCGGCTATCTCAATACTATCAAACCAGTAGCTCCAGAAGAGGAGATCCGGCGGCTCATCGGCATTTTGGCCTCCGCCACGAATCCAGTGCTCATCGCTGGCAACGGCGTCCACGCCGCCAAGGCCTACCAAGAGCTGATGGAACTGGCTGAACTCTATTCCATGCCGGTGGCCACCAGCTATAAGGGGAAGAGTGCCTTCCCGGAGACGCATCCTCTGGCTCTGGGGATGATCGGCGCTTTCGGGCAGCGGCTGGCAAATACTGTCGTTGGTGAGGCGGACGTCTTGCTGGTGGTGGGGTGCAAGCTCTCGCCCAGTGACACTATGAATCAGAACATCGATCTTATCGATCCCAATAGACAGAGGATCATTCAAATAGATATAGAGCCTCGCAATGCGGGCTGGACCTATCCGGTGGAGGTCGGCCTCATTGGAGATGCCAAGGCCATCCTGCGTCAGATACTAAGGGCTAGTAGTGAGGTCGTGAGCAAAAAAGAGGAAAGAATCGAGTTATTGGGTCAGCGTAAACGGGAGTTGAGCTTCTTTGAGGATGCTGAACTTCACTCTGACGAGACACCTATGTTGCCCCAGAGGTTGGTCAGACTCCTGGAGGAGACACTTGACAGCTCCGCCATTATAACCCTCGACGCCGGTAATAACCGGGTGTGGATGGCTCACTACTTCCGCACCAAGGAGGCAGGTACGATGCTCTGTCCGGGCGGCATAGCCGGCATGGGGTGGGCACCGCCGGCCGCCCTGGCCGCCAAGCTCCTTTATCCCGATAGGCCCTGTATCGGCATCGCCGGGGACGGCGGATTCATGATGTCGGTGCACGTGCTTTCCACCGCCTGCCAGTATGATTTACCGGCGATTTTCCTGGTGATGAACAACTCCGAGCTAGGTATGGTAAGAAGAGGCCAGGGGAATAGGCCTATAGCCACCGAATTTATGGATACCGATCACGCCAAGATCGCCCAGGCCTTCGGCTGCGAGGGGATTCGGGTGGAGAAGCCGCAGGAGCTTGCTCCGGCGGTCAGGCATGCCGTCGCCTCCCGAAAGCCCACGGTCATCGATGTCATTATCCAGCGAGAGGAAGGCATAGCCAAGCTGCGCGGCGGCCTCGCCCGAAGACGCTAGCGCGCCTTTCTTGTATCAGTAGAGGGCTTACAAATTAAAAGGAGAAGCCATGAAAGCCTTGGTAAAGCTGAAGAAGGAGTACGGCCAGACCGAGCTTAAGGAGGTTCCGGAGCCCACGCCGGGGCCAAATCAGATCAAGGTGGATATAAAGTTCTGCGGCATCTGCGGCACCGATATCAAGTACTACCACGATGAGCACGCCTACTACCGGCCGCCTCTCATCTATGGCCACGAGTTCAGCGGGGTGGTGACTGAGCTGGGCGCAGGCGTTCAGAGACTGAAGGTTGGCGATAGAGTGATTATTGCCCCACGCGCCGGTGGCCGCGGACGATCTCTTTATGGTCAAGCTCTGCAGCCCTACGCCGGCACCCCAGCAAGAGGACGGGGCTTCGACGCCGAGTGGGGATTCACCACCTACGGTGGGTACACCAAATACGGCGTCCATGATCAGGATGTGGCCCTGAAGCTGCCCGAGAACGTCGATCTCGATAGCGCCGCTCTGAGTGAGCCTTTGTCGGTTTGCATAAGAGGCGTTCTGGACAAAGCCTGCATCCACTGTACCGACGTGGTGGTGGTATCGGGGCCGGGGCCTATCGGCCTCCTGACCGCCCAGCTCGCCAAAGCTGAGGGCGGCGCGGTGGTAGTCTTGGGAACTAACGCCGATGAAAAGAGACTGGCGCTGGCCAAGGAGCTAGGCGCTGATGCGGTAGTGAATGTCGAGCAAGAGGACCCGCAAAAAGCCGTCTTCGAACTGGCGGGCGGCTCAGGAGCGGATGTAGTTTTGGAGTGCGCGGGCGTAGCGGCCTCGGTCTCGCAGTGCATTCGCCTGGCGAGGAGGTGGGCGCAATATGTCCAGATCGGCACCTCCATGAAGATCATGGACATCGACTTCGCCCAAATATCGTACAAAGAACTGAACGTGGCCGGCAGCTTCGGCTCGGAGCGCCTCGACTGGGAAAGGGGGTTGAAGCTGATGAGCACGGGCAAGGTGCAGACCAAGCCCCTCATCTCTCACCGCTTCCCGCTATCGGCCTGGCGCGAGGCCTTCGCCATCTGCGAGGGGACCCAAGGGATCAAGGTGTTATTGTATCCCGACGAATAGAGCGGTGAAAAGCGCGCACGATGTCTGTTGGGGGACAAGGGAGCTCAGGTAACAAGCCCTCGACAAACGCAAACCAGACCTTGAATTGAAGCTGAATGCAGCGTAAAATGGAAGGTGGAGGAAATCTTACGCTAGCGATTAGCGATGTGATACAGAGGCGAGACCCCACCGCTTAGGTTGGATATCAATGCTACCTTATTAAGGATGCCATAGTACTTTTACTGAAGGATGCATTTTGTCCAATGCAAATATTCACTGTAGGACACAGCAACCATACTTGGGAAGTCTTCTTGAATTTGCTAACCGAGGCAAAGATAGAGGTTCTCGTCGATGTACGGAGTAATCCAAATAGTCGGTGGGCGCCTTTTGCGAATAGGGACAGCCTAAAGGGGATTCTAGAGTCAGTGCAGATTCGTTATATGTACCTAGGTGATGTCCTTGGCGGTCATCCATCTGACCTCGATAGTTACGACCATAAAACAGGCAAGGTGGACTACCAAGCAATACGGGCGAAAGAGTACTTCCAACGTGGTATTGAACGAATCTTGAATGGGTTGAAAGGATACAGAGTCTGTATTATGTGCGCTGAGGAGGACCCGACTTCCTGCCATCGTAACCTGCTGGTAGCAGAGAGTCTACGAGAAAAAGGGGTAGCAGTATTTCATATTCGTGGCGATGGCCGTATCCAGACGGATGAGGAACTTTGGAAAGAAAGAATGGGGGTGCCGGCTAGTCAATATACACTTCCATCGTGAGAGTTCATTGATCATATATACCATTGGTTTTACCAAAAAGTCAGCGAAGGAATTTTTTGAAGCACTGCATAGTAGTGGAGCTAGGCACTTGCTGGACATCCGCCTTAACAATAAATCACAGTTGGCCGGATTTACAAAACAAAACGACCTGCCTTACTTTCTTAAGCATCTTGTCAACATGGAATACCACGAGCTGCCAATACTTGCGCCCGACAAATCGATACTGAAAGAATACCGCAAAAATGGCGACTGGGCGAGATATGAGCAGAGATACTTAGAGCTAATTCAGCACCGCCGAGTTGAGAACCACCTTGCATCAGTGTTGTTCGATGAGGGTGTCGTATTGCTTTGTAGCGAATCTGAACCCACTCATTGCCACCGCCGGCTAGCAGCAGAATACCTAGCGCAAATCATGCCCACAAATGCAAAAGTTGAAATCGTGCATCTCTGAGGCAGGATAACATGCGGCAGACCATAATCATAACTGATTTAACACAAATGCCAACTGGGAATGAGGTCTGTGTAGCCGGAATAGGTGAAAACGGTGAGTGCATCCGTCCCATATGCTATAGGGGTTTCCTAAAGGAGTACCTTTATGTTGACAACAAAGCTGTAATACGACCCATGGCTAAAGTTGAATTTGATTTTCACCTTGTCAAAGTAGAGCGCCCACATGTGGAAGATCGAGGATTTGACCCAGAACATATAGTGAGCAAGGGACTCTGTTCTAGCATCGAATGGGAAAATATCTTGCGCACTAGTTCATATCCTAGTGTAGAGGCAATTTTTGACGGCCTGCTTGAAGAACACAAATGGGTTAGACCGGGTGCCAATACCAGGTCTATTGGGACGTTGGCTAAACCTACAATAATTGCCGTGGAACTATCAGAAAGGTCTGTGAAACCAAGACTGAAATTTAGGGATACGACTGGGCATGTGTTTGATTGCCCCTGTAGTGACCTGACATTGTGGGACTTGTGTTACTCATCCGTAAAGCGGCAAGGGCACAAACGAGAGCAATTATCTAGCGAACTCATCAGTTCATTGCGAAGTGCTGGCCGTATATATCTTCGTCTAGGATTAGCTCGTCCTTTCAGAATCACACCAATAGCCGAACCCAGGTGCTATCTTCAAGTAACAGGCATCTACACCTTTCCTGACTACCTACAAGGAAAAACGTTCGCTGACTTTTGAAATAGGCAACGTCATATCTGATGTACAAGGATAGGGAGGCGTAAGATACCTCGGGGAGATAGTCACGGGGACGGGAGAGGCCTCGAAAGAGGAGCACATGTTACCACCGTTTGCCTCCCCACCATCATTTCTGTTGGCTTGTGAATCCAGCTAAGGCCTTCCCTCGGCGTCCCAGCCCCGTAGAGCATAGTACTCCGAGAGCATCTTCTCCAGCTCCGGGCGGGAGATGGTCTTCCCATCGATAGGCTCGTCGTGAAAACGAGCGGGCAGCCTATCGTCGGCACCAGTGAACCCCTCGCGGTAGTTGAAGGCCCTCGTAAGGGTCACGATGTGGTTCGCCATCCGCCGCATCTCCTCCACGCTCAGTTCGAGGCCGGTGGCAGCTCGAATCAGCGTTTGCAGCTCCCTCCATTGGAGAAGGTCGCGGTAGAAGCGGCACATGATCAGAGTATCCATGATAGCTAGGCGGTCTTCCACCTCCACGAACATGGCCGCCTTCCCCTCTATTACGTCGGGGTCGCTGACGCCGGAGAACTCGAACTTATAGAAAGTGGACCTCAGATGGCAGGCCCCGCGCGAGGCGGTGGCGTAGGCCAACCCCATCCCTTTCAACACCCGGGGATCGTAGCCAGCGGGCTCCATGCCCTTGACATGAATGGCAATATCCTCCAGGCCAAGCTCTCGGCTGGCCCGCACAATCCCCTCCGCCAGCAAAGTGCCTATCCCTTGCCTACGGCCGATCTTCTCCACTAGCTCTGCGGCACCATCGGCATCTCCATAGCGGGGGCCGTTGAGTACTCCTCTTCGCGTGGCTTCCATGGCGAAGGCCACCAGATTGCCAGCGCTGATGGTGTCCATACCCAGGCGGTCGCAGAGGTCGTTGAGATAGGCTATCTCGGCTAAATCAGTGATGGCACAAAGCCCTCCAAAGGCGTAAATGGTCTCGTATTCCGGCCCCTCAATGGTCAGACCGGCATGTCTTCCCTCTTTCACCGTTGTCAGTTTTCCGCAGGCGTAAAAGCATCGATGGCACGCCCGGGCCTTTACCTCCATGATCTCGCGCATCCGTTGGGCGCTTAACTGCTCCCATCCTTCCAAAGTGCCCTCAGACCAGTAGCGAGTGGGGAAACTGCCCGTCTCGTTGTTGGTCTTGACCATCATGGGTGTGCCCTCTTGGCGATAGGCCAGGACGGAGGAATTGATGTTGCCCCTCTTGATAATAAGATTCGCTGTTTCTTTAAGCAGCTTCGCATCGGCGATGGGACACTCTGCCTCGCCGCTGAAGACGACCCCCTTCAACCTCTTGCTGCCCATAACCGCCCCGAGGCCGGCCCTCCCCGCCGAGCGCCACTTATTGTTCTCGATACAGGCGAAGCGAACCAAATTCTCGCCGGCGGGGCCGATAACGATGGCTTGCGCTTTCACTTCGCCCACCTCGGCGAGAAGCGCACCCTCGGCCTCATAGGTATCCTTGCCCCACAAATGCTCAGCCGGATGGAAGGTGACCCCTTTATCAGAAATATGAAGATAGACGGGCGTCTCCGCTACCCCTTTTATGATTATGGCGTCATAGCCGGTCCTCTTTATCACCGGGGCGACGGAGCCGCCACTATAGCTCTCGGCATAGCCGCGGGTAAGGGGCGACTTGCTGTACAGGCCATAGCGGCTGGCTCCCGGCATGGCAGTGGCCGTGAGCGGGCCACAAGCGATAATAAAAGGATTTGCCGGCGACAGGGGATCTACCCCAGGAGCTGCTTCTCGGAGGAGAAGCTGGCTTCCTAGCCCCTTGCCACCTAAACCAGCCCTAAGTACTTCGTCGTCGAGCGCCTCAACGCGGCTTTCCCGTGAGGAAAGGTCTATATGCAAAACCCTGTTGTAGAAACCAAGCAATTACTTGAGCTCCTTTCAAAGTCAGTAAGCCTATACTTGATTTTAGTGCTTTTTGCGCTGCATTTCAACGGACTCCGATCTAGAGAGTTTAGAGACGCTTTTTAACCCCCTTTGTCCCCAATCTGGGGTGACCCCGACAAGTCGGGACCGGCAGGGGAGCGAGCCTCCCCTGCACTCCTCTCCGATGTCCCGAAGCGGGACTCCGAGAGAGCCGGAGAAATCGGAGCTAAACGGCGTCTCCCTGTGCGGGGCAGCGCTCAATGTGATATAATTAGGCAAAGCCAGATAGGGCAGGAAGAACGAAGTGCTATCGGTCAGCGCAGAACATATCCACGCCTTGAGAGAAAGGCTAGAAGCCACCGCAGATGTTGATGGCTGCAAGGCCGAGCTGGGGAAGATGCTTGAGATAACACAAGTGCTCCAGTGGCGGGCGGATGAAGGGCGCTCCTGCGTTGGCTCCCGGTTACTGTCCTACCTGACCTGTGAGGCTCAGATGTTAGAGCAAGCGCTGGATGCCCTAAATACGGGCGAATTTTCCGATGCGATTTCGATCCTCGAGGACTACGGGTCCTTTATGCAGTGGAGAAACAATAGCGGTGATAGCTGGGGAACAGATAGAAGAGAAGACAGCACAGCTTTTGAAGTCCTACCAGGGACATAGGGGAGAGCTCATCCCCATTCTACAAGAAATTCAGTCCACTTTTGGCTACCTACCTCGAGAGGCGATGTTGAAGGTCGCCAAATTCACGCGGATTCCAGAAAGCTCCCTCTACGGTGTGGCAACCTTCTATAATCAGTTTCGCTTTAGTCCTTTGGGCAAACATCCCCTCAAGGTCTGTATGGGCACCGCCTGCCATATGAAGGGCGGACAGCTCATCTCAGAGGCCTGGGAACGGGACCTGGGCATCAAAGTGGGCGAGACCACTCCCGACGGCGAGTTCAGCATCGAAAGAGTTGCCTGCGTCGGCTGCTGTGCTATGGCCCCAGTAACCGTCATCGAAGAGGAAGTCCATGGGAAAGTGACGCCCACTCGAGTGAGAGGCCTGGTAGAATCTTTCAAACGAGAGCGGGATAAGGAAGACGATACAAGTAAGTGAGCGAGCATAAACCGCAAGCGGTAGAGGAATTCTTTAGTAAGATTCAGAATCACGCCCTTTCTGAGTGGGAAGCTCTGAGGAACGATCAAGAACCGTACATCCTCATCGGCACAGCCACCTGCGGTAGAGCTGCTGGCGCTCTGGAAGTGCTCCGCTCTTTTCGGGATGAACTGGCTACAAACCAGGTCAAGGCTCGAGTCATCCAAGTGGGTTGCATGGGTTTCTGCTACGCCGAGCCCCAGGTCATAATAACTAAGCCCGGTTATCCACCCATTTGCTACGGCTATGTGACTCCCGGGATCGTCCCTCACCTGGTAAAAGGCTTCCTTTTGGACGATGACCCCTGCCTTGAATTCGCTCTCGGTGCGCTCGAAGAAAACGAGCTCATCCCTTCCATCCTCGATCTACCTCGGTTTAAGCACGAAATAAAGGTTATTCTACGTAACTGCGGTTATATTGACCCCGAAGATATAAACCAATACATTGCCAATGATGGCTACCGCGCCTTGGTTAAGGTGTTGGGAATGGCCCCGCAGGAGGTTATCGAGGAGATCAAACAATCGGGGCTGCGCGGACGCGGCGGCGCCGGCTTCCCCACGGGGCTCAAATGGGAGACTTGCTGTGATGCCCCGGGCAAGCCTAAATATGTGATCTGCAACGCCGATGAGGGCGACCCCGGCGCATTCATGGATCGAGCAATTCTGGAGAGCGACCCCCAATCGGTTGTAGAGGGTATGGTCATCGCTGGCTATGCTATTGGAGCCTCGCAAGGATACATCTACGTTAGGGCAGAGTATCCCTTGGCGGTGGAGCGAACCATGACGGCTCTAGCCCAGGCTAGGGAGTTGGGTATTTTGGGCGGCCATGTTATGGGCGGTGACTTCAGCTTCGACATCGAGGTCATGAAAGGCTCCGGGGCTTTCGTCTGCGGTGAAGAGACGGCGCTGATAATGTCCATGGAAGGCAGGCGAGGGATGCCTCGGCACCGTCCACCCTTCCCAGCAACTCACGGCCTGTGGGGAAAGCCGACCGCTATCGATAACGTGAAGACTCTTGCCAGCGTCCCGCCCATCATTCAAAAGGGGGCCGAGTGGTATGCTAGCATCGGCACCGAAGGGAGCAAGGGAACAGCCGTCTTTGCTCTGGCGGGCAAGGTGCTCAACACGGGGTTGGTAGAGGTACCTATGGGCACTACTCTGCGACAGCTCATCTTCGAGGTGGGGGGAGGGATTCAGCAGGGCAAGCGTTTCAAGGCGGTCCAGATCGGGGGCCCCTCCGGCGGCTGCCTTCCCGAAGCCCTTCTGGATACTCCTATTGACTTCGATTCCCTAGATGAAGCCGGCGCTATGATGGGTTCCGGAGGCGTGGTAGTTCTGGATGAAGACAACTGTATGGTCGATGCCGCCCGCTATTTCCTCGATTTCACCCAGAAGGAGTCTTGCGGTAAGTGCACTTTTTGCCGGTTGGGCACGAAAGAGATGCTGGACACACTGGAAGATATGACCAGAGGCAAGGGCAAGATGGAGGATCTCGAAACGCTCCTGGATTTGTGCGAAGACGTAAAGACTGGCTCACTGTGTGGTCTAGGCAAGACCGCGCCAAATCCTATCCTCACCACCCTTCGCTATTTCCGCGATGAGTATGAGGCGCATATTCTGGAGGGCCGCTGTCCGGCGCTGCTTTGTGAAGAGCTTATCGCTTATTACATCTTGCCGGAGAGGTGCGAGAGGTCCTGCGATGCCTGCGTGGGAAGCTGCTCAAGTGAGGCCATCTCCACCGGAAAAAGGCAAATAAAGGTGATCGACCAGGAAAAATGCGTGAAGTGTGGGAGCTGTGTTGATGCCTGCCCTCCCCAGTACAACGCGGTGGTTAAGCTGTCACCGCCCAGTTTGGTGCCTCCCTCAGAATAATATTCGCTAAAGGATAATATGGATTCTGTTTCTTTAACCATTGATGGCAAATGCGTCCAGGCCCGAAAGGGCGAGAAGCTCCTGTGGGTAGCCTTGGACGCCGGCATTTACATACCCAACCTCTGCGCCATTCGCCAGGCAGAAGAACCAGCAAGCTGCTGCCGTCTGTGCTTTGTAGACATCGAAGGATGCCCGGAGCCAGTCACGGCTTGCACCGAAGAGGTGGCCGAGGGAATGGTAATACAAACCCGTTCACTACAATTAGATCGCCTGCGGCGCACCGCCTTTGAGCTGCTCATGGCCTCCTATTCCGCTGATTGTCCGAGCTGTGTGAAGCATCGCCATTGTGAGCTGCAAAAGGTGGCTGCCTACCTGCGAGTCGGCTTGAAGCCGCGGCGTTTTCGCAAAAGGTCTCGGCAGCTTCCCTCGGACCAGAGCAACCCCTTCTTTATCCGCGATCCCAATAGATGCATTCTCTGCGGGAAGTGCATTTGGGCCTGCAGCGAGATTCAGGGCGCCGATGCCATCGATTACTCCTTCCGTGGGTTTGAGACCATCGTCAACCCCTTCGGCGGCTTTCCCATAATCGAATCTAGGTGCGAGACCTGCGGGGGATGTGTTGCCATCTGCCCCGCCGGCAGCTTGGTGGCCAAGGATTTCCGCTGGCCCAAAGGGGAAGTCAAAACCATCTGCCCACATTGTAGCGTAGGCTGCGGCATTTATTTGGGCCTCGATAAAGGGCGCATTGTAAGTGTATGCGGCGATGGTGAGAGCCCCGTTAACCAGGGCAGCCTCTGCGCCAAAGGTCGTTTCGGCATTGCCGAGTATGTGCAACATCCTCAAAGGCTAAGCACTCCTTTGGTGAGGCGCAATGGTAAGCTAGTGGAGGCTTCTTGGGACGAGGCCCTAAACACAGTTGCCGTAGAACTAGCTAAATATAAGGGCGAACAATTTGGCCTTATAACCTCTTGGGACTGCACAAATGAAGATGCCTATGTTACGCAGAAATTTGCGCGGGCCGTGATGGGGACCAATAATGTTGATAACACCTCTCGCCCTTGCCTTGCTCCATCGTTAGAGGCCCTCTCTCAAAGCTTAGGTGTTGGCGCTATGACCAATCCTATCAGCGAAGTCGAGGAAGCGTCTTGCATCTTAGCCGTCGGCACCAATTTGACATCCTCTCATCCCATCGTAGGCCAGAAGGTAAGACGGGCCGCCCGCAAGGGCACAAAGCTCATTGTAGTCAATCCAAGGGAGATCGAGCTGTGCCGTCATGCCAGCCTTTGGCTTCAGCCGCGGCCCGGTACTGACCTGGCCCTGCTTATGGGCATCATGCAGATCATCGTGGAAGAAGGGCTGGTGGATTTGGCCTTCATTGAGAAACGCTGCCAGAATTATGAAGTATTCCGGCAGTCGTTGGGAGAATTCGACCTGGAGTCTGTGGAAAGTATAACAGGTATCCCTCAACAACAAGTGGTCGAGGCCGCTCGAATCTACGCTACCTCTAAGGCCACGGCTATCCTTTATGGATCCGGCATAACCCAGCATCACCAGGGCATAGACAATGTGCTTGCCCTGGCCAATCTAGCCCTGCTCACTGGCAATGTCGGTAAAGCTCATAGCGGTATATACCCCTTACTCGGGCAAAACAACACCCAGGGGACTAATGACATGGGCGCTTTACCAGATTTCTTGCCCGGATATCAGCCCTTGTCAGAATCCGAAGTGCGAAAGAAGTTCGAGGTTGCTTGGGGCTGTTCCTTGAACCGGACGCCGGGTTTGGCCTTAGTAGAGATGCTTCGGGCCGCATCCGCAGGCAAGATCAAAGCGCTCTATGTGGTTGGCGCAAACCCAGTCGAGACTGATGCCGGTAATATTCGAAAGGCGCTCGGAGGGTTATCATTCCTGGTGGTGCAAGATATGTTCCTCTCTGAAACTGCCCAAATGGCTAACTTAGTGCTTCCCGCGGCCAGCTTCGCCGAAGTCGACGGCACTTTCACCAACCTGGAGCGAAGGGTGCAGCTAGTGCGTAAGGCTATCGAGCCAGTTGGCAATTCCAAGCCCGATTGGTGGATAATCTGCCAGATCGCGAAGAAAATGGGGATGCACGGCTTCGATTACGAGCACCCTTCCCAGATAATGGCAGAGATCGCCTGTCTAATTCCTAACTACGGTGGTATCTCGTATCAACGTTTGAAAAGGGAGAGCCTACAGTGGCCCTGTCCCACTAATGATCATCCAGGGACGCTAATTCTCCATAGTAAGGCCTCTACGCGAGGCAAAGCTCTATTTACCCCTTTGACGTACCAGCCACCGACAGTAGAACGGGATGAGGATTATCCCTTTGTCCTCATCACCCAGCGCAGCCTTTACGAGACGGGCAATCTGAGCAAAAGGGTGGAGGGTCTTGCTCTACTGGCCGGTGAAGAGTTGGTAGAGTTGAATCCCAGGGATGCTAGCTCTTTGGGTCTCGCTGACAACGAACCAGTGCGTGTCATATCCCGCGGGGGCGAGGCGACGGCGAAAACGAGGCTGACGGAAGCCCTGCCTCCGGGTACGGTATGCATGAGACCTGACGCTGCTAAAAGACTCCAAAACGCATTTGAAGGTTCAACCTCTGGTCCACGGGACGAAATCCCGGTATCGAAGCTGTGTATGGTGCGTCTGGAGAGAATTCCTGATGAGCGATAGGACCCTTATCGCCCTGCTCTCGCCTTGCAGAGGTATGCTAGTTAACCTCGGATAGCCTGTCAAAACCTAATTTCGGTCTCATCGCCCTTGCCAAGCCTTTTTCGTATGATAGAATAGGCGAGTGCGTTAGGGAAGGTTACACTGCATAGGAAGGAGTCGGTTACGGGAAGCGTCAGGGCAAAAGAGAAATTTCTTGACCTTAGTGAGAAGCGGCTTGCTATAACAGTACTCAGCCTGGGCTGGCCAGTGGTTTTACAGGAAGCTGGCTGGGCAGTCCTGGGTATGGTTACCACCTTTCTGGTAGGCCATCTGGGAGCGGCAGCTATTACCGCCGTGGGTTTGAGTGAGCAAATCGTCTTCATACCGCAGGTAGCCTTCGCTGGCATCAGCGTTGGAGCAACGGCAATAGTAGCCCGTCATGTCGGAGCTAGAGAGCCAGGGCAAGCTAACCGCACCCTGAGGCAAGCAATAATTCTGGCTGTCATTCTCGGATTCGCCTTTGGTTTTCTGGTATGGTTCTTCCCAGACCAGTTGTTGAGGGTCTTCCGAGCCCGACCGGAGGTGATAGTCTTCGGCAGGAATTATATCCGCGTCATAGCCTTTACCACGGTCTTCAACTTCGTCATGAATGGGGGCACTTCCATATTCCGGGGGTCAGGAGACACCAAAACACCCATGTACGTAATGCTCATCGTGGAGATAGTGGGCGTTTCTCTTGCCTATATCCTCATCAACGGCTCTTTCGGCCTCCCCGCTCTGGGAGTGCTAGGTGCCGGCATAGCCCGGGGCACATCTAGCGTCGTGGGGGGATTATTGATCATGGCTCTCCTAATCAGGGGAAAGGGCTTTCTCAAATACGATTTGCGGACCGCCCTCCACTTCGATTTGGGTGAAACCAAGCGTATCCTTAAAGTCGGCTTGCCTGCCTTCGTAGAGCAACTGCAAATGCGTGGGGCTATGATGATCTTCACCATCATCATCAGCAGCCTGGGCACTACCGTTTACGCCGCCCACGCCCTGGCCATGAGGGTGGAGGAGCTCGCCTTCATGCCCAGCTTTGGCTTCAGTGTAGCCGCCACAGCCCTGGTGGGTCAAGCCTTAGGAGCGAAGCGCCCAGATTTGGCTGAGAAAGCTGGCTATTTGGCTCAGCGCTTTTGCGCGGCATTTATGACTACTATCGGCATGATAACCTTCTTTTTAGGTCACCGCCTGATAGCCATATTCATCTCCGATCCCGAGGTAATCAGGATAGGTGCACTGGGGTTGAAGATGTGGGCTTTCGCTATGCCAGGGATGGCCACCAATAATACCTTCGCCGGTGGGCTCAGGGGTGCGGGGGATACCCGCTGGGTGCTCCTTCTTACTGCGATCGGTATGTGGACGATGCGCGTGGGTGGCGGTGCCCTGTTGGTGTTCGTCGTGCATCTGGGAGCGCCCGGCGCTTGGGCAGGAGCCATACTGGATCACAACGTCCGAGCGCTTCTAACTTGGTGGCGATTTGCGAGCGGCAAGTGGAAAAACATCGAGGTGTAAACTCATAGATAGCTCCTATCATAGAGAAAGCGATTTATGAGAATACTCTTCTTATCCGGCGCACCTTCGAGGTCTTTTCTCAAATCAGCAGTCACTCTCCGAATTATTATCAACACAAATAACACAAAAAAGGCAATAATTACTGCCCCAGCTTCATGCAGCCACCAACTAGCCAGGGGTAGTACAGCAAAACCGACAGCCATCGCCAAGGGTAGGCTAAGGCTCGGGGGACCTCCGAACTTAAGCCGTTCATCCACGGACTGACCGGAGCGAAAGAACCTAGGGGCCGTTCGGATGATGACGCCCACTAATATGGGGATCAACGCAATAAGGAGAGGAATAGGCGCTAAGGCCAATGCCATGGCTAGCCCCGTGCTATTGCCCTTCTCACCATCGAATCGGCTAAATACGGGCCACATCTGACCCGCAACTACAGCTACTCCCGCCGTAGCTACGGCCGGCAGGCCAAAGCCCAAGGCTCTAACAATGAGAACACATATCGCCCCTTTACCCAGATCCCATAGTATTCCTAACACGCCCTCAAGTCGCCCCACCTTCCGCCACAAGGCCATATGCAAATCTTCTTCTTCGCTTAGGTCGAAGCCTCTTACCCTTCCTATAAAGAGCAGAACCGGCAATGCCCCCAATAGATATGAGCCTAAGACCATGACTATGTTCGCCAACATTTCGTGTCCCCTTCTTTAAGCCTATTGCTCAGAATAAAAAGCCATCCCTAACACCCCCCGTCCGGTAGCATAGCCCATCACCGGGCTGAATTCGGTGAGGAAAAGTTCAACGCAATTGAATTCCGAAGCGACTTGCTCCTTCAGCCTCTGGCCCTCTGGAAGCGCATCAGCATGCATAACGGCCACATGTATTGGCTCTTCCTTGCTTACATTTTCCCTCATCATCCGCAGAAGCTGTGCTACTCCCCGCTGTTTCGTCCTCGTAATTCCAGCAATGTGCACCTCTCCTTCGGAAATACTAAGCAGCGGTTTCACCGGGAGCAAGGAACCCATCTGAGAGGCAACCTTGGGGATGCGCCCCGACCGATAAACATGGCGTAGGGTTTCAAGCAAAATGAATAATTTGACCTTTTCTCTGACCTCGAGGGCTCTTCCCACTACTGCCTCCAGGCTCACGCCTTCGGTTGCCGCCCGCGCTGCTGTTAGGGCGATAAGAGCTTGGGCTCCCGTGGCGGTCTTGCTGTCTATTACCTCGATCTTGACGTTAGGCAATTCGTTTCTGGCTAGCTCTTTGGCTACTTGGGCGTTATTATACATGCCGCTGAGCTTTGAGGAAATAGTGATACAGATGATGCTGTCTACTTGGAAGCTCATCTCTCTGAAGGCCTGAAGATAATCTCCTGGCGAAGAAGGTGACGTCCAGAAGGACTCCGGTGCTCTTCTCAGGAATTCGTAGGCCTGTGAAGGTTTTACATCTATCCAGTCCCGATAGACTCGGCCTTCGAAAACGAAATTTATCGGCATTACCCGAATTCCGAATTGCCCAACTTGCTCTTTGGTGAGACAGGCTACACTGTCAGTGATAATAGCGACCTTCGCCATAACCCCCCTTGAACTCGTGTTCCGACATTTTAACGCCGTCTTGCTCAGGAATCAAGGCTTGTGCTAGGCTTGTTTTGCTGCCTATAATGGCTTAAACGATTCACAACGAGAGGAGGATCATGGATATAAAAGAGGCAAATATCGGCTTTCACCACTCTGAGAGGCTGAAGTCCAACTTCTTACTGATAGCCCAAACACTGGATAGCCTCTCAGGACTACACAGTCAAGAACTCGACGGAGCTAAGAGTGTCCTTAAGGCACTGTTTGCCGGACTCTTAACCGAGATACGCATTGCTGAAGGGCAGATTCTTTCCGGGGAGCTAGCACAATCTGAGCTCAAGGTGATCGAGGCAGAGGAAAATGTAGAGCTTGGCGATTATGACAAAGCTAGAGAGAAGTTGGGCGAGGGTTTGTCTCAGATTACAACCCTGAGTCAGGAATATATTGAGCCTTTACTAGCTGCTGATCTTTTGTAGTGGGCAAAAGAAGAGATATAACGCTTTAAGTGTGAAGCTCGATCACATCGCCGTCCGCAAGGACATGCTCCCTTTTGACTCTTTGCCCTTCGAATTTGCCAGAACCCCAGACCAAGGCGTATTTTAGCTTATGGCGGAAATCTTTGTGGATGGCCTCTGCCACATCCTCTACAGTGCTCCCTTTCTTAAGGATAACGGGCTCGGTCAGATCTGGCTTTTGACCAGGAGCCTTAGTATATAAGCGAATGACGTTCAGAGAGTCATAAATCACACGCTTCAACTCCTCCAAGCCGCTGCCCTCTTTCACCGATATTTGGAGAACTCGAAAAGTTTCACCGTATTCCGCGCGCAACTTGTCAAATCCTTCACCCGCATAATCCAAATCGCTCTTATTACCGATTACCAAGGCTTTCTTCTGGATGGCTAGTTCTAGCTCTTCATCACCTTCCTGCCCCTTTGGTCTTATCCTGAGCTTTTCCAATTCAGCTAAGATGCTATCCATCTGCTTGATAGGATCTTGGCTTAGATCCACTACTAGCAAGAGAACATCAGCGCTCCTGAGAATGTTTTGTAACCAAGATTCAGTGTGCTGCTCAGCTAGTGGGGGAGTGTCCACTAGCTGTATTTGAATATTCTCAAATCTCATCATGCCGGGAGTGGGAGTTTGGGTAGTGAAGGGGTAATCTGCTACCTCCAGCAAAGCATCTGTGAGGGTGGCAACCAGTTGCGATTTGCCCACATTGGGAGGCCCTACCACAACAGCTTGTCCGGCCCCTTCCTTCTTTATGTCATAGACATAACCCCTTTTGCTAGTCAGCCGTTTTCTTTCCGTTTCCTCGGTGTGCTTAGCCATTCTCCTCCTTAAATCAGCCCGCAGCTTATCCGTCCCTTTGTGTTTTGGCATAATAGCCAGCATGACTTCCAGGGCTCTAAGCTTCTCTTGAGGGGTCTTGGCTAATCTGTAAACCTTCTCAGCCTCGTAATACTGGGGTGGCAAATTTGCTGGCACTTTCCCTCACATCCAACTCAAACCACTAAAATGACTTCATTCATAATATAGCCGGCGCTGGAAGTAGGGTCAATACCCTCTTGTATTACAGTCCACTAGTTTACTGGATGGCAGTCTTTTATATAATAGGCAATTCCAAATTCATTGGCGAGGAGCTTTGGCGGGCACGCTAAAATATACGGACTGTCCGTTTATGATATCTTTGGCCTTTTGCCGGCCCCTTTACGCAGTATCCGAATGATCGGAGTCGGCGGCAGACGATGGCTCAGTTGCTTCAAAAAGCTCCCCATACTCACCAAGGAGATGGTGAAGAAGTCTCCACTCCTCCTCCGTCCTTTGTTGCGGAGATCTCAGACGACTGAGGAGCAGATGCTCTGCCTGAGCGAAGGATAACCCCTGCCGCTTTGCATAACGGCGGAGGCTACCGGGGAAAGTAACCGCTTGTGTGTCCTCATATCCGCGGAAGCCCTCGAGGAATCTAATGATCTTCGCTACTGTCTCATTGCTGATACGCTCTGTCTTACCCCTCTCCAGCGCGGAAATTGTGCTCCTAGAACAACCGGCCTGGCGAGCGAATTCCTCCTGCGACATGCTCTTCGCTTGCCGCAGCTCCTGTATGCGTCTGGCGAGATGGTGTAAGTCAGGTACTTCACTCATTTACCAAATACTCACCTATAGGTACTTGACAAGAGTTGTATAATCAGTATACAATATTTCAGAGTTAATGGCGTTCCCCTTAATCATTTATTAGACATATATCAAACAATTGATTCGCTTAAGTCTTGACAAGGTATGTGTTTTTGTTGTATACTAGTTGAATCAACCATGACTATCATTATCATTCGTGTAAATCATAACTGTTTCTCTGGCTGATGTCAAATCAAATGATGAGTATTTTTGTGTGGATCAGAGATGTGCAAATGCATGCTCAGATAGTCAATTTGTGGCGAATGTTTGATTGTTGTCTGGGAATTCAGTGCACAGAAGGAAGTACCGTTACGATCTCTTATCGTGTTTGTTCTTAAGATACTTGATAGCTGGTGCCTAGCATATGGTGGAAGCAATTGTGTAATCACGGTAGACAAGATGTTTAATGAAAGGGGGTGATATTGGTGAAGTGGGCTAAAGTCATGTACTTGATGGTTGTTCTGGGTAGCTTGGTCCTAGCCGCAGCAGCGGGCCTGAAGTGGTCGTAGATCGATCTGTTTGAGAGTTCTTACAATTTTTGTTAGTTATGGGCCACACGCGAAAGAACTTTGAATGGCAGCTTGCGGTTGAACAAAAGCGAAACTGAAAACGGCCAGGAATACTTTCCTGGCCGTTTTCATCTTTTCATCTAGATGCTAGGTAGATGTCTCTGATTGTTTTTACCTCGCCTTTGGGGCTTAGGCTTTACTGATTGTCTTTGCCGTTCCATTGTTGTCTATGTCCCCGGGGTATGGAATGTTGTCTCCAAACAAGGCGAATGATATGGGTTCTCCATTTGATCTTGACCAGCCTAGATTAGGACTGTCACAGTCCATCATCTATCTTTTTATCGTACTTTGGTAGAGTTCCGTTACGTCAAGGTTTTAACATCGGACTATGTTATTCAGAGAGTCCCCCAGCGGTCTGTAAAATTTCGTAGTTGAGTGCCTTCCTTAGTGGTACTTCATTTCTTGCCCTTGAGAGTGTGCCAAACAAAATATGCAGACTATAGCGAAGGCAGCCTTGAACCCCACTCTGGAGTAAATGCCTTTGAGGTTCCTAGCCAGAGAGGGCTGAATATGCTAGAATATAAAGTCCAAACTTGGAAAGATACATAAAGAGGGGACACTAAACCCTTATGGATGAGAGACTAAGCGGCCACGGAGATCCTTTGGAACAGCTAGAGGATACGGAGGCTTTGTATCTGGATAGGTACGTTACTTTGTTTGGCGGTAAGGGAGGTGTGGGCAAGACTACCTGCTCAGCAGCGGCAGCTCTACATCTTGCCTCCACCGGCAAAAGGACTATTATCATATCCTCAGATTTGGCACCGTCCCTATCCGACATCTTCGAGATGCAGATCGGCGCCACGGAAAGAAAGGTATGTGGGAACTTGTACGCTCTGGAGATCGGGCAGGAAGCTATCACCGCCAGATGGCAGGAGAAGTTTGGCCCTGACTTCTACGAGATCCTATCAAGGCTTATGGACGTAGAGGAAATCGATAGTGAATCAGAACATAAATTGGCTGAATATATAGGAAGTGCACCCGCCCTCAAGGAAGAGACAACCCTGGACTATATACTGGAGCTGGCTGAGAGCAAGAGGTACGACGCAATAATCTGGGACACCGCCCCAGCCGGGGAAACATTGGGGCTTTTGGATATGCCCCGATTGATCAAGGAGCATCTGAGGGCTGGGGCAAAGGTTTATGAGGCTATGGATAGGCTAGGCAAGGGCATGCGAAGGATGGCGCGCTCCGTATCTGAAATAATGGACGAATGGATCAAGGCATCGGAAAGAATAGCCGACTTTCTGAGGAATCCCAAGCAAACGGAATTCATCGTCGTTACAAACCCAGATGGCATGGTGGTAAATCATACCCGGAGGTTGATTGAGACTTTACATAAATACGAGGTCAGCGTTCATGCCATGATCATCAATAGAGTCGTAAGAGAGGCAGATTCTGAGTTTTTGGTCAGGATGAAAGAGGGGCAACGACCGTATCTGGAACAGCTTTTGGAGTATAGAGACGGAATGAAGATAGTGGCGCTGCCGGTGTCCGCAGTAGAGATAAAGGGCTTAGATAAATTGCGACAGTTGAATTGGATGTTCTCCAGCTAACCCCTCGAAAGCGCAATGACACACTGCTAGTTCCAGCGCTGGATTGTATCATGCAGCTTCGACTCGTCCCGATGGAATCGGGATAGTATGGACATAGACTGGCTCGAAAATGAAATTAAAGAGTTGTTCGAAAAGAACCGGGTCACCGTGCTCCGTGATGGCAAGCGGGTCAGCTATCATGCTCCATACCTCAGGCCCCAAATAGAGTACCCGTTATGGACATCCGGCCAACTGAATCGGCTGTGGCGGATATGGTATCGAGTCATGCAGCCCTTTAGAGTCAACTACCCACATCAATGGTTTTGGGATTCTTGTGCCCACGCAATAGCACTATCCCACTTGAACCCCGAACTCGCCAAATGCGAAATCGAAAGTCTTCTCTCTGCCCAACAAGAAGATGGTTCTATACCGCACATGATCTGGAACTGCAATAGTATGCATTGGCTCGATAGAATCTTCCACTACCTCTATCCACAAGGTCCTGGTTCACCTTATATCCAACCCCCCATCTTAGCCGAGGCAGTTGAAGCTGTCTACCAGAAGACCGGGGATAAGGCTTTCCTGGGCACGGTCTTGCCCGCCCTCTATAGATATTACTCGTATCTAGCAACGGTACGTACTCGCGGCGATGATGGGCTAGCTGAGATCATCATCTCCTATGAGTCAAAGGATAGGGGACGTGAATACGATGTCATTTATGGCGAATCAAATGCGAAACATGTTCTCTTAGGGCCCATGACGAGGCTGATGATAAGGCATCATTTTATGGGTTGGGACAAAGATAAGATCTTCGCTAGCAATCTCTTTCGAGTTAAAGACTTACTTTTCAATTGCGTCTATGCCGAGAATCTACTCTCCTTAAACGGCCTCTACGGTGTGCTGGGTGCACAGGAGGAGCAACGCCTTTTTGGGGAAATGGCGAAGAAGGTGGAGACCTCGATCCTAACCAAGATGTATGACGAGGAGATGGGCTTGTTCTACAGTCTGGATGCGCGGTATGGGCAGGATAAGCAGATAAAGATGAACACCATCTCCTCACTCATGCCTGTTATCCTAAGCGGCATTGACGAGTTTAGAGTGCAGCGGCTAGTTAGGGATTATCTTCATAATCCAGCCGAATTCTGGTTGGCTTATCCGGTGCCCGTTGACCCTCTCAGTTCCGGCCTGGTAGCTGTAAAGCAAGACGTCATCTGGCGAGGGATGCAAACCTGGATCTTACCGAACTGGTACATCGTCCGAGGGTTACGCAAACAAGCAAACCGTTTTCCGCGAAGCTATCATGAGTATAACAAGATCGCTGATGAGCTGACGCTCAAGACCTATGAAATGGTGAGACGAGAAGGCTTCCGGGAATTCTACGATTCTCAAACCGGGGAAGGCCGCCGCGCTCGGGATTTCGGCATGTCAACCCTCGTCCTGGATATGATCGCCCCGATGGAATCGGGGCAGGGGCAACCTTCCCCGGCTCAGGGCGATATAGATCCCTAGCAATATTAACGCTCCTCCGCCTATTTCAGCTAGAGTGGGGCGCTCCTTCAATATTAAATAGGCGAGAAGCGTGGCTCCTACAGGCTCCCCCAATACAGCCACAGTAACGAAGGTTGCGGAGACATATC